>Ga0070706_100005793_pt1 | contig 11742 bp, 11 predicted proteins | sample KBSK5501metaG_FD_65476 | JGI IMG/M metagenome (GOLD analysis project Ga0070706, IMG submission 65476) | Corn, switchgrass and miscanthus rhizosphere microbial communities from Kellogg Biological Station, Michigan, USA - KBS K5-50-1 metaG | ecosystem: Host-associated > Plants > Roots >...
CCTGGTGGCGGAACGCCGCGACGCGTTCGGCCAAGCGGAGCGTCACGGCGGACGGTGGCATGAGTGGGGCTCCTCAGGGGCACCAACGTTAGCGCGGGCGGAGAGAGGGCGTCAAGGCGAGTCCACCCGACTCGAGCGGGCGACAAGGGACAGCAGACCCCACAGTACGGAAAGCTCGACGGGGAGGGAGAATTTCTCTTCAGGCCGCCTCGGCGTTAGTGCTTCGCGCGGCCGGGCGGAAACATTACTGACCGTGCCAGAAGAGATAGTAGGTAAACGGTAGAGCTTCTGCTAATCGCTATTCTCCTTGGCGCGTCGGTCCGGACCAAGGCCAGCAGCATGGTGGCGAGGATCTTGAATCCCCCGCCGGCGCGCCCGGCATCTCAATGGCCAGAAGACCAGACGACCGGGAGGCCGACCATGACGATTCGTTTGGACCACACCATCGTGCCCGCCAAAGACAAGTCCGCCTCAGCCCAGTTCTTCGCCGAGATCTTCGGCTTGACGGTCAAGCCGGGGCCGGGCAACTTCGCGCAAGTGCAAGTCAATGAGAGCCTGACTTTCGACTTTGCCGACGAGCCAGAACCGTGGGGTGGGCCGGGTTTCGACCCGAGGACGGGTCAGAGCCATCACTACGCGTTCCATGTCAGCGAGGCGGAGTTCGAGGCGATCTGGAGCCGGGTGAAGGCTAGGGCGATCCCCTACGGCAGTGGGCCCCACAGCCACACCGACGGCCAGATCAACACCCGCCGGGGCGGGCGGGGGTTCTACTTCGAGGACCCCAGCGGCCACCTGTTGGAAGTGATGACGGTGCCCGAAACGGGGAGCTAGCTGCACCGTCTCAGCCGCCGCCGACCCTCCGCTACCGACAGATAAGCGCCCGGCCTCAATCCCGGCGAGGCGCGCGCGCTATAGTCGAATCGTCCAGAACGATAGGGGGTGGCCGAGTGACCCTTCGGCGTCGGGCAATGCTGTACCCGGCCGGTCCGAGCACGCCCGCACTCCCGTTGTTCGCAAGGCCGGGTCCCCGGAGGCGCCCGGGCCTCGCCTCCTCGACCGGGTGCGGGGGGCCCTGCGCCTCCTACCGCGACGGGCTGGAGATCGACCTGTCAGAGATTCGTCTAACCAACGTTCCAGCTGGGGTGGTCCCCTCGCAGGAATCAACGGATGCCCAGCCTCCCCACTTGCCCACGCGGGTGCCTTCGCCTAGCCTGTCGTCGATCGGTGCGCTGTGAGAGGCAAAAAGAGGCCAATGCGTCGGCGTGCAAAGCCCGCGAAGGCTAGGATCGAAGTCAAGCTACCGCTCGCACGCAGGGCACTGAAAAATGAAGGCGCTGGGGTTCGCAACCTGGAGCAGCGCCTGGCGGAGGCCCTCGAGCAGCAGGCGGCGACGGCCGAGGTCCTGCGAGTGATTTCGAGCTCGCCCACGAGTGTTCAGCCGGTCTTCGACACGATCGCGGCGAGTGCCGTGCGACTATGCGGGGCTCGGATCGCGAGCGTCTTCCATTTCGACGGCGAGCTGATCCACCTCATGGCTCACCACGGCTATACGCCGGAGGCCCTGGAGCTCCGCCGCGGACTCTTTCCGGCCCCGCCCCACGCCGGCTCGGTCACGGGCAGAGCGATCCTGAATCGCGCCGTCGTTCACGTCCCAGATGCTCTGGCTGACGGCACATATCCGTACCGGGACTTTGCCCGTGCGGCCGAGGTGCGCAGCGTCATCGGCGTGCCGATGTTGCGCGACGGGCGCCCCATTGGCGCCGTGACCGTCTCTCGGGCCGAGCCCGGCGCCTTCACGGAGCGGCAGATCGAGGTGCTCAAGACCTTCACTGACCAGGCCGTGATCGCCATCGAGAACGTCCAGTTGTTCCAGAGGGTGCAGAGCCAAAGCCAGGAACTCGAGCGCCTGTCGGCAGACATGGAGCAGCTCTATCGGCTCTCTACCGCGATGCAGGAGCCGCTCTCCCTTAGAGAGCAGCTCGGCCGTGTCCTCGAGGCCGCCACCCGCACGGGCGTGATCGATCGCGTCTACGTGTGGGCGGTCAGCAGCGAGGCCGACAAGCTCGTGAACCTGGCCGGCGCGGGCTTCGCCGCGGACGAGTGGAAGGACTTCGAGATGATGGAGATCCCGCTCGTCGAGGCGGGCGCCATGTACAAGGCCTTCCAGGAGGGGAAACTCCTCCTCTTCGACGACGCGAACCCGTTGCCGCGCGAGCTCTACCTCAACCCGCGCTACCTGATCAAGGCGATCCGTACGAGTCGATTCCTGGTCATCCCGATGATCGCGCGGGGCGAGACCGTCGGCGTCTTCGCGGGCGACAACAAGCGGACGGGCCGCCCGATCTCGCGGAAGACCGTCGACCTCCTCCAAACCTTCGCGTCGCACGCGGCCGTCGCCATCGCGAACGCGCGCTTGTTCCACGCGGTCGAGGAGAAGAGCCGCGAGCTCGAGGCGGCGAGTCGCCACAAGTCGGAGTTCCTGTCAAACATGTCCCACGAGCTGCGAACCCCATTGAACGCGATCATCGGCTTCTCTGAGGTCTTGGCCGAGCGCATGTTTGGCGAGCTGACTCAGAAGCAGGAGGACTACCTCAAGGACATCATCGAATCCGGCCGGCATCTCTTGTCGCTAATCAACGACATCCTGGACCTGTCGAAGATCGAAGCGGGCCGAATGGAGCTCGACCTCAAGGCGTTCAACCTACCGCAGGCCCTGGATGATGCGCTCCTGCTGGTGCGGGAGCGGGCGACGCGCAGGAGGATTGCACTTCACAAGGTGGTGGACGAGCGGCTTGGCGAGATTTCGGCAGACGAGCGGAAAGTCAAACAAGTGCTCTTGAACCTCCTATCCAATGCTTTGAAGTTCACCCCGGAAGAAGGGCGGATCGAGGTGAACGCTACGCTGGTTGACGGCGCAGCGGCGATCTCGGTGACCGACACTGGGATCGGCATTGCTCCGGAAGACCAGGAGGCGGTCTTCGAGGAGTTCCGGCAGGTGGGCGGGGCGGACAAGAAAGCCGAGGGGACCGGGCTCGGTCTCGCCCTCTGCCGCAAATTCGTGGAACTCCACGGGGGCCGGATCTGGGTCAAGAGCGAAGTTGGACGCGGCTCCACTTTCACCTTCACGCTTCCGATCAGGCCGTGAAGACCGCGACGACCATGCCGTCCTCCCGCTTCGCCCTTCCCGAGCTGCGGCCGCGGACTACATGAACCGCCGTCGAAACCACCACGAAAGACGATCCACAATCGTGATCAGCACAACCACGACCAGGATGGCGGTCGTTGCCTTTTCAAACTCGTAATTGCTGATTGCAGTGAACAGCGTGTAACCAATGCCACCGGCACCGACGAACCCCAGGATTGTGGCTTGACGGGTGTTGTGGTCCCAGTAGTAGAGGCAGTAGCCCAGGTAAACGGGCATCACCTGTGGCCACACGCCATAGAGGAACACCTTCCAGTTGCTTGCTCCAGTCGAGCGGACCGCTTCGATCGGGCCGCGATCGACCGCTTCGACAGCCTCCGCCAGGAGTTTGCCGATGACGCCGGTCGAGAAGATCACCAAGGCAAGGACACCAGGAAAGGCACCGAGACCGACGGCCACCACGAAGAACAGACCCCAAATGATTTCCGAAACACCCCGGAACACATTGAGGACCGCTCTTGTTCCCAGGTACACGAGTCGGTGAGGCGCCATGTTGCTCGCCGCAAAGTACCCGAACGGAATCGCGAGCAGCGAAGCGATCAACGTCGCCAGAATGCCGATCTGTAGAGTTTCCAGCATCGGACCCGCGATCCCACGCAAGACGGACAGATCGGGCGGAAACATCTGTCCGATAACCTTCCCGATATTCGGCAGGCCCCGGATCAGCTCAGGCAGACTCACCTCAGTCCCACGAGCGGCCCACCAATACACCACCAAGACGGCGAACCCGATGCCGATACGTCTCGGCCGCCATCGTCTCCGGAGAACTTCGCCGTAAAGCGCATTGCGAGACACGGCTGGCGCCATCTAAATTACTCTCGCTCGAAGCCAGGCGCTTATCCGGTCGATCATGGCGAGGATTAGAACGATGAGGACCAGACAGCTCGTCGCCTTCGGATATTCGAACGCCTGCATCGCCGAGGTGAACGTAAAGCCGATACCTCCAGCTCCCACCAGGCCGAGGATGGTCGACGCCCGGCTGTTGTATTCCCAATAGAATAGGCTGCTCGACATCATCAACGGCAGGGCGCTCGGAAGGACACCGAACCAAATCACCTGGTACCGCGTGGCGCCGGTGGCTTCGATGGCCTCGCTGACCGTCGGGTTCACGCTCTCGATCGCCTCCGTAAAGAACTTCCCGAGGCCACCGGTGGCATGGAGCGTCAGTGCCAGAACACCCGGAAACGTTCCGAGGCCAACCGCGGAGACGAGGAGCAGGGCGAAGACGAGCTCCGGGATCGTCCGCAACGTGTTCAGGCACATCCGCACGGTGACAGCTAGCAGCGGGTGCGGCGATGTGTTGTTGGCCGCCAGAATCCCAAGGGGGAGCGCAAGACCCGCCGCCAGCACCGTACCCACGACCGCCATCTGAAGTGTCTCTACGAGCGGGCGGATGAGCTCGCGAATGACAGACAGGTCGGGCGGGAGCATTCGGCGGGCCAGGTCATAAATATTCGGCAGCCCTGCGATGAGCTGGGGGATGTCAAACCCCGTCCCCCAAGACGACCAGCCAGCCAGCACAATGACGCCGAGGCTCACACACACAACCTGCATGCGCAGCTCTCGCCTGCGCGCAAATGCAATCGACAGACTGGGCTCCGTGGCGTTACTCATCGGCTCTCGCCGTTCCTGCGGGATCCAGATCGAACACCTGTCCCAGAACGTCCTGGGTCAGTGCGGTCGGCGCCCCATCGAAGACCATTCGGCCCCGGGAGAGGCATACGATCCGTGTCCCGTAGCGCTTCGCCGCCTCCACGTTATGCAGGCTCATGATGACGGTGATGCCGTCCTTGGCCGCGATGTCGGAAATCAGCTCCATGATCGTGGCCTGCATTTTCACATCCAGGCTCGCGATCGGTTCATCGGCAAGGATGAGCCGCGGCGCCTGCACGAGCATTCGTGCGACCGCAACCCGCTGCTTTTGGCCGCCACTCAGCGTGTCGGCGCGGCGGAAGTAGAGAGCCTCGTCCGTGAGGCCGGCCCGGCGCAATGCGGAGCCGGCGGCCTCATAATCCAGGCGCGTAAACGTGTAGCTGAGCGCGCGGAGGAAGCTCGTGCTCCCCAGCCGTCCACATAGGACGTTGGTCAGGACGGAGAGTCGTCCAACCAGGTTGAATTCCTGAAAAATCATGCCGATTCCGCGGCGAACCCGAAGGAGTTCCGGCGGTGAGAGCTTGCCCAGTGCGTGGCCATCGATGATGACTTCACCGGCGGTCGGTCGAACGAGATAGTTCAGCACCCGAAGCAGTGTCGATTTGCCGGCACCGCTCGGGCCGAGGAGGACGACAAACTCACCCTTCTTGAATTCCAAGGACAGATCCGTGACCGCAGGCTGGCCTGACCCGTACACCTTGGTCAGGTTCCGGACCACGATCATCGGCCGGTCCATCACTATTTCTTAAGTGTCTTCGCCAGGTGCTCCATCTCGGCAAGCTCGTCGAATTCTTGCGGGGAGGTGGCCCGGAACCCCACCAGCGGCCCCCAGATGCGGTAATGGCTCAGCACGTCCTTTGGGGTCGATTCGAATGCCTTACGGATCTTTTCGATCATCTCGGGGCCGAGCGCCCCCCGCGCAATCATCGGCGTCCCCGGGACCTTTTGCGCACCAAGGATCCTGATGTTGGAGTCCTTGAGCAGGTTCTCATTCTCGATGTACTCGGAGTAGTTGATCAGCTTCCGCTCCTTCCACCGGGGGAAGTACACATCCCCCACCGCCCCGGCATCGACCTTCTTGTTGAGCACCGCCAGAAGCGCGGAATCGTGCTTCCCAGCATAGATGACGCGCTTGAAGTCGCGCTCTGGGTCGATGCCCTGCTTGAGCAGGAAGAACCGAGGCCCCACTCCGCCCGAGGTCGAGGTCGGCGTGACGAAGGCGAAGGTCTTGTCCTTGAGATCCTTCAATGTCTTGATGTCGCTGTCAGCGGCGACGATGATCGCCGCTTTGTAGTATGTACGCCCGGTGTCGTCGACGGCCAGAACCAGCGGGACCACGTCGATTCCCTGCTCGCGGGCGGCGACATACTGACCCCCGCCAACGTACACCACGTCGAGATGCCCTGCGCGAAGCGCCTCGATCAGGGCGTTGTAGCTCTGGCTCACTTGGACGGACGTGGGCAATCCCACCGCCTTGCCGACATGGTCGGCGATCCCGGAGAAGTCCTTCACCATGTTTGAGGCATCTTCCGCTGGGAGCAGGCCAAAGCGGAGCACCTTCGGAGTGTCTGCGGCGAAGGCCGACGAATGCAAAGCGATCACAAGGAAGAGCGCGAACAGCGCGGACATTAGTCGAGGCATCGCAAAGCTCCTTTTGGCAAGCCGATTGCGTGACGAGCAGCGACTGATCAAAGCGACTGCCCTGGCAATTCACCACGCTGGACGCGTGGCTGAATCTGGCCGAACACGATGTCTGGCAGATAGCGCAGTGAGGGAATCAGGTAGTCCGGCTTCGCAGCGGCGAGTGTCTCGTACCCGTCATTGCCGGTGGCATAGATGCCAGCGGTCCAGGCGCCTGAGTTGTTGCCTTCCCAGATGCCCGCGGCGACATCATCCGCCTTCACGACGGCCTGCGGGGGGTAGACATTGGCCTTTGCCATGCAGTCGTACACAAGGAATGGCGTCGGACGCCCGGCGACCATCTCGGAGTCGGCGGTGACGTCAAACCGGATGTCATACTGCTCGGCGAGCGCCTTGTAGACGGCGTTCGCGGCCTCCGCGGGATAGCCGGTATCGCAACCAATCGCAATTCCCGCCTCCCGCAGCCGATCGATGGCTTCCTTTACGCCGTCGATGGGGCGCACAAGCTCCTTGCTGACCGCGACCTCTCGGGCAAGCGGGCGGAACTCGGTGAACATTTCGTCTAGATCCGCCTGTGTCCAATCCCGCTGGTAGACCGTGCGCCACTGACTGGCAATCGTCTCGTCGCGGAGGAGCTGCTCGAGGTGTTGTTTCTTGAAGAGCCCCATCGGCTTTCGCAATGTCGGCCAGTCCGCCCGGATCTTCCGCTTCGTCAAGACCTTCTCGAAGCAGATGACAGGCGACTTCACCGGCCTCCCATCGTCGTTGGGGTAGAGGTGCCGAAGGTCCTGCGGCCCGTCGCAGACGGTGCCCGCCAAGTCGAGGATCACCAACCTGATGCCTCCCGCGTAGCGAGCCACGAGTGTTCCTCCTCATCAGAAGATTTGATCGTTCTGGGAATGGCCCAAGTCCGATCCCGGTCGGCCTAAGTCCCCGGAATCTCCCAATCTGACGGCAAGAATAGTCTGCAGGGGGGCCCTGTCAATCCCCGAATGAGGTTATTTACTTCTAAGATTTTCTTATGGATGATAGCGGGGTGAACCTCAACCACTTCCGCGTCTTCTACGAGGTTGGCAAGACCGGGAGCTTTACCGCGGCGGCAAAAGTTCTCGGCGTCACCCAGCCGGCAGTTTCTATGCGCGTGAGGGCCCTCGAGAGAACGCTTGGGACGACTCTCTGTCGCACCAACCGCAAGCAAGTGATTCTCACTGAAGCTGGCCGCCTGTTGCTCGACTATGCGCAGCGAATCTTCCAGCTCACGGAGGAGGCCGAGCGCCAAGTGAGAATCCTCCGGGACACTGCAGCGCAGACCCTCCGGATCAGCACAACGAAGACCATTGCCGCATACTTCCTCCCGCGCGTGATGGGTGCGTTCAAAGATCTCCACCACGGTGTAAGCATTCGCCTCGATATCGGTTCGAACGCGTGGTCGACCGACGCCGTCCTCACCGGAGTTAGTGATCTCGGCCTCGTCGTGAATGCGCTCGACCATCGAGATCTCGAACGGACGCTCATTTTCGACGATCAATTGGTCTTGCTCGTCCCACCGGACCACCCCTTCGCGCACCGACCACCAGGCGGAGTACCAAACCTCGCGAGTGAGACGCTGATCCTCCGTGAGCCGGGCTCCAAGACGCGCGAGGTCACCGAATCAATCCTGCAAGAAGCTGGCATTCCCATTGGTCAGACGATGGAACTGGCCGATGTCGAGGCAATCAAAAGTGCTGTGAGGGCGGGCCTGGGGCTGTCGTTGATGGCTTCGATCGCAGTCCATGACGAAGTGCAAAACGGCACGATCATGGCTGTTCCTTTCATGGACGGACGTGTGTTTCTTCGCTTCGAGGCAATTCGGCGGCGCGATCGTAACTCCCCCGTGCTCGAGGCATTCTTACAGGCTCTTACCGCAATCAAAGCTGCGCGGTCGCGCCAAGTTGCGAGAAGCGCCCGGACCTCGAGATCGGCACAGAATACGAGACACGTTGTCAGCTTGCCACACGTTAAATAGCGATTGCGACGCGGCAGTCCACCAGCATGTCCTCCGTTTGCCGCGCAATGGGTTGCTCACTCGTGTAGGCCGCAGTCCATCTCTTCCCAGCCTCAAGTGGCCCGCTGATCATATTGAAAGCCGGGCTATACCGAAGCTCGACGGCCCCTCAACCTTTTCCAAGTGAATGGCCCCTTCCCCACCCCTCCGTAAGGTTTCGAAGTTTTCTCATGTCCGAGAAGATCTGGGACGGAAGGAAGGGCTGTAGTGCCGGAGCGCCATGCTCAACCTCGAGCGGGTGTCCAACGTGGCGTCGGCTCAGCGTATGGCCGCGGCGCGCGCGGCCGCCAGCAACGAGGCGCGCTCGTGAAGCGCCGACCCTCCGAGTCGCTCTGACCAGGCCGCGAAGTCAGCGCGCGGTCCCGTCCAGCGCAGCGCATCCACGTCGGCGCCGATGGGCGCATCCGCACGCAGCGTGGCAAGCTCCCGGAACAGCAGCGCGCGCTCGCGTTGCGCCGCAAGCGTCGCGGCCAGGCGCGTCGAGCTGCGCACGGACACATCCCACGCCGTGGCGAGCTCCGGAATCTGCTCGAGGTGCTGGTAGCGGGCGAGCACTGTCGCCGCGGACCTCGCACCCCAGCCGGGTAAACCCGGGTAGCCGTCCGCGCGGTCGCCCACGAGCGCGAGCCAATCGGGGATCGAGGAGGGCGCGACGCCGAACTTCCGGCGCACCGCCGCCTCGTTGCGCATCTCGCGCGTGCGCCGGTCGAGCTGGACGATCCGGTCACCCCGTACGCACTGGGCCAGATCCTTGTCCGGCGTGCACACGACGACCTGGTCGACGCGCGTGTCGGCCGCGGCCATGGCCGCCGCGGCGGCCAGCGCATCGTCGGCCTCGAACTCGACCATGGGCCAGACGACCACGCCCAGCGAGCTCAGCGCATCTTCCAGTGGCTGGAATTGGGCGTACAGCAGCGGATCCATGCCCTCGCCCGTCTTATAGTCGGGCCAGAGCGCGTTGCGAAACGATTCGATGACGTGGTCGGTGGACACCCCCAGATGCGTGGCGCCGCCTTCGAGCATTCCGAGAATGGATGCGACGACGCCGCGCACCGCGCGCAGCTCCTCGGGCGCGCTCCGGCCGAAGGCCGCCGCCGGGGAGAGGAAGTGGCGGAACAACTCGTACGTCCCGTCGATGACATGAACGATCACGACCGGAACGATACGGCAGAACGAGCCCGAAGCAAACGCGCTAGAATCCCTCCATGAAGATCCGCATCGGAGTGGGCGCCGCGGGCGCGTCGTCGACGCCGGACGCGCTCGCCGAGCTTGTTACGGGGCTCGATGAGCTGGGGTTCGACTCCCTGTGGCTCTCGGAGGTGTTGACCGGCCCCGTGCCCGATCCCGTTGTGGGGCTCGCCTGGGCGGCAGCGAGCAATCCGCGCGTGAAGCTCGGGACCACGATGCTGCTGCCGGGGCGCAACGTGGTGCGGCTGGCCAAGCAGCTCGCGAGCCTGGACGTGCTGTGCGGGGGGCGGCTCTTGGTGACGCTGGTTCCCGGGCTCACGTACGCGCCGGAGCGCGAGGCCATCGGCGTCGAGCCCAAGCGCCGCGGCGCGTTCATCGATGAGGCGCTGCCGCTATTGCGGCGCCTGTGGGCAGGTGAGACGGTGAGCCATGACGGCTCCGTCGGCAGCTTCCACGACGTCAAGCTCTCGCCGCTACCGGTGCAGCAGCCGCTCGAGGTCTGGCTGGGTGGCACGGTCCCCGCCGCTCTCGAACGCTGCGGGCGATTGTCGGACGGGTGGCTGCCGTCGCTCTGCACGCCCGAAGAGGCGGCAGCGGGACGCGTGGTGATCGATGAGGCGGCGGCCCGGGCCGGGCGGTCGATCAGTCGCGAGCACTTCGGCGTGAGCATCGGCTACGCACGCGGGCCCATCGACCCGGCCACCGCGCGCATGATGACCGCCCGTCGGCCTCGCGCCCTCGAGCTCACGCCGGTGGGGTTGCCGGCGCTGCGTCAGCTCATCGAGCGCTTCATCGGCGTTGGCTTCTCGAAGTTCGTCGTGCGTCCGGTGGCCGCGCCGGCCTCCTGGCGCGCCGAGCTCGAGGCTCTGTCCGCGGCGGTAGGTGACCTCCAAACCTAGACGGACAACCGCGGATATTCCCCTCGCCGCCGCCGCAACTAACCGGCTCGTCATCAACCAACTCCAGCGCACACTGGAGCATTCCAGAGCACGAGGCCACACCAGCGCCTGGACGCGGCCGACCGGGCCACCGGGCGCCGGAGGGCAGTGGGTTCACGCGGTGCGGCTCTTGAAGTACGAGCTCTTGACGGCGATCTTGTCGTTCTGGAACGTGAAGATGTCGCAGCCGTTCACCTCGACCTTCTTCCCATCGGCGGTCGTGCCCGTGAAGATCCACTCCGACACGCCGCGGTTGCCCGCAACGAAATGGCGCGCCTTACCGAAGTTGGCGTCCGGGAAGATATTAAACACCCTGGTAAACGCCTCGCGCACACGCTCGCGTCCGGCGTGGCGCGTGCCGCAGACTTCCGGGCCCGCGGTGCTCTCGAAAACGCAGTCGTCGGACATGAAGGTCATCAGGAAGTCGACATCATGACGGTTTCAGCCGTTGTCAAAAGAACGCCTCCAGGTCCTTGATCGTCAGCATGATCTCCTCGCCGCATCAGCCGGGATTGGGATTATGGGCCGATTGCCGCCCCAGTGACGGCGCCCGATGCGCGTGAGGATCCCTCTCGAAGAGACGCCAGTCAATTCCCCATACATCTGTCAGCCTGCGCGGAGCAGCACTATGTATTGTGTCAGCGCTGAGTCGATCCCCATACATCGGTCGGGTTACTCGGAGCAGCACAAGATATTGCGTCGGCATCAAGAACGAATTCTCCCCGGTCGCCCCGCGGATTACGTTGGAAGCGGTCCCGGCCAGCTCGGGCGCGCCCTCAGGCCCCAGAAGTTTGAGTCTTCGATCCTGGAGGCGACGGCTCGGGGCCGGGTGATTACCCTCGACAGGGGCTGGATCGGCGATTACGCTGGGGACGATCCGACCTCAGACGTAGCCGACCATTACAACGTGCAGGAGGAAAGACCATGGCTCGACTCTCGATGGTGTTTCTGGTCGCTCTCTGCTCGATCTCGCCGCTCGCCGCCGCGAGCGTGAACGCCCAGAGTGCGACCGATCTGATGAAGAAGGGGGGCGACCTCAAGAAGCTCGCCGAGCCGCTGGACCTCAACTCCGCCTC
>Ga0070706_100005794_pt1 | contig 11741 bp, 11 predicted proteins | sample KBSK5501metaG_FD_65476 | JGI IMG/M metagenome (GOLD analysis project Ga0070706, IMG submission 65476) | Corn, switchgrass and miscanthus rhizosphere microbial communities from Kellogg Biological Station, Michigan, USA - KBS K5-50-1 metaG | ecosystem: Host-associated > Plants > Roots >...
CGTAATGGAGCATGCCGGCGTAGGAGTTGGAGGTCCGCATTGTCCAGAACGAGCTTCAGAAAACCAATATATTCATCCGACAATCGTTGGTTCAGCTCTTCTTCTTCTGCTAACCGCTCCTTACGTCGCTCAAAGAGGAAGACCAAGATGGCGAAAGGAAGTGCGAACGTCTCGACAAAGTAAAATGAAAACTCAACGATCTCTTTCCAGTACATTGTGAAATGTGACGGAGACCGGCCAAAGACGCCACCGAAGATGTCCGATCCGTTGCGGCGACGACAAACCAAACACTGAGCAATTTCGATCCTCTCGCGGCATGTAGCATGTTCGCTGAATCATTCTTGCGGACTGAGCTGGAAGGAAACATCGCTGTGGCCGACGAATCGTTACCATGAACGACGGCGCAAACTACGATTTTATCATTATCGGCACGGGCCGCGCGCAGGTGCGCGCCCTCCCGGTCAAGGCGATCCATGGCTGACACGGGATTGCCAGTCGGTTGTGAAAGACCTAAAAGCCCACCAGCGTTACTCGAATGCGTCTTGAGAAATCCGGGCCCTGATCTGCGGCTTTGGCTTTCTCGTTGATCAACGCTTGTCTCCTCAAGTCCGCAAATGACAGCTCTCCCACCAAGTTGCCTCGCTCATACAACATTTGATCGGCAAAGCCGTTAATCAGGATCCGCCAATCCCATGGAGGTGGTTCACCCGGAGCGGTTGCCACGGTGTGAATGCGAACGTTCGTCGTGCAGTTGCTGGTCAGCGCATTGTAGAACTCTGGATGCCGATGAAGACCATTCAAGCTCCGCACATAATCCAAAAATATGGCCCGGGCACGCTCTGGCTTGACCGTTGTCCGGTAAAGGTAAACGTCTTCACGGCGATAGTTAGTGCGGACTCGGACGAGATCACGCTCTGCACCGACAAGATAGACGAGTCCGTAAATTTTGTAGAGACCGGCGAGCATGGAAACCTTCTGATCGATCTGTTTGCGCAGCTCGATGGAAAACGCCACATGATCATCGTCACCCACTTGAAAACTGACGATCGGATGCGCCATCCACGCCGAACCCCAGTAATTGATAAATAGATCAATGCCTCTCACCTGCGAGAGGTCGACCTTCTTGGTTTCCCAACGCGGAATAAAGTCGCTTGCGGTTCGATAGTCGAAATCACGAAAATTATGAATGGTAACTTGGTCGCCGTTGATTTCGGCCCAGGCGGTCTGAGCAACCTCAGGATCCCATGGCCGATCATTCGAAGGTTGAATCGTGAGGGACCAGGCAAGCATCAACAGAAATAGTCCAAACAGAATCGCGATCGCTTTCCACAAGGGTCTGATCACCGCTACCGCAACAAGAACTGCAAGCGCGAAAATAGCCGCGCCGAAAGAGCCGGCAAAAGGCAACATGAAATAAAGCGCTCCAATCGCCCACAGGCTCAGCCCGAGCGCGAGCAACAATAACAGCCCTTTGCCGATAAGCAGAACGAGCCTGGAGAGCATAGGACCTTAGCCGGTGATGCTATTGGGTAGCGGAAGAAATGAGAAACAGCAATCCGCCTTTGCTCCGCTGTTTACTTCTATTCAAAAATTCTTCCTTACTTCCGTGAGGTTCTCCTCATCGGTTTGCACGCTCGACCGGCGGAGGAGTCTATGCGCCATCCGTGATCGCAACCTTTGGCCAGTAGGCACCTCTTTCTTTCTGTCGAGCCAGCACATCATTTCATCTCAACGATATCGTCGGGTTTCCATATCTGGTTGAAGAACGCTTCCGTTGGACTGTAGAACCGCACATAAGTGAACCAACCTCTTCCGGGAACGGTCTTGATCCAGTTCTTTTCTTTTCCTTGTGGGGCTTGCGGGCTGAAGTAGATGTCCACGGAACCATCGGCGTTGGCGAGAGGGCTGGTGTATTGGCTGACGCTCGGAAACTTTTCGCCGTTCTGCAGCTCTGAGCGGCTCAGGGCGTCATAGACGACTACTGACCAGAAGAGCTTGACTGGGACATTTGGCGGCAAACGAAACCGATAGTTCTTGCCGCCATCGAGGAACGCTCCGCTGGCATCACGCGTTGTCATGAGGTATTGGGACCCCGAGCCCACAGTTCTTTGCACCATCGCCGGTGAATTGCCGGTGGCGGCGTAATTCCATGCCGCGCGATTATCGACGTTTACGTAACCTTGCGCATCCCACGTTGCGCTCCCACCAACAAACGCCCATTCCCAGCGCCGGTCGGGATAGACTTGCGCCATTGGATCGCGGGAGGCGAACGTGTTTGCTCGCGCGATAGCGGCGCCGGCGCGGGCTGCTTCTGCGAGCAATTGTTTTGTCTTGGTGTCGGGTTTGAATGACTTGCCCTTCTCGATCCCGATCGATGCAAGAAGAAAGCGATCCGAGGGCGAGATCGCATCGACCGGTTCTTTTTCGACGAGCGCCGCGAGGCTCTCAAAATACTCGTATGTGTCCGGAAAGATGGTATCGATTGCCTTGCCAGAGCCGTTCAGGAAGCTCATTGCTGGAGGATCACCGGCCTCGGCCAGCGGGTAAATTCTTATCGTCTTCATCACGCGACGGCCTGGTCGGGCTCTCCGTTTACGAGGAAACCCCGCACCCCGAGCCAGACGCCGTACGTCGGCGACTTAGCTGTGAGATAACCTGCAGGCGCCTCGGCTTCGTAATCCGGTGGCAAGAGCAAAAACTTGCCACCCTGACCTCTGTCGACGCCCGTCGGACCGACGCCGATCAGAGACTGCTGCCACATGGTACTGAATCCGCCGGTGGTTCACTGGCCGGAGGGGGGTACCAACGAAGCGGAGGCGGTGGATCACGAAATATTGCGCGACCAACGTCCCAAAATGCGGGTGGAAGGCTTCCCAACAGAACCAGCGGAGGCAGCAAGATCAATCGATCTGAGGTCGCGTCGAAAATTCAATCCGGACCCAAAGGCTCGAGCGCAACGCTACCTTCGTTAGCAGGAGGAAACCGCCCTACGCCTGGAGGGCGGGGCGATAAAGGGAATTTTCCTAATCTCGCTGGAAAAGGGGAAGGCGGCGGCAAGTTTGCGAGTCAAGGTGGTGGTAAACTCGCGAACAAGATCCAGGGTGGCGCCGCCGGTGGAAACCTCGCGGGGCGATTCAATCAAGGTGCCGGAAATGGGTTCGTCGATAAGAGTAAATTCTCCGATTGGTCCAAAAATCGTTCCCCGCAATGGAATCAGGCAGTCAAAGATCGTCAGAACTACTGGAATAAATGGAGTGCCGACAACCAATCTAAACTGAATAACTTCCGCGAAAATCGAAACAATCAGTGGTCGAACAACAAGAACTTTTGGAACAACCGGAACCCAACCAACACCATCAACAAACCGGAATGGAACAATTACAAGAATCAGGTTAACAATTTTCGGAACAATCGCAGCATCGAAATTAACAACAACATTCAAAACCACTTTGACAACAATTTCGACAATCACTGGTGGGGCAATTGTGGTTGGTGGGGTGGTGGACCAGTAGTGACTTCCAATCCGTGGTGGTGGTGGGGTGCGGCTACTGTTGCCACCGTAGGCACGTTTCTCGCCATCGACGCGATCCACGATTCAACCGCTCCACCGCCGCAAGTGTACGACTACGGTGTCAATGTGGTGTATCAGGGCGATCAGGTGTATGTGGACGGGAAACCTGCTACAACTGCGACCGAATACTCGCAGCAAGCGATTAATTTGGCCAACCAGCCCGCTAAACAACCGCCGCCTCCAATACTGGCCGAGGCGGGAAAGCAAGAGGAGTGGCTGCCGTTAGGCGTATGGGCTCTGGCACAAGAAGAGAAAGGCGACGCCTACATGTTTTTTCAGATCTCGGTCGGCAAAGACGGAGTCGTTACCGGGGCTTACAAAAATGTGTTGAGTGGCGACCAGTCTCCGATTTCCGGCCAGGTTGATAAAAAGACGCAGCGGGTTGCCTGGAAAATTGGCAGCAAGAACACAGTTATCGAGACTGGACTGCAAAGCCTCACTCAAGATGTAGCTAGTTGCCTTGTGCACTTTGGTCCCGAGACCACCCAGACTTGGTTGTTAGTTCGGCTGAAACAGCCTGAGATGCCAAATGCCCCAGCAACGGAAACCGCGGGGGCAAAGCAGACGGAGTCGTGATCCGGAGACGCTGTCTATTCGCGGTCAGAAAAAGGGAAACAAAATTGTGGTTAGCCGCAACAACCCCTTAGATATTGTCAGGCATCGATTGACTCTGAAACGATTGGTCGAAATTCCGATGTCGCACGGCTATGCATGGAGATATTCGCAGATCGAACTGCTGCTTAAGACCCTGGGCTTAGCTGGCATTTTGGTCTTCCCGTGCGCTTGTTCTCAGCTCGCGACGATTAAGAATGTTACGCCAGCTGCGCCGAGCGTTGGAACAGCGAGTGCATCCAGCGTCGCAACCGAAGAAGAGCAACGAAGCAATCCGGATGCGGCACTTTCCCGCGATCTGGAAGTTGCCGCAAGAAGTTGGGCGGAACTAAAACGAAATCCAGCCAACACTCAGGCGAAACAACTGTATAACTACTCGACCGGCCGAATAGTTTCTTTGCTTCAGTTCACTAATAAGTTGCCCCACGCAGGCGCCATTACGGTCGGCACAGGATCGAATTCATATCGCCTCACCTATGGCAGCGATATCAAGTATGTCGCTGATCCTCGCAATTGCCATTTGGTGCCGGCCGATGAACTCGCAATTTCCGGCAAAGATTATTCCTCTCGAGTCCGCCGTGACGGGATTGGCGCGCCTGTTTTGGTTCGATCCGAGAAACAAATTGAAAAGGCGCGCGAGCTGTTTCTCACCTCCGACCGGCTGTACTACGGAATGACCGCCGTGCTGGAATTTGAAGGCGCGAAGGTCCGACTAGTCATCAAAGATCCGCTGGCTTCCGATCACATTGTCATCGCGGGACGCAATTACCCGCTCGCAGCTGACTTCTCAATCGGACCTGCCGCTTTGCTGGCCTATAGCCGTCCACAGCGACTCGGTTTCATTCGAATGATCCGGCCGGAGAAGTACGCCTACACGGCCAGACTGGTGCGCGGTCAGCCGTATGATCCAAAAAGGATTCCGGTGCTGCTGATTCATGGGCTTCAGGACACGCCGGCTACTTGGGCGCCACTTCTCAACCGGCTGCGAACCGATCCCGAAATTAACAAACACTATCAGTTCTGGATTTACAGTTACCCCAGCGGCTATCCTTTCCCGTATTCGGCGATGCTTTTGCGCGAAGAGTTGGATCGAATTGATAAGGCTTACCCGAATCATAAGAAGATCGTTTTAATCGGACATAGCATGGGCGGCCTGGTTGCTCGTCTCATGGTGACCGATGCGAATCTGACGTTTTGGAACGAGTTTTTTGGCAAGCCGCCGGATCAGGTTTCAATGAGTCCCGAGGATAAAGAACGGCTTAAGCGGGCATTGATTTTTAGACATCGGCCGGATGTGGGTCGGGTTATTTTCATTTCGACGCCTCACCGAGGGAGCGCGATTGCTTCGAACTGGATCGGTCGCATCGGCGTCGCGCTGGTTAAACTCCCGGTTAACTTGGTCAAACTGGGCGCATCGGCTGGCCAGTTCGTTGTTTCCAACGATTCATCTGCGAAGAAGACAAAAAAGCTGCATGTGCCCACCAGCATCGATACCCTCTCTCCTCAAAATCGGTTTGTTCGAACGATGAACAGGTTACCGATCGCCGATCGTATACCTTACTCCAGCATCGTCGGCGATCGGGGTCGCGGAGACACACCCAACAGCAGCGATGGAGTAGTGCCATACTGGAGTTCTCATTTCGAGGGCGCTCAATCTGAAAAGATCGTGCCATCCGGTCATGGCGCACATCAGAACCAGCAAGGGATGGAAGAGGTAGACCGGATACTAAGATTGAATTTGCGCAGTGAGAACGGGAAGAATGGCCGTGAGAAGAACCTCGTGACGGCCGCGCCCAATCGCCCTTAACCCAGCTAGATACCCTTCATCAGAGAGACGCTTTGATAGCCGATTGCGCGCTTGCCCAGCTCGGCTTTCACTCGTTCTGACGCCTTGCCGTCCGTCCAGATCTGAACGCTCTTGATGTTCTGATCACCGCTAACCAGACCAGCAAACCCCGCTACTCGTTGAGCTACTGTTGCGGTCCAAATGGCGTAGTCGAGTGACACCGGAACGACTAGTACGCCGTTGCAGTCGACTGCACAGATCAGTCCGTCTTGAAGTCGAAATGACTGCAAGGGCGCTTTCTTCTGCGAATAGGCGGCCAGCAATTCGGCCACGTGTTCAAAGTATCGTCCATCCTCTTCCGTCAGCGCCTTATTCGCAGCTTCCAGAAAAATGGTCGGATCGATTCCGGCTTTGCTCAGTGCCGTGGTAATGATCGTTTCCTGCCTGAGCGTGTACCATGGATGATTAAGGAATTCTTCTATCAGATCCCAATTGGCGCCCAATTGTGATAACTTCTGCTCATTCCATTTGCGAAGACTCTCCTGGGACGAATCGTTAATCAGACCGTCGACAGTCTGTTCAATGCCGATCGCTGTCAGGCCAATCCCAGCCGCGCCGCCGACCGGTAACGTACCAATATCAAACGCCAGCCCTCCACCCGCGACAGCGGATGCCACTCGGTCGAGCTCTTCTTGAAGGGCTTGGTTGCGCGAATAGACATCTACACCAAGACGGGCGGCGAGTTTCCTCTTCGTGTCGTCGACGCCGAGGACCCCTTTAACAGCATCACCCAGCGAAGATTTTTGCGCCGATTCGTCTTCGTTTTCACTGAGAAATTCTTTTACCTTCCCGAAAAATCTGGAGGCGGCCTGGGGAACCTTTTTTACAGCGCCGACCGGATCTCGCGCCATTTGTTTGCCTGTTTCGTAGGTTCCTTTTGCCGACTGTTTTAAACCGCTCTTGAAGGCTTTCGCCGTAGTGATCTGGCGTAGTTGGTTAGTCGCCCTCAACTCTTGCAGGAACTCCACAGCCGCCGCACTGCCCGTGACCTCGTATTGTTTCGTACCTGCTCTAATTCGATAGGTGTTCTGTAGGCCGTTATTTTGGGCAGCTTTCTCTGTGAATATTCGTTTTCCCGCAAACGCCGATTTCGGAAGAAATTCCTCGGCGTTCACCGATCCGGGCGTCTCGTACTCGTCGATTGCGGGAACGCTATCTTCAGAAACCGCCGAAAGCACAAGGCACAGCGACAGCATCGCGACCAAGTCGGACAGGAAGAATCGATTTGTCAGGATCCTCGTCGACATTTTTAACAGCGTCGCAAAACCGGCCAGCTTCTGTCAATTGGTCCTTGGTGCAAAGCATTATTGTCCTTTGGTGCAGCACAGCGACCGCTGTGCCTCTAGATCGGAAAACGTGGCTCGATCCATGAAATCGATAAGACAACTCTTGCTCAGCTCCGCTTCGCCGGGTCGTATCTAAAAATATAAGTATTGGCTCCGCTTCCCGGGGTCGTATCTAAAAATATAATTATTGACTGGCGTTGGATTTCAAGAGACGCGACTCGCGCAGACCTCTCTGCCGGTGATCTTCCTAGCCACACGGAGATGACGCCCCCAAAATTCCGATTCGCGACTCTCATTTCTTATATGTTTAGATCCGACCCCGCGGAAGCGTGTTTTTGCGAATCCCCCGAATAGTTGGGCGAAAAACGAAAACGGCGATAACAAGGCGAATAGACTTTGACCTGCATCGAGCTTGCGAACCCCAAAACTATGGGTTGAAAGGTGGCTGTGGCCTGATGGAGAGGCCCACGTTAGCGGTAATGTCAGAATTGCCGATCACAACCGACCCAACCCCGCTGGCGGTGTTCGTAAGGCCGCCGCTGACGCTGGCCCATTGACCGCTGGCGGTGTTCACAAAGCCGCCGGTGACGCTGGCGTTCATGCCGCTGGCGAGGTTGCTGTCGCCGCCGGTGACACTGGCCTCAATGCCGGTGGCGGCGTTGAATTGGCCGCCGCTGACGCTGGCAAATTCCGCGCTGGCGATGTTCAGAAGGCCGCCGCTGACCATGGCTGCCTCAGCGCTGATTGTATTTTCCTGCCCCGCAACCAGAGATCGGCGTCGCGGGGTCGTATCTAAAAATATAAGTATTGGCTTCTACTGAATGGGCCAAATCACGATGAAGCAATCGTAGGAACATTTGGTATATGTTTAGATACGACCCCGTGCGGCGAACATCGCCTGTCGGCTGGGAGCACATTAATCTGACGGAGACCCGGCCCCGTATCATTTGCGGCCGGATTCAAAGTCTCTCATTTGCCTGCTTGTGTCGCGACTGAGGTCTTTAGCCGTGCAGATGAGGGCGGATCGGCGTCGCGGGGTCGCATCTAAAAATATAAGTATTGGCTTCTCCTGAATGGGCCAAATCACGATGAAGCAATCGGGGGAACATTTGTTATATTTTTAGGTACGACCCCCCTTCGACCAGCGAACGTCGCCCTGGCCAAGCGGCGCAGGTCTTTGGAGCATGCCGTCGGTCCGCTTCGCGGGGTCGCATCTAAAAATGTAATTTTTGACTGGCACTGGATTTTGAGACATGCCATTCACGCAGACCACTCCGCCAGAGGCGGTGATCTTACCGGTCACAGGCAGATGACACCCCAAAAATTCCAATTCGCGACTTGGTCAGCAAAAGCTGACGGGTCAAGACCCTATGGGAATTTGATTGTCGGCGCGCCCGTGATTGTCTCCCTTTCCCGGGGCTATCCTTTGTTGCCACCGGGCGCCACTCGTTCCCGACGTTCAGGCTAGCCTCCGGCGGTCTCACTCGTTCCCTTGGTTCCTTTGCGCTCCACCGCTACCATGCAGACGTCGTCATCAAAGTGTTCTTGAGCCGAGAAACGGCACACTTCATTGATGATGGCTGGGAAGAGCTCATTTACAGGCAACGTTGCCAGACGACTCAGGCTCGAGATCAGCGAGCTTATACCGAATTCGTTTCCGTCCGGTGAATCCACTTCGTAGAGGCCGTCGGTGAAGAGCACTAGACAGTCGTTGGGCTCGAATGGACAACTAAAACTGGTGTAGCTAATCTCGTCGAACAGCCCGAGTGCCGGACCGATTTTGGCCTTGTCATTAGCGATTGGCTCCGCTCCCGGCTTTACTCGACAAAGCCGTACCGGTACCGGATGTGCGGCGTTGGCAAACTGGGCCTCTTTAGTGGCTGCATCGACGATCAAATAAAAGGCGGTTGCAACAAACGGCTCTTCGACCCGCTCCAGTATGGCTCGGAGGCGCAAATTCAGACTGCTGAGGAATCGACCCGCATTCGCCATTACGGGGCGAAGCTCTTCCAACAAAGCTCTGATGATCGCTGTCACCAGCGCAGCCCGCAATCCGTGTCCCATGACGTCGCAAATGAAAATACCGATCCGGCTTTGCGAAAGCGGAAAAAAGTCGAAGAAATCGCCTCCGACCGCGGCTGCGGGGCGATAGTAATGAGCGAAACTGAACGGAGAATGACCGGAGACCTCGTAGTTGTTGAGGGTAGGGTACTCACGAGGGAGTAATGCTAACTGAACCTCCCGCGCCATACGGAGATCCGCTTCGAGTTGCGCATTTTTTTTGGCCAGATCTGCACTCGTCAGACGCAGCCGATTCCGCTCTTCCTCCAAAGCATCCTCCATCCGCTTGATAGCGGTAAAATCTTTGTTAACGCCGAAAATGCCGATCACTTCGCCGGCAGCATTTTTTAGCGGCAATTTGGTGGTGTAATCCCAAGTGACCCGCCCGCTCGGGTAAACCAATCGCTCCACCTTACCGATGAGCGGCTGACCGGTCTCCATGATGCATTTCTCATCGGCTGCAGCCTCGCGGGCAGTTTGCTCCGACCAAAAATCGAAGTCAGTCTTACCAATTAAGTCTGCCGGGGTAGCCACGCCCATAAACTCGGCTACAGCTCGACTCGCGCAGGTGAATCGGCCTTCAGTGTCTTTGAAATAGATTTGGTCTACGGCGTGCTGGAGGAGGAAATCGAAAAACTGCTGTTTTAAAGCGGCATCATCCGGACCGTGGGAGGGTAGATCTTTCACGAGCCGTAACGAATCTAGCGCGCGTTGGGCGAACGGTAAAGGGCGACGGGGCGAATGGGCGAGGCGGCGAGAGGGCGAGTGGGCGAGTGGGCGAATGGACGTCTTGAGGCGCGAAGCGCCGGGAAGATTTTAGCCTAGAGGCTGAGTCTGCGAGGCCTACCCTGGCCTTCCGTAGCTCTTAATCGTTCTTCCCGCCCTGGCCGAGGTATCTCCCGGCAGTGTACCAGCCGTGAGTCAGCAACCACGCCTTGCTGCATTTATTGCTATTTTATATGATACAGATTGTATGGTGTGGTAATAACGTATTTGCATGTCGTTATTTACAAGTAGCGAAGCTGCTTGATATCTGGAAGCGATTTTCTTCTCGAGCGGCTAGGGACCACCCTGCTATAAATTGGCACATTCCCCCGAAACGCAATTAATCGCGTGACTGAGAAATCACAAAAGACGCCAACCAGCGTGCTCGTCATTGATGTTGGCGGGCACAACATAAAGATTCTGGCCACTGGCCAAACTGAACCCCGGAAATTGGCTACTGGCCCCAAGTTCACGGCCGATAAGATGGTGACTGGAGTCAAAGATCTTGCCCAAGACTGGAACTACGATGCCATCTCCATCGGTTTCCCCGCTCCGGTCCGTCAAGATCGACCTGTGGAAGAGCCGTTCAATCTCGGCCGTGGTTGGGTTGGGTTTGATTTTACCACCGCTTTCGGACGGCCTGTTAAAATGATCAACGATGCCGCGATGCAGGCCTTGGGAAGTTACGAAGGCGCTAAGATGCTTTTCCTGGGCCTGGGCACCGGCCTCGGTTCCGCCATGATCGTGCAAGGAATCGTCGTTCCGACCGAGTTATGTCGTCTTCCTTATAAGAAGGCGACCTTTGAAGATTACGTTGGAACTCGCGGTTTGGAACGCCTCGGTAAGAAGAAATGGCGCCGTTGCGTTGAGGATGTCGTTGCCCGGCTAGTTGCTGCGCTCGAACCGGAAGATATGGCCCTCGGTGGCGGTAACGTGAAGTATCTCAAAGACATACCGCCCGGATGCCGGATAGTCGAAAACGCCAACGCTTTTGCCGGCGGTTTTCGTCTCTGGGACTGTAAAGCGTAGCTTCTTTCCCAATCGCCTATCTTGTTGCTGTCGTCGAGGGCTTCACTCGGTCAAGACGCGCTAACAAAGTAATCAGTGTGACAGTAATCAGTAATCAGTACTGAGTTCGTCTGAACTGATTACTGACACACTGATTACTTCCCGATGGCGAAAAAAGACTGCTGAAGCTGCCGAGGCTGGAAAAGCCGACGGCCATGCAAATATCGGTGATCGTCAAATCCGTCAGAATCAGAAGGGAGATGACGCCCCCAAAATTCAGATTCGCGACTCGTCATTTCTTATATTTTTAGATACGACCCCGTGGAAGCCCAGTCCCCCGTGGAAGCCCAGTGGATACGAAAGGCGGTATCGAAAATTGCCAAACTGCCGACCGCTCATGAGCAGAAGTGCAGGCCGAAACTGAACACGTTCAGCTGTTGTCGCATTCACCCTCTAACGCCTGTCAACGCCGTGCTTCTGAAGACGGTCTGCGAAGCGAACTTAGCGATTGGAGCAAGCGGAGAGGGGAGAGTTGTCTCTTTTGCCAGACTTACACCTCCCCGAGCCAGTTACTGAAGCCCTAGTTTAGGCC
>Ga0070706_100005797_pt1 | contig 11737 bp, 7 predicted proteins | sample KBSK5501metaG_FD_65476 | JGI IMG/M metagenome (GOLD analysis project Ga0070706, IMG submission 65476) | Corn, switchgrass and miscanthus rhizosphere microbial communities from Kellogg Biological Station, Michigan, USA - KBS K5-50-1 metaG | ecosystem: Host-associated > Plants > Roots >...
TCCACCCACTGCTTGCGGAAGGCGGGATAGTCGACGGGGATCAGCTTGGGCTTGACCCCGACCTTCTCCCAGTACCCGGCGACGGCTTCAGCGAACGCCTTGCCCTCGGGAAGGCCGGGCAGCTGGAAGGCGTAGACGTCGAGCGGGAAGCCCCCGCCGAGCCCCGCCTCGGCGAGCAGCTTCTTGGCGCGCGCCGGGTCGTACGGGTACACCATCTCGGGCGTCACCTTGAAGCCGATGTCGCGGAACGACCACGACAGCCCGAGCGGGATGGCCGCCGGGTCGGCGTGCCCGGCGAAGATCGCCTGCGCGATCTCGTTGCGGTCGATGGCCAGGTTGAGCGCCTCGCGGACGCGCTTGTCCTTCATCGGCGCGGGCCACCCCTCGGGGGCGAGGATCCACCACATCGACAGGATCGCTTCCTCGCGGCGGAAGTGCACGGGGAAGCCCTCGCGCTGCAGCTCCTTGACCCGCTCGCGACTGACGTCGGCGACGTCGACCTCGCCGCGCCGGAGCAGCGCGATCCGGGTGGTCTCCTCGGGCACGAGCTTGAAGACGATCGTCTTGTACTTCGGGACGCCGAGACGCCAGTGGTTATCGACCGCGGCCAGCTTGATGTGCGAGCCCGTGACCTGCTCGACGAACTTGTAGGGGCCGGTGCCCACGGGCTTGCGCGCGAAGACGTCGTCGCCGTTGGCCTCGATGTACTTCTTGGGCAGGACCATCCCTTCGGTCGAGAGCGAGCGGGAGAGGTAGGTCGGGATGATGAGCGTCGGGTCCTTGGTGACGATCACGACGCGGTCGGGCGCCGGGGTCTCGATGTCCTGGATGAGCGTGCGCAGGGGACCCGCGTAGCCGGTCGTGGAGCGCTTGCCCATCGCGCGCTGGAGGCTAAACTTCACGTCCTCGGAGGTCATCTCCTCGCCGGTGTGGAACTTCACGCCCTTGCGGAGATGGAAGGTCCACCGCTTGTGGTCCGCCGAGTTCTCCCAGCGCGTGGCGAGGCCTCCGGCCTGCGACGGCTGGCCCTCGGGCGTGGTCCCCACGAGGTAGTCGAACATCAGCGACAGGTAGTACTTGACGTTGTGCCCCTGCAGGACCGGATCGAGTGTCTCGGCGGAGAAGCTCGACAGCGCCACGGTCAGCTCGGATTTGGCCTGGGCCGCGGCGGGCGACGCCATCGCCACCACGACGATGGCCAGACACAGCAGCGGAACGCCGACGATGCGGCGGAATAGTCTCATGGGACGCTCCTTGCCCGGGACGTGCCCCCGAGGATGTCGTCGCGCACGGTACCGCGGGACGGGGTGACAGGGCAAGTCCGTCGGGATCGCGTCCCCGGGAGTGCTATCCTTCTCTGAACGCATGAGCGCCAAGATCCTCTACGAGGCCCCGCGCGTGCCGGCCGCCCCCGGCGAGACCATCGTCACCAGCACGTGCGGCCACAACTGTGGCGGTCGCTGCGTCGTCAACGCCCACGTGCGGGATGGACGCATCGTCAAGATCAGCACGGATCCCCGGAAGTGGACGCCGGAGGTGCCGCCGCTGCACGCCTGCGTGCGGGGGTTCGGGCAGCTCGAGCGCGTGAACCATCCCGACCGTCTCAAGCATCCGCTGCGCCGCACGGGGCCGCGCGGCTCCGGACAGTTCGAGCGGATCGGCTGGGACGAGGCGCTGGACGAGGTCGCGCGCCAGATGCTGCGCGTGCGTGGCAGCTACGGCCCCGCCGCCATCCTGGACTGCTCGCGGACGGGCAGCCTCTCCATGCTGCATAGCGGCCGCCTCAACGTGCAGCGCCTGCTGCACATGTTCGGCGGGTGCACGGAGCTCTGGTCGAACCTGTCGGCGGAGGCCGAAGTCTTCGCCGTGCGCCACACGTACGGCGGGGAGTACAAGAGCGCGGGTCGCGAGCCGACCGACTACATCAACTCGCGCTTGATCCTCATGTGGGGCTGGAGCCCCGGCGACGGCACCTTCGGCACGGGGACGTTTCAGTATCTCAAGCTCGCGAAGAAGCACGGCACGCGCATCGTCTGCGTCGATCCCCGGCGGACGCGCTCGAGCTGGGAGCTGGCCGACGAGCACGTCTTCATCCGGCCCTCGACGGACGCCGCCGCGCTCATCGCCATGGCGTTCGTGATCGCCAGCGAGGGGTTACAGGATCAGGCGTTCCTCGATCGTCACGTGCAGGGCTTCGACGAGGCCACGCTGCCCGCGGGCGCGCCAGCCGGCTCGTCGTACCGCTCGTATCTCTTCGGTCTGTCCGACGGCATGCGCAAGACACCCGAGTGGGCGGCCGAGATCACCGGGGTGCCCGCCGCCACGATCAGGCGGCTGGCCGTCGCGCTCGCCACCGAGAAGCCGTCGGCGCTCCACTGCGGGTACGCGCCCGGACGCACGTACGAGGGCGAGCAGTTTCACCGCGCGGCGTACGCGCTCGCGGCAATCACGGGCAGCGTCGGCATGCCCGGCGGGAACACCGGCGTGAGCAACGGCGCGACGGGGCGTTCGGGGATCAAGAGCCTGCCCACGGGCACGAACCCGACGGGTGCGCGCGTGGCCTCGCCGCTCCTGGCCGACCTGCTGGCGCGGGGCCGGGCGGGTGGTTACCCCGCCGACGTCAAGCTGATCTACTCGGCGGCGGGCGACCTCTTCAACCAGTGCCCCAACGTCAACAAGACCGTTGCCGCCGCCGAGAAGCTCGAGTTCATCGTGGCGCACGATCACTTCGCCACGCCGACGGCCCGCTATGCCGACATCCTGCTGCCCGCGACGACGTTCTGGGAGCGCAACGACCTGCACACCCCGTGGGCGGGCGCCGGGCACTACGTGATCTTCATGAAGCAGGCGATCGACCCGGTGGGCGAGTGCCGGAACGACCTCGACATCTGCGCGGACCTCGCGGGCCGGCTCGGCATCGTCGGCTACAACGACAAGACCGAGGAGCAGTGGCTGCGCGAGCTGTCGAAGGATGCCATCGACGACTTCGACACGTTCCGCGCCCAGGGGCTCGCGCGGCTGCCCGCGCCCGACGATGCGGTGGCCTTTGCCCGCCAGATCCGCGACGGGCGGCCCTTCGCCACGCCGTCGGGCAAGATCGAGATCTATTCGACGACGCTCGCCGCCAATCCCGACCCCTACGGGCTCGGCCCGATCTCGCCCATCCCGACGTGGACGGCCGACGCGTCGGACCCGCGTCATCCGTTGCGCCTGCTCACCCCGAAGTCACGCGCGCGTACGCACTCGATCCACGATAACCAGCCGGTGCTCGCCCGCGCCGACCGGGACGACGTGTGGATGCATCCCGACGACGCCGCCGCGCGCGGCATCGTCGGCGGCGAGCGCGTCCGTGTCTTCAACGACCGCGGCGCCACGACGCTGCCCGTGCGGGTCACCGATCGCATCGCCCCCGGCGTGGTTTCCATCAAGGAGGGGGCGTGGTTCACCGCCGGCCCGGACGGCGACGACACGCACGGCTGCGCCAACGTTCTCACCGGCGATCGTGCCTCGCCCGCCGGCGCCGCCGCCTACAACAGCTCCTTCGTCGAAATTGTCTTACATGGGGGGCCTCGAACGGGCCCCCCAATCCCCCCGAACGCTCGGAGCGCCCCGGCCCAGCCGGGGCGCTCCTCGAAACCCTCCTGATCTTCGGCTCGCGGGCGGCGTTCACGCCGATCCTGGTCCTGTGCTATGCCATTACCCTGGCCCTGCACGTTGGATCGATCGCGCTCAGCACGCTGCTGCCGTTTCAGATGGTGGCGCTCGGGGGGAGTAGTGTTCAGGTCGGGCTCTTGTTCTCGGTGACGACGCTCGTGTCGATGGTGCTTCGTCCCACGATCGGCAGCTGGGTCGACCGGGTCGGCGCGCGCCGGGTGTTCGTGCCGGGCGTCGCCGCGCTTGCGCTGACGTCGCTCGGGCTGCAGCTCGCCCTCACTCCGGCGGCCCTCATCGCCCTCATGATCGGTCTCGGCCTGGCCAACGGGCTGATCTCCACACCGGCGAGTGTGCTCACGGCCACCAGCACCGCGCCCGAGCATCGCGGGGAGGCTCTCTCCACCTACTATCTGGCGTCGTCGGTCGGCATCGCCGTGGCGCCCCCGATCGCGTTCGGGCTGAACGCGGTCGGAGGAATGCCGCTGGCGTTCGCCGCCGCGACCGTGGTCGCTCTCGTGATCGCCGGGCTCGTGGTACGGGTTCCCGGCCGCCCGCCGGCGCGCTCAGGCGCCGAGCGGACGGGCTTCCGTCTCGTGAGCGTGCGGGCGCTGCCGGTCTCGGGTGCGCTCGTGCTCGCCACGCTCGGTCACAGCTCCGTGTACGCGTTCCTGCCGCTCTATGCCGTCAGCCGCGGTCGGGGCGCCGCGCTCGCGTGGTTCTTCGGCGTCTATCCTGTGTGGATGATCGGCTGTCGGGCGCTGATGCGTGGCGTGGCCGACCGCGTCAGTCGCGTGCACCTGGCCGTGGCCGCGATGGCGCTCCAGGGCGCCGCCTATCTCGTCCTCGCGCTGCCTCCGACGCCCGTGACGCTCGTGCTCGCCGCCGTCATCCTCGGCACGGGAACGGCCGTGCTGTACCCCACGCTGGCCGCGCTCGTGGTCGACCGGGCGGACGAGGCCGAGCGCGGTCTGGCCCTCGGGACGCTCTCGGCGTCGTGGGACCTCGGCGTCGTCGTCGGCTCGGTGCTGGTCGGCGCCGTTGCGGATCGAGGATCATACGGGGCGGGCTTTGTGGTCGGAGGCCTCGGTGCGCTCTTGGGAACGTTCGCGCTCGTGTTCATCGAGAGCCGGCCGACCCGCCGCGGGGTCGCCGTGATGGGAGGAGCTCCATGAAGATCACAGGAATCGAGACCTTCGTCGTCGACGCCGGATGGCGCCCCTGGCAGTTCGTGGCGGTGCGGACCGACGACGGGATCACCGGTTACGGGGAGTGCTCCGATGGGCGGAACCCGTACGGTGTGGTGGCGACGGTCCACGACTTCGAATCGATTCTCCTCGGGCGGGATCCGCGCCCCGTGGAGCAGCGCTACTGGGACATGTACCGGATGGCGCGGCAGAGCCCCGGCGGCATCGCGGCCAAGGCCATCGCCGGCATCGAGCTGGCGCTGTGGGACATCAAGGCCAAGGCGCTCGGCGTGCCCGTCTACGAGCTGTTCGGCGGGCCGGTGCGTGAGCGGCAGCTCGTGTACTGGTCCCATTGCGGCACCTCCCGCGCGCGGAGCGCCGATCTCATCGGGGTCCCGCCGCTGCGCACCATGGACGACATCGCGCGCCTGGGCGAGGAGGTCGTGCGTCGCGGGTTTCGCGCGCTCAAGACGAACATCGTCTATCCCGGCGATCCGGCCAGTGTGCACTTCGGGGGCTTCGGTGGTGGTCCGGGGACGACGGATCAGAACGTGATGCCCGAGATGGTCGAGCACATCGCGACCCTGCTCGGCACGTTCCGTCGTGCCGTCGGACCCCACGTGGGGCTGGCCCTCGATCTCAACTTCAACTTCAAGCCGGAAGCGGCGCGCCGCATCTGCCGGGCGCTCGAGCCGCTCGCCATGATGTGGGTCGAGATGGACATGTACGACGCGCGCGCGCTCCGCGAGGTCAAGGACGCCACCTCCATCCCGATCTGTTCGGGGGAGAACCTCTATGGCCTGCGCGGCTACCGACCCTACTTCGAGGCGCGCGCCATGGACGTGGTGATGATCGACGTCCCCTGGAACGGCTTCGCGCCCTCCAAGCGCGTGGCTGATCTCGCCGAGAGCTACGAGCTCAACGTCGCCCCGCACAACTACTACAGCCATCTCTCGACCCTGCACTCGGCCCATCTCTGCGCCTGCGTGCCGAACGTCCGTATCATGGAGATCGACATCGACGACGTGCCGTGGAAGGACGAGCTCGTGACCCATCCACCCATGATCGACAAGGGCGAGCTCGTCATCCCGACGCGTCCCGGCTGGGGCGCCGACCTCGACGAGGCCGTCGCGCGCAAGCACGTCTGGGAGCGCGGTCGCCCGCCGGGCTATACGAACACGCGATGAGTGACGGCTGGGATTTCGATGCGGCGGTGATCGGCGGGGGCCCCGGCGGCTCCAGTGCCGCCACCGCGCTGGCGAGGCGCGGGCGCAAAGTGGTGCTGCTCGAACGCGAGCGGTTCCCCCGCTTCCACATCGGCGAATCGCAGCTGCCGTGGAGCAACGAGCTCTTCCGGGCCCTGGGCGCCGTCGAGACGATCAGGGCCGCCGGGTTCGTGGAGAAGTGGGGCGCCACCTTCCAGACGCCCGCCGGCGGGGCCGAGCAGTACGCCGATTTCGAGGCCGCCGTGGAGACACCGACGCCCCAAACCTTCCAGGTCCTCCGGCAAACCTTCGACGACGTTCTCCTGCGCCACTCCGCGCGGTGTGGGGTCACCGTGCTCGAGGGCCACCGCCTCCTCGATGCGGCGTTCGACCCCGATGGCGTCACCCTCCGCTTCGCGGATGCGGACGGCGTCGAGCGGCGGGCGCGGGTGGGTGCGGTCGTCGACGCCTCGGGGCGGGCCGGCGTTATCGTGAAGAGGTTCGGCCGTCACGTGTTCGACCCGCTGCTGCAGAACATCGCGGTCCACGCCCAGTACGAAGGGATCCCGCGCGCCGAGGGCCGGCGAGCCGGTGACATCCGGATGTTCACCCGCCCGGATATGGGCTGGCTGTGGATGATTCCGCTCTCGGAGACAGTGATGAGCGTGGGAGCCGTCGTCCCGAGGACCGTGCATCGCCGCGAGTCGAAGACTACCGCCGAGGAGAGCCTCGCGCACTATCTCGCGAACACCCCCGCCGCCGGTCCCCTGCTCGCACGGGCTCGACGCGTTTCCCCGGCGCGCTTCGACGCCGATTACTCCTATCTCGCGACCCGGATGGCGGGAGACCGGTGGGTGGCGGTGGGAGATGCGGCCGCCTTCCTGGACCCCATCTTCTCGACCGGCGTGTTGCTGGCCATGCAGGGTGGTCTCGAAGCGGCAGAGGCGATCGACGCCGGGCTCCGGGTCGGCGACCTCTCGTCGCGGGCGTTCGCCGGCTACGAGCACATCGTCCGAAGGCGCTATCACCACTTCCGACGCTTCGCGGTCGGATTCTACGACCCGGCGTTCCGTGACCTCTGGTTCGCGCGCCCGGCGCGCCGAATGGTGGGCGTCTATCGGGCGATCGTGTCGGTCCTCGCCGGAAACTGGCGGCCGTCGCCGCTCACGCGAGTCAGGATCGAAGTGTTCTTCGCGCTGGTCTTCGTCCGCCGCGTGTTCCGGGCAATCGGGCGCGTGCGACGCTCGTGACGTCCCCGGCGACGTGACGTCAGGGCGAGCGCACGCGTCCGGCGACGGCGCGGACGTGGCGCGGGGCAGCGAGCCAGATCGCGGCGGCGGACAGCGCGCTGCTGGCGATGGCCACCCACCAGGCCGCGGTGTAGCTCCCTGTGGCGTCGTGGAGCGCGCCCGTCACCCACGGCCCCGCCGCGCCGCCGACGATGGATGCCAGCATCAGGGTGCCGAAGATGCTGCCGTAGTGGCGGCCCTCGAAGATCTCGGCCGGAATCGCGCCGAGGACCGAGGTCAGGCCGTATCCGAGCACGCCCTGTGATGCGACCATCAGGAAGAGCAGCGCCGGCGTCGGCGAGCGCTCCAGGGAGAGCAGCGCCAGATAGCAGAGCGTGAAGCCGACACTGCCCGCCGTCCACACCCACTCGCGCCCGATCCGGTCCGAGAGATGGCCGAGCCCGATCTGACCGGGTATGCCGACCAGGCTCACGAAGCCCAGCGCCCAGGCCGCATCGGTCGGGCTGAACCCGATCTCGACGAGATACTTCGTCTGGTGCACCTGCACGGCGTACCAGCAGTAGAGGCCGGCGAAATATCCGACGGCGATCCACCAGAACCGCGCCGTGCGCAGGGCGCGGGCCAGCGTCCAGTCCACGGCGGCCCATGCTGTATCGACCACGTTCGCGACCGACCCATCGCGGCCGCCCGCGGCCCCGCCATCGGGCTGGAGTCCCAGGTCCTCGGGCCGGCCCTTCAGCAAGAGGTTGAGCGGCGCCAGCAGGACGAGCACGAGCGTCGCCAGCGCCCAGCACGCCGCTCGCCATCCGGAGCGCCCGATAAAGCCCTGAAGCCACGGCAGCAGGATGATCGAGCCCACGCCGACGCCGGAGTAGGCGATGCTGATCGCCAGGCCCCGCCGGCGCATGAACCAGTTCGGCAGATAGAGCGCCTGGCCGGTATAGCTCAGACACACGCTGCCGCCGCCGACGAGCACGCCGAGCGTGGCGTAGAGATGCCACGGCTGCCGGATGAGCGGGGCCAACAGCAACCCGGCGGCCACGAGCCCGACGCCCAGCTCGATGACGACGCGCGGACCCCGGCGATCCATCAGCCGGCCCAGGGACGGACTCAGGACCGCTGTGACGAGAAAGCCGAACGAGAACGCTCCCGCCGTGAGACCACGCTCCCAGCCGAACTCGTCGAGGATCGGCGGAAAGAGCAGCGAGAAGGCGGTGCGCGCGTTGACCCCGACGGCCATCGTGACGAAGGCCACCGCCACGATCAGCCAGCCGTAGAAGAAGGGAAGTCTCACCGGACGAGGTTCACCGGTGTCTCACCCCGCGCCACGTGTTCGATGTTCTCCGCGATCAATTTCGCCCGAGCCTCCAGCATGCCATCGGTCCAGCCGGACACGTGCGGGGTCATGAGCACGTTCGGCAGCTCATGGAAGGGGCGGCGCGCGGGGAGCGTGGCGCCGGCGGCGGTCGGATAGCGGTACCAGACATCGAGCGCCGCCGCGGCGATCCGGCGGCCGGCGAGCGCCTGGTAGAGCGCGTCCTCGTCGACGACATCCGCGCGCGAGACGTTCACGAGCACCGCGGTCGGCTTCATCGAGCGGAGCTCCGGCTCCCCGATCAGCCCGCGCGTCTCCGCGGTGAGCGGCAGCGTGATCGCCACGTAGTCGGCGCGCGCCAGCACATCCCCGAGCGCGTCGGGACCACGGACGATGGCGTGGGCATCGGCCCGCGTGGCCTCACGGCGGATCGCGAGGACGTTCATGTCGAACGCCCGGGCCCGGCGGGCCAGCGCCTGACCGATGCGGCCGTAGCCGAGAATGCCGAGCGTCTGGCCCGCGAGCTCCGGCCACACCGGCGTCGGCGGCGCGCCGACCGCCCACTGGCTCCGCCACTTGCCCCGCCGCAGGGCGTTGTCCAGCCGGGCGAAGTCGCGCGTCAGCGTCAGCATCGCGCCGAGCACGTACTCGGCGATCCCGATCTCGTGTCCGTGGACGTTGGCGAGCCAGGCTCCGGGCGGGATGGCCGAGCGCTCGATCCGATCGAGCCCGGCCCCCGGCACCTGGACCAGCCGCAGCCGCCGGGCCGCACCCGCCATCTCTGCCGTGAACACCATCGTGATCAGGACCTCGACGTCGGACAGCTTTGCCACGATTCGGGCTTCATCGCTCACCGTGATGTCGCAGGACAGCTGGAGACACTCGCGGACCCGCGCTTCGAGGCTCGCGGCAAACGTTCCGGCGAAGGCGACGTGGCGCATGATCGGTCCTCCCTGCGACCGATCCTCGGGCCTCGCCGGAAGAGGATCAATTCCTTGCCAGGGAATCGTCGGCCGGTGAGGAGTCAGGCGGGCTGACGGACGAGCGCCGCCCAGTCGTGGAAGACTCGGGCGGTCGGATCGTCGGCGGGAAAGAAGCACTCGATGCAGATCTCTTGCAAGGTCACGTCGTGGGGCGTGCCCAGCGTGGCGATGGTCGTGAAGAGCCGGAGCGAGGTCTCGGCGCGGCGGAAATGAATGCTGAGCACGGGCGCCGTCTCTTCCTCCGGCGGCAGCCCCCGCGACAGCGCGGGAACCCCGGGGAAGGCGAGCAGACACTCGAGCAGCGCGGCGGTCTCCGGGGTGGCGTCGGCGATGGCGTCGGCCTGCACCCCGCGGAGGAAGTAGAGCGCGACCTCCTCCCAGTTCACGATCACCGGGCGCAGGCCATCGGGGGACACGAGCGCGACCGCGAGGTTCACCGGCTCGACCGGCGGGGGCGCGGCCGGAGCGGGGCCGGTGAGGAACTCCACCAGTCGTCCGGCGCCCGCGTTGGCGCGCAGGAGGTTCCAGCGCCGGTCGACGACGAACGCCGGATACGGCTCCTGCTGCGCGAGCATGTAGTCGAGCGCACTGTTGACGCGAGCGAGCTCCGGCGCGGAGAGATCGCTCTCGCGCCAGAGAGGCGCATAGCCGGCCGCGAGGAAGAGCTCGTTCTGCTGGCGAAGTGGAAGGTCGAGTGTGGCGGCCAGTCGCAGGATCATGTCGCGGCTGGGCGTGGCGCGTCCCGACTCGAGAAAGCTCAGGTGACGCTGGGTGGTTCCGGCGGCGCCGGCCAGGTCCAGCTGGGACAGCCTGCGGCGGTCGCGCCACCACCGCAGACGTGACCCGAAACTCTTGCTCGCTTCAGTCATGGGATCGGTTCTCGGAGAGGATCGAGCGGGATCGTAGCCGCGCCGTGTGGGCTTGTCCAGCGTCCCCGTTGCGGCCAGAATGCGGGCACGGGAGGCTCGCCATGGGGACACCGACAACGTCACTGCTCGTCGTTTCTCTCCTCGCGCTCGGGCTCTGGGTCGGGCCGGTCGCGGCGCAGGCTCCGGCGGACGGCGAGATCGCCATCGCCTTCGATGCGTCGATCGCGCCGACGTTCCTCGATCCGGCCGAGACTCCCGGGATCGGCACGCCCTTCGTGTTCCTCTACGCGTTGCACGACGCGCTGGCCAAGCCGCTGCCCGGCAACAACATGGCGCCCTGCCTGGCCGAGTCGTGGAAGGAGAGCCCGGACGGGCTCGTCTACGAGTTCAAGCTCCGCGAAGGGCTCAGGTTCCACAACGGCGATCCCTTCACGGCCGAGGACGTGAAGTTCAGCTTCCACCGGTACCGCGGCGTCTCCGCCAAGCTGCTTCACGATCGCGTGAAGTCGGTCGACGTCCTGGATGCGTCGCGGATCCGCTTCGTGCTCCACACGCCCTGGCCCGACTTCCTGGTCTTCTACGCCACGCCCGCCACCGGGGCCGCGTGGATCGTGCCCAAGAAGTACCTCGAGAAGGTCGGGGAGGACGGCTTCAAGCGTCAGCCGGTCGGGCTCGGGCCCTATCGCTTCGTGCGCGCGACGCCCGGCGTGGAGATCGTGCTCGAGGCCAACGAGCAGTACTGGCGCAAGAAGCCGTCGATCAAGCGCGTCCTCATCAAGGGCGTGCCCGACCGCACGACCCGGTTGACCATGCTGAAGACGGGCGAGGCGGACATCGGCTATCTCATGGTCGGGGTCGAGGCGGCGACCATCAAGGCCGATCCCAAGCTGCGTCTGGCCCGGACGATTCCCCCGGCGACGTGGTACGTCGAGTTCCCCGAGCAGTGGAATCCGAAGTCGCCGTGGCACGACCGACGCGTGCGCCTGGCCGCCGCCATGGCCATCGACAAGCAGGCCATCAACGAGGCCGAGCGTCTCGGCTACTCGCGCCTGACCGGGTCCATCATCCCGAGTGTCATGGATTTCGCGCTGCGCGTCGAGCCCCATCCCTACGATCCGACGCACGCCAAGCGACTCTTGGCCGACGCCGGCTACCCCAACGGGTTCGACGCGGGTGAGCTCACCCCGCTACCGCCCTTCGTGACGATGGGCGAGGCGGTGCAGACCTATCTGGCCGCGGTGGGCATTCGGACCCGGGTCCGCGGCATGGAGCGCGCG
>Ga0070706_100005799_pt1 | contig 11737 bp, 11 predicted proteins | sample KBSK5501metaG_FD_65476 | JGI IMG/M metagenome (GOLD analysis project Ga0070706, IMG submission 65476) | Corn, switchgrass and miscanthus rhizosphere microbial communities from Kellogg Biological Station, Michigan, USA - KBS K5-50-1 metaG | ecosystem: Host-associated > Plants > Roots >...
ATGAGGTTCAACCTGGGAAAGCCGGTACTGATGCTTTCTCATATCTTCAAAATATGACGGCGGATGTAAAGCCCGATGGTGCGAGATGTGAAGAGGATGTGAAATGTGATCCGCGGTAGTAACCTAGTTTCACTGTTGAGGCCGTAACAAGGCGGCGATGCGCGCGTTCACACTTGAGAGACAGCAAGGCCGTCGCCTTCAACGCGCAGCTTTGCAGGCTGCCGCCTCAGTCGTACCTACTCTCATGGGATTCTTACTCCCTCCGCGACATCGCCGCAGAGTGAGTCTATGCCACGTGCGGATGCGGCGGCAGGAGGGTTCGGAGATCCCACTTACTCATGATCTCGTGTTCGTCCGCGATGTAAACGAGATCATCCACGTCCCACGGTGATGCAGTGATTCCGGCAGCCATCGCAGGCGTGCAGCGCAGCGTTTTGTGAACGCGGCAGAAGTTGTAGTACGCGAAGTTGATCGCGTGTTGGTGTGCGTGATTCTCGACCTTTTTCGAAAAGGCATTCGTGAGTCTCGTCATGCGGCGCATCATCATCCGCACGTTGAGATTGTTCCGTTCCGCGTACGAAGTCGAGATGTACTCCTCGTCCGGATCGCCGATGAGCTTGTGAATCTCGCTGGTGATGTACCGGCTCGGGCTGTAGCGGCGGCGATCTTCCTTCGTGGCATCGCCGTAGATTTTCACCACCTGCGCGTAATCGACGTTCCGATGAAATGCGCTGACCGCAAGCCTGTATGGCCTGTAACCGTCCGTGGTGAGTTGTACGCGGTTCCGCAGGCGAAAGGCGAGATCCTTCATGAACTCAACCGCTGAGGCCTGCGAACGGTCCGCAACGAGCCACGTGATGACAAGCTTCGTATCGGCGTCGATTGCGATCCATGTCCACACGTCGCCAAAGCCGAACGTGTTTCGCTTGTCCTCGGGAACGTTCCGCGCCTTCATGCCGACGAAACTCCACATCTCGTCTACCTGCACGCGTTCCGAAGGGAGATCGCGCAGCCAACGATCCTGTAGCGCGGCGCAGGCCGTTCCGACGTCCGCGATGAGCTTCAGAACGGTCATCTGCGCAACGCCAGTGATGCGGCAGGTGGAGTTGATCGAGTTACCCTCGACCAGTGACCGGATGACCTGTCCGCGCGTCTCAGGATTGAGTTTGTTCATGCACAACAATATATGCTTGAGGCCTCAAGAAGTCAAGCAAGAATAGCACAAGTGGTGTAGGATTTCAGTTGAAAGTGCTCCCGGGAGGACTTGGACCTCCAACCGTCGGCTTAGTGGGCCGCCGCTCTATCCAGATTGAGCTACGGGAGCAAAAACAACGGCTCGCCTCTCGGTGAGCCGTTTCTCTTTCAACTTAGAACGAAACTTCATCCTGATCTTCGTCGTCCTTGGCTCGGACTCGACCAAAGTCTATGGGCGGTTCAACCGCGGCGGCCACCTCCATGCCGACTAAACCGAAGGTGTTCGGGGCAGTCCGAATAAAAATCTCGCCTTTCCGGACGTAATTCGAAATCGAACCGCCGATTGACGTACGATTGTCTTTGTCAACAGGCCTTCCGATTGACCGCAAGATGTCATTAACATGCAACGGCTTTCCGGCCTTCTGGATGGCATCCCTTGCCTGCGCTACCGTGCTGCCGGGACGAAGGACATGTTGCGCCGGCCTCGCTTGACCAGCCTCTTTCGGCAGCGATTTCAGTGTATCCAGCATCCCTTGGATATAGGCTAAAGTACTCGCCCGCTCAATGTTATACGCTACGTCTCGTTCGGCCAGTTCCTGCTGTTTCTTCTCAATCCGCTTCTGAATATCTTCCCTGATTCCCATGATTGGCGCGCATTGTAGCAGGTGATGTGAGAGATGGCAATAGATGTGAAGATGACACTAACTGGTGTTATAGTGAGCACTCACGATTTTCACATCTGAAAGGATTTGGGGATGAACCAACAACTAATCGTTTCCGAACTCGACCAGCGCAAAAGGCACGACGCCCACGGCAATGAGTACTGGCGCGCACGCGATCTCCAAGAACTTCTCGGTTATTCGGAGTGGCGGAACTTTTCCGCTGTTATCGAGAAGGCACGACAGGCATGCGAGACACTAGGCGTTGACCCTAGCAACCAATTTGTTGCTACTACCAAGAAGGTTCGCATCGGCAGCGGCGTGTTTCTGAATGTAGATGATTTCTTCCTTTCACGCTATGCCTCATACCTCGTCGCTATGAATGGCGACACCAAGAAGCCGCAGGTCGCCTACGCGCAAACCTACTTCGCGGTTCAGACCATTCGCCAGGAACAGGCCGACCAGCTTACAGAGGCAGAAAAACGTATCAAACTGCGCGCGGACGTGAAGGATGCAAACAAGAAGCTGAACAGCGCAGCAAAAGGCGCTGGTGTTATCAATTACGCCTTCTTCCATGATGCCGGATACAAAGGCTTGTACGGCATGGGCGTAACCGCTATCAAGCGGAAGAAGGGTATTCCGGAAAAGGAGGATCTGCTCGATTGCGCTGGCCGCGTTGAGCTAGCTGCAAACGAATTTCGTATCACGCAAACGGAGGAGCGACTGAAACGGGAGAGTATCCGCGGTCAGAATTCAGCATCGCGAGTTCACGGCGAAGTTGGCAGGAAAGTTAGGAAAGCAATCAAGGACATCGGCGGCACGATGCCGGAAGAATTACCAGCGGAGACACCGATCAAGAAACTCACGGCTAAGCGCCGCAAGAAGGAATTAGGCAGTTAGTTCCCTTTTCGCCAACGCGCTGTTGCGGCTTTCTTGGCGATCTCGGACCGCTTCTTCTTGCTCAGGTTTGCCGCCCGCGCCGGTCCGCCGATCTTCCCGCCGATCCGACCGAATGCAGCGGCGGCGGCCCGCATCTCATCGGTGATCTCGACGGCGGCATCCTCGGTCTTTTCGATAACGGATTGCAGGATGCGGTGAGCGGATTGGGAGCTATCCTCGCGTTTTCGGCTTTTCTTCTTGCTTGAGGCCATACGCACAGGATAGGCGCGATTCCGTTACTCGGCAACTAGCGGTTGTTACAACCTTCCCATGAAACTAGGTCACTACCTGATCCGCGGTAGTGACCGCTAAGCGGTGACGGCCGAGCTGCTCGACGACCGCGGCGGCGGCGATTTCCTCGGACCCATGCGAAGGCGCACGTCCGGCGGCCACGCGGTCAGCCGGATGCGCACTTCCCAGTTTCTGGCTTTGGTCGCAAAGATATTCCGTCCGATCGATTCGGCATCCACTTCCAGCTCGCTCAGGCGCCGCGCGATGAACTGCCGGAAAAGCTTCACGTATCGCGGCCTGCCGAACAACTCCGGGGCCGTGCGGCAAAGCTCGTCGATGATGACCAGATCGTGATGATCGCCTAGTTTTCTCGACAGCTTCCGCAGCAAATCGGTGTGCGGCTCGAGCTTCGCCAGGCCGACGTCCGCAAAGAACTGCGCGTGATACCAATGAACCTTCACGCGCTTTCGCCATTCATGCAGCCGCTCAGGAGTCTTCTCCTGCAGCGCGGCGCGCATGCCGCGCCGCGACCGCTTGTAGCTCTTCGCGAGTGCGCTCCAGAGCTCGTCGCGCGTCATCTCGTCGACGGTCCAGGCCGCGATCTGCCCGCGTTCGACGAGCAATCCCTCTCGCAATCTCTCGACCACCGCCTGGTCGATGTGGGATGGGACGCGGGCAGCAAGCGCGCGCCGAATTTTCAGAAACTGACGCGGGGTCCATTCGGCGGCATAGCTCTCTCGAAGCCGGTCGAAGGCCTCGACCGCCGCCTTGGCATCGCGATGCTCCGCGAGCATGGCTCCGGCATCGCGGAAGAAGTCGTTTTCCGGTTGCCCGAGCAGCGCCGGCAGCGCGCGCATTTCCTTGAGCCGCCTGCGCACATCATGGAGTGCTTTCTGATCGCCGGCCGCCATCGGATCCAGTCTGCCAATGGCCTGATCGGCGAGATCCAAGCCTTTTCGACGCAGACGCTGGGGGGCACGTTCGCCCGCTTCAACATCCAGAAACTCGTTCATGGACGGCAAGTGCGCGTAAAGCTATCACGTCTTCACGCCAAATTTACCGACCGCGACAGAACGCCCGGTACCGGAATATCTACACAGATGTCATGACAGAAATCCAGACGAATGTGGTGCGAATCCTCGGTGGCGTGGAGCGGCTGGACGCGGGGAGGGTGAAGGGGGCGATGATTCGCGCACATCTCGAGTGGGCTCGGGATCATGGGTCGCGCGCGGAGTTCATTGGGCTCTTCGAGGAGATGCCCGAGGTGCTGCGCTATCAGATCAGCACGCTTGCGCCGGCAACGTGGTATCCATTCGCTACGCTGATGGCGGTCGATCGCCTGATCATCGATCGCTTCGGCCGTGGCGAACCTCATTTTGCGCGCGAGCTCGGCGCGTACGTCGCGCAGCGAATGCTTGCCGAAACCCAGCGGTTTTTTTCATCGAACGGGCTGCATGATTTCTTCCGCCGAGTGGCCCTTCTGCACCGCGACTGGTACGACTTCGGATCTGCGGAGTACGTCGAGAGCGGCGAGCGGACGGGATGCATGCTTCGCCGCGGCTACGGTGTGCACAACACGCTCGACTGCGCCGCCATGGCCGGTTTTTACCGAGAGTGTATCCGTCTCCATGGCAGAGCAGAGGCCTCGGTTCGGGAGTCTGCCTGCCGCTGCCGGGCCGACGGCTTCTGTGCCTTCGACCTGGCGTGGGGGTTTTGATAACCTTCGCGGATCGGCCACGTAGCTTTCTGCAGCAGAAGATGAGTCGCTTAGCCCGGTGTACCATCGCTCTGGTCGTTCTGTCGCTTGGCGCTTGCCAGGTCGGCGAACGGTCGTCTTCATCGGATTCATCTTCGGCGCCGTCGCATCCTGCCGCGGAGACGGTCAATCTGACGTTCACGTACGGCTCGGAAAAAGAAGAGTGGATCAAGAACGTCACTGAGGCCTTCAATCGGGAAGATCACAAAACGGCGGCCGGGAAGTTCGTTCACGTCGAGGCGTTCCCGATGGGCTCGGGCGAGCTGATCGACGAGTTGCTGAACGGCGGTCGCCAGGCCGATATCGCCAGCCCCGCTTCGGCGGCATTCATCAAGCTCGGCAACGTTCAGTCGCGCGTTAAAACGGGTAAGGATCTGATCGGCTCAACCGACAGTCTCGTTCTCTCGCCTGTCGTCATCGCCATGTGGAAGCCGATGGCGGAAGCCCTCGGATGGCCTGCAAAATCGGTGGGGTGGAGCGACATTCTGGCGCTGGCGCGCGATTCGCGCGGCTGGGCCGCGCACGGACACCCGGAGTGGGGCCCGTTCCGGTTCGGGCATACCAGCCCCGAATCGAGCAACAGCGGATTGATTTCGATTTTCGCTGAGGCCTACGCCGCCACGGGGAAGAAGGCCGGCCTGACGGTCGCCGAAGTCGAGAATCCGAAGACCGCGCAGTTCATTGCGGGCATCGAGAGCTCGGTCGTGCATTACGGCAGTTCGACCGGCTTTTTCGGCAAGAAGATGTTCGCGAACGGCCCGCAGTATCTCAGCGCCGCGGTGCTGTACGAGAACATGGTGATCGAGTCGTACTCGCCGAACTACTCGATGCCGTTTCCGGTCGTCGCGATCTACCCGAAAGAAGGAACGTTCTGGAGCGATCACCCGGTCGGCATCGTCAATCGCGAATGGGTGACGCAGGAAAAGCAGCAGGCCGCGAAGGTCTATATCGATTATCTGCTCGCGAAACCGCAGCAGGAGAAGGCCATTCCGTACGGATTCCGCCCCGGATCGACCGAGGTGCCGCTGGCGGCGCCGATCGACGGTGCGCATGGAGTCGATCCGCGCGAGCCGAAGACGACCCTGGAAGTGCCGGCGCCGGAAGTGATGGACGCGATCCTGAAAATCTGGCACGCGAACAAAAAGCACGCCGACGTCGCGCTGGTCTTCGATACCTCCGGCAGCATGAAGGACGATCACAAGATCGAGAATGCCCGCGAAGGCGCGCTGCAGCTCATCTCGAACCTCTCGGATGACGATGTCTTCACGCTGCTGCCGTTCAGCAATCAGCCGCAGTTTGCGGTGAAGCACGTCGCGCTTAGCAGCGGGCGGGCAGGGGTGCAGCAGTCGATCAGCGGATTGTGGCCGAGCGGCGGAACCGCGCTCTATGATGCGATCGATATGGCCTATCGCGATCAGATGGCGGCGACCGAGAAGGATTCCGGGAAAATCGCGGCCATCGTGGTGCTCACGGACGGAGAAGATCGCGACAGCCACATGAGCCTCGACGATCTTCTGAAGGAGATCCAGTTCGACAATGAACACCACACCGTCCGCGTCTTTACAATCGCGTATGGAAGCGATGCGCGCAAGGACGTTCTGAAGCGCATCGCCGACGCGACGCAGGCGAAGTCTTACGAAGGGACTCCGCAGAACATCCGGACGATTCTGCGTGACATTTCTACTTTCTTCTGATGAGCAACGTTCCGAACCAGCCCGACGGTCCTCGCGCCACCTTCCTCGGCAAGGTGGTCATCTTTGCCTTCATCATCGCGTGCGCGTACGGCGCGTATCGCCTGTTCGTGCAGGGACGTGGAAAAACGGGCGGCGGTTCGCCGGCGTCCGCCGCCAAATCGCTTTTCGGAGGAACGGAAGCGCCGACAGCCGAGATCGGGATTTCGTACGGCACCGAAAAGAAGAACTGGATCGAGTGGGCGGTCAAGGAATTCGCGAACACCGACAACGGCAAACGCATCAAGATCAATCTGCTGCCGATGGGCTCATTGGAAGGCGCGCAGGCACTGGTCTCGGGCGATCAGCGCATCCACGTCTGGTCGCCAGCCAGCTCCCTCTACAAAGATATTTTCGTGCAGGACTGGCAGCTCAAATACTCAAAGGCGCCGATCGTCAAGGAAGAGTCGCTCGCGCTCAGCCCGATGGTCTTCGTGATGTGGGACGAGCGCTATCAGGCCTTCAAGACGAAGTACGGCGAGTTGAATTTCGACACGATCGCCAAGGCTCTGACCGAGCAGGGCGGGTGGCAGGCCATCGCCGGAAAACCGGAGTGGGGCCTTTTCAAGTTCGGCCACACCAATCCGAACGAATCGAACAGCGGGCTGATGACGCTCGTCCTCATGGCGTACTCGAAGGCCGGCAAGAATAAAAACCTGACTCCGGCCGATGTTCTGGAGCCGAAGTTTCAACAGCAGTTGACGACGATCGAGAAGGCGGTTTCGCTGTCGAGCAGCACCGGCACGATGATGCGCGAGATGGTTCTGAAAGGACCGAGCGCGTACGACGCGGTCTTCGTATACGAAAACGTTGCCATCGATTACCTGAAGAGCGCCGCCGGCCGTTGGGGCGACATCCACGTCATTTACCCGAAGCAGAACATGTGGAACGACAATCCCTACTACGTCATCGACGCGACGTGGAGCAATGCCGATCAGCGGAAGGCGGCCGAGCTTTTTCTGGAATTCATGATGAGTGAGCCGGTGCAGAAACAGGCTTTGACGCATGGATTCCGGCCGGGGAATCCGAATGTGCCGGTCATCTTTCCGCAGAGTCCCTTCGTGACGTTTCAACAATTCGGGCTGCGCAACGACATCGGCAACATCTGCGAATATCCGAAGGCGGAAGTGATCAACAATCTGCTCGCGGCCTGGCAGCGGTCGCGTTAGTGTAGGCAAACTCAAAGGAGACATCCATGTTCGGACGGCTCGCGAATCTCATTCGAGGCTTTTTTGGTCTCTTCATCACGGGATTGGAGCGCCAGAATCCAGAGGCCCTGCTGGAGGTCGAGAAGGAAAACCTCCGCAAGCAGATCGCGAATTACAACCAGGGCCTAGCCGCGCACGCCGGGCTGGCAGAACGTCTGATGACGCAGGTGAAGAAGCTGGAATCGGATGAGCGCGACCTGCGCGCGAAGGCTTCCGCAAACCTGCGGGCAGGGAATCGCGAGTCGGCCGGCCAGTTCGCGCTTCGGCTTCAGACCGTGCAGCGCGAGCTGACCGAGAATCGTGCGCAGCTCGAAGCGGCCGAGAAAACGTACAAGGAGCTCATCCGGGCGCGCGACGTTTCCGTCAAGGCCGCGCAGGACAAGATCGAAACGCTGAAGTCGAGTCTGACCGATCTGAAAATCAAGCGCGCCACCGCGGAGCTGGCGGAAATGGCCAGCGGGATGATCTCCAACCTCGGAGGCAGCGGCGACACTCTGAATCGCCTCAGCTCCATGGTCGAGGAAGAGCGGACCAAAGCGGCAGGACGCGCGCGCGTTGCCCGCGACTCCCTCCCGATGGCCGACGTCCAGGTCAAGGAAGAAGAGCAGAAGGCGCTTGCGGAGCAGGCCCTTGCCGACTTCGCCGCCAAAGAAGGCCTGGCGCTCGAGCCGGCAGCCGGCACTGCGGCCACGGAAGCGCCGGCCAAGACATTGGGGCCGCAAGCGCAATGAAAGTTGCCGGTTCCCGGTTGCCGGGACTGGCAACCAGCAACTGGTAACCGATGCTCCGTTACCTCAAAGAAGCCTTCTGGGCTCGCCCCGACCTCGGCGGCCTGGGCCGCGTTCCATGGAACGCTCTGATCGTCGCCGGCGCCGTGATCCTCGGCTTCGGTGAGCATTCCGTTTGGATCGGAGCGCTCGGCGTCGAGACTCTCTACTTGTACGCATTGGCGACGAACGCACGCTTTCAGCAATGGGTCGACGCCAAAGATCTCGCGAAGCTGCGGTCGACTGACGACACTGCGCGAACGACGTTGCTGCAGAATCTCGCGCCACCGATCCGAAATCGTGTCACGTCGCTGGAGCAGAAAATCGGAAGGATCGAAGAGCTCTACCACGAATCACAGGCGGACGAATTTCTCTTCGACAGCAACCGCGAAGCGCTGCACAAGCTCTCCAGCATTTACGTGCGGCTGCTGATCGCGCAGCGGAACATCACCACCATGGGGACCGAGGCGAATGAGAAGACGCTGCAGTCGCAGATCGAACAGATTCGAAAAGAATGCTCGGGAAACATTCCAACCACATTGCGGGAGTCGAAGCAGGCCACGCTGAACATTCTGACGCAGCGACTGAACAATCTCCGCCGCCGCTCCGAATCGCTGGCGGAAATCGAAAGCGATCTCACGCGCATCGAGGCTCAGATCGATCTCGCTCTCGAGGACGCCAGCCTGAAAGGGAAGCCCACGGCCATCAGCGGCAACATCGATCTTGTCAGCCACCTGCTGATCGACGACACCGCGACGACCACCACGAGCTCCTCGGGACAGGTCCTGGAGAATTGATGGCCATCAAGCTTCCCGATTGGGCCGAACGTCTGATCGATCTGTACGAGTCCGAAACCGCCAATCAGTTCATCCTCTACGGCAATGTCAACGATCGCTTCGTGCTGCCGAGCGGCGACACCTGCAAGCTCGGAAGTCTTTACGACTTTCTTCGCGACATCCTCATGCCGCGTTTCGAAGTTCTGCTCTCCTACGACCTCGGCAACGGCATCCGGATCGAGCGCGGCGGCGAACAGATGTCGCAGTGGCAGGGGTTCAAGGAGTCGCCCGAGCTTCCCCGCGGGCCGCGGCAGGCGATCGAGTTCCTGACGCGATATTTCCGGTACACCGCGAATCTGGTTCGGCTGGGACAGCCCGCTCCTCGCGTCGGTTTCATCATGAAGTCTGCGGACCTGGTCGCCCCCGCACTGCCGGGAGCATTGAATTACGATCTGAATGCGCTGGCGCTGCTGATTCGCGACTGGGCCACCGACGATCTCTTGTCGCGCCATCAGTTGGTGACCTGGCTGGTGGCGGACAATCTCAACGATCTGCATCCGCTGCTCGTCAACAACGGCCGAACGGCTGCCATGCAGATCCCGCTGCCTTCGGTCGACGATCTCCACAGCGCGCTCGAGCTGATCGCGCCGAAATGTCCGGTGGCGCTCGAAAAGCAAAGAGGGGAGCTCGATGCGCTCGCGCACCAGTTCGCAGGCGCGACGCTCACCTCGATCGAGAGCCTTCTGAAGGTCAAGAATCACGAAGGCCAGCGTCTGGCGTCTTCTGATCTGGTCGAGCTAAAAAAGGAGCTCGTCGAGAAGGACGCCGGCGGCTTGATCGACTTCATCGAGTCCACGCGCACGCTCGATGATGTCTACGCGCAGGACAAATTGAAATCGTGGCTGCGACAGGATCTTCAACTCTGGCGTGCCAATGATCTGGCCGCAATGCCGATGGGATATCTCGTATGCGGGCCTGTCGGAACGGGGAAGACCTATCTCGTCGAATGCCTGGCAGGCGAAGCCGGCATTCCGGTGGTCAAGTTGAAGAACTTTCGCGACAAGTGGGTCGGCAGCACGGAAGGCAATCTCGAGAAAATCTTCCGGCTTCTCGAAGGGCTCGGCCGATGCTTCGTCTTCGTCGATGAAGCGGATCAAGCACTGGGAAAACGCGACTCCGGGACGAACGATTCGGGATTGTCGGGTCGAATCTACGGCATGTTCGCCGAGCAAATGAGCAAAACCGACAATCGCGGAAAACTCGTGTGGGTGCTGGCGTCGAGCCGTCCAGACCTCATCGAGGTCGACCTGAAGCGCCCCGGCCGCGTCGACGTGAAGATTCCGATCTTTCCGACCACCACGCCTCAGGAAGGATTCGCCCTCATCCGCGCGCTCTCAAAGAGGCGCGGAATCGAGCTCACTGACGAGGACTTCAAGACCCTTCGCGACAAGATTCCGACTCTCCTCACGCCCGGCGCTGCTGAAGTGCTGGCCGTCAAGGTCTATCGCAACTCGAAGACGGAGAAGATCACGCCGCGCGACGCCCTGTCGCAGGCGCTGACCGGCTATCAGCACCCGGTGCCCCCCGACGTCATGAATTTTCAAATCGCGTTGGCGGCCAAAGAGGCCACCGACGGCGAGTTCGTCCCGGAGCAATTCCGATCGTTGCGATAATTCACGGCGAACTCGTAGCGACTCCTACTGCCTCGCGAGCCGCCAGTACTCGCGGATGCGATCGCGAAATCGCCTCGGCTCCTCGGCATAGATATGCGATGCCGAGTCGATCGACTCCTTCTCGAGCTGTTTTCGCCGCTTCTTGATTGCGGACAACGTCGTTTCCAATGCAGGTTTGTCGCCGTAGGCGTTTGGGTCTGGCATCAGCTTGTCATGCAACACCACCAGGTCGTGATGATCGCCAAGCGCGTCCGATGTCTCTTCGATCACATCGGCGTAGCCCTTCATGTAATCGGGCCACAGCCGGCGGAGAAGTTGCGCGTGGTACCAGTGATCCTTGACGCGTTTGCGAAGCTCATGGAAGTTCTCTGATGTGGGATCGTCCATCGTTTCGTCGAGCGCTCGGCGCCCATCGCGAAGTGTGCGTTCGAATCCATCTCCAACGGTCGAGAATCGATCCGGCAACGCCGGCCAGCGCTCCAGCCTGGCGCGACCGTCGGGAAGGCGTTCGAGCAGACTTTGCAAACGGCTGTCGAGCTGTCTCGAATCGATCCCGATGTGCTTCAGCGCGCGCTCCACGGTTCTAATCCCTCGCCGGGCAATCCGGTCGCGGGTGTGTTTGCGCAACTTCTCGAGGGCTTCGACGAGCGCCGCAGCTTCTCTCACCGGTGCGAATTCGCGCGCCGCATCGCGGTACCAGAGGTTCTCGATCGCGAATTGAGCGCCAAGGCCAGAGCGCACGAGACGCAGGAGCGCGCGCGTCTCCTTGGTTCGCTTCCTGAATTCATGGACGCGATCCTCCGC
>Ga0070706_100005800_pt1 | contig 11735 bp, 10 predicted proteins | sample KBSK5501metaG_FD_65476 | JGI IMG/M metagenome (GOLD analysis project Ga0070706, IMG submission 65476) | Corn, switchgrass and miscanthus rhizosphere microbial communities from Kellogg Biological Station, Michigan, USA - KBS K5-50-1 metaG | ecosystem: Host-associated > Plants > Roots >...
CGCAGCCTGCCCCGCCCGCGCAGCCTGCCCCGCCCGCCCGCGGGAGGGGCCTTCCCGTCGTGGTCGCACCGGCGATGTCCGCCGTCGGCCTCGTGATCGTGGCCGCGATCAGCTACGCGCTCCTCGGCGGCTCCCTGCCCACCGTTCCGGGCGGCCCGACCGGGCCGAGCAACCCGGGCGGCCCGGTCCGCACAGCCACGCCGTCCAACGTCGTCATCGTCGATCCCCGGACGCAGGTCCCGGGCACGCTCCTGTACGCCAAGGACGGCAACATCTGGGTCCAGTCCGGCATCCAGGCCAAGCAGCTGACCTCGAGCGGTCATGACTCGATGCCGGCCTGGTCGCCCGACGGCTCGACGGTGTACTACGTGCACACGACGGGGGGGAACGGTAAGGCGTTCAGCGGCGGCGAGATCCGGACCTACAACCTGCAGGTCCCGAGCCTGGTCAGCATCGCCGCGGACGGCTCGGGCGATCCGCAGCAGATCCTCAATGGCCGGTACAGGAACGGCAGCGTGAACTGGTCGTTCTTCATCCGTGAGCCGTCGATCTCGCCGGACGGCAAGACGGCGGCGCTCATCACCGACGGTCCCAACCCGACCAACAGCGACGTCCTGCTCAAGCTCCTGAACCTCCAGACCAAGCGGCTGAACAACCCCGGCCTTGCCGAGAGCCAGGGCCTGGGCCACCAGGATCCGGCGTGGTCGCCGGACGGCAGGTTCGTGCTGTACGTCAAGAACGGGCGCGAGGGAACGCGCGGAACGCCCCAGATCGCGCGCTACAACGTCGCGACCGGGCGCTCCGCCATCCTGACGACCGGCGGCTACACGGCGCCGTCGTGGTCGCGCGACGGGCTGTACATCGCGGCAACGAAGACGACGAGCTTCGGCACGGACGTGGTGATCCTCGACGCGCGGACCGGCACGGAGCTGCTCAAGCTCACCAACGACGAGCTGTCGTTCAGCCCGGTCTGGTCGCCGCTGATGGACTCGGTCGCCTACTTCAAGCTCGATCACGGGGTCGTCGACCTGTGGCTCATCCCCCTGTCCGGGACGGCCCCGAACTGGACGGTCGGCCAGCCCATCGCCCTGACCGTCGCGGCGGGCCTCGACGCGCCGTCGCGTCCGCAATGGTTCATCCCAGCCGACCAGCTGCCGGCGATGCCGACGCCCACGCCGGCGGCCACCCCGGAAGCGACCGGCTCGAGCTCCTCCGGCAACCCGTGAGCGACGCCGCAGGCTCGACATACCTCGACCGTCTCGCCGCCCGGAGCGCGGCCACCGGCACCGTCCTGTGTCTCGGCCTTGATCCCGTGCCGACGGCGCTGCCGAAGGGCTTCTCGGAGGACCTCGCCGGGATCGAGCGCTTCGTGGAGCTCGTCGTGGAGGCCGCCGTGCCGTTCGCGGCCGCGGTCAAGCCCAATCTCTCCTTCTACGAGGCGTACGGGTCCGCCGGCCTTGCCGCCCTGGAGCGGATCCGGGCGCGGATCCCAGCCGACGTGCCCGTCATCGCCGACGGCAAGCGCGGCGACATCGATGTCACCTCCGCCCGCCAGTCCGTGGCGTACTTCGATGCGCTCGGATTCGACGCGGTCACGGTCAACCCGTACGTCGGCGAGGAGGCGCTCATCAACTATCTCGAGCGTCCGGACCGGTTCGCCTACGTCCTGTGCCGGACCTCGAACCCGGGCGCGGTCGATTTCCAGGCACTCCGCATCGCGACCCACCAGCGTGACGACGGCAGCCTCGCCGCGCCATCCGAGCCGCTGTGGGCACGGGTCGCCCGAGAGGTCGCGAGCTGGGGGCCGGGCGGAACGGTCGGCCTCGTTGTGGGTGCGACCGCGCCGGAGGAGCTGCGCGCCATCCGGGCCATCGCCCGGGACCTGCCGTTCCTCGTCCCCGGCATCGGCGCCCAGGGCGGGAGCATCGAGCCGGTGCTCGTCCACGGTCCTGTTGCCGGGAGGTTGCCGACGCGGCCCGGCGGCAGCCTCATCGTCAACGTCTCGCGCGGGATCGCCTCGGCGGCGCTCGAGGACGGCGACGGCGCCCGCGGCGTCGGCGTCCGCGGCGACTTCCAGGAGCGCGTCGCCGCAGCCGCTCGAGACTGGTCCGAACGGCTCCCTGTGCTACCGTAAATCGGCCGCCGGCGGCCGAAATGCCGCGGCGCCAGAAGGACAACAATGCCGTTCAACATCGGCCCTGGCGAGCTCATCCTGATCCTGATCATTGCGCTCGTGGTGCTTGGGCCGGGGAAGCTTCCCGACGTCGCCTCCTCGCTCGGCAAGAGCGTTCGCGAGTTCCGCAAGGCTGCCACCGACCTGTCGGACGCGGGCAAGCTCGACACGCCCCCACCGGCAGCTCCGACGGAAGCGCAACCGACGGCGCCGGCCGCTCCGGCGTCCGCGGCTGAGCCGGCCCCGCCTGCTGCCTCCACTCCGGCTGCGTCGGCCGCCCCGGCCGAGCCGGCGAGCGATCCAGACCGCACGTAGCTCACGCCGCGGCCAACCCGCCGTGTGCGTGATCGTGGCGCGCATGCCCTCGAGCCGTCGTCGATGACCGAAGCCCCACGCGCCGAGGCCGCGGCCCCATTCGGTGCGATGCCCCTGACCGGGCACCTTGCCGAGCTGCGCGGCCGGATCATCTGGTCGATCCTCGCGATCCTGGTCGGCGGAGGCGTCGGGTTTGCCTGGGGCGAGCCCATCATCGAGCTGCTCAAGTCGCAGCTTCCGGGCGACGTGAAGCTCATCCAGATCGAGCTCGGCGACGGCTTCGCGATCCGCATCCAGATCGCCCTCGTGGTCGGGGTCATCCTGGCCATGCCCGTGCTCCTGTGGCACGTCTGGCGGTTCATCGCACCAGGCCTGACCGCCGCGGAGCGACGCGGCGTCCTCCCCTGGATTCCTGCCGCGCTCGTATTCTTCGCCCTCGGCGTCTCGATCGCGTACGTGATCCTGCCCTTCGCCGCAGCCTTCCTGTTGAGCTTCGTGCCCGAGGGCGTCGACCGCACCATCAACATCCGCAGCTATTTCGACTTCATGTCGACGCTGTTCCTCGCCTTCGGGGTGCTGATGGAATTCCCGATCCTGCTGGTCGGCCTGTCGCGGGTCGGGATCGTCACCTCGGAGCGCCTTCGAAGAGCCCGGCGGCTCGTGGTCCTGGGCATCGCCGTCTTCTCCGCGGTCGTCACGCCGGGCGGGGACCTCGTCAGCCCGACCGTGCTCGGCGTGACCCTGTATGTCCTGTTCGAGGGCACCATCGTGTTCATCCGGCGGACGGGCCGATAGCAGGCACGACGCCGGTTGGGAGCCCGGGGCCAGCGGTTATTCTCGACACGATGAACGAGGCCACGCCCGAGCTCGATGGGCCGAACGGCCCGCACGTCGTCCTGCTCAGCGGCCTGTCCGGCGGCGGCAAGACCGCCGCGGCGAAGCTGTTCGAGGATCTCGCCTACAGCGTCGTCGACAACCTGCCCAGCGAGCTCCTGCCGAACTTCGCCGAGCTCGTGCTCCAGGATGCCAAGCGCTTCGCGCGGGTCGCGATCGTCCTCGACGTCCGGGCCGGCGACGCGGAGACGGCGTACCGCGCGATGCGCGGCGCGCTCGAAGGCCGCGGCATTCGGCCCCAGGTGTTCTTCCTCGAAGCGAGCGACGAGGCGCTCATCCGCCGCTTCTCCGAGACCCGCCACCGGCACCCGCTCGCGAACGGCCGGAGCACGCAGGCGGCGATCGGCCTCGAGCGGCGGCTGCTCGATCCCATCCGGGCCGAGGCGGACGTCGTCGTCGACACGACCGACCTGCCGTTGCGCGAGCTGCGCGAGCGACTGTTCGCGCGAATCGCCGACCTGCAGCCGGACACGATGACCATCCAGCTGATCAGCTTCGGCTACAAGTTCGGCATCCCGCTCGAGGCCGACCTCGTCTTCGACACGCGCTTCATCCAGAACCCGTACTACGTTCCGGAGCTGCGCGACCTGACGGGCCTGACCGAGCCCGTGCGGGCGTTCGTGCTCGCCCAGCCGGGTGCCTCCGAGTATCTCGACCTGATCGATCGCCTGCTCGAGTTCAGCATCCCGGCGTTCGGCGATGAGGGCAAGAGCCGACTGACCGTCGGCATCGGCTGCACCGGCGGCCGGCACCGCTCGATCGTGTTCGCCGAGGAGCTCGCCCGACGGCTGCGCGAGGAGGGCCACGAGCCGGTCGAGGTCTTCCACCGCGAGCTCGAGCGCAAGTGAGGGCGGCGAGGCTGACGACGTGAGGTTCCGGCGCTGGCTCCAGCCGGGCATCGGCGTCAAGCGCTGGCTCCTGCTCATGTTCGCGGGCCTGCTGGTGCTCGCCCTCGGGGTGGCCCACGTGCTCCGCCAGATCTCGGTCGGACTCGAGCCCGGGAGCCTGGCCCAGTCGCTCATCGACGTGGCCACGTTGCAGTTCCTGCCGTTCCCGCTGCGCGGCGCGGTGTTCGGCACGCTCGGCGCGGCGCTGCTCCTCGTCGGCGCGTGGCGCCTCGCGCACGCGCTGACCGAGCCACTGCGGCAGGACGAGGAGACGCCCATCGCCGACGTCATCTACCAGAAGCGATTCCTCGCCCGCGGCCCGCGCATCGTGGCCATCGGCGGCGGCACCGGCCTGTCGAACCTGCTCCGAGGCCTCAAGGAGCACACCAGCAACCTCACCGCGATCGTGACCGTCGCCGACGACGGCGGATCGTCGGGCGCCCTGCGCGAGGAGCTTGGGATCCCGCCCGTCGGCGACATCCGCAACTGCATCGCCGCGCTCGCCGACGCCGAGCCGCTGATGAGCGAGCTGCTCGGCTACCGGTTCCCGGGCGGCGGCCGCGTCGCGGGCGGACCCGTGACGACCGAGCCTGGCGGTCTCGGCGGCCACGCGCTCGGCAACCTGCTGCTCGCGGCGATGACCGCGCTGGAAGGCGGCGACTTCGAGGAGGGTGTGCGGCGGATGAACCGCGTGCTCGCCGTGCGGGGCAAGGTCGTGCCGGCCTCGGGCACGCCGATCAACCTCGTCGCCCGGACCCGTGACGGCCGGACCGTCTCCGGCCAGTCGACGATCATGCAGACGCCGGGGATCGAACGGGTCTGGATCGAGCCCGGCGAGGTCGACGCGGCGGAGGATGCGATCACGGCGATCGCCGACGCGGAGATCGTCGTGCTCGGACCGGGCAGCCTGTTCACGAGCGTGCTGCCGGTGCTCCTCATCCCGGCGATCCGGCGCGCGGTCGCCGATGCGCCGGGGATCCGCGTGTACGCGTGCAACGTGGCCACCCAGCCCGGCGAGACCGAAGGCTTCGACCTGGCCGACCACGTCGAGGCGCTCATCGCCCATACGCAGCCCGACATCGTCGACCTGGTCATCGCGAACGACCGGTTCGATGGCGAGGACGCGCCGTGGCCTGCGGATGCCGTCGAGCCGCGCTGGCCACCGGCGGTCGAGCCGGCGCCGCACCTCGCGACCGATGCCGTCGCGAGTCGTGACGAGCCGCACCACCACGATCCGGAACGGCTCGCGACCGCGATCCTCCGCGCAATCGAGCGGGAGGGCCCGGCCGTGCGCCGCGAGCGGATCGCGCGGACCGCCTGAGGTGGCCGGCTCCGAGCGGGACCTCGTCCAGGCCCTGCGCGCCGAGCTCGCCGGCATCGACCCTGCCCGCGAGTGCGATCGCGAGGCGGAACGGGCCGGCCTCGACCTCGGCGACCGCTGGCGCGACGCGTCGCTCGCCCGGCTGGCCGTGCGCCTCGCGCGGCACGGTGGCGAGACCCCGCCGATCGCCTTCGATTGGCCGAGCCGGCCGGAGCACTGCCGGTTGGCCTGGCTGCGCGGCAGGTTCCTGGCTCGCGGCTCGCTGAGCCTCGTCAACGGCCGGACCCACCTCGAGATCGTGGTTTCGCCGGACGAGGCGGCCCGGCTGAACGGCTGGCTGCTCGATGCTGGGCTCGCATCGGGCTGGCGGCTCCGCCGGGGTCGGGGTGTGGTCACGCTCAAGAGCGCCGAGCACGTCCAGCTCCTGCTCCGACGCATGGGCGCCGGGGCGAGCCTTCTGGAGATCGAGACACGACAGGTCGCCCGGACCCTGCGCGGCGAGCTCAACCGGGTGATCAATGCCGAGTCGGCGAACCTGGTGCGCACGGTCCGCGCGGCGGGCCGCCAGCTCGAGGCGATCGCGACGCTGGCGGACGACGGCCGCCTGGCTCGGGAATCGCCGGCCGTCCGAGCCGTCGCCGCAGCCCGGCGCGATACCCCGGAGGCAACGCTCGGCGAGCTGGCGGACCGGCTCGCGATGCACCGCTCGGCAGTCCAGCGGGCGCTCGAGCGGATCGAGCGTCTCGCGCTGGCATGATTCGGCCGATGCGACCGGTGATCGTGGCGGGCAACTGGAAGATGCACACGACCCCGGCGGACGCCGGGGAGCTCGCCCGCGCCATCGCCGGCCGGACGCGCGTCGATAGCGTGGTCCGCGTCCTTTGCCCGCCCTACGTCTGCCTCGCCGCGGTTCGCGATGCGCTCGCCGACCCCGGCGTCGAAGCACCGGATGGGAGCGGGGTGGAGGTGGGTGCGCAGGACGTTCACCAAGAGGCAGCGGGCGCGTTCACCGGTGCCGTCTCTGCGCCGATGCTGGCCGGGCTGGCCACGTGGACGATCGTCGGCCACTCCGAGCGGCGGCGCGACGCCTGCGAAACCGACGAGGTCATCGGGCGGAAGCTGCTTGCGGCGCGTGGCGCGGGCCTCCGGACGATCCTGTGCGTCGGCGAGCAGCTCGCCGACCGCGACGCCGGTCGGGCACGAGAGGTGGTCGATCGCCAGCTGCGCGGCTGCCTCGCCGCGGCCGACCCCGCCACCCTGGTCGCGCAGGATCGACTCGGGTTCACGATCGCCTACGAGCCGGTATGGGCGATCGGCACCGGTCGCAATGCCCGCGGTGTCGACGCGGCAGAGATGGCGTCCGCCATCCGCTCGACCCTCGCCGCGATCGGTTTCGCGAATGCAGGTGAGGCCGTGCCGATCCTGTACGGCGGCAGCGTCGCTTCGTCGAACATCGATGAGTTCATGGCGGAGCCGTCCATCGACGGGGCGCTCGTCGGCGGCGCCTCGCTCAAACCCGACGAGATGGCCGCGATCGTGGCGCGCGCCGGCCTGACCGCCGCGGCGCGAGCCGCTGCCGCCTGACCGAGTGGCCGCGAAGAGGCGCCCTCGGCCCATCGTCCTGGTCGTCATCGACGGGTTCGGCATCGGCGGCGATCCCGCGACCGATGCCATCGCCGCCGCGGAGATGCCGGTCTGGCGCGGCCTGCTGGCGCGCTGGCCACACGCCAGCCTCGAGGCGTCCGGCGAGGCGGTCGGGCTGCCGCCGGGGCAGATGGGCAACTCCGAGGTCGGCCACCTGAACATCGGCGCGGGTCGACCGGTGCTCCAGGACCTACCGCGGATCGATGCCGCCATCGCCGATGGCTCGTTCTTCGAGCGACCCGGGCTCGTGGCGGCGTGCCGGCGTGCGCGCGAGGGCCGCGGCCGCCTCAACGTGGTCGGGCTCGTCGGGCCGGGCGGCGTCCACGCCCACGACCGGCACATCGTGGCCCTCGCCGAGCTGGCACGCCGGGAGCGCGTTCCGGCGTTCCGGCTGCACGCCCTGCTGGATGGCCGCGACACGCCGCCGAGGTCAGCCCACGAGTTCGTGCCCGCGCTCGATGCCCAGCTCCGCGACGCCCACCCAGATGCGCGCATCGCCTCGGTCGGCGGGCGCTACTACGCGATGGACCGCGACACGCGCTGGGATCGCACCGAGGCGGGCTATGACGCGATCGTCCACGGGGTGGGGGAGCACGCCCCGAGCGCCGTGGCGGCGATCACGCGGTCGTATGCGGGCGACGTGTCCGACGAGTTCGTGCGGCCGACCGTGATCGAGCCAGACGCGGATGCCGGCCTCCACGACGGTCCCCTCGTCGACCGTGAGCCGATCGTCCATGCCAACTTCCGGGCCGACCGGGCGCGGCAGCTGACGCACGCGCTTGCCGACACGGTGTTCACAGGGTTCGATCGAGCTGCTTCCGACGGGCGCCCTGCGCCGACTGACCTGCTCGTGGTCACGATGACCGAGTACGAGGCGGGCCTGCCCGTCCTGGTCGCCTTTCCGCCGGAGGTCGTGCCCTGCCTTGCCGGGGCCTTTGCCGGCGCGGGCTGGCGCCAGCTGCACGTCGCCGAGACGGAGAAATACGCCCACGTGACGTACTTCCTGAACGGCGGTCGGGAGGCGCCATTCGAGGGCGAGGATCGGGTCCTCGTGCCAAGCCCCAAGGTCGCGACCTACGACAAGCAGCCGGAGATGAGCGCAGCGGGCGTGACCGATGCCGTCGTCGCTGGCATCGAGTCGGGCAACTACGACGTGATCGCCGCCAACTTCGCGAACCCGGACATGGTCGGCCACACCGGGGTCTGGGCCGCGACAATCCGGGCGGTCGAGACGGTCGACGATAGCCTCGGCCGGATCTCCGCCGCGCTGGACATCGATGACCCGGCGACCTCTGCGCTGCTGATCGTGACCGCGGACCACGGCAATGCCGACGCGCTCCGTACCGGAGACGGCAGCCCGATCACGGCGCATTCGCTCAATCCGGTGCCCATCGTGATCGCCGGCCCGGCGGTCGCCGGCCACGCCCTGGACAATGGCGTCCTCGCCGATGTGGCGCCCACGATCCTCGAGCTTGCAGGCCTGCCGCCATGGCCGGGGATCACCGGTCGGTCGCTCCTGCGCTACTATCCGCCGCTGTCACGCAGGAGGTCCGTCTCACCGTGAATCCCGCCCTGGCCGCTGGCCAGCTCATCGTCAGCATCGCCCTGACCCTGTCCGTCCTGCTGCAGTCGCGCGGCTCGGGGCTGGGTGGCACGTTCGGCGGCGACTCGACCGTGTACCGCAGCCGCCGCGGGATCGAGCGACGGCTGTGGCAGTTCACGATCGTCCTGATCGCGCTGTTCGTCGCCTTCTCGGTCGCGGCGTTCATCTTCGCGCCGTCCGTTTCCGCCTGACCTGCCTCCGGCTCGCCGGAGGAGCAGCCCGAGGGCTCGCCAGTGAAGCTTCGTGACCGCGCCCTGATCGGCGCGCTCACCGTCGCCTTGATCGCGTTCTCGGTGGCGGCCCTCGCGCCGACGCTCAAGACCTCGGGCGACGCGTCCGAGCCGTCACAACCAGGATCGACCGGACGGGCCTACGTCGAAGGCGTCCTCGGGCGGGCGACGAATGCCAGCCCGTTCGGCGCGAGATCTGCCGCGGACCGGGCGCTGGTGGCGCTGCTCTTCCGGGGCCTCGTCAAGCTCGGCCCCGGCAGCGCGATCGTTGGTGACCTCGCCTCCACCTGGGAAGTCGACAAGTCCGGTCGCACCTGGACCTTCCATCTCCGCCCGGACCAGCGCTGGCAGGACGGTGAGCCGATCACGGCCGACGACGTGGCGTTCACGATCAATGTCCTCAGCAGCCCCGACTACACGGGGCCTGGCGGAGAGTCGTGGCGCGACGTCACCACGACGGTCATCGACGAGCAAACCGTGACGTTGCGCCTGAGCACGCCCCTCGGTGGCTTCCTGCAGGCGGCGACCCAGCCGATTGCGCCGGTCCATGTCCTCGGCGACGTGCCGCCCGACGCCCTGCCGGACGCCTCGTTCGGGCAGCAGCCCGTCGCTTCGGGGCCGTTTCGTCTCGTGTTCCTCGACGCTCAGCGCGCCGTGCTCGCGGCGCTGACCCCGTCCGATCTCACCCCGGCCGGCCCGGGCGGCCCGAACTTCGGCACGCCGCGACCGACCGACTTTCTCGAAACTGCCCGGCCAACGCCTCGTGACGACATCCCGGTCCCGTACCTGTCGAACATGGAGATCCGCTACTACGACGACGCGGCGACCCTTCGTGCCGACTGGGCGGCAGGCGACCTCGACGCGGCCTGGGGCCTGCAGCCCGCCGACGCGACCGCGCTCGCCGGCTCAGCCGGTGCTCGGCTGGTCCGCTACCCGGGTACCACCCTGCTCGCCGTTACCCTCGACCTCCGCCATCGCGACAAGGCGTTTCAGGATCCTGGCGTCCGGCGCGGGCTGCTCGAAGCGATCGACCGCGAGGCGATCGTCAACAGCGTGCTCGACGGACTGGGGTCCCGCGCCGACTCGCTGATCCCGCCGAGCTCGACGATGTTCGAGCCCGATGCCAGCAAGCCAGTCGCATTCGACATCAGCGATGCGCGCAAGCGGCTCGTCGACGCCGGCTGGAAGGAATCCGGTGGGAGCTGGGTCCCGAAGGGCGCCACCCAACCGCTCGTCATCGAGCTGCTGTGCCCCGAGGAAGGCGCGAACCCGGTGGCGCATGCGACCGCGGCGGCAGTGGTCGATGCCTGGCATGCACTCGGGCTGGCCGTTCGCCTGGTGCCCCTGCCCTCGACCGAGCTCCTCGGCAACCGCCTGGCCCACGGCGCCTTCCAGGCGGCGATCGTGCCGCTCGCAATCGGGCTCGACCCGGACGTCTACCCGCTCCTGGCAGCGTCCCAGACTCGGACGGGCGGCTCGAACATCTCGGGCCTGCAGGACCCGGACCTCGACAAGCTGCTCGTTGCGGCGCGGACACCGGTCGACATCGATGAGCGAGCGGCGGCGTACAGCGACCTCCAGACGCGCCTGGCTGCGCAGCTGTACGTGCTGCCGCTCGCGTTTCGGGACGACTACGTCGTGTTCCGGGACACGGTCAGCGGCCCCGTCTCGAGGCCGATCGGGGGCTCCGGGGACCACTATTGGGACGTGCTAACATGGCGGCTCGCCGACGGCAGCTAGGCCCTTTTCGGGTCGCCGTGGATCTCACGCCGAGGTGGCGAAATTGGCAGACGCGCTAGCTTCAGGAGCTAGTGCCCGCAAGGGCGTATGGGTTCAAGTCCCGTCCTCGGTACCACCACCCTGAACCCTCGCAGATCCACGAAAGCTGGCCCGCAGCGAACCTGATGCCCAGGTGGCGGAATTGGTATACGCGTACGTTTGAGGGGCGTATGAGGCAACTCATCCGGGTTCAAGTCCCGGCCTGGGCACCACTCCTCTCTTGATCCGGCGACGGGCGACCTGCGTGCGTCGCTCGACCTCCCTGCGTGAACTTCGTTCCCGATGGTCGGCCGATCGACGCCCTCCGGTCGCCTGTCGCGACACGGGTTCGTCGAGGGGACTTCGTTCTCGATGGTCGGCCAGTCCACAGCCTCCGCCCGCCGTCCGCGGACACGTTTCGTCGAGAGGGGGCGTTCCGATGGTCGGCCGATCGACGCCCTCCGGTCGCCTCTCCCGACACGGGTTCGTCGAGGGGACTTCGTTCTCGATGGTCGGCCCGTCGCCAGCCTCCGCCCGCCGCCCGCGGACACGTTTCGTCGAGATGTAGGCTTTCTGCGGGCGGTTAGCTCAGCCCGGTCAGAGCACCTCGTTTACACCGAGGCCGTCGGGGGTTCGAATCCCTCACCGCCCACCAATCGCCGGCGATCCGACGGGCCGCCGCCGGAGGCTGCCGCGGGGGCACGGTAGACTGATCGGGTCGGCATCGAGTGCGAGGCACGCGAGCCGTCGTGGAGGGCCAAATGCCGGAACTGATCATCCTGCTTGTCGTCGTCGGCGCCATCGTGCTGTTCGTCGTCGGCATCTACAACGGCCTCATCGGCCGCCGCAACCGGATCGACGAGGCGCTGGCCCAGATCCAGGTCCAGCTCAAGCGTCGACACGACCTGAT
>Ga0070706_100005801_pt1 | contig 11735 bp, 12 predicted proteins | sample KBSK5501metaG_FD_65476 | JGI IMG/M metagenome (GOLD analysis project Ga0070706, IMG submission 65476) | Corn, switchgrass and miscanthus rhizosphere microbial communities from Kellogg Biological Station, Michigan, USA - KBS K5-50-1 metaG | ecosystem: Host-associated > Plants > Roots >...
CGTGCGCAGTCTCACGCTCACCGACTGCGACACCCACGACAACTGGCCGCCCGAGGCTTTCAAACCTTTCCTGGGGATGGCGGCCGCTGGTGGTTTGCGTGGGACGCTTGACGCCATGTTGTCGGACAAAAGGGTCTATCGCTCGCCGCAAGCTCTGGGACCGGCGTATGAACACCCGGAACAGCTGAGTGACGACAGCATCGAAAGGTATTTGCGTCCGCTGGTCAGGAGCGAACAGCGCACGCGAGACCTGCAACGCTTCCTCGCAGCCTTCGACAACAAACACACGGTCGCCATTGAAACGCGGCTGAAAACGCTGAAAGCTCCAACACTGATCGTGTGGGGAACGGATGATGTGTATTTCGACGTGAAATGGTCACATTGGCTGGCCGAGAACATTCCCGGAACGCGACGCCGCGTCGAGTACAAGGGCGCCAGAATCTTTTTCCCCGAGGAACGCTCGGAGGAATTCAATAAGGAACTGCGCGCGCATTGGCAGGTAGCACAACAGAAGGCGGCGCGATGAGAACGGCCGATCAGACGCGCAAGGCCGAGCAATTCCGGGCTCTGCATATTCCCGGAACGCCGCTCGTGCTCTTCAACATTTGGGATGCAGGCAGCGCCAAGGCCGTCGCCGCGGGTGGTGCCAAGGCGATCGCGACGAGCAGTTGGTCGGTCGCCTATGCAAACGGCTTCTCCGATGGCGAGCAGACACCGCTAACCTTGGCGATCGAAAATCTGCGCCGAATCGTAGAAGCGACGGACCTACCCGTGACGATCGATTTGGAAAGCGGCTATGGCGACGCGTCGGAAGTGGTCGGCGAAACCATCGGGTTGGCAATCGACGCGGGAGCGGTAGGCTGCAACCTGGAGGACAGTTTTCCGGCGAATGGAAAACTCCGCAAGACAATCGATCAGGTCGATCGTATCCGGCGGACTCGACAGACGGCCGACGCAGCGGATATCCGTTTCTTCATCAATGCTCGGACGGACGTGTTTTTCCAGCGACCACCCGCTGAGCACGACGACGCCATGGTCGCTGAGGCCATCGAAAGAACACGTGCATACGCGGAAGCTGGGGCGGACGGAATCTTCGCGCCCGGTCTAGTTGACCTCACCCTGATCTCACGCCTGGCTGAAGCGTCACCACTCCCACTCAATATTATGGTTGGTGACGCCACTTCACCACTGCGCGTACTCGCGGAACATGGCGTTGCGAGGGTGAGTTATGGCCCCGGTCCTTATCTCATGGCGATGAAATCGCTGGAAGAACGCGCACGCGCAGCCGATCTCGGCGTCTGCTGTGTTCATGAATAGCGCGCGCGACGAGTTCCTTTCCTGTCCCAGTTTCGGCTTCGATGAGAGCAGTTGAGTCAGTAGGCGCGACGATCCGAACGAGATCCAATACCTTTCGGCGAGCCCTGCTTGCTCCGCCGATGTCTCGAATCCGTCGTTCACACCGTTGCCGTTCATTGCTTGACGGCCTCTGGAGGCGATAGTTGAGAACAATACCGGGGAACTGGATTCGGCTGTCGCGCGCGTGGGAATGTCGGCGTAATATTCTCGCTCGGTGAGACAAGGCTCGACATCACTTTGGTCTTCCGAAAGAAGATCCGACTCTCGTTTTAGCAGCGGAGACATCGCTGATCCGTCCTTCAACACCCCCTGCAATTTTCTCCGCCCGTAGAATACCCTGCCTTTTAGTGCCGCGACCGACAGCCCCATGACCCGAGTAGCCTCTTCTTCGGATAACTCACCAAGTTCTCGGAGCTCGATTGCTTTTCGTCAGACCTGAAGAAACATCGGGCTCGTCTTTTGGACTCTCGGGCTCACCCCGGCTGGAACGCAAATACTGTCGCGGGCTCGTTCGTAAGAACCATGGCCGCACGCCCTGAATCGTCTAGATAGGCCGTTGCCTTGGTGAAGATCATCCGCAAGGAATTGGGAATACCAATCATCTGGAAATCTGATCACACGCATTCGTGGGAAGGCACAAGGACTTCCTCGAAAATTGTGCAATGTGACTCTGGCTCTGTGGACGCAAAGTCCCAAATGAAATGGCCAGGCATAGGAGTGAGGTCGTGGCGAACTGAGACACCCGCTCTGCAACCTTGGAAATCGCCCGCACATCTTAGTAACAGCAGGCCGCAGCCGCGTTTTTTAGTTTCCAGCCTTAAAGGCTTCTCGCACGTTTTTTGTTTCCAGCCCAACCTTAAAAAAGGGTACCTGTACCGTTGGACGGTGTTGTCTTCGCGGCATGGCCAGTTCGGCTTTCGCCGCGGTCTGCGAGACTTACAAAATGATGCGTCGATTCATCTTAGTAGCGTTGTGCCTCGCGGCGGCCTCGGCGGCGCTCGGCCAGAATGCCCGGCCAGCCTCTGCGGAAACGTCCGGACCGCGTCCCATCGCCAGAGCAGAGGGTCGCAAGATTCTGGCTACGATTCCCACGGTAGACGCCGAGTCCGAATCCGAAACGGACTGTTCCCACCTAGTTCACGACGTTTACGAACAAGCTGGCTTTCCATACGACTACGTTAGTTCGCGCGAACTCTACATCGGCAGCACAAATTTCACGCGCGTGCGCGCGCCCCAAGCGGGCGACCTAATTGTTTGGCGCGGCCATGTCGGCATCGTCATCGATCCCAAAGAACACTCCTTCTTCAGCTCCGTGCGTTCCGGTCTCGACACGCAGTTTTATGACTCGCCCTACTGGCGGTCGCGTGGTATCGCGCGTTTCTTCCGCTATATGACCGAGAAGCCGCTCCCTTCCGGCCGAACGCTCGAAGCTACGCGTCACGCGGACCAGCAACCTCTTCAGGCCGCCAGCCGCAGTTCGGAGAATCGACCACCTTCCAGACTGCCAAAGCCGGCACCCGCGTCTGCGTCGAACTCTGCCCCCGCAGTTGAAACCTCCAGTTCAGCGACAGTCGAAACTCCTCGAGAGATCGTTCTGCAAGTGGCCCGAAAAAATCCTTCGCCAGACGAAGTCGCCGCCGCATTTGTCGAAATGAATCAGGATTCCTGTGAATCCCTTCGCACGCGCAGTCTGAACAGTCTCGGCAAACCCATAGTCGTTTACCGCGAGGTACGCGTCTCAGCAATACAAATCAAGGGCAAGCGCGGAACTGCGCTCGTTCGGGTCGAATCGTTAGCTGCTCCTCCGAATATGCAAACGAACTCACACCTTCGCTGGAAAGAACAGTCTCTGGAATTCGAGAAGACGAAAAGAGGCTGGGTGATGAGTCCCATCCAGGAAGCTGCTTACGTCAAGCGTGAAGTTGCGTTGCAAGTCTTGTCGGCCCGGCTCGCGGAGCTTGCACAAAACACGGACGCCACTCCCGAACAGGAACGCGAGCAGAAACAAATCATTCGCTTCCTGAATTTGCTGGTTACCGACGATTCCAGCGCCGCGTCAGCGCAGAGTAATTAAGACGCGAAAGGCGAAGAACTCGAGGTTCACAGACAGTTGCGAAGAGGAGACCAATGTCAAGGAAACCATCCTTTCCTTCATCGCGGTCGTACTTCTCGTGGGCTGCAAAAGCCAACCCCGGAATCCCAAACCAGAGCTAGCGCCCATCAAACGGGCTACTCCGTCGAAGATCACCACATGCGATCTCTACATCACTCTTCAGACCCAAAGAGAATTGTGTGCTTCTCCAGCGGCCTCAATTGCAAAACCTGCGTGAATGCTGGCGACACCCCATTGCGGCCCAGAATAGTGGGTCGCGGCGTTCTGCTCACTTGTGCCCTTCCGCCTACTCCCCGGTTTGTGGTAATGCTGTTTCATCGGCTTCCGCTGCGGACAAGGCACTTTGGTGGCTCCCATTCAACAAAGCGCGTTTCGAGAATTCAAGGTCTACGACAGAACACGGCAGCCTGCGGAATGGACCTCCCTCGTCGGACCCACGCAGTGCGCCGCATTCCTCAAGGACGTGAAGACGGCCAACCCGCTGACGACCGACGGCAGCGAAATCGCTCACCTAAGCGATTGCCGGTTTCTACTTTTCGACCATCTGGAAGAGGCGCGCACATTCTGTGAAGCTCAAGTGCAGCGGTATCCTTTCATGTGCTGCGAGATTTTCGACGCGGAAGGGAAGGCCAAGCCTCCCTTGCTCGTCGTCATGCACCCCAGTGCTGCCCGAAAAGACGAGCTAAGTCCAACCTGGGTGAAGCGACGCAAGGTCTTTGCGATTGCTTCGCTGGTCGCGGCCGGAGTGTTGTTCGTTGCCGACTGGCGATCCGAGTACGAGCTGTTGTGGCCTTCGCTCCTGGCAGTAAACTTGCTTCCGCTCGGGCTGCGGCTTCTCTACTGGAACACGGCAAGCGCTGAGCGCAGCCGGACGCAAGCGAAGCGGCTCGAGCAACATTTGCAACGCGAAAAGGAACCACATAGAAACCTCAATGAGACACGCTGACCATAAAGGTCGCATGTTCGCCCCATGCGCGGGAAAATTTCTCGCGCTGTCCTAATGCGAAAATCGCGCGTCATCCTCTTCTATGCGGCGAGTTTGGTTGCAGCGGTTGGCGTCTTTCTTTTGATTCGATCCGCCGGACTCAGGCTTTTTGCGCCCCAGGCTGCGCAATCTCCTGGAATTGTCGAAAAACTTCCGCCCGCTGAAACGGCCAGCGTCTTGTTGCATGTCCTGCTTGCTTTGGTGGTCATCGTAATTGCCGCGCGCATTGTGGGCGCGATATTTCGATGGCTACATCAGCCGCAGGTGATGGGCGAAGTCATTGCCGGATTGCTCCTTGGACCCTCATTTCTCGGCTGGCTGGCGCCGCAGGTTTCTTTGCAACTCCTGCCCCCGGCGATAACGCCGTTCTTGGCTATCATTGCGCAGGTTGGAATCATCCTCTTCATGTTTCTAGTCGGATTGGAACTGGACACGGGTTTGTTGCGGCAGCGGACGCGGGCCTCTATAGCCATTTCGCACGCCAGCATCGTTGTGCCGTTTCTCCTCGGTGCGGGCCTTGCCCTTTGGCTCTATCCGCGTTTCGCCGACGGCCGCATTTCCTTCACCGCGTTTGCTCTGTTTATTGGCGTAGCCATGTCGGTCACTGCGTTTCCGGTACTGGCGCGGATTCTTACCGATACCAAAATGCAAACGAGCCGCATGGGTGTACTGGCCTTGGCATGTGCCGCCGTTGACGATGTCACTGCTTGGTGCCTTCTTGCCCTTGTTGTCGGAGTAGCTCGCGCGCAGCCGGGGCGAGTTCTGGTAACAGTCGGGGCGGCCATAGCGTTTATTCTTTTTGTGCTGATGATCGCCAGAAGAGGTGCCGCGTGGCTGGCCCGGCGCCAGATGTCCCAAGGCAGAACAACACAGCAGATGTTTGCGACCGTCTGTGTTTCTTTGCTTGTTTCGGCGCTGGTTACGGAGCGCATTGGAATTCACGCGCTTTTCGGCGCGTTTCTTCTCGGCGCGGTTGTTCCTCACGACTCTCAGCTCGCCCGCGACATCCGAGAAAAGTGTGAGGACCTCGTCATCGTGCTTTTCCTGCCCGTATTTTTTGCGTTCACCGGAATGCGCACGCAGGTCGGCCTTCTGAAAGAACCCTCCGACTGGTTGGTTTGTGTGGTCATCATTCTGATCGCATCCTCGGGCAAGTTCGGCGGCAGTTTTTTCGCAGCGCGCATAACCGGATCGGACAACAGAGAAGCTGCCTCGCTTGGCATTCTCATGAACACTCGCGGCCTGATGGAACTCGTAGTCCTAAACGTTGGGCTCGACCTCGGCGTTCTCTCCCCGACACTTTTTGCAATGTTCGTGCTCATGGCCGTCGTCACAACCCTTGCCACCACACCCATTCTGCAAGCCTTGTCGGCTCCCCGTGGGCCCCAATTGTGATCCGCCAGGTGAATCCCGAACGATCGGTTCCAGTTCCGGCCTACAAGCCGACTCAGGCATAGGAGCTTCCCTTCGATTGTGGGCTCCGAATGTGGAGTTCCCATGGATCAACGACGCACAACTTTTCTCCCCGATCAACCACGACACTTTTGCTACACCTGGTGCTTTTAGCTTTTTGGCGGGATGAGAAGCAAGATCGTGGATTTCAGGCTAGCTGGTTGATTTTAAAACCTCCGTTGGTGAGCGGTCCGCGAGGGGTTGGTGAGCGTTGGCATGTCTCTTGTTTCAATGCCTGCCGGTTTTGATTTGCGCTAATCGCCGCATTCTATGCGGCTCCAGATGACCTCAAATAGCTCCAGAGTAGTAGCAAAGTAGAGACAAAGACTGGCTTTCTTTCAGGGTTCTCATTTCACCGCCGATTTGATTTTATCCGCGAGCATCAGGTGGCGGGTGTTTGCGAATTACATAGAGGCCTCAAAATTCTGAGACAACGAAGATGGCAAGACCTCTAGAAGGGGAAAAAGATTCCTTTATCCTTAAGTTTTTCGAATCGACCCGCGGCAAACCGAAAAAGCTGAGCTGGTTTGTGTCCAGTCCGCCGCCACTCGCGCAGAGGTTTCAAGATGCCCAACAGCGCGAGCTTGCGGCGGAAGTTGCGCTTGTCTAATCGCCTGCCAAGGATTGCTTCGTAGACCGCTTGAATCTCACCCAGCGTGAACTTTTCCGGAAGAAGCTGAAACCCAACAGTCGTGTATTCCAATTTGTTGCGCAGGCGCTCGAGGGCGTAGTCAAAAATGGATCGGTGGTCGAACGCCAGAGAAGGAAGGTCGTTCGCGCCGTGCCAGTGCGCCTCAGCGGCATCAGCACCGGCAACAAGAGAATATTTATCCGAAGCAATCAAGGCGTAATAGGCGACCGTAATGACTCGCCCCCGTGGGTCCCGCTTGGGATCCCCGAACGTATACAGCTGTTCGAGGAACACATTCCGCACTCCTGTCTCTTCGTATAACTCCCGTAGCGCCGCATCTTCAAGCGATTCGTCTTCCCGAATGAAACCTCCCGGGATGGCAAACTGACCTTCAAATGGCGGCACTCCGCGTTTTACCAAAAGCACCTGAAGTGAGCCGTTTGTAACGGTGAAGATCACGATGTCAACAGTCACGCGCAAGTTTTCCATGGGTCACCCCACGACGAGCTGAGCGGTTTCCGCTGCTGCGCTTACGATGACGCTCGAACCTGAATTGAACTGCAGGTAGTCCGCCTCAATACCATCACTGAAGATGACGCCCCCCGATGGCATCAGCGATTCTAGCTCTAGGGCTTGCTGTTGTTCGAGAATCCCGGCGACGATATTTGCCCGTGAATGACGACTGACGAAGGGTTCGCGAACTACAAATAGGAGTCGCGGGTCCTCCCAATCTAAACGTATCCGCTTCTCAGCATGGCCGCCAGTCAGGGCGGCCACCCCGGAAGTCATGTTGAATATCGAGGAAACCCAGCCCGTGCTGCCCGCGCCGGTTGAGACTAGAACGCCGCTGGATGACTGGGGCTCCTCGGCTTTGGCCCACCGAATCCGGTATCGTGCCGAAACATGAGTTTGAGCCCCAAGGAAGAGATCGTTGAACGCCAACAACCGCTGGCCATCGTTTAGGCGTGCTTCCGCTAACGTGACGGAGCGAATGCGGCACTTTCCAGAAAGCACCTCTTCTATAGCTTGCCCTGTTTGACCGGGAAGGAAGGGAAGGAGGATGCCATCCAATCTTTCTGGGTCCGGATTTACAGCGATAACGGGTTGCTTGCCAACATATTTCGCTGTGTTGGCGACAAGCCCATCCTGTCCTAACGCGACCACGAGATCGGCCGGCAGAAACGTGAACGTCGGCACCAGTCCTCGATCGATTTCCTGCACTTTCAGCCCAACTTCGATCGAGCGGCGGACAACGTCAGTGGACTGTCTGTACGCGTCATCCTCCAATTGGTATTCCTGGAAATTTCCTCCTGCATGTTCGATGTAGAATTTGGCTTGCGCCAAAGTGTTAAATCGTTCGATCAACTCGGCGAGCCGGGTCTTGCGAGTCACCAAGACGATCTTCTCAAACGCGGCCCGCCGTTTTACGTCGTGCACGAATTGACGCATGACTACTTCCCTTTTTGCTGCGTTTGAATCGCTGTGCTGGTGGTAGCGGATGCAATCAGGCTCCGCAGCAGGTCCGGTGAAATATTCAGCTCCCCGATCTTTTGTGCGTTCGACGCCAATTCGTGGAAGGCCATGGCGATCATCATCTTGGGATCATCCCCATGCTGGGAGAGTGTCATCAAAGTTCTCCAGTCAACATCACGCACGGGCTTGAGTGTCGCCTCCAGTGCGTATGCACGGCTATCCGCCTCTTTGCGATCATTTTCGATGCGCTTTTCCGTCAAAGCGGCGCGTTGCTGTTCAATCGCTATGTCCGCGGCCATTTGCGTTTCGCGGATCTGGCGTCGTTTTTCTTCGACAGCGATTTCGGTGTTCAGTTCACTCTCCTTGATTCGGCGTTCCTGCTCGACAGCGTTGTTTCGCCGAGCATAAATGGCTTCATCAGAGCGGCGTTGCAGCGCCTCGCGGGCTTCAGCCTCTAAGGCTTTCGCCATCTCGGGCGTCGGACGAATCGAAAGTAAGGAAAGATTTAATATTTCAACGCCAAGCTGAGCCACACCTTCGGACGATTTCAAACCGGCCAGTACCGAGGCGCTCAACGATCCGCTCTTCGTCAGTGCTTCTCCTAGCGAGAGCTTTTGCGTTTCTGCCCGCATCAGCGTTTGCATTGTGTGAACCAATCGCTCTGGCAATTTGCGATAATCCTCGGAGCGAAACGCGCCCAGTGGGTTAACGCTCAAATCGAGGAGCGAGGAGAGTCTCTTGGGGTCAGACACGCGGTAGGCAAGTTGCCCTTGTATGGAGACGGACTGGAAATCCGCCGTGCTCTCTTGGAAAGCGAAAGGAACATCGGCGCTCTCCAACGGTACCGTGACGATGGTCGAGGTGGGAGCGTAATAAAAGAATGAGAGCCCCGGCCCTTCCCGGCGCACCTGGCCGTTCTTGAACTGCAAAACGTAAGTCGTGGGAGGGGCTTTCATGAATCGGATAGCAAGCATCGGATGCCTCCATTAGTGTCTTACAGACACCAATATAAGTGTTTTAGAGACACTATGTCAAGTAGTTTTTTGCTAAGTTGTCTTGACACAGCTTCAGGGTGCACAAGTACCCGTAAATAGCTCTGGGAGAAGAAGTTCCAAAGATCTTCAAAGCCTGGACTGCTGCGGTGCATTATGGTTTTGATTTTCTTTGAGTTAGGGTAGGCATCATTGATGATTTTGACCATCAGCTGAACGGAAATGGACAAACCGGACGCCGTCACCGAGGTTGTTCCACACCGGCCGGTTCCACCGATGACCGCAGCTCTACCCGCTCCGGAGTGTTGAACAGGCGCCAAGCCTTACTTGGTTGCGGCGGCTGAGGCGGTTATCGAATCAGTCTTACGCTTATCCTTGTCTTTGGAAGCCTTCTCCTCAGCGGCCTTGCGGAATGCGTCGAAATCGGCCCAGACAGCCTGCACGGTCTTTTCGTCGAAGACCTTGATGATGGGTTCATCGCTCTTCGTGGAATAGATGACAAGCTTCGCCTGTCCGCACTGCGGATTGATGGCGTCGGGAGGATACAAATATATTCCTTTGAAGGTTGCATCCTCCATCTTCACGGCCCGATTGTGCACCGAGACGCTTACCGGCACGCGACCTGGATGGATCGGCTGCACTTCCTTTTCTCCGCAGAAGAGCTGCATTTTCTGGAAGTCGGCCTTGAACTTGAGCTTTGCCGGGGCGTTGGGGGTAAGGAAGGCGCGTCCGAAGCCTGCACCGACTCCCTCTTTGGCCTTCGCTTGAACATAAACTTCGAAAACCGCCGGGTGCGCACCGGCGTCCTCCAGCCACTCCTTCGGAGCGTCGGAATCGTCTTCGCTTGCTACGGTGTCCTGATGCTTTTTGTTGCGCTTTTGGCGCGCGCGTTCGGCTTGCAGACGCTCCTCCTCCTGCTCGCGAAAGTCAAGCGGAGGCGTAGAGAGCGCGACATTAAAGTCTCCGACGCTCAGATAGTAAGGACGAGCGTCAAACTTTTCTCTCTTTAAAGCCGCCTTGAGACCTTCGATCGGATACGGAGTCAGGGGCTCGACAGGTAACAGAGTGCCAGAGGGGGGAACGCCCGTGGCTTTCGCGCGGTTCATTTCAATCAGCGTTAATGCCTCTTCGATGCGAACGATCCCCGATACGCCCGGTCCTGCGCCATCGCGCTCGCCAAATGTAGTCAATCCCACCACTTGGCCGGCATCGTTGAACAGCGGCCCACCGGAGTTCCCGGGATTGATATTGATGTCTGAGATGAGGATATGTTCTTGGACCTTGCTGATAATGCCAGTGGTAATGATTTTCTCCAGACTGAGCGGGCTGCCAATGGTGAACACGCGCTCTCCCTCCTGAACTGGCGTTGCCCCTTTTGATGTCGGGGCCAGAGGAGCTGGAACAGCGCTCGGGAAGGAGGCAGTGTTTACCCAGAGAAGGGCGACGTCCTTCGCTGGATCGGCGGCGATCAGCTTCGCTACGATCTTGTGTTCGCGATCAAATTGTACGGCGAGATAGCCCGAGCTGCCCACGACATGCTGGTTGGTCAGGACGAGCCCCTTGTTGTCTACAAAGAAACCCGTGCCATGGCCCAGTTCGCTCCGCACAGTCACAACGCTGTTCTTCAGCCGCTTAAACTGTTCTGATAGATCGCCGCCCCTGTTATTAGCGGATTCCGGCGGCGCCGCTTCGGAGACCTCCTCAGTCTTGGCGTTGTCATTGTTCAGATCTAGACTCTGCTCGCCACCCGAAAACTTCACCTGCAAGTTCCAGCTGAAACGCTTTCCGGCCAACTCCACTGCCTTTGGCGTCGTGACCGTATATATGCCTCGCGGCAAAGACGTCTCCGCAGTGCCGTCCAATCCTGTCTTAACCTCCGCGGTTTTGACGCCACCCTTGAGCGATACCACAAAAAAGGGCACGGGCTTCTGGTTCAGGTCCTTATCAACGAGGACTATCCGGACGCGGACCTTTACCGTACTCTGCTGCGCCGGGAGCGCGAACGCACAAGCGAGCAAGAAAAACAAGGCGACACAAATAGGGCGGCGCTTCATGGCCATTCTCTCCTCAAGCGAAATTCTGGCGTAATTTGATGTTCAAACGGCCGCTTCGTCGCGTCAACAAGGCGGTACAAATGCGCAACGAGTCGATCAACTGACCGTGCGGACAGGGAGCCTGAAGCGCGGCGTTGCATCGAAACCCATCTTTATCCCATGAGGATCCACGAATGTTACGCTGATGGAGCTCTGGAACTGCCGCGATGCGCATTCGGTCGCGAACCGAATGCGGACGATTAGGCATAGAACCGAAAGGTGACCGGCGGTCTCAGCCCAAACCATAGTTCTTGTCGACGGTTTACGAGACCGTTGCAACGGTCCTCGAAGTGGCGACTTAGGAGACGCCGAGGAGCTGACGAAGAGATTGCGCGACCAAAGCCATTGCGATGTGCGACAACGACCCACACGTGAAAATGTAATCTCTAAAGCGGCTTGGGGTGTGCGGCTAGTGCCTCGCGATAGAGCTTGATATTACTCTTGTCCACGATAACCGTGCCAGTATCCACAAACGTTGGCATCGGCGCCGCCAACGCGGTGCGCCAGTCCTTGAATTGGTGAACCGCATTGTGGTGCAAGTCGTCGAGAAACTTTAACCCGTAGTAACTCATGACGTAGGGCTTTTGCGTGATCGTCGCCGTAATTGCGCCCCGGTCGATCCAATCAAGTGTCTCCGGAT
>Ga0070706_100005803_pt1 | contig 11734 bp, 10 predicted proteins | sample KBSK5501metaG_FD_65476 | JGI IMG/M metagenome (GOLD analysis project Ga0070706, IMG submission 65476) | Corn, switchgrass and miscanthus rhizosphere microbial communities from Kellogg Biological Station, Michigan, USA - KBS K5-50-1 metaG | ecosystem: Host-associated > Plants > Roots >...
TCGGGACGCTTGGCCGCCAGAGGATCGAGCGTCGCCTGATGCGCGCCTTTGTAGAACAGTTTCGGATAGGTTTCTTTTTCCGGACGGCGCACGGCCACGACATCGCGGTTGACGTACTTCGCGACGCGCGACTCCGGATCTTTCAGATTTCCGACGATGATCGCTTCGGTCGGACAGACGACCACGCATGCCGGCTCGAGCCCGACCTCGATCCGATGCGCGCAGAAATTACACTTCTCAGCCGAGTGATCGTCGGGGTTGATGAAGATCGCATCGTAGGGGCAGGCCGCGATGCAGGCCTTGCATCCGATGCAGATGTTCTTGTCGAAGTCGACGATGCCGTCGGGCCGGCGAAACATCGCTGAGGTCGGACAGGCGGTCACGCACGGCGGGTGATCGCACTGATTGCAGCGCGTGACCTGGAACGCGCGGCGGGCGGCCGGAAACTGCCCGACATCGACGTACTTGACGTAGGTGCGATTGACGCCAAGTGGCACAGCGTTCTCGGACTTACAGGCCGTGCTGCAGGCGTGACAGCCGATGCAGCGGGTCTGGTCGATGACCTTTCCCCATTGCACCGATTCGGACATGCGCCCGGGATTATCACCCAATTCGGGCAAATCGGACCCTGCCGCTCCCACTTGACAATTATTGCAGATCGACATATATTGCATATTGCAATGACACTAGGAGAGAAGCTTCGAGAGCTCAGGATCGTGGAGGGGGCCGCCCGCGGCCTCAACCGCGAGCTGACGCAGGCCGAGGTCTCCCGCGGAGTCGAGGGGGAGCTGGGAGGGCGGGTCAGCCAGTCGTATCTGTCACAGATCGAAAACGGGACGCGGCCGCACCTGACCGCCACCACGCGCATGCTCCTCGCCCGGTTCTTCCACGTGCATCCCGGCTATCTCGTCGATGACATCGAAGGCCTGCCGCTGCACGTCGGACGGCGTCTCAGGACGACCGCCGACGACCGCTTCGATGCCTGGCTGATCGAAGGCGCGGAGGAATGGACCGAGGATGCCCGGCTGCGCAACGCGCTGCTCGCGATCGCGAAGCATCCCGATTCGCGCAAGTGCATCCTGCTCCTCGGCTCCTTCGTCGAGAATCGCGACCTCATCGATCACCTCACCAAGGCTTTCGACGTCCACGCGGCACCGTCCGTCAAGACGCGCCGCCGTCACGGATCGAAACGAAAGCCTTAGACCTCCACGCCTTCCCCCTTACAACGAAAGGAGCCACCAATGACCGCCTTCAGCAGTGTCCCCACCTTCCGAGTCCAGTCCGAGTTTCTCGCGCGCGTTCGCTCGCGATTCGGCAGGACTCTTCGCGTCATGCTCGTATTCGCGGTGCCGCTGTTGATCGTGCGCTCATGCGCGACGACGTACGTCGCCCCCGATCAGGTGGGCCTGCGCCAGATCTCGTTCGGTCCGCACAAAGGCCTGCAGAAGGAGCTCGTCGGACCCGGCTATCGGCGCGAGATCCTCGGTTACGAGCGCATCTTCACCTTCCCGCGCGACCTGCAGGTCGTGGAGTTCACCAACAATCCGGTGGAAAGCGAACAGCGGCATCGTGTCCTGCCGGCCATCAATTGTCCGACCGTGGACGGATATCCGGTCAGCATCGACGTCAGCGTTCTCTATCGGATTGCCAATCCGTACCTCGTCGTCTCGCGCTTCGGTTTCGGCAGGGCCTACGAGGACAGCGTCGTGATCCGCTTCACCGATCCCGGCGTCAAGCATCACCTCGGCGAGCTGCGGGCGGAGGAGTTCTACCGCGATCGGCGGCTCGAAAAAGTCAACGATCTGCGGCGCGAGCTCACTGCCCGCCTCGCGGAGAACGGCCTGCAGCTCTCCGACGTCGTGATCCGTCAGTACGACTATCCCTCGACATTTCAGAAGCTGACCGAGCAGAAAAAGATTCAGGACCAGTCGGTGCTCGCGAATCGCGCCCTCGCGAAACAGGCCGAGGTTCAGACGCGGCTCAATCAGATTGGGGCAGAAGGACAAAACCTCATCAACCTCAAGAGTGCCGACTTCCAGGCGCAGATCACGGAGATCAACGCGCAAAAGGATCTGTACGAGCGGCAGAAACACGCGGAGGGCGACCTGCTCGTGCGGAGCGCCGAGGCCGCCGGATCCTCGCAGATCAATCGCGCGATGGAAGGCGCGGGCTCCGAGAAATTGCTGCGCCTGCGCAAGGGGCTCGCGCTTCTCAACGCGATCGAAGGACCCATCTACATCACGGAAGATCCGACCGATGTCGCTCGCATCTCGAAGAACCGTCAGTAGCAGGAGGCATTTATGAAACGCACACTCATTCTTCTGGCAACCATCGTGACGATGACCGCCTGCACGCCGCATCACACCGGCGCGACTCAGGTCGGCGTCCGCTTCAACAAGATGACCGGCTCGGTCGAGCGCGCCGATCCGGGTGCAACCTATTTCTTCGCGCCGTTCGTCAACGACTGGAAGACGTTCGATGTCTCGACGCAGAACCTCGTGATGACGGCGGAAGCAAACAGCGGCGATCGATCGACCAAAGACGATCTTCGCTTCAAGACGCGCGACGGAAACGACATCGAGACCGATGTCACCGTCCGGTGGCGCGTCGATCCCGCGCGCGTGGAGTTTCTGTGGAAGCACGTCGCGCCGAGCACCCCCGACGTCAAAGACCGGCTCGTCCGTCCGCTCGCACGCGGCTACGTCCGCGATGTGCTCAATCGTCTCGATTCCGAGGAGTTCTACAACCCCGATCTCCGGTTTCGCGCAGCAAGCTTCGCGACCGAGACGCTGGCGGCGCATCTCGCCCCCTACGGCGTGATCGTCGAACAGGTGATCCTCGGCGACTTCGCATTCAAGAGCGAATACCAGAACCTCATCAATCAGAGGAAGGAAGCCGAGAAGCAGGCCGAGAAGCTCGAAGCGGAGATTCTCGCGACGCGCGAGGCGAACCAGGCCAACCTGCAGTCGAAGATCGCCGAGCTGACGCAGCTGCTCACCGCTGCCAACGGCCAACTGGCGCAGGCCCGTCGCGCCTCGGATGCCTATCTCGTTCAGAAACAACAGGCGGCGCGCGCAACGACCATCGAGAAGACCGCGATTGCGGAAGGAGTCCGCCGGGAGCGCGCGGCTTTGAACGGAAGTGCGGGCGATGCGTATGTCAACCTGCAGCTCATCGATGCGCTGCAAAAGAAGGAGATCCGCCAGATCCCTCGCCTGCCCAACGGCAACGTGATCATCGACGGCAACAAACTGCTCGAGCAGTTAGGCGTGATTCGCTACAACAACCAAAAGGAGTGAGCCATGCTGAATCTGATCGGATCCGAGTTTGATATCGCCAACATGGTGCATGCGGTGCTCGCCGATTGCGAGCATCGCCGGCGCGCCGTCTCCGATGACTTTGCGCATGCAATGGAAGAGAACGCGCGCCGCAAGCTCGCCGTGGCGCGCGCGGCCTTCGACGAGGCGGGCGGCGATCCTGAATATTGGGCGTCGGTGGAGCTGGAAGTGATGCAGACCGCGCTGCCACAGTACGTGGAGATCGCCGAGCGGCAGAACCGTCTCGAGCGCACCCATTACGACGTGTGGCGGAACGGCGATCTGCTCGCGCGCGCGACCTTCATGCTGATCGGCTTGACGGTCGGCGGCATCATCGTGAAGGTGCCGTTCATCCCGATCTTCATCGACGCGTTTGCGTTCTTCCTCGCGATCTGCGGATGGTTTTATCCCGATCTGAAGAAACTGTTCTACGACTTCCGCTACACCCGCCGTCTGAACGGCATCGTCGCTGAGGCGATCCAGTTTCAGCGCCGGAGCAGTATGCAGTTCGTGACGACGCGATCGCTGAACCGGATGATCGGAAAAGTGTAGGCAGCGCGATGGGGTGCTGGCCTGGGGCGCGTTCGTGCGGCTCGACTGTCAGAAGCGCGTGAAGGCGATCGCTTAGGCACGCCGGGAGTCCCGACGCGTTGTGTGAGATCGACGTAGCCGGGGTCGTTGCGAAGAGAGTCGAATCGGGGATCCACCCCGAGCCAGATCATTCACCCGGTGCGGGTTTCGAATCCGCGCTCGAGCGCGGCGATGGCCGCGTCTTTCTCGCCTAACGCATTGTGGACGGAAGCGACGTTGAAGAAGCAGACGAATCGCTTCTCAGCGGCAGCGTGCAGTTGCTGCAGCATCGATCGCGCGGCATCCGGGCGGCCGCCGCGGGCGTAAACGTAAGCGCAGATTGCGCGCGAAAAAGGGCCGCTGTTCAGGCTGATGGAGTGATCGGCGGCTTGCAATGCGGCGGCGTTCTCTCCGTGCTCCAGATCGCCGAGGGCCAGCATGGCGTTTGCGAAGTCGTTGGCGGGTTCGAGGCCGATCGCTTTCCTCGATTCCTCGATCAACAGAGTCCATTGCCGGGCAGCGTGCAAAAGATAAAGCGAGTGCGGACTCTGTATGACGGCGACCGGATCGAGTCGGCGGGCCAGCGCCGCTTCCGCCAAACCATCGGAGACCTTGCCGGCCGAGACCAGCAGCTCCGCGTAATTCAAGTGCGCTCCTGCAAGGTTGGGATCAAGGGCGATCGCGCGTTTGAGCTCGCGCTCGGCCTCCGGCCAGTTCCAGTAATACTCGAGCAGGATTCTGCCGAGCACTTCATGCGCTTCGGGAACATTCTCGTTGAGCTGTAATGCCCGCTCGACCGCCGCCCGAGCCTTGGGGACGATCTGGTTAGGCGCAAGATCGACCGTCGATTGCGAGTAAAGAGCGCGTGCAAGCTCGGTATTGACGAGGGCCGAATTCGGATCGCTCAGCGCGGCCTGCGCCATGTACTCGACCGCTTTGCGTCGATTGTCTGCCCCTCCCAGTCGAAGGAGATACCGTGCGCGTAGGAGTGCGTCCTTCCCCTTTTCGGTCACCGGACCGATGACGCTGCGCGGTGTGGTTCTCGATGCGACGACCTTGACCCGCACGGCGTTGGCAACGTCGCGCGCAAGCTCGGACTGCATGGCCAGGATGTCGTCGACGGTGCGGTCATACGTCTCCGCCCAAAGCTGCGCGCCATCGGCGGCGCGGACCAGTTGCGCCGCGACGCGAACGCGATTGCCCGCCCGCCGCACACTCCCCTCCACGATGTAATCGACGCCCAGCTCGCGGCCGACCGTTCGCACGTCGGCGTTCGCCTTTTTGTAGCGCATGGCCGACGAGCGCGCGATGACTCCGAGGTGATCGGGAGAGACGCGCCCGAATTCGGTGGTCGTGTCTTCGGTGAGCCCATCCGTGAAGTATTCCTGCGCGGCATCGCCGCTCATGTTTTCGAAGGGAAGGACCGCAATCATCATTCGCTGTTTTGTTGTCGCCACCGGCGCCGGCTCACGACGGCCTCTCGTGACCAACCAGCTCCCAACGATCACGATCGCAGTCAGCGCGACTGCACTGATGATCGCCGGCCACTTCCGACCGGTGCGCTTCCGAACGGCAACCGCCGACTTTGCGGATGATGTGTCGCGGCGCAGCCGCAGCAACGCTGCGCGGAGCTCGGCCGCACTCTGCACGCGCAATTCCCGATCCTTTTCGAGCGCGCTGAGAATGACCTGATCGAATTCGTGCGGCACATCGCGGTTGATCTGGGACGGCGGCGGAACGTTTCCGTGGACGATCGCATCCGCGATGATCGAGGACGTCGCCCCGCGAAAGGGTCGAACACCGGTGGCCATCTCGTACAGCACCGCGCCCAGGGAAAAAAGATCGGAGCGAGCGTCGACGGTCTCGCCGCGCGCCTGCTCCGGCGACATGTACGCGATTGTGCCGATGGTCGTGCCGGGCTTCGTCAGATGTTCCTGCACATCCGTCGCGCTGTCCGGCGTAGCGGAAATGTCGCCGGCATCGAGTCTCGCGAGTCCGAAGTCGAGCAACTTCGCGTCGCCGCGCTTCGTGACGAAGATGTTGGCCGGCTTGATGTCGCGATGGATGATCCCGGCCTCGTGCGCTGCCGCCAGCGCTTCTGCCACTTCGCTCCCGATCGTGAGGATGCGCTCGAGCGGCATCGGCTTCGACGCGATCAGGCTCGAGAGCGTCTGCCCGTCAAGCCTCTCCATGACGATGAATGGACGGCCATCATGCTCGCCGATGTCGTAGATCGTGCAGATATGCGGGTGATTGAGCGCCGACGCCGCTTCCGCCTCGCGACGAAAGCGCTGCAGCGCCGCCGCATCGGTAACCGTGTCTTCCGGAAGAAACTTCAAAGCGACCGGCCGACGCAGCCGCGTGTCCTCGGCTTCGTAAACCACTCCCATCCCTCCGCCGCCCAGCCGCGACAGGATGCGGTAGTGCGAAACGGTTTGTCCGATCATTGAAGAACTAGATGTTAGACCAGGTCCCCAACGCACGCCGCGTCGCGACGATCTGACCCACGTGATAGGCGTTGTGATCGGCGACCAAAATCAGCTCGCGCAAGTAGGTCTGCCCTGTTCCGTGCGGGATCTTCGAGAAGAGGTCGATTTTCTCGTCGGCCGCCAGCTTTTTCAAATCCTCGCGATCGCGCCTGTACGCAGCGATGCTTTCGCGCCAGGCCTCGCTCGAGGGCGGCGCCACCGTCGGCGGCCAATACTCCTTCATCGATGCGGGTTCTTTGTATTGCACGTTGCGGCAAAAATCGAGGATGTCGAATTGGCATCGGCGGATGTGCTCGACCAACTGCCAGACGGAATGTGCGAAGCCCTGAGGCACTTCACCATATTTCTCCGGATCCATTCCCTCAACGGCGTGATCGAAGCTGACGTGAGCGTCTTCCCAGTCGAGAAGCTTTCGGAGTTGTTCGCGGAGCGATTGTTCGTGATCCATCAGCTCTTCCGGCGGCCGGCCATGTCGAAGCCGACCGCCGCGACGAGCACGGCTCCCTTGATGATGTACTGCGTCGCGTTTTCGACGCTCAGCAGCGACATGCCGTTGTCGAGGCTGGCCATCACGAGGGCGCCGAGCAGCGCGCCGGAGACTTTTCCGCGGCCGCCCATCAGACTCGTTCCGCCGATGACGCACGCCGCGATCGCATCGAGCTCCATCAGCGTTCCGGCATCCGGCGAGGCGCTTCCGACTCGACCGGTGTGCAGCAGCGACGCGATTCCCACCAGTCCGCCGAGGATTGCGAAGGCGATGAGGATGTGCCGCTTCGAATTCACGCCCGAGAGCCGCGCCGCATCGGGGTTGCTGCCGATGGCGTAGAGGTAACGCCCGAAGGTCGTGTTCTGCGTGAGAAAGTTTCCCGCGATCGCAACCGCGAGAAGGATGATCACCGGCAGCGGCACGCCGCCCTGCAAGTTCATCAGATAGATGAAGAGCGCGATCAGCGCCGAGGGGAAGATGATGCGCGCGAGGAGCATCGGCCGGCTCGATACCGGCAATCCGTAACGCCGGCGCGTGCGATCCCGCTGGATGTTGACCCAGATCACCGCGACGATCGCGATCGCGGCGAGGACGATTCCCGACGCCGGCGTCAGCAGCGCAACGCCGAGAAGTCGGAAGACCGGCAGGCGCACCGGAATCGTCTCGCCTTTGCTCAGATAAAGGATCACGCCGCGCCAGGTCAGCAATCCGCCTAACGTGACGATGAACGACGGGATGTTCAGGTACGCGACCAGTGAGCCCTGAAACGCTCCGACGAGGATTCCGATGACGATCGCCGATCCGAGAGAAGGCAGCAGCCCCCACCCCTGCGTCATCGCGGCGATCCCGCCGACGAGACCGAGGATCGAGCCCACCGAGAGATCGATCTGCCGCGCGACGATCACCATCAGCATGCCGACCGCCAGCACGCCGGTCACCGACATCTGCTTGAGCAGATTGGCGAGATTGACCGGATGCAGAAAGAGGCCGTACGGATAAAGATCGCTGCGCGTTTTGAACTGGAAAAAAATCCAGATGACGATGAGCGCAATCACCATCGTGTACGCGCGCAGCGCCGAAGTCGAAATCCTCAATTTGCCGAGGCGCGTTTCGCCGAGGTCGTGGGTCGCGTCTTCGACGGTTGTCATGCTGCCTGCCCCGTTGCGGCGGCCATCACTTTCTCCGCAGTCGCCTCATCCCGGCGGAACTCGCCGGTCAGGTGCCCCTCGTGCAGAACGATCACGCGATCCGACAGGCCGAGGACTTCAGGAAGCTCCGACGAAACCAGAACGATCGCCATCCCTTCCGACGCGAGTCGCGTGATCTGCTGATAGATCTCCTGCTTCGCACCGACGTCGATGCCTCGCGTCGGTTCGTCGAGAAAAAGAACCTTCGGATTTGTTAGCAGCCATTTCGCGAGTACGACTTTTTGCTGATTGCCGCCCGACAGCGTGTTCACAACGGTGAAGACGGATGGCGCCTTGATGCGCAGCTCTTTCATAGAACGCTCGCCGGCCGCGGTCTCGGCGTCGACATGCGTGACGAGCGGTCCGGAGAGTCGCTTCAGCGCCGCCAGCGTCAAGTTCGTGACGATCGGCTGATCGAGCAGAAGTCCGAATCGTTTTCGATCTTCGGTGACGAATCCGATGCCGGCGCCGATCGCGTCGGCCGGTTTATGGATCGCGATGTGGGATCCGGCGACAAAGTATTCGCCCGCTGTTTTTCCGGGATGCGCGCCGAAGATCGCCATCATGAGATCGCTGCGGCCCGCGCCGACGAGTCCCGCGATGCCGAGGACCTCGCCGCGTCGCACCGTGAAGCTGACGTGGTCGACCAGCAGTTTTCCCGCGACATTCGGATCTTCCACCGTCACCCCGCGGGCCTCGAAGACGATGTTCTCCGGCTTGTGCGGCGTCGTCGGAAAAATGTCGGTGACTTCACGTCCGACCATCCGCGCGATCAGATGGTGCGTGTCGAGCGCGCTGGTCGGATCGGTGCTGACGGTGTGTCCATCGCGGAGGACCGTGATCCGATCGGAGAGGTCGAGCACTTCGCCGAGCTTGTGCGAGATGTAGACGATGCCGTTTCCACTCTCGCGCAACCTCCGCAAAATCCTGAACAGCACCTCGGCCTCGGTATCCGTGAGGGCGGCCGTCGGCTCGTCGAGCACGAGAATGCGCGCGTTGCGCGCGAGCGCCTTCGCGATCTCGACCAGGTGCTGCTGTCCGATGCCGAGGTATCCGACCGGAATGTGCGGCTCGAGCTTGAGCTGCAGCTCATCCAGCACACGCTGCGCGTGGCTGAAGAGATTCTCGGTTTGAATGACGCCGAAGCGCACCGGCTCGCGTCCGAGATAGATGTTTTCAGCAATTGAGAATTCGGGAATGAGCGAAAGTTCCTGATGGACGACGGCAATTCCGGCATCCTCGGATGCATGCACGCCATTGAACCGCTGCACTTTGTCGCCGACGAGGATGTCGCCGTCATACGTGCCGAACGGATAGACGCCGCCCAGCACATTCATCAGCGTCGACTTGCCGGCTCCGTTCTCGCCGACCAGCGCGTGAACTTCTCCTGCGTGAAGGTCGAACGAAACGCGATCGAGCGCGAGAACGCCCGGAAAGCGCTTGGAGATGTTCCGCATCTCGAGGAGCGGAGCGGCCATGTTAATGCCCGTAGATCTCCTCGTGCGTGAAGTAGCCATCCTTGATGACGGTTGCGTCGACGTTGCTCTTGTCGACTGCGATGGCTTCGATCAGGATCGCCGGCACGTCTTTCTTGCCGTTGTTGATCTTGTCCTTTGTTTCCACCGGCTCTTTTTTCGAGAGCTTGATCGCCGCGTCGACCGCGCCGAACGCGAGCGGCTTGATCGGCTTGTAGATCGTCATTGTCTGCGTGCCCTTGACGATGCGCTGCACGGCGTCCTTCTGCGCGTCCTGTCCCGTCACCAGGACTTTTCCGCCGAGGCCCGCCGCTTCGAGCGCGGAGATCGCGCCGCCGGCCGTGCCGTCATTCGATGCGACGATCGCCTGGATCTTGTTTCCCGTTTTCGTCAAGGCGTCTTCCGTGATCCGCAGCGCTTCTTCGGCCTTCCACTCGCGCGCAAATTGCTCGGAGATGATTTTGATGTCCTTCCGATCGATCGCCGGCTTGAGCACGTTCATCTGCCCCTTGCGCAGCAGCAGCGCGTTGTAGTCCGTCGGTGAACCGCCGATCAGGACATAGTTTCCTTTCGGGACATGCTTTAACGCGTAGTCGGCCTGCATCTCGCCGATCTTTTCGACCTGATGGGAGAGATAGAGATCGACGTCGGAATCGCGGATCAGCCGGTCGTACGCGATCACCGGCACGCCTTTGCGATGCGCGGCCTCGACGATCGACGCCGCGATCTCGCCATTGTGCGGCGCGACGATGAGGACGTCGACGCCTTTGGTCAACATGTTGTCCGCCTGTTTGGTCTGCACGGCGTCATCGCCGTTGGCGACCTGAACGTCGAGCACCGCGCCGACCTCCTTCGCGCGCTGTTCGACCAGGCGCTTGTCCCGCTGCCACCGTTCCTCCTTCAGCGTGTCCATCGAGAAACCGATGCGCACTGGTCCGCCATGCGGGGCGGCCGCGCCGCCTCCGGTGGTCGATGTCTGCTCCGGCGCCTTCACGCATGACAGTGCAAGCAACGCGACAATACAAAGTCTCTTCATGCCGCGACTTGTATCATTTCCAACCCGAATGAGGCGAATCGCTGCGGCAGTGATCGGTTGCCTTGTGACCGCATGCAGCACACGCCTGCCCGAGCCGCACTATCGCCTCATCGCCTACGTCAACCGGCGCGCCGACATCTATCGCATCAGCGCGGAGAAGCTGACGCACATCAATTACGCATTCGGCAAAATCAGCGAGGACGGCGACGTCATCATCGACGAACGCAACGCGCCGGCGCACTTCAGTCAACTGCAGGCGCTCAAGGCAAGGAATCCGAAGCTGAAAGTGATTCTGTCGATCGGCGGATGGGGCGCCGACAACTTCTCGCTGGCGGCGTTCAATGCAACCACGCGCAGGAGGTTTACCGACGGCGCGATCGCGCTCCTCAAACGCTACGCGCTCGATGGTCTCGACCTCGACTGGGAGTATCCCGGCCAACCGGGGCCCGGAATCAAGTATCTCGAAGAAGACAGAGAGAATTTCACGGCGCTGCTGAAGACGCTTCGCGAAGAGCTCGATCGTCTGAGCGATGAGCGCCAACGATCCGGCGACGATCGCTACACGCTTTCGATCGCAACCGCCGGCGGCGTCTATTTCCAACACACCGAGATGGACCGACTGTATCGGTACGTCGACTGGATCAACATCATGGCGTACGACTTCGCCGGCGCGTGGTCGAAGACGACGACGCACCACGCCGGTCTCTTCGGCCTCGTTCCCTATCCGTCAGCGGAAGGATTCGTGAAGCAACATCTGGCGGCCGGGATCCCGTCGCGAAAACTCGTGTTAGGCGTGCCGCTGTACGGGCGGACGTGGTGCGGCGTGACGCAGACCAACGACGGTCTGCATCAGGCGGTCGAAGATTATGCCGGCGGCTTTCCGTACTCGACGCTCGTGCGCGATTACATCGATCGCAACGGCTTCAAACGTCATTGGGACCGCGCTGCGCAGGCGCCGTTTCTGTGGAATCGCGAATCGGGAATCTTCATCTCGTACGAAGATCCGGAATCGATGCGTGAAAAGGCCCGCTTCGTGAAGCAACACAACCTCGGCGGCGTGATGTATTGGGAGCACAGCGAGGATCCGGAGGAGACATTGCTGACGACGCTGTTCGACGCGTTGCGATGACGAAGCGCCCTTCGAGCCCCGACGCAGAATCGGGCGCGATCCAC
>Ga0070706_100005804_pt1 | contig 11733 bp, 14 predicted proteins | sample KBSK5501metaG_FD_65476 | JGI IMG/M metagenome (GOLD analysis project Ga0070706, IMG submission 65476) | Corn, switchgrass and miscanthus rhizosphere microbial communities from Kellogg Biological Station, Michigan, USA - KBS K5-50-1 metaG | ecosystem: Host-associated > Plants > Roots >...
AGAGGGCCGGTGGTGGTTTCCACGCCCGCAGTCCAGCGGTATTCGGGATGTCCGGGAGTCTTGCTATCGAGCTGGCGAAATTTCTTGATTTGGTCCAGAGTGACTGCGAACTCACCCAGGCGTTCGTACTCCGGATTTATGCCGCGTACTTCCGCCAGGTAGAGCATGGCGTAGAGCAGCATGGAGGCGTGGCCGTTCGAAAGCACAAAGCGATCGCGGTTGGGCCAAACCGGATCCGCCGGATCGTAGCGCAGGAATTGCTGCCACAAGCAGTAGGCCACCGGCGCCAGTGCCATGGGCGCTCCCGGATGTCCCGAGTTTGCCTGCTGCACCGCATCCATCGCTAAGGTGCGGATGGTGTTAATGCACAGCATTTCCAATTGCTTGCCGGTCGCCAAAGTTTGCTCACTCACTGCCATGGAAGCCCCCTACCTTTTCGAGGGTATGTCAATTCACTCACCCGGATGAAAGTGCAAGCTTGCTTAATAGCGTTTTCAGGAACGGGAAGTTCCCGTACCGCCCTTTGCCAGTCTATCAATTTCTCCCGAGCCGTGTCGCCGGTAACGTCTTGTCCCCCCGTTTGCGTGGGACTTGTTCCATTTTGAGGTTTGCAATTGCCATTTTGGGCGAATCGGAGGGCCTCACTAGACGGCAACGCTTTCATTTCCACGGAAGTAATCTTTCCGAAGCAATCTAGGTAAGCTAGGAAGCGGAAGCTTCGCAGCCGGCCGCCAATTTGGCTCATAGGAGTCCGGTGGCCTGCGCGGCTGCTCCGCGAAGCGAAGCAGCAACCCGCACAGGGTGACAACAGCATTCCCAAAAGCTTTTGATGGATGTGTTTAATATTGTTTAATTAGATGGTCGAAACGAGTCTAACGTTTCATTTGCGCCAGATAGCCGTTATCGGTGTTGTAGCCCCTGGTGGTGCTTTCGACGAATTTGAGAAAGTGGCGCAGGTTTTCGCGTTCCGTGGGCTCAAGCTCGGAGAATTTAATACGAACGCCGAACGATGGACTGCTCTTGGTAACGATTCCGGTTAGAATCAGGCCCTTGATCCAGATCTTTCCATTGGCCAGCCAGAGACCGATTTCTACGCCTACTCCGGAAGGCACGGGCGTAGCAGTCTCGACGAAGCATCCGCCGAGTCCGGTGTTGGCTAGATTTCCCCAGACCGGGACGGCCGAGTTACTCAGACGTAGTTCGACCGCTACAAAGCACTTCATGCGGGTGTGGCGGCGACGGTCCTGGTTTGAGGCAGGCGTAAATATGTCTGGTTCGAAAGGTGGACTGGCCGCCGGGCTGATCGCCACCGGCGGAGCGGGCGCCGACTGAACGACCGGGGCCGCGGGCGTCACCGCCTGAGTTCCGAGGGCTCTAGAGGCAGCGGGCATTTTTGCCGCCTCGCCTCTGATGTTGCGCATCGCTTCCAGCAGGGCCTGGTCACGTTTGTCAGGCGCAGCTTCGCGATAAACCTGGAGCAACTCTCCGAGATGACTTACCAGGGAAGGATCGGTCAACAGCTGCGTCCAATCCGCACCTGTGCCGGAATACTTGGAGTCGCCCATAAGATTGCAAATGTTCCGCGGAAACTTTGGTTATGCCTCCACTAGATTGAAGCAGGATGCGCGCTTGAACAAGATGACTATAGTCATCTGGGGTGGTGACGCCGGGGCGTTGCCCTAGTCTCGACTCTCGATAAAATGTGAGAGAGGCGGTGGGGGAGCGAAAGAAGGACGCCAGCGAAAGGGAACATGAAAATTCTGGTCGTTGAGGCGGAAGAAACTGTCCGGAACGTTATGGGCGTCATGCTCAACCGGCTGGGCTACAAGGTCGCGCTGACATCGAAATGCGATGAGGCGTTCCGCAGTTATTGCGACGACGGGCCTTACGATGTGGTTCTGATAGCGATGAAATTTATGCGCGGTTCCGCGGCGGGTGGCGCCAAATTCGTTGAAGATCTGTTGCAGAAGAATCCTCGACAACACTATGCCTTTGTCACGGGATCTCCGGTTCTGCGTAAGCCGTTTTCATTACAGGATTTGGACGATTTTATGGGCGCGTTCCGACGTCCCGCCGACAGCCGCTTCGGCTAGATCCTGGCTGCTGCCGGGGGGAGCGCGGCGATCTATTCGCCGGCCTTAGACAGAATCTTTACTAACTCATACAAGAACGTCTGGCCTTCATAAAACGATTGCACGCTCATGCGTTCATCCCGTCCATGGAAGCGAAGGTCGTTCCGGTCCATGAAGAAGCCCTGGATGCCGTAAGTCGGAATGCCTGCAGCCCGCAACGATTTTCCGTCGGTTGCGCCCATGACCATGGTTGGAACCACCGGCACGCCCGGCCAGAGCTGGCTCGTGACGTGACTTATGGTGTTGAGTACATCCGGGCGCATCGGGGAAGCAGGTCCTTTGCTCGGGTCGCCAACCACCTTAACAGTGACCTGGTCGTCCGCCATCACTCTTTGTAATGCGTTCCGCACCTATTCAAGCGAGTCTTCAGGCAGTACCCGGCAGTTCACGTTCGCGGCCGCGAGCTGGGGCAAGGCATTCATCGCGTGACCGCCTTCCAGTTGCGTCGCTACGCAAGTGGTGCGAAGCGTGGCGTTCCACGCCGGAGACGCGGCCGCCACCCGCTACATGGCTTCCTGCGATCCCTCGGCAACCTTCGCCAGATCCTCGCTCACCGGACCGGTTTCAATCTTTGCCATTTTCTGGAAATATGCCGCCGTTACCTCGTTCGTCTTTAACGGGAAACCGAAGTGCGAGAGCCGCTCCAGAGCGCCGGCGAGATGGTATATGGCATTGTCCGGCACAGGGAGCGAACTGTGGCCGCCTTTATTGCGCACTTCAAAGCGGAAATTGATGACGTATTTCTCGCTGACCTGCAGGTCGTTTGAGATCTTCCTGCCCGCGTCGGATTCGCCCCAGCCGCCCTCGTTCAGGGCCAACTCTGCATCGATCAGTTCGCGATGGTTCTTGATCAGCCAATCAACGCCGTTGTAAGAGCCACCGCCTTCTTCGTCCGCTGTGAGCGCCACGATGATATCGCGGTAGGGCTTGAAGCCCTCTCGCCGGTAACGAATTAGGCTCGCGATCCAAACCGCAGCTTGCGCCTTGTCGTCGCTGGTGCCGCGCCCATAAAAGAAACCATCGCGCTCAATCAGCTGAAACGGGTCCATGCTCCAATCTTCGCGCTTGGCTTCCACAACCTCGGTGTGGGCGAGAAGCAGGAGCGGCTTGCGGCTGCCCGTTCCGTGATAGCGGACCACGAGATTCGCCTTGTTGGGATTTGCTCCGCCCACAAAGATGTCCGCGTCGGGAAATCCAGCAGCTCGTAAGCGAGCTGCCGCTGCCTCGGCGACTGGAGTGGTCGAGCCGGTGGTGAAGCCGGACCGAATTCCGACAAATTCCTTGTAGATATCGTGGGCGAGTTGCTTGTCCGCTTCCGGCGGCATGGTCTGGGCAGCCAGAGGAACGGCACAGAAAAATAAGGTGAAGACGAGTCGGAGCATGGGGCATCTTGCGATAGTGACAGCACAGGGGGAAGGGGGGACCAGCAATACACCGCCAACAATCAAGACTTTGTTGTCGGAGAATTGCGTGGTTCATCCAACACTGCCGGACACGACCGGAAATGGAACCCGGTTCAGTTTGAGACCGAGGCAGCGACGATCTGCCAGCGATTGTTCTTTTTCAGCCAGACGCGCATGAACTTTAGCGTGGCGCTGGACTGGGGACCTTCATAAGTTCCCTGGCAGGTCACGATGGCTGCGACGCCGTGATCGAGGATCCTCATGTCGCTCATCTCAACCCGAGTAAACTTCGGCCCCTTCCCGGGCTGATGAGCTTCGACGACTTTCGATTTGGCAAACAAGGGTTGGCCGCCCTGAGAGACGAGCACCGCATCGTCAGCCAGCACTTCCTCGAAAAAGTTTGGGTCGGGACCCAGTTCGGCTAGCCGCAAACGTTCTTCGAGCGCAGCAATTTCACCTTGAACGGCACTCAAAGGGACCTCCTAACGATTATGCTCGCCAATCACCACCGGACTGTTCGACGAGGGTGAAGGCTAAAGTTTCGTTCTTAGGCGTACAAAGTTCTCGACGGAGTGTAAGCCCTGACCTCGTGGTAAGGAATCGGACATATTCTGTAATCTTGCTGAGTGTTTGCCGTATTCCGAAGGGACAGCTAGAGTTCTTGCTGCCAAAGCCGGCAAAACATCTAAACTAGAAATACGCACTTCGCAAACGAATGTTCTTCATCCCAGTTTCGGGCTACGAATGCACATGAAAGACCAGAAGCTACGGGCCAGTTCCGCGTCGACGCGGATTTTTCTTCTCTCGCCGGCCGATATCGCGGGAATTCGAGCTGCGCGAATCATACATGACTCCGCAGACTCCGAGTTAGCCCGGCGTTTGCGTGGGAAGGGTGCGCCACTGGGCGAGGTATTTAGTTTCATCAGCGGACTTTATTTTCGCGGCAAATGGGCTTACGCGCAGAAGTTCGCCGAGGTCCCGTACCTTGGTCCCAGTGTGTTTGTAATCACCGCCCGCGGCGGGCTAGTGCCCCCGGAGACCCTGGTAACCCTGGACCGATTGAAAGAAATTTCGTCAATCGATATCGATCCTACTGACGCCTCCTACCTCGCTCCTCTTCAACGGGATTCGCGGATCCTTTCAGAGTTGTCCGGGGCGGCAGCCCAGATCGTTCTGCTGGGCAGCATTGCGACCTCAAAATACGCGGAGCCTCTGCTCGGCCTTTTTGGGGAACGGCTGTTCTTTCCCGCTGAATTCGCGGGCCGCGGAGACATGAGTCGTGGCGGCCTCATGCTACGGTGCGTGCAGTCCGGCGTGCAGCTCACCTATTTGCCACTGGCGAACGCGGTGCGCCACGGTCCCAAGCCCCCTAAATTACCTCCGCTCACCAGGCGACCCCCACAACCGTTGGGTCGCAAGTCAGAAGAAGGATATGGCGGTCTTGATTCACGGGGGGCCACGGCTGATGGTCACTGAGCTAAATCTGCTTCCGAAGGTCGCTTTGGGACGGCACAGCTCTTCGGAATCCATCAACTTGGAGAACTATCGATCGTGGGTTGGAGACCAACTGATCGACGAGATCCGCGCGCTCAGTAAGAGTTTGCAAGGGCTGCGGATTTGTCAGATAAACGCTACCGCAGCTGGGGGCGGAGTGGCGGAGCTGTTGAGCCGGCTCATCCCGGTCCATCTGAACCTCGGCATTAAAACCGACTGGCGTTTGATCTACGGCGATAAAGACTTTTTTGCGATTACCAAGAGCTTCCATAATGCACTGCAAGGTGGCGAGCTGAACCTCACGGCGGAGGCAAAACGGGCGTACCTTGAACGCAACCGGATGAGCGCGGAGATGCTGCCGGATGACTACGACGTCTTCATTGTGCACGATCCCCAACCCCTGGCGCTGCGACATTTCAAAGACCTGCAGCGCGCACGCAAGTGGATATGGCGCTGCCATATCGATAGTTCTCAAGCCAACGCGGAAGTCTGGGAATTCTTACGACCGTTCGTCCAGGAGTACGATGCGGCGGTTTTTACGATGAAGGCTTTCGTTCCTGCTGACCTCAAATTGAGCGAAGTGATCTTTATTCCTCCAGCGATAGACCCGGTGTCAACCAAGAATATGGAATTGCCTCCCGAGGTCTATCGCCATGCCATCGGGGAAATGGGCATCGATCTGCGGCGGCCATTGCTGCTGCAAGTTTCACGCTTTGATCCCTGGAAAGATCCGTTGGGCGTCATCCGCGCGTACCAGCTGGCAAAGGAAAAGATGCCCGAGATTCAACTTGCGATGGTGGGTGCCATGGCGGGAGACGATCCCCAGGGCTGGGAAATATTGGAGAAGATCAACCAGGAGGCGGCAAAGGATTCCGATCTCTACGTTTTCACCAATATGACCGGCGTTGGCAACATGGAGGTCAATGCCTTCCAACGCAGCGCCAACGTGGTTCTTCAGAAGTCGATTCGAGAGGGCTTCGGTCTGGTGGTGGCAGAGGCGTTCTGGAAGGCAAAGGCGGTGGTTGCCGGTCGTGCGGGCGGGATCCCAATGCAGTTTCCCGCCGGGTATGAAGACTATTTGGTTGAGAGCGCGGAAGACTGTGCGAAACGAGTCCTCTTCCTGCTGGAAAATCCAAATATCGCGGAGGCCTTCGGGCGGGCTGGGCAGGCCAAAATCCGGACCGAGTTTCTGTTGCCGAGACTGATACGAGACGAGCTAAAACTGATTAAGGATGCTGTCGGCTAAGACTGTCCTCCTAAACCGTGCCGAACACATTTCCTTAGTGTTCGATGTTGGACGGGGGCCGAGCGCTTTCGGTGACTGCTGTTGGCGGACGGCCTCTGGGAGATTCGGGCGGTTGTGCAAAACGGCCGAGCAGCGCGCCTCATTACTTCGCCTGCGGTGCCTCGATTGTTAAAACTCAGCGAGGAAAGGGCAGCCCAACAAATGGCGGAGTTAGACCGCATGGCCGCGAACTCGATCGCTCACGCCGCGGCGAATGGACCCATGGGTGCGAGCGGCGCCGGAATGACCGCCGCACAGACCGCACTCATGCATGTGGAAGTGCCCAAAATGCTGAAGAAGCAGAGGGAGATGTTTTCCTGGAAGTGCAGTGACGCCCCGCAGAGCGGCGGACCGGGTGGGCAATCCACGACCCAGCTCACCGACCTGCACCCCGTCGGGGACCAGAGCGTGAATGCCACCATGGCGGATGGATACGAGTTTTATTCCTACGATAACGAGAAGACCCAAGGCACCGTGCACCTGTTCGTGTCCAAGGATACCGGCATGCCGCTGCGGATCGAGATGAGCGATCCCAATAGCGGTAACGGTATTCAGATGAACTACAGCCAACTCACAGGTCCGGCCAGTATTGAAATTCCGGCCTGCATGACCGCCCCATAGCAGGACGAGCCCGGCTACAGCATAGCGTGCTCGTAGTCTGGCTTGGGCGTAGCGAGGTTTGGTCGTAGCGAGGAATCGAGGCATGCGCATGATAAAGCTTGCCGGCGGGCGACCCATCCTTAGGTTGCTGACCCGCGGGTTCAAGGCACTTTGAATAAGCGGTCTTCTATGGGTTGTTGGTGCCCTGGACAGTTCAAGGACAGCCGATCATTGCGCGGGCTGGGTTGCAGACTTTACGGAGTGGCTAACAAGATGAAGTCCCCGCAAATGATTGAGCACAACGTTTTCAAGTGTAAGTTCGGTTGGCGTAGTATTTTCGTGTCCGCTTGTGAGGGCCGTATGCGTGAAAGTTCGTCCCGCAAATTGGTATGGGTCGAAGGACAGGGTGCCGATGGATGGGAGGGTTGCTCTGAATGCGCTTGGGTGTTCATTCCCACTCACTCGCCGCCCGTTGGTGTGTCATTAAATGAATGGATGCTGACTCTCGACGTCCAACTCTCCGAACAGTTTGCGGCTCACGATTGTGCCAAGCATCCTAGGGCCAAAGCTGCGAAGGCTGGTTAGTCACCAACGCATGATTAGGATTCCACCACACCCGCCTAGTCGCTGGCACTCTGCGACCTGAACAGCCGAAGCCGGAATAGCCCGCCGCGACGGCGACACGACCCGACATGCTCGCCGGTCCTCTTCTGACGATGATGCTGGCTGAAATAGGTTGCTGACCCAGACCGCTTTCTTGCGCTCGTTTTTCACAACGGAGATTGTTGTTGTGTCTCCGCTCGCACGCCCGCGAAATCTTCAAACCCCCGAAAGGCACATTGGGATGGTCAGCCGCGACGTGGGGGATGGGCGGGCGTAGATTTCTGGCGTAGATTTCTGCCTCGACAAACATTCTCACGCGTGGTATAGGCGTGGTGCTTTGGAGGTAAGTCCCATGCGAAATATTGCGACGCTGTTGGGCCTGTTTCTGACGCTTGCGGTCACCAACGTCTGGGCGCAAGGGAAGCCTGTCTGCTCATTGTTGACCGCGAGCGATGTCAGTGCTGTCGGAGCGACTGGGCAGGGGATTCCGGGTGAGATGCCGATCAGCAACGGACCAACCAAAGGCGACACAATGAAACTATGCTCTTGGCGCTTGCCAGACGGCGGGCTTCACGTGTCGCTGGCCAAGATGCCTCCGGGCATGTCGCGCGACGCTGTTTTGGCCGAACTCAATAAAACGTACGCGCTCCTCAAAGCCCAGGGTTGGAGGGAAGAGAAAAAGGACTTCGGCCACGTATTTTGTAACCTCTACACTCCACCGGCAGGAAAGCAAGACATGCCCGCGACCACATCATGTCTTACCGATACAAAAGGCACGATGGTTTCGGCCGCAACCCTCAGCAAAAATCGGATACCGATGGAGAAGATCAAAGCGCTAGTGGACAGTGCAGCAGGACGATTGTGAAGCCGCTTCTATTTGCGTGCGGCCGGGCATTGGGCTCACGCGTACATCACGGGGCCGAATGACGCTGCTGACACGCTCAACCTGTACGACGTGAGCGGTCTAGCGCACTTTGAACTGTTTCGGGCCATTGCAAATGCCGACCACCCTGGAAAGCTCGAAGCATCTCAGTCTGACTTGATACATGATTTGCGAAAGCAGCTGGACAACGCTGTCACCCAGAGCGAATCCGACCCCTTCGGCTTCGGATTTCCCTGGAACGTGTATGACACGGAAACCCACGGCGCAGGGCTCTCAGTTATGGCCAGTGAATATTCTTTTCTGACCGAATCCGAGACCTTCAGTAACTATTCTCGGCAATGGGCGGGCAACATTCTCGGTGCAAACGCCTGGGGGAGTTCGTTCATCGTGGGAGACGGCGAAACATTTCCGAACTGCATGCAACACCAAGTGGCGAACATCATCGGGTCCCGCAACGGCGAGCCACCTATTCTGAGCGGCGCCCTCGTCGAGGGCCCGAATTCTTTTGCTGCCACGGGACTTCTCGACGGCATGCGGAAATGTCCTCCAGCAGGCGGCAATGTTTTTGCCAAGTTCAATGCCAAAAGAGCTGTCTACAAAGACGAGGAGCAGTCTTTCAGTACAGTAGAGCCGGCAATTGATCTAACGGCATCTTCCTTTCTAATGTTTGCCTGGCGGACCGCTTCCAGACCGGCTGTTCTGATTCCGAGCCTCGACATTTCCACAGCTGCGAGCCATCGGGACACCTTCCAACACAATTCACTATGGCCGCCTCGACGAGATCCCGGGAGGCATCGCCCTCGTCCGGCATATCTCCGTTGACCGTAAAAAGGTGCATTAACCATGCCACTCCCTGTGAATGTTCGATACTTTCCAAGAAACTACTCACCATAGGTTCTCTTTCCCACGGTGCTGGTGGTCAGACATGTGTGGGGAGAGAAGGGGGACATCTTGAAAACCGCCATACCGGTGTTTGGCGATTTGTGCCCACTCTGCTTCTCCCGAGATCGCTACTTTCACTTTCGAACGGGCGTGTTCCCGTTCTTCACAGCAACGCGTGTCGAGTCGCGCACGTAACGTCCAGCTAGAGATTTTCGAGCGAGCCTGCGGGCGCCCTCTGCCGCTGTACCCTTGCTCGCCCCTGTTTCGGTCATGATCTGTGACCAGGACCGCCCTTGAGCGCGAAGTGTGGCAATCCTAGATACGTCCACAATAACCCGAGGGCGACGACCGAGCCTTTTTGCCCTTAGCCCGAGTTTCCTGAATCAGCGCCCGCTCAAACTCGGCCATGGCCTCGATGATCTGGAACATCAGCCGGCCTGAAGCCGTGCGCAGATCCAGATTGTCCCGCAAACTGACGAATGCCACGCCCAAAGCTGCAAGCTCGGCCAGGGAGTTGACCAAGTCCTTCAGCGATCTTCCGCAGCGGTCAATCTTCCAGACGAGAACGGCTGATTCCCGGCGCCACTGTCTCGTTTGTGGATCAGCTGGACCAAGCTCCCGAAGAGCCTGAGAAAACAACTCCGCAAGCTCGCGGTAGGTGAGCGCAAGGGGACCACGCGGGACGTACAGACGATGTTACGGCACACCAGACCTGATACGACCCTAGAAGCTACGTAAAGGATGTGCCCGAGTCGGTCTATGCCATGAGTGATGCGATGTATGAGCAAATGGCGGGGCCACCGGATGAAAAACAAGGCTTGGTAGTGATTCCAATGGCGGGGGTATACAGTGACCTGCGGGAACTTTGTGGGCTGCGTAAGATGCTGAAATCTGGTGCGCCCGGAGAGATTCGAACTCCCGACCTATTGCTCCGGAGGCAATCGCTCTATCCATCTGAGCTACGGGCGCGCTCCCCGGTAATTATACATATCTCCGCCACTTAGCAGCTTTCCGCTATTCTCTTCAAGATTCGCCTGCAACCCGTTGTGCCCAATTTTGTGCCCACTCAGCCGAGAAAAGGCCGAGAGAACTGTGTCCTCGGAGGGGTGGACGTATCGGCTGGAGATCGCTATTGAGCTGTGCCCTGCGATCCGCGCCAGCGTCCAGGCATCGCAGCCAGATTGTCCCAGCCGCGTCAGGAATGTATGCCGAAACGAGTACAGCACGAATGGCGTTACCGGTGTGGCTCTGTTCTTCTTCGCTTCCGCGTTCAGCGCCCGAAACGTCTTTGCGTGCTGCTTCTTGAGGCTGGAATGGTCTATATGCCCACTGGCAGTCGGGGCGGGCCACAGCCAGCCTTCTAAGGGCGTTCCCGCTGCATTCCAGCGCGCCTCTAGAACGGATCGCACTCTCGGAGTCAGAGGCAGCACACGCCGGGCCGCCGCTGTCTTTCCATGCGTCACCAGTAGGCTGCCATTGCGACCGTTGACCCAGGTCACGTCTTCCCAACACAACCGATAACACTCATCGGGCCGCATACCCGTGTCCGCAAGGACCGTAGTCACATCACCGAGCAGGGGCGAAACAGCTGCAAGGTAGCGCATCTCTTCATCCGGCGTGATTACCCGCTCGCGATGCCGCTCGCCCGGCAATAGCGCTAGTTTCGGAGCAGATTCGATTACACCCCACTCAACCGCAAGACTCGCCACGCGACGGAGTACACGGATTGAACTGTTGATCGAACTCACGGCGAGCCCATGCTTCTCTTCGTCACTGGACCTGCCGCGATTCTGTTGCCGCGTCTGCTCGTGCGCTGCGAATCCTGCAAGCTTCTCGTTTGTAATCTCGTCCAGCTTGGCATTTGCTAGCGCTTCATACGCCGTCAGCCGCCGCATTCCAGCGCGCAGCCAAAACCAGTTGTTGATGCAAGTATGCTCAAATGTCGCCTTCGCCCACGGTCCTACCCGGCGTTCGCAGAATTCCTTTAGCGTTGGGGCTGGCTTTTTCTCGCGGATGCCTACCTCACCATTCGATAGGCGGGTGCGGTGCGCCGATTCTTGATTCCGCGCCACCTTGTCGTTAGTCTGGTGGGTGGATTCACGGATCAGCTCGCCTTGCCACATGAAGCGGTACCAGTAGATGCCCTTTTTGCCTCTCTTGTAGATCATCGCTCCCCTCGTTTCTGCGGTTTCTTGCTAGACCCGACCGGTCTTCCGCCCTTTTTACCATTCTCGCGGGCGATCTCTTGCAGGCGCTGAAGCCCGAACCGCTCCAGCCGCGCTTTGTAACTGCGCCTCCCGAGCCAACGTGTGAACTCCTGTAGTTCTGTCTTGTTCACAAATAAAACCTAAACTGTTTAGGTTTACATGTCAAGGGATTCGCGCTACACTCAGGGCTGAGTCGGCTAGCTGGACGCAGCGAACGGCGGGCGCATCCCGGCCCGCCTGCCGA
>Ga0070706_100005805_pt1 | contig 11730 bp, 15 predicted proteins | sample KBSK5501metaG_FD_65476 | JGI IMG/M metagenome (GOLD analysis project Ga0070706, IMG submission 65476) | Corn, switchgrass and miscanthus rhizosphere microbial communities from Kellogg Biological Station, Michigan, USA - KBS K5-50-1 metaG | ecosystem: Host-associated > Plants > Roots >...
TCGCGCGGCCTGCGTTACGCTTTTTGCCAGCATGCCGCGCACGGCAAAATATCCGCTCTCGGAAGCATCGGCCGAACCGGGCCGTCCGCCCAACGCGAATACCTGCACGCATGAGAGCGCCGCTTCCGGATCGGACAGATCTTCGCCTTCGCTGCGCGCAATTTCCGCAATCGACCTCAGCATGATGATGGTCGAGAGCGGCAGCTCGATGGGGAGCGCCGCCAAACCGAAGGCGCCGCCAGCGGCGCCGGAGGCGGCAGCCAAGGCCTTGTGCAAGCGCTGCGATCCCGCGCGAGGCGCCTGGTGCATGCTCCGCAGCGCGACGTCGAGCGCCATCTCGAGTGCTTTGGAGGTGGCGGCGGTGATCGCCTGCGAGGCGGAAGCGGGGAGCGCGTATCCGATGAGCTCGATCGGCTTGCCGACCATATTCGTGAGCCGCGCGGCCAGCCCCGGATGTTCGAGCGCGGCAGCGGCGCTGCGCAGCGCCGCCAGGTCGCCTTCGGTCATGCCTCCAGAATCGAGCACCGCTTGCGCTCCTCGTCAGCCCGCGAGCCGGGCGTGGTGCGGAGAAGGCGTGGCGATGCGGCCGAATGTCGCCTCCGCCACGCCATAAATCCCGAAAGCGAGCAGCCCCGCAGCGGTGATGCCCAGCAATAGAGACCCATGAGGTTGATGTTGAATAAGCCGCAATGCGCCTGCAAACCCTTTCGCTTCGCGCGAATTGGAATCGAGCGCGGCATACAGAAGAAAAAGTCCGATCATCGCGAACACCAGCGAGCGTGCCACGAAGCCAAATCGTCCCAGTGCGACGATCAGTCGCCGCTCCTCGGCTTTAAGGTCCAGCCGACGCCTGAGCTCTCCCCACAATCCAGCAATGCCGATCCCAAGACCAAACGCCGTGATCGCCGCGCCGATCGCTGCGACGATCCATTGCCCGAACGGCTTGGCGAGCATCCAAGCCGTCCAGTCACGGGCGATTTGATCGCTACTTGCGCTCTGATCCCAGCCCAACATCGTGCTCAAGGCCACAGCGGCGAAGCCCATGTAGAAGAGGGCGGCGACCCCGTAAACGGCGCGGCGCGCCAGCGCCTTGACGTCGCGCCCGCAGTGATCGGCATCGAGCAAGGCCTGCGCGAGCCGCCAGGCGGCAAAGCACAGAAGCCCGGCGACGACGAGGGCAACGAGGACGTGGCCGAAGGGCTGCGCCAACAGGACACGCAGCGCGTCTGTGGTATCGACCGCCTGGTGATGCGCCCCCATCGCCGCCAAGGCCGCAAACGCCCCTAGAATCAAAAACACGATTCCCCGTGCCGCGTAGCCGCTCCGCGCCACCCATTCAAACACCGGTCGTTCGCGCATGGTTTGGCGGTCGCTTGGTCTCCGACCGTCTCAACGCTTTTGCAGGATGCGCGTTCCGATTTCGTCTTCCTTGGAAGACGAGATCGACCCGCTCGCGGGCGCTACCTCGCCGACATGGATGCCACTCTGCCGATAGACTTGGGGACATGCCATCGGTGCGCGACGCGACGGCGATGTGTCTTCGCTGCAGCGCAGCCGCAGCGTCCTAGGCCACCGGCCGAGCGCCGCCGATCGCCCCGAAGACCAAGGCAATCAGGAAGAACACGAGCACGACGAAAAATACGATCTTGGCGATCCCCACGGCGGCGGACGCGATACCGCCGAATCCGAGCACCGCGGCGATGAGCGCGATGATCAGGAGCGTTACGACCAGGTTGAGCATGATGCACCTCTCATTTCACTTTCGTTACGCCACGCGGCCTTCGGCATCGCGCAGCGATCCGCCAAGCATGCCGGCGAGCGTTGCTGCCGTGCCGCCGAACAGGAGCGCCATGAAGGTCCAGAACGACAAGTAGGCGCCAGCCTTGGCGGCCTTGTCCGCGGCATCGCGAGCCTTTGTTTCGACCTCGGCGACGCGGCGCTGCGCTTCGTCCGGTGAAAGCCCGGTGCGGGCGGCGACCACTTGCGCGAGATAGGCGCGGTCGTTGTCGTCAAGGCGTCCCTGGGCGACGCTACGAACGAGAATTCGATTGACCTCCGCGCGCGCCTCACTGCTGAGCGCGGACTGCGCTCCCGCCGGCGCAATACCGACGGTGTCGGACGCCGGCCGCTGGCCATTCGCCGTCGCCGCTCCCGGGCCAGGGCGGAATAGGAGATCGACGAAGTACTCCGTGGGGGCGCTCGTCGAGGCCGTGGTGGCGGGCTCACTCCGTGGCGCCGAGTTCATGCCCGCGACGACGTGGGCCGTGGCGCCCGCGGCGAAGAAGCCCAGCGCGCCTGCAAGCGCGGCCACGGCGACTACACCGATCGCCCACACCACCATGCCTTCCGCTGCATCGCGGAACGTGGTTTCGCCGATGACCCCATCGTAGGCGGGGCTGCGCAGTCGGCCGGCAAGATAGCCGCCGGCCGCAAATCCCATGGTCTGGGCCATGACCAGCCAGACGGCCGCGGCGATGGTCAGGCTCGTGACCGACGGGCCGGAGCCGTAGGGAGAAGCGAACGACAGCCCGATCCCCGAACCCAGCGCGACGATGATGAATGTAACCGCCGTGGCCGCGAATGCGCCGGCGATGGCGGCGCTCCAAGAGAACGGCGTGCGGCCGGCGTCAGACGCGGCTGGAACGACCACATCGCGTTCGATGATCGCTGTATTGGTCATGCGATAACTCCTTCGCGCGAGTTCTCTCATCGGAGCCGCGCGTGTTGCCTCAGATTCTTCGCACACGCTCAACAGCGATGCTGCGTTCGAGTTCCATCGGCGCTCAGCCCGCGCTGCGTTTTTGAGGAAGATCAATAACGGAACTCCTCGGTTCAGAGCCGGTTCGACTCGTAATTCCGCCGGCGAAGATGAAATGATCGCGCCGGACGCCTAGATAGAGGCAGGAGCATCAAGTGGTTCAACGCGCCTCGGCACGACGTCCCGGGGGTCGACGGATGACAAAGAGATTCAAGGTGGGTGACCGTGTAAGCTGGAATTCCGAGGCTGGGCGGGTCAGCGGGAGAATCGTCAAGGTGCATACAAAGGACGTGAACTACAAAGGATACGTCCACCACGCCAGCGAGGACGAACCCCAGTACGAAATCAAAAGCGACAAGACCGATCACGTTGCCCTGCACAAGGCAGGCGCGCTGAGGCTCCTGCCTCGCTAGTCGACGACCCCGGACGGAATGGCACAGCCCTTCTTCACCGTCGGACATTCAACTCGGCCGGTGGAGGAGTTCGTCGACCTGCTCGAGAGGGCGCAGGTCGCATGCGTGGTCGATGTCCGCACCGCACCGCGCTCGCGCACCAATCCGCAGTACAATCGCGACGTCCTGCCGGAAACGCTGGCGCGCTTTGAGATCGGATACGAGCACATCGCCGCGCTCGGCGGCTTGCGCGCGAGAACGCAAGGTGTTGCGCCGGAGGTGAACGCGTTCTGGCAAAACCAGAGTTTTCACAATTATGCCGACTACGCACTCACCCCGCCGTTCCATAGCGGTCTCGCGCGGCTGCGAGAGCTCGGCCATGAACGGCGCTGCGCGATCATGTGCGCGGAGGCGGTGTGGTGGCGATGTCATCGCCGCATCATTGCCGATTACCTGATCGCCGCCGGCGAGACCGTATTCCACCTTGTCGGCAAAGATCGCATCGAGCCAGCGCGCATGACCGACGCCGCCACGCCCGGGCCGGACGGCTCGCTCACCTACGCCGCGGACGCGGCCCGCTGAAGGCAATCAATATGGTTTTCAGTCTTTGAGTTGGTCGGAGCGCCGAGATTTGAACTCGGGACCCCCAGTCCCCCAGCGTGATAATTAAACGTGCACGGGCGAGCATGGCCGTGCATAACCATCACTCCGCGCTTGTAACTTGCTTGAGTCGCGTATAAACCCTCAGTCTTAGGCGAGCGAGGGCGAGCAGGGGCGAGCACTCCAAATGTTCCCCTGATGTGCCCAGGAGGGGGTAAATGCGATTAACCGCACAGAACATCCGCACCGTCTCGCTGCCACGGGGCAGCGAGGACAAGATTTTCTTTGACGACGATCTGCCTGGTTTTGGGCTGCGCATGCGTTCGACCGGCTCAAAGACATGGCTGGTTCAATATGCAATCGCCGGTCGGACCCGCCGCATCGTGTTCGGCACGCCGGCCATGCTCGACCCCGGCAAGGCACGCGAGACGGCGAAGAACTTGCTTGCTCAGGTCCGCTTGGGCCGTGATCCTGCCGCCGAGAAGATGCAGGCCCGCACCGAGGCCGCCGAAACGTTCGGTGCTCTGCTGCCGCGCTTCCTCGAGCGCCAGCGCGCACGCCTGAAACCGCGCAGTTATGTCGAGGTCGAGCGTCATTTAGTGGCACATGCAGAGCAATTGCACAGTCACCCGATCAAGGCCATCGACCGGTGACCGACGACGAGTTGGCGACGATCTGGCGAGCAGCCGGCGACGGCCAATATAGCGCGATCGTCAAGCTGCTGATGCTGACCGGTGCGGCGCCGGGACGAGATTGCGTCGTTGTCCTGGTCAGAGGTCAACCTCGAGGCCGCGACCATTACCTTGCCGCCGGCCAGAACCAAGAACCGGCGTCCGTGGCACTCACGAAAGACCAACGTGCCATTGAGGACACACAGTCATGACCGCAGCAACCTTTGACCTACGCACCGGCATCGGCCGGCCGCCAAGCCCGAAAGACATGATTACCAAAAAGGGCGGCTGCACCTGCGCCCCGGCAGGCACCCCGCACCCGCTATGGTCCGCCTTCCTCGAGCGCGTCGCCCCAGATCCCGAGCTGCGCACGTTTTTGAAACGCTGGTGCGGCTACTCAATGACCGGCGCCACCACCGAGCACAAATTCTGCTTCGCCTACGGCACCGGCGCCAACGGCAAGAGCACCTTCATCAACACGATCATGGGTATCCTAGGCGACTACGCCACTGTCGCCGATGTAGGTACCTTCATCGCCTCCAACACCGAGCGACACCCCACCGATGTCGCCAAGCTGCACGGCTTCCGCCTCGTCGTCGCTCAGGAAACGGAAAAGGGCCGCCGCTGGGACGAGGCTAAGATCAAGTCCATGACCGGCGGCGACAAGATGACCGCCCGCTTCATGCGCTGCGATTTCTTCGACTTCACACCGAAGTTCAAGCTGTGGATCACCGGCAACCACAAGCCCCGCCTCGATAACGTGGACGAAGCCATGGGCCGCCGCATGCTGCTCGTCCCCTTCCTCGTGCAAATCCCGCCCGAGGAACGTGATCCCGAGCTGCCAGCCAAGCTCAAGCGCGAATGGCCCGCAATCCTGCGCTGGATGATCGACGGTTGCCTCGAATGGCAGCAGATCGGCCTCGCGCCGCCCAAGATCGTCACCGACGCCACGGACGAATACTTTGACGACCAGGACACCATCAAGGAATGGCTCGAGGACTGCACCGAGGACGGCGGCCCCCACGCCTTCACACCGAGTAGTCAGCTATTCGCCTCCTGGAAGTCCTGGTGCGATGCACGCGGCCTGAAGCTCGGCAGCGGGAAGTCCTTATCAGATGCCCTGCTCGACCGCGGCTTGACCAGGAAGAAGGGCACCGGCGGCGTCCGCGGGTTCCGCAATCTCGTGCTCAAAATGGCATGACAATCGAACGAGTGGCAGATAGTGGCGCGTCCTCATATTATAGCCGTACAGAGACAGACAGGCCGCTGTACGTCGATAATCGGAACACGTGCCACTATGTGCCACTCAGCCGCTCCCCAGCCGTTGCAAGTGCGTCGCAAGCCCGTTGCAAGTGCCGTTGCAAGTGTGCGGCTCTGCCCTTCATCGCGGCTGATTTCAGCTCCTCATCCGCGCACATGACGTAACTTTGCAATGCGAAATCATCTCCTCAGCCACAGAGGGGCGCTGCTTTGCCGGCTGCCTCCTCGCGCGCCACCATCTGCTCGATGGACTGATGGTGCCTGTGACGATTGCGCTGCTGCTTTAATGATTTAATCCGCGGTCTGGCTGCTACCCGTAGGTGCTGGGAAGCGCCTGGGAACATTTGTCGCCGGCTCGCCTGGGCTGCCCTGTAACGCATTACGCGGGGGTAACGGCGTTATGAAATACCTAGCGGCCCCTCGAGCTGCTGCTGCCGATCGCTGCGCAACGCCTCGAGGCCGCAGCGCGGAGCCGTATCCATCATGATAAGCCCTTGAGTAAGCATGCTTATTCAAAAAAGGGGGGGTGGGGAGGAATTTTTCGTTGCTCGCCCTGCCGCACCTTCCGGCTGTATTTCGCGCCGGTTCTGGAAAACCGCTCGGTTGCGCACATGCCGCCGCCACAACCGAGGGGGGATGGGCCGTGGGTGACTCAGCGGCGGGCGCTGGTGAGTCGAAATGGTGTGGCGGGCACGTGGGCGGCGTTTAGCGCGCTGGTGGGGCTGTGTGGGGCTGGCCTTGGTGGCGGTGGCTCCCTTTGTGGGAACTATTCTCCGCGTCCCGAATTATCCTGCTGCGGAAAAGACCCTCTTCCGCGGAACACTCTAGTTAACCTGTGCATCAAGGCCCCGCTTCGGCGGGGCCTTTTCTTGCGCTCGTCGTATGTCCCGCCGCAGCGGTTTCCGGGTGCGTTGAGGCAAAACGCGGTGCGTGTCCATGTGTGCGGCATGGAACGCAAATCAGATAGTACGGTGCATGTGCGGTTGGAGCCTGAGCTGCGGCAGCGGCTTGAGCGGCTGGCGCGTGCGGAGGATCGGCCGTTGTCGTCGCTGGTGCGGCTGGCGCTGCGCAGCGAGGCAGACCGGCGCGAGCAATCGCAGGGGGCGACGGCATGAAGCTGTTCAAGCGCGACCCTGCGGAGGGTTTGCAGCAAGCGCGGGCTGCACTTGAGAGGAGCGAGGCGAAGGAAGCCGAGCTGCGGGCCAAGCGCAGCGATGCGCTGCTTGAAACGGACGACATCAAGACGGTTGCGGACCTGGACAAGGCGATCGGTGCCGAGGTTTTGGCGGCGTCGATCCACCGCGACCGGATTGGGGCGCTTGAGGTTGAGCTACGGCGGCAGCGCGAGGAACAGCGTGGGCGTGACAAGGATGCGGCCGTTGCGGCGATCGAGGAGAAGTTGCTTGCGAAGGGCAGGGCGGCGGCCGAGCTCGAGAAAGCAATCGCTGAATTTGGGCGGGCCTACTGCGAGTACGAGCAGGCTGCGCACGCTGTCTTTGCCGTGTGGCCCGAGGATCTGCTTGGCGATGCGCGGCGCGTGTATGTGGGCGACGCAGTGGCCCTGCAGATTGCCGGTGCGCTGGGGATGAAGCCCGAAGCGGCCGACACCAAGTTGCGTGAGATTGTAGCCCGCGTTGGTGAGATTGCCGATCCGTGCGCGCGCGCGAGTGCGGCCATCATCGAGGCCATGCACGACGCGCCGCTGCCGGCGCTTCAACAGGAGGCCGCATGACTACGCCGATCACAGGTGCAGGCCCGCTTCTCAATCCATCCCCCGCGCGTCCTGGCGGACCCGGCCCCACGCCGGCAGACGGCGGCACTCCTGCACTAACGCAGCAACAGCAAGGCGCGGCCGAGCTCGCGGACCTGAAGGGCAATCCGGATTTTGTGAAACGCTACCTAGCCGGCGAACCCGAGGCGAAAGCCAAGATGGCCGCCGCGGTTGAGAAGGCGATGGCGCCGAGCGGTGTGATCGTCAACGGCAACCCTGCCGCCTTGAATGAGCGCGCGCTCAACTCGCTTTCGACGTTTGCAGATTTGCCGGACGCGGTGCAGCAGCAGGTCCGTGCCGGCACGCCGGTCTCGGAAGCCGAGTACACGGCTGCGGTTCGCCGGCGCGCGCAACTGATGGCTGACAGCGATTGGTCGGAGAGGTATCTGCGCGGCGACCGCGCTGCGCGTCAGGAGCTCGCGCTTTGCAACATCATCTTGGGCAGCAAGCTGGCGTTGGAGAAGCGCGCGCGATGAAACCGCTCACACATGAAGAAAAGCTCGTCTTCGGTGCGGATTCGAAGCGGCACCCCATCACGGGCATCCCGCTCGAGGGTGGCATTGGCGCGGCGAGCGAATCCGCGCAGGCTCACGCGCATGTTCGCATGATTGCGGAGACCGACCCGGACGCTGCGGCAAAGATGCGCGCGGCGTTGGAAGCGTATGAGCAGACCGGCGAGCTGCCAGCGGCGCCGGCGGCAATCACACACCCGAAAAGGAGACGATGATGGTCACGTTGAGACAGGAAGAACTCCAACACCTGCGCGACACCGGCGGCGAGCAGGCCGTGCGCGATCACTTTGCCGCCGAGGAGCGCAATGTCTTTGGGCATGACTTCAAGCGCGATCCCCAAACCGGAAAACCTATTGAGCAGGGCATTGGCTCAAAATTGCAGCCTTCCCGTAATAGTGTCCTGGGGTATGAGCGTTACTGCAAGAACGAACCCGGCTATGCCGAAACCTTGGCGCGTTTGAAGAGCGAACTCGCCGCGTATGAGGCCAAACACGGAATAACCTAAATGCCGACGAACTCGACCATCGGCATGTCGGTGCCTGGGCTTTCGCCGGCGGGGCAAGCGTTGAGCCTTTACACCGGCGCGAGTGTTGCAGACCAAGTGAACCAAGAAAGTGAGGATGAGCGGAGGAAGAGGTTGGCCCGCTTGGCCGCTGCGCAGCAGAACGGCGGCGACACACGGCCGGGTGGTCTCGGCGGGTTTGGCGCTGCGTTGAGCGTGAGCCCTGCCGGCATCTCGTTGGGATTTTAGCCCATGAACACTCCGCAATATTTCGGCGCTGATGAGTTTGATCGGCTTCGGCTTCTCGACGCCCTCGAGCCTCTTGGCGCCGAGCTGCGGCGGGTGCCGTTTGCGCGTCGTGTCGGCGAATACACCACCACTCTCGGCGGCCTGCTGCTGTCACTCCCGGTCGATGCGCGGCGCCAAGTGGTCAAGAACCTGGACTTGCTAACTGCGCACGACCTGCACTGAAAAGGAAACGAGAAATGTCAGCCCAACAGGAAACCTATCGCTCGACCACCGCGAGCGCGAATGCGACCAAGGCCAACGCGGTTGCTGCGGCGGTCTCGGCACATCAAACGACCATCAATCTACATCGGTTGTCCAAAAAATGCAGCTCGTTGTCCAAAAATTAGAAGTTTCCTCAGCAACGAACACATCACCTAATTGACTAAGCTAGCTCACTTTGTCCTGGCCGGTGGGCGCGGCAAGCAGCAGAGCGTTATCGATCGCGTGTCGCAAGCTAAGAGCCGCCGGAATGTTTCCACGCAAATAGGCGACAACTACTTGCTCGGTTACGATAGCGCCCCCAGGCCCCGCGTAGGTTCTATTTGCCGACAAGGTGATATTGACAATGCCATTCGTGAACCCAAACGCGGGAGCGTTTTCGTAAAAAATGAAGGGCGCATGAGGCGAATCGCTAATAGGCATTCCAGTAACTTTTTTGGGGCGCGCTTCGGGATTATCTGCCATGACGGCTCCTATCGGCTCTGGGAATGGAATGAGGGCGAAGACTGCCTTTGTGCCGTTAGTGCTGTCGAGTCACAAATGAGGGCCGCCCGGTGCCGTGCCGAGCGGCCTTTGCTGCCGCTGCGCCGGAGTGTAATATTGCCTCGGTTGGATGGATAATCTGGGAGAGCACGCGATGGACCCGCTTTTCCGTGGCCGACGACGCCAAGCCGGCAGACGTCGACGCGGCAGACGCTGAAGCCCTTGAGCCCTGGCAGTCTGCGTCAAATCTCCCACCCTTCCCTGTGAGAGAGCGAGAACTACGTCATGCAAATCCAGGTCAACAACGACTTCAACAACTCTGGGCAGTTCCTCACCCAAGCCCAAATCAACAGCTTCCTCCAGGACGAGCAGACCGCCATCAACATCCTCGATTCGACGTTCACGAGTAACGTCTCGGTGGTGTTCAACGTCGGCTTTGGGTCGTACCAAGGACAAACATTGCAGAACCAGTTCATCTCTTTAGCGGATGTCAACTCGAACGCCGTGTTTACGTTGACGTATTCGCAACTAAGACAGGACCTACTGACCTTCGGCCAGCCCGGCTTCTTCAACGCCGCCAATCTGCCTGCGGGCAACAGCCTCAACGGCTTTACGAACTTCTGGATCAGCTCCAGCGTCGGGGCGTGTTTCGGGCTCTTTACCCAGTTGACCGACGGCTTCGTCGGCATCGGTACCGGTTTCACGCCCGGCCCCGAGCGGGTATCCGCCTTCCTGCACGAAATGGGGCATGCCATGGGGCGCGTCCCGGAAAACTTCTTTTTCAACGGCATCCAATACTTTTCCGCGCTGGACCTCGTGCGCTTCGTCGCCACGGGCAACCGCCTGTTCGACGGCAGCAATCCGAACCACACGTTTTCGTATTTCTCGACCGATGGCGGCGCGACGCAGATCGCTCAGTGGGGCCAGGATTCGGACGTGAGCGATTTTCGTAACGGCTTTCCGTTCGCCAACGACCCGTTTAACGAAAACGTAGGCACTCTCGGCCACCTCACGGACGCGGACATCCTGGTCACGGAGGCCCTCGGATTCCAGCACATAGTTCCTGTCACCAACCCACCTCCGCCCCCCGGCACCACGGCCGACATGATCCTGCGGCACGGCGCCGACGGCAAATACGAGATCTACGACCTCGGCAACAACACGATCTTGCTGGCCGTCCAGTTGGGCCAGGTCGGGACCGATTGGCGGTTTGTCGGCCTCGGCGGCTTCTTCGGCAATGACACCACCGACATGCTGCTGCGCAACGCGAACAGCGGAGGGTTCGAGGTCTACGACATCAGCAACAACAGGATCACCAACGCCGCGTTCATGGGCAATGTCGGGCTCGATTGGCAGGTCATGGGCTTCGGCAATTTTTCGAGTTTCGGCGAAAACGACATGATCCTGCGCAACGCGAATAACGGTGGTGTCGAGGTCTACGACATCAGGAACAATCAAATCATCGGCGCCAATTTCATGGGCGCAGTCGGTTTGGATTGGCAGTTCTCGGGCATCGGCAATTTCAGCAGCCGTGGCACCAGCGACATGCTCCTGCGCAACTCGAATACCGGCGGGATGGTGGTCTACGACATCAACAGCAATCAGATCACCGGGGCCGCCTTCATCGGCACGGTTGGGCTGGATTGGCAGTTCTCGGGGGTCGGTAATTTCAGCGGCGCCCCCGGCGAAACCGATCTCATGTTGCGCAACAACAAGACCGGCGGGATGGTGATCTACGACATCAGCAACAACCAAATTACCAACGCCGTCTTCATCGGCACGGTTGGTTTGGAGTGGCAGTTTGCGGGCATCGCCCCGATTCACTCACCCGGCGCGTCCGATCTCGTGTTGCGCAACAAAAATACCGGCGCATTCGAGGTCTACGATATTGCGGGCAACACCCTTATTGGAGCCGCACTCTTGGGTCAGGTCGGATTGGATTGGGGGCTCGGCGGTTTCGCCGTCGATCCTCCGACAGGTTTGGGCCCATTCGCCGACGGCTCGAACGATCAGCTCGTGCAAGCGATGGCCGGCTTCGGCGGGGATGCAGCCGACGATTCCAATACCGTCCTTCTTGGGGATGACACGTCACAGCAGCCGTTGCTGACGGCACCTCAGCACGCTTGATTCAATGTCCGCCTTGGCGAGAAGTGCCATGAGCCGACATTTTCGCCGAACGGGCGTTATGGAAAGTCGGGGCGCCATCACTCCGGCTTGATGCCGGCGGACTTGATCACCTTGGCCCACTTCTCGGTTTCGGCGGCGACGAAGCTG
>Ga0070706_100005806_pt1 | contig 11729 bp, 16 predicted proteins | sample KBSK5501metaG_FD_65476 | JGI IMG/M metagenome (GOLD analysis project Ga0070706, IMG submission 65476) | Corn, switchgrass and miscanthus rhizosphere microbial communities from Kellogg Biological Station, Michigan, USA - KBS K5-50-1 metaG | ecosystem: Host-associated > Plants > Roots >...
CAGCATCATGAATCGCATCGGAATATCTCCTCGTGGGTTCCGGGTGGTTTCAGTCGTCGATGGCCTGGTAGGCCTGGGTCCAGAAGTCGTGATAGACGTCGGGGCCCCGGGGGGAGGTCCACATGCGCTGGGTCATCAGGATCCCGACCAGCTCTTCGGTGGGATCCACGAGGTGCCGAGGCCCCCGTCCCATCCGAATCGCCCGGGGACCGCGGCCACGCCGTCGCGTCGGGTGATCACGGACACCCCGAAGCCCCATCCGCGGCTGTCCCAGCCAGGTGATGCGCGGTCACACCGACCGACCATTTCTCGGCCGCCGTCGTCTTCTTCCAGTCCTCCGCGCCGAGTCCCTCCAGCGTGGTCATCGCGTCCCGGGCCTTCGCCTCGAATTGCTTCGCGAGCGCTTCACTCTTCGATCCCATGGCGTCCTCCTCGCCAGGTAGTCGCCCGCCCCCGATCCGGATCGACGGAGGGGCGAGTCCTGGCGTCAACTGCGGGGCGACAGCGGCGCCAGCCGCCATCGACCGTAGGCGACGAACGCGCAGAGGATCCCGACGATCAGCGGGAGCATCGCGGCGCCGATCCCCATCGTGGTGAGCGTGATCACCGTCGCCCCGATCATGATGATCACGAGACCCGCCGCGGCGAGCGGGGTCAGCCCGGGCCGGATGCGCAGGAGGCTCGGCAGGATCAGGCCGAGCCCCCCGAGGATCTCCATCACCCCGATGAAGTGAAGGAACCAGCCCGGCATCGATGGCATGTCCTTTGTCATCTCCGCGACCGACATGACAAACTTCATGCCGCCGGAGAAGATGAACAGGAGTCCGAGCAGCGTCTGAATGATCCAGAGGGCATAGGGCACGGTCCATCTCCTCCTCATGCTGGGCACAGTTTGGTTTCGGGGGTAGTCGTCCGGGGAGTCCCGGGATCGACACGGACCGCCCGGCTGATTCTTCGGCCGGCTTGTCGATGGCGAGCCGCCCGGTACGACCATATAGTAGAAATGAATCCACGCGGGGGGTCACGCATGGAGCGATGCGGGCCCCGGTAAAGGAGCGACGAATGAGCAGGGTACGGGTACTGGTCGGTACACGCAAGGGCGCGTTCGTCCTGACGGCGGACGCCAAGCGCGAGCAGTGGGACGTCAGCGGCCCCCACTTCGGGGGCTGGGAGATCTATCACCTCAAGGGATCCCCCGCGGACCCGGACCGCCTCTACGCTTCGCAGTCCAGTGGCTGGTTCGGCCAGGTGATCCAGCGCTCGAGCGACGGCGGCCGGACGTGGGAGACGGTGGGAAATAAGTTCTCCTACGACGGGGCCACCGGCACTCATCAGTGGTACGACGGGACGCCCCACCCCTGGGAGTTCGCGCGGGTCTGGCATCTGGAGCCCTCGCTGACCGACCCGGACACGGTCTACGCCGGGGTCGAGGACGCGGCCCTGTTCCGCACCACCGACGGCGGCCAGAGCTGGCACGAGCTGTCGGGACTGCGCACCCACGCCTCCGCGCCGTCCTGGCAGCCGGGCGCTGGCGGGATGTGCCTGCACACGATCCTCCTGGACCCGAGCCGCCCCGGCCGGATCTTCGTCGCGATCTCCGCCGCGGGCGCGTTCCGGAGCGACGACGACGGCGTGACGTGGCGGCCGATCAACCGCGGTCTCCGGTCGGAGGGGATTCCGGATCCATACGCCGAGGTGGGGCACTGCGTCCATCGCATCGCGATGCACCGCTCGCGGCCGGGCGTGCTGTTCATGCAGAAGCACTGGGACGTGATGCGCAGCGACGACGCGGGCGACTCGTGGCGGGAGGTGAGCGGCGGCCTGCCGAGCGACTTCGGCTTCCCGATCGACGTGCACGCCCACGAGCCGGAGACCGTCTACGTGGTGCCCATCAAGAGCGACTCGGAGCACTACCCGCCCGACGGCAAGCTACGCGTCTACCGCAGCCGGACCGGCGGGAACGAGTGGGAGGCACTCACCAACGGCCTCCCGCAGCGCCACTGCTACGTCAACGTGCTGCGGGACGCGATGGCGGTCGACTCGCTGGATCCGTGCGGGGTGTACGTCGGCACCACCGGCGGGCAGGTCTACGCCTCCGCCGACGCAGGCGACCGCTGGGCGCCCATCGTCCGGGACCTGCCGTCGGTGGTGTCGGTCGAGGTCCAGACCCTGCCGTGAGCCAGCCGTGATCCGGGTGATCCTTCCCGCGCATCTCCGAACGCTCGCGCGGCTTCACGGCGAGGTGAAGATCGACGTCGCGGGGCCGGTCACGGTGGGCGCCGTCCTCGACGCGCTCGAGGCGGCCTATCCGATGCTGCGCGGGACGATCCGCGACCAGGTCACGCAGCAGCGCCGGGCCTTCCTCCGCTTCTTCGCGTGCGAGCAGGACCTCTCCCACGAGCCCCCGGATACCCTCCTGCCCGAGGCGGTCGTGTCGGGGGCGGAGCCGCTCCTGGTGGTGGGCGCAATGGCGGGCGGCTAGGGACGGTCCGCCGTCTCGGCCATCACCCCGTCGGCCGGCACCCCGCCGCGGAGCGCGTCGGGATCCTGGAGGCCGAGCCGCCGGACCGAGATCTCGGCCCGGTCCTGCAGTCGGGCGTCGTCCGCGTTCTGGCTGCGGGTGAAGCTGCAGAACTCGAGCTGCAACCCGTTCGGGTCCTTGAAGTAGACGGGCGCATCGCGCCTATGTCTCTTAACCCCAAATTGCCCTGTCTCCGTGCAACTCGTCTGCAACTGAAGGAGCCCTATGACCCCGGAGGAGCGCGACGACGAGATCGTGTTCATCTTGGACTGCGACACTGAGGTGGTCTTCATCCCACTGATCCCCGTCGAGGACGACGAGACGGAGGAGGAGTCGGAGCAGGCGTGATCACCGATCAGACCGGCCAGCGGGTCGTCGGGTGCTTCGGATGCGGCTGGCGCGAGTCCCCATCGAGAAGATCAGCATACTGAAGTAGATCCGCTCGGCAGCACCATCGACGCCCGCCCAGAACCGCGGGTAGGGTCCGCGCGCAGCCCCGGCATTTGCCACTCAGACGGGCAGGCAGGCGTGAAGGGCAGCATGTGGCGGGCGGTATGTGACTGCGATCGACCTGATTCCAGCTACCGCGCTTCTGCTCCCAGTCGTTACCCCAATGCTCGCCCCAGGCCGGGGTCAGCCAGGTGATCAGACAGCAGGTGGAGGTCTCGGCGTTCGTCCTGGGCAGCGCGCTGCTCGTCGCCGGCCTCCCCCGCAAGGACCGGGCGCGCGTGGCCAAGGGCACGGCCGCCTGGAAGGCGTGGAGCGCCGCTGGGCGGGGAATTGAGTCGGGGATCACGAAGTTCTGTGCGGAGACGGGCCTGTCGTGCGAGCACTTGCTCGTGCTGGCCAATGGGCGCTCGTCGCTCGTCGAACAGGTCCGCGGCCTACTGCATGGCGACGCGCGCCCCGACCGTCGGTGGGAAGACGTCACTGGTCGGGATCTTATTGCAGGCGAGGTATGCCGAGCAGTTGGCCCGTCTTGCAGACGATGGGCCCCACGAACCAGGAGGGCCAGCAGGAAGGAAGCGACCCACTCAAAGTGGGTCATGGCTTCCGCCGTTTCGGGGCCGACCGCGTCCGGTACGCCTCGACGATTCGACCCCACATCTCCGTGGACTCTAGCTTGTAGTAGAAGCGCTGTGAGCCCCACGAGAACATCCAGCGCAGCAGGTTCTTACCCATCTCCCGGATATAGTGCCGAGGTACCCCCAGGATAAAGTGGCCGTGCCCGACGAGGCCGTGGACCCGCACATAATATTTCCCGAACTCGTAGTACCAGTGCAGGAAGTACCGCTTCGTGACCTGCTCGGGATAGACCGGATGGAACGCTACCGCGCTGGGGACGTAGTCGATCCGGAGTCCCTTGGCGAGGACTCGGTTGCCGAATTCGATGTCCTCGCCTAGACGATGCGTGCTGCCGATTGGGCCAAGGGCATGGTTGAACATCTCGATCTCATCGAAGACTGACCGGCGATAGGCCATGTTGCCACCCCATGGCGGCGACGTGATCCGTTGGCGGGTGTCGCCCAGGTCAGAGCGGGGCAGCACGCTATGGAGGTTCTGCTGATTGTCGGCGTACCAGGACGGCATCCGGACCGACGTAGGCCAGCTGGACCGAATGGCTCCGCGGATGCCCATCACCTCGGGCTCGTCGAAGGCGTGCCACAACTCAGCGAGCCACTCGCGGCTAAACGTGAGGTCGTCGTCGGTGAACGCAATGCTTTGGGCTTCGATGTCTTGAGCGTAGGTCACGCCATGATTGAGCGCATGGGTCTTGCCTTGCTCGGGCATGAACATGGCGTGGATGGGTAGGATGCTCCGCGCGACGGCCCGGCGGATCACGCGCGACGTGTCATCGGTGGAGTTATTGTCCACGATGATGAGGACCCAATTGAGCCCTTTGGGTTGTCGAACCTGCTCGAGGCTGTGGAGGGCGACGTCGAGTCGTTCCGCTCTGTTGTAGGTGCAGAGGACGACCGCGAGATCGGTGGGTGTCATGGCTTCCGCCGTTTCGGAGCCGGGTGCTCCCGCAAGCCCCCCTTCTCGGCGTTCCGCTTGGCGGCCGCGGCCTTGGCCTCCGAGGTCAGGCGGCGGCCCCGCGCCCCGGCGCACGCCGGGCAGATGACCCTGGCGTCAGGGTGCTGGTCACAGTCCCCCGAGATCATTGCCCGGGACCGAACTATGTGCGTCATCTGACCGCCCTACCCGGGTCTGTGATCGACCGGGGACCGACAGGATACGCGACGAAACGCATCCACGCGAGCGTCCTTTCAAGGCCCTCGTCGAGGGACAGCAGGGGTTCGTACCCCATTCTATCCTTCGCCTTTGCATAGGAAAATTTGTGCCTGCATCGGTGGAGCAATGCGACCGATAGCGGAACCGCAGGTGTCGGAGTCGCTGGAAGTTGCCACGGATTGACTGACTGGTGGCGGCCGGCGGACCTCGCTGCCGACAACGCAACACTCGCCACATTGATCGCATCTCTTGCCGCAATCTTCCAGCCGCGAGGAATGAACGGCACCGCGGCCCCTACTGGCGCGAACTCCTTGAGCTTCGCCAGGATCGGCAGTCGTTCCCGAATCACCGCGGGGTCCTCGATGACCGGAACGGTCCAGTGGTTGCCGAGCGCCTCCGACACGCGGCGATAGAGGGCAGACCACGTAACCGACTCCTTGTCCGTAATGATGAACACCTCGCCGTCTGCGTCGGCCGTCATGGCGAGTCGTATTGCATGTACGAGGTTATCAACGTACACCGTATTGCAGATTCCTTCACCGCGGACGACGTACGCGCTTCGAGCGAGGATCGCCTCGGCCATACTGGTGACCCATCCGTCCCTCGGCCCAAACACGATCGGCGGTCTTAGGATGACTACTTCGACATTGCCACCCTTGCGGAGCCTCTGAAACTCGCGCTCCGCTCGAACCTTTGCGTTGTTGTAGGAAACCGGGTGCCGTGTATGGAGCGGACTCGTCTCGTCGGTCCCCGGAGCGGGATCCTGTCCGTGAACCGCTGCCGTACTCAGGTACACGATCCTGCGCACGCCGGCTCGGCTGGCTGCTCTGTACGCAACACGGGGCGCCTCCACCAGGAGCTCATTCGGCCCGTGTATGCTGTGCACGATCACGTCGCAGCCCCGAAACGCCTCGACCAGCGCCCCGTAGTCCAGCGCATCGGCGATACGCCACTCTAGTGCGAATCTTGCCAGTCCAGCCAAGCTGTTGGAGCTTCTTACGATCGGAACGACTTCCGCCATCCTCTCGAGATGAAATATCTCCGTCAGCCTCGTCCCGACAAATCCGCTCGCGCCGAGCACACCTACTCGAATCATGTCAGCATCCGCGCCTGGGTGATCTCTTTCTCGCTCATCCACGGCATGTCGACGAGTCGGCGCGCACTGTAGCAGCGCTCGATCAGTTGAATGGACTGCGCGCCTTCCTCGCCGGAAGTTCGCGGCATCTCTTTCCCGGCGGCAGCGCTCATGAAATTCAGGAATTGGAGGATGAACGCTTGCTGAAAGGTTGCGCCTGGCACGCCCATTCTCGGCGCTTCCCTCCGCCCGACCTGCTCATGAAGGTGCGAATCCAACATCGTGCCTGCGAAGGTACCGATCTGCAGCCGATTCGTGTCGTAAGGATCGAAGGCGGCCCAGCCATGCTCGAACGCAATGAAGCACGGCTGACGAATGGTCGAGTCCCTGCTGAGATAGACGTCGCCCGTCAGACCTCCATCGAAGGCAAGCCGCAGCCGAACGTTGGCCTCTACGCCGCCCATAGCATCGTCGCGATAGTCCACTTCCTCCGGCTGTCCGAACCACCACAGCAGCAAGTCGACCAGATGGACACCGATGTCGCGAAGCGCTCCACCGCCCGAGGCACGGCGGAAGTAGGCGTCTGACACGGCACTCCAACGGTACACACTGCCTTCGATCATGCGGAATGACAACGCGCGACCGAGCGAACGGTTTCGAATCATGTCTCGGATCTGCACCGCCACCGGGTAGAAGCGCCGCACGTGTCCAAGAGCAAGAAGGCATCCTGCCTCCGCCGCCGCCGCGTTCATTTGCGAGCACTCCCGGGACGTCATCGCCATTGGCTTCTCGCACAGCACATGAATTCCCCGGCGAAGAAGTTCTATCGTCTGCTCGGCGTGAAACCGGACCGGCGACGCGACAATGGCGAAGTTCGTGTCGGTAGGCAGGTCCGCGAGTGTGGCAATAGGCTCACACCCCCTAAATAGCGCACTTATAAGTTCACGCCTCGATGGGTCCGGATCGACCGCTGCGACCACGGCAATTGGTTCTCGAGTGAGCAGATATTGCAGAACCTTCGCGTGAATGTGTTCGACAACTGCGCCGCAGCCGACGAGCGCCACGCGAGCACCCGCATCAGTATGAGTCAAATGACGATCCTCTCAGTGAGGCGTTGCTCGCGGCTGCGGTGGCACGTGTTCGATGCGTTGCCGCGAGCAACGTCCTTCGTCGAATTCAAGACGACGTTGAGCCTCTGGGGGCCTAGGCTGGTGTGAGGAGCGTGGAGGTGGCTCGCCCGCGGCGCCCCACAGGACGTCGACCTCCTCGAACCGCCCGCTGGGTTCGGTCTTCATCTGGTGTCGACCATGCGCGGTGACCGTTTCGGTGATAGCCCCTCCTTGGGTGACCGAAACGGAGCCGACGCCGGAGAGGGTCGAGGGCCACCTCGGATGCTGTTGGCAGCGCCGAGCCTAGAACCACACCCAGGAGGAGGGCCCTCGCGATCGCCAGTGGTCCACACCCCGCGCCCCTCCATGAAGGCGATGAGCTGGCCCCGGCCGGTGTCGAAGAAGATGTGGCGGATCTGCCCGCCCTCCTTCACCCGGAGGACGTCGCAGCGCACCGCCTTGAAGCCCAGGACGTTCTCGTAGAAATCCCGGGTCCGGTCGAGGTCGAGGGTGGAGAGGCCGATGTGAGAAAAGCCCTGGTCGGACATGGGATACCTCCGCGGGAGGTACAGTACCGCGCCGTGATATCATCCGCCACACGAGGAGGATCCCATGGCCAAGATCAAACACATCGCGCTGTCGACCCAGGACGTGGACAAGACCGCCGCGTTCTACGTCAACGTGTTCGGGATGAAGGAGATCGCCCGCATCGACAGTCCCAACGCCCGGGGCTACTACCTGAGCGACGGCGACCTCAACCTGGCGATCCTCAACTTCAAGAACGACGCGGCGGCCGGGGTCGAGCGGGGCAAGGAGTGGAGCGGTATCCACCACATCGGCTTCCAGGTCGAGAGCCTGGAGGCGATCACCGAGAAGCTCGCCGCGGTCGGCTCCGAGCCGCGCCACGACATCAACGAGGCCCTCGGGGTGGGCCCCGGCCACGACCACCGCTACGGCAACGTCGAGGTGAAGTACAGCGGCCCCGACGGCGTCACGGTCGACGTGTCCGAGACCGGCTGGGTGGGGACGTCGGGCTTCAGCGCGTAGCCGCTAGGGCACGCACGCGGTTCCCTCCGTCGGCCCCACGTCGATCCTGGCCGCGGCCCCCGTCCTCGTGGGCGACGGGGGCCGCGGCTCCGCGTGATCGTAGAAGCCCTCCGGCGTGAAGTAGTGCACCACCGTCGGCCCGACCAGGCAGTGCAGGTCGACCGGCTCGGCGCGCCACTCGCCGGAGAGCTCGATGTTCACGATCTCGTGATCCTTCGCCTCGACCCGGATCTTCACTTGGCCGTCCGACCCGCCCGCGTCAGGCGCTCTCCGACCTCCTGCCAGTTGACGTTCGCGAAGAAGGCCTCGATGTACTTGCCCCGCTCCGCCGGCTTGTAGTCGAGCAGGAAGGCGTGCTCCCACGCGTCCATCACGAGGATCGGCGCGAAGCCCGCGGGGACCCCCTGCTCGTGAAGCGTGATCCACTGGTTCGACAGGCGACCGGTGGCCGGATCCCGGAAAACCGCCGCCCAGCCCACCCCGCGCATGCCCCCGGTCGCGACGAAGTCGGCCCGCCACGCCCCGAAGCCGCCGAAGCTCTGCTCGAACGCCAGGGTCAGCTCGGAGGAGGGCTTGCCCTTGCCCTTCGGGGCGAGATTGTCGAAGTAGTACTCGTGCAGGATCATGCCGCCGTACTCGTAGCTCAGGTGCCGTTTCATCTCGGCATATGCCGAATTCTTGGCCGCCTTGCCATCCCGGTCGAGCTCGGCGAGGCGCTCGGTGAGCAGGTTCGTCTCGTTGACGTATCCTTCGTAGAGGCCGAAATGCATCTCCAGCGTCTTGTCCGAGATGCCGGTGAGACCCGACAGGGGGAAGTTTCGCGGCTTGTAGCTCAGGGCGGTAGTCATGAGCGCCTCCTTTGGGAGGAATGAGGCTGCATCGGGTGTGCCACCGGCGATCCGCTCCTCGATGTCCCGGACCCACCGCCCGAGCGTGCGGCGGAGGCCGGCTCCGCGGAACTCTTACCGTGTAGCTTCGACCAGACTCAGGCGAGCGCGGCCGGCTCCGCCTCGTAGAGATAGCACGCCACCTCGTGGGTGACGCTCACCGGGACCAGCCGCGGAGGCTTCTCCGCGCAGCGCGGCATCGCGAACGGGCAGCGGGTCCGGAACCGACAGCCGGACGGTGGGTCGATCGAATTCGGCGGATCGCCCACGATCGGCAGCCGGTCCATCCGATGGTCGGGATCCATGCTGGGCGAGGAGGCGAACAGCGCCTGGGTGTAGGGGTGCTTCGGAGCCTGCGCGAGCGCCTCCGCGGTCCCGGTCTCCACCACCTCCCCGAGGTACATGACGAGCACCCGGTCGCTCACGTACTCGATGACGTTCAGGTCGTGCGAGATGAACACGTACGTGAGCGCGCGCTCGGCCTTGAGATCCTGCAGCAGGTTCAGCACCTGCGCCTGCACCGACTTGTCGAGCGCGGACACCGGCTCGTCCAGCACCAGCAGCCGTGGATCGAGCACGAGGGCGCGCGCGATGTTCACCCGCTGGCGCTGGCCGCCGCTCAGCTCGTGGGCGTAGCGCCGGCCGTAGAGGCGCGGATCGAGGCCGACACGGCCCAGGAGCGCGCGCGCCCGCTCCCGCGCCTCCGCCCGCGGCGTGCCGTGCACGAGCAGGCTGAACGCGACGGTGTCCTCGATGGTCAGCCGCGGGTTCAGCGATGCGTAGGGGTCCTGGAAGACGAGCTGCATGTCGCGGCGGAGCCGCTTCATGCGCGAGGCGGAGGCCGCCCGCACGTCCTCGCCGTCGAACGCCACCCGGCCCGCGTCGGGCTCGATCAATCTCAAGAGCAGCCGCGCCAGCGTCGACTTGCCGCAGCCGGACTCCCCCACGACGCCGAGGGTCTCGCCGGGCGCCACCTCGAACGAGACGCCGTCCACCGCCCGCACCCAGGCCTGCGTGCGCTGCAGGACGCCCCCGCGCAGGGGAAAGTGCTTGCGGAGACCGAGCACCTCCAGCAGGGGCGCGCTCAGCCGCGGATCTCCATAGCGTCGCGCAGGCCGTCGGACAGCAGGTTGAACGCCATCGACGTGACGAAGATGGCGAGGCCGGGCAGCGCGGGCACCACCGCGTTCACGTAGATCGACTGGCGGAGCGTGTTCAGCATCAGCCCCCACTCCGCGGCGGGAGGCGTCACCCCGAGGCCGAGGAACGACAGGCCCGCGGCGAGGATGATCGAGAGCGACACCTGGGTGCTCGAGAACACGAGGATGGGTCCCAGCACGTTGGCCAGGAGGTGGTGCCGCACGATGGCCCGCACGCCCGCGCCGCTGGCCCGTGCCGCCGCGATGTACTCGAGGCTCTTCACCTGCACGGTGGCGGACTCCGCCACCCGCACGACCCGCGGCACGAAGACGATCGACAGCGAGATGAGGGTGTTGGCGAGGCCGGGCCCGAGGGCGCCCGAGATCGCGATCGCGAGCAACACCGCGGGGAACGCGTAGAAGATGTCCATCGTGCGCATGATCAGGGTGTTGGTGATCCCGCCCACGTAGCCGGCCGCCACCCCCAGCCCGGCCCCGAGCACGAAGGCCACCAGCACCGGGGTGAGCCCGGCCACCAGGGTCATGCGCCCGCCCCACAGCAGGCGGCTCAGCATGTCGCGGCCCTGCTCGTCGGTCCCGAGCACGTGGCCGGGCGCGCCCACCGGAGCCAGCCGCAGGCGAATCGATCCCGCGCTCGGGTCGTACGGAGCGAGCCAGGGCGCCAGCAGCGCGGAGAGCACGATGAGCGCGAGCACGCCCCCGGCCAGGAGGGTGGCCCGGTCGTGCGCGAGCCGCCACCGCACCGTCCGCCAGTAGGACATCGGCGCCGCGACGACCACCGGGGCCTCGCCCAGCGCGGCGGAGATCGCCATCAGTGGCGCGCGATCCGCGGATCGATCAGCGTCTGGGCCAGATCGACGGCGAGATTCAGCAGCACGAAGAACGTGGCGAGGACCAGGATCACGCCCTGCAGCACCGGGATGTCGCGCTGGAAGATCGCCAGGTTCAGGAGGTAGCCGGTGCCGGGCCACGAGAAGACCGCCTCCACCAGCACCGAGCCGCCGAGCTGGAAGCCGAACTGCAGCCCGAGCACGGTGAGGATCTGGGGGGCCGCGTTCTTCACCACGTGCGTGAAGACCCGCCGGGCGGCCAGGCCCTTGGCCCGCAGGGCCAGCACGAACTCCTGGTTCAGGATGTCGAGGGCGGCCGACCGCACCACGCGGGTGATGACCCCGAGCGGGATGAGGGCCAGCGCCACCGTGGGCAGGGCGATGTGCCGCAGGTACTCCGCGACGCCGGGATCGTTCGCGGCCCCCATGGCGGGCAGCCAGTTGAGCTGCACCGAGAAGACGATGATCAGGATGATCCCGGCCCAGTAGTGTGGCACCGAGACCCCGACCACCGCGATGGCGCTCGCCAGCTTGTCGACCGCCCGCCCCTGCCGGAAGGCGGCGAGGAGGCCGAGCACCCCGCCGAGCCCGAACGCCACCAGCGAGGACGAGAGCGCCAGCACCAGGCTGTTGGCGAAGGCGTCGCGCACGTCGAGGACCACCGGGCGGCGGGTGGCGATCGACTTGCCGAGGTCACCCCGGGCCACCCGCCCGAGCCAGACGAGGTACTGCACCGGGAGGGGCCGGTCGAAGCCGTACGCGCGCTTGGTGGCCTCGATCTCGGCCTGGCTCGACTCGGCCGGCATCACCGCCGCGATCGGGTCGCCCGGGGCCAGGTGCACCATCGCGAACACGATGATGCTGG
>Ga0070706_100005809_pt1 | contig 11723 bp, 8 predicted proteins | sample KBSK5501metaG_FD_65476 | JGI IMG/M metagenome (GOLD analysis project Ga0070706, IMG submission 65476) | Corn, switchgrass and miscanthus rhizosphere microbial communities from Kellogg Biological Station, Michigan, USA - KBS K5-50-1 metaG | ecosystem: Host-associated > Plants > Roots >...
AACGCGACCCGATCGCTGTTCACCGACTTCCATTTCATCGGATAGAGCTGGCCCAGGATGTCGCCGAGGGCCGCCTCTTGCTCCTTCGAGACGCCGGGGTCGTAGGTCACCACCAGCCAGGTATCCCTGCCGGTGCTCCAGTCGCTGCCGAGGTCGGTGGAAATCCAGACCTTGGCGCCGTCGAGCTTGGTGGTTTTGTAATAGCCCTTATCCACCTTGAGAACCAGGTTGGCTCGGCAGAACTGCGCATCGCCGTGCAACGTGGAGCGCGTATTGAAGTAGCACGGGCAGAACATGTCGCAACTGCACGCCTCGATGTAGGAAGCGGTGATCGAAAAATCGGGCTTCGCTGCGGCGGGCGTCGCCGGCTTCTGCTTCGACGAGGTATCGTACTGCGCCAGCCCGATCCCCGTCACAAGACATAGACAGAGTATCAGCCAAAACAGTCTGTGCATTTCTTCCCCTCCGTGTGCCTGGTGGACCTAAAGTTCCCAGGCTGAACCGCTGGATTTTATGCCCGGTACAGCAAGTTGACAAGGGGCACGACATCGCACCGGGGAGCAGCAGCCCCAGGCTAGACGTGCTCGGCGCTGAGCAACAGCGGAACGCCCAACTTATCCGAATAGTGTGGGCGGAATCGCTCAAGGTTGTACATCTGCGCCACATCTACAGTGCGCGGGCCGAGGCCGGGGTCGGGCAGCGGTGCGTGGGTGTACTTGCCGTCCTGGATGGCGACGAGCCGGCCGTGGACGCCATCGCGCACCAGGTCCATGGCCAAGTTGGCGAAAGTGATGGCGATCATCTGATCGAGCGCGTCCGCCTCCCCGCTGCGGAGGTCGTATGTGAGGTCGCTCGACATTGTGTCCTCGCCGGTGCGCGCCCGAATCTCCTCGGCCAGCGCGTGGCCGATGTCCTCCTTCTTCTTGTGCCCGTAGGCATCAGCCTCGCCGAACTCGGCGACCTTCTGCCCTTTCCAGACGGCCCCCTCGGAGGCAATCACGAATGAATACCGGCTGGGGTTATTGCGCTTGTCTTCGACCAGGATCTGCGTGAGCCGCTCGAGATCGAAGTCGATCTCGGGAAGCACACAGCGCGCCGAGGTGACGTAGGCGGTGTAGAGCGCGGTGAATCCCGAGTCGCGCCCGAAGATGCGGAACACACCGATGCGCTCGTGCGATCCGAGCGTGGTGCGCTGGCGCGTGATCAACTCCTTGGCGCGAGTGATGGCGGTGGAAAAGCCGATGCAGTACTCGGTGCCGCGCACATCGTTGTCCATCGTTTTGGGAATGCCCAGTACGCTGATGTCTTTTGCGACCAGGACCTTGGCGAAGCTGAGCGTGTCGTCGCCTCCGATTACGATCAGGTGATCCAGTCCCAGGCGCTCGATGTTTTCGAGCACGACAGGGGTCAGGTCAAAAATGTCCGGGCCGCATTCGAGTCCCGCCAGACGCCCGGGCAGGATGTGCGGCGGGAGTTTCGCCCGCCTGATGCGCTTCGGATTCACGCGCGAGGTGTGCAGCATAGTCCCGCCGGTGCGGTCAATTCCTCGCGTACTCACGCGGTCCAGCTCGCGAAGATACTCCGGGTCGAGGTCGGGCCCGGGCCGCAGATGCGTTAGTCCCTCCCAGCCGCGGCGGATGCCGATCACCTGGTAGCCCAACTCGGTGGACTTATAGACGACGCTCTTGATAACCGAATTCAGGCCGGGGACATCTCCCCCGCCCGTCAAGATTCCGATACGACGTGTGCGGCTCATCAGTAGAATCGGTTCAAAATTCTAGCATGGAGATCCCTGAGGAACAGCTCTGGGGAATGCGCCAAGTATCGCCGCCGGTAGAAGAAGTGGCGTCGAGAAGGTCCAGCCGGAAAAAACCGCTTAGGGCTACTTTTCAGGTTCGGCCGCGTTCTCCGGCACGCCCAGCACTTGGACGTGGACGGCACGCTCGCGGGGGCCGTCGAGCTCAGCCAGGATGATGGATTGCCAGTTGCCGAGCGCCAGCGAGCCGTCGCGCACCGGCACGGAAAGTGTGTGCCCCAGAACCATGGCGCGGAGATGGGAATCGGCGTTCTTGCGGTCGCACTCGGAGAGCCGGGGATCGTTGTGCCGCCAATAGTCAATGCGGCCGACCAGTTTTTCCAGGAAGGCCTTCATGTCGTCCAGCAGAGCCTGCTGAAATTCGTTGATGAAAACGGCCGTAGTGGTATGCAGAGATTGCACAATTACGAATCCGGCCTTCAGGCCGTGCTTGCGCACGACCTCGTTCAGGTCGCGGGTGATGTTGATCAGCTCCAGGCGTTCCCGGGTCCTGTAGACAATCGTTTCCAGATAGAGCTGCAGCGCGGCAGTGGGCCGAACTTCCGGCGTCAGGCGAGGGGTCTTAACAGGGACGGTCATACCCTTGTGCTCCCGGCCGTCGGATCCGCCCGTCCCCGGGCGACTAGGTCCCAAGCAACGGCCCGAACAATTATAGGTGCCACGGGCGTGCGCGTCTATGCAAACTTTACGCCCAAAAACTCGGCGTAAACCTCTTAGCAGCAGCGGCTTACCCGGGTGTATTTCCGCTTCAACCCTTCCAAATAGAATTCCTCCGGAGACAGGACCGGAGAGGTCGATCCCCTCCCGCGGCCTGCAACTCGCCCTACCTTCAAAGACCAGGGCCCGGGTGCGCCAGAGGTCCACATGAGGTAGTTCTCGTAGGCGGCATCGCCCGAGACCTGGCGCAGCCCCCACCACACATGACGAAGGCGCTCCCATAGCTTCCGTCGCCATTGCGCAGCCTTGAAGCCTGCCTCTTCACAGGCGGCGCGTTCATGCGGGAGCGCCGGTCTCGTTGGAGCAGCTTTGAGTGCAACTCTCACGTCAGTCTCCTTCGGCCCAGCCCGTGGCCACGTAAGGCGCCTCGTGGAGCACGGCCGGCTCGCGCTTGGCCAGGATGCGGAACCACTCCAGCGACGCCTCCACCAACAGGATCACGACCAGCGCCGCAAACAGCGCCGTCACCGCCGCGTCCAGGCGGTTGTTGAACACGAGTCGCTCGGTCGCGGCGAGCTGCTCGGCGGGGACAGCATGCGCCGCCAGCCTGGCTGCAAGCTGATTGGCGTAACTCAGCAGGCCAATGCGCGGGTTGGGGTGGAAGATTTTCTGGTAGCTGGCGGTGAGCGTCACCGACACCAGCCAGACCATCGGCCCGAGCGTCACCCACACCCAGCGCAGTCGGCCCATCTTGATAAGAATCGTCGTGGCGACCACCAGCGCCACTGCCGCCAGCAGTTGGTTAGCGATGCCGAACAGCGGCCAGAGGGTGTTGATCCCGCCCAACGGGTCGAGCACTCCCTGATACAGGAAATAACCCCACGCCCCGACAATCAGGGCGCTGTTCAGCAGGATGCTGGGATACCAGGCCGTGCGCGCAAGCGGCTTCCATACGTGCCCCAGCACCTCCTGCACCATGAATCGGCCCACACGCGTGCCAGCATCGAGCACGGTCAGGATGAACAGCGCTTCAAACATGAGCGCGAAGTGATACCAGATGCCGAGCAGGCGCGGGCCACCGATCGTGCGGCTGAAGATCTGCGCCATGCCCACGGCCAGCGAGGGCGCACCACCGGCGCGGTTGAGCAGCGTGCTCTCACCCACCTGCTGCGCCAGATGGTGCATAGTCTGCGCGTCGAGCGGGAATCCCCACTGGCTGATCGTCGCAGCGGCCGCCTCAGCCGTGCCGCCGACAATGGCCGATGGGCTGTTGATGGCGAAATAGACGCCCGGGGAGAGCGCGCAGGCCGCCACCATGGCCATGACCCCCACGAACGACTCCATCAGCATCGAGCCATAGCCCACCAGGCGCGCATGGCCTTCGCTTGAGATCATCTTCGGCGTCGTGCCGGAGGAGATCAACGAATGGAAGCCGCTGACGGCCCCGCAAGCAATGGTGATGAAACAGAACGGAAAGATGGTCCCGGCAAAGACCGGCCCGTTGCCATCGACAAAGCGCGTGAGCGGCGGCATCTGGATGGTCGGGCGGACCAGCAGCATCCCACCTGCAAGCGCCCAGACCGCACCCACCTTGATAAAGGCGCTCAAGTAATCGCGAGCAGCAGCCAGACCGGCAACGCTGAGGCGGCGTAGCCGTAAACGATGAGGGCCAACGCCAGCGCCGGACCGGAAAGGGTGAAGATCTGCGCCCACGATGGCGATGCCGCCACCCACTGGCCGGCCACCACGTCGAATAGGATCAGCGCAAGCCCAATCGCCGAGGCCTCCAGCACCCGCCCCGGCCGCCAATAGCGCATGTAGATCCCCATTACCATGGCGATGGGGATGGACATGGCTAGGGTGAAGGTAGCCCACGGCGAGGCCTTGAGCGCATTGACCACAATCAGCCCCGCCACCGCGAGCAGGATGATCATGATCGCCAGCACCGCGGCGATGGCGATTCGGCCGCCGCGCTTAGACACCTCTTCGTGGGCCATCTGGCCCAGCGATTTGCCGTCGCGGCGAATCGAGAAGAACAGGATGACGAAGTCCTGCACGCAGCCGCCCAGCACCGCGCCCACGATCAGCCACAGCGTTCCCGGCAGATAGCCGAACTGCGCGGCCAGCGTCGGGCCGACCAGCGGCCCGGGTCCGGCAATGGCCGCGAAGTGGTGGCCCATGAGCACCCATTTGTTGGTGGGAACGAAGTCGCGGCCGTCGTCGAGCCGCTCGGCCGGAGTGGCCCGGGTGCGGTCCAGCGCCAGCACGCGCGCCGAAACAAACGCCGAGTAGAACCTGTAGGCCACCAGGTAGGTGCAAACCGCTGCAACAATGAACCACGTCGCATTGAGCGGCTCGCGGCGCTCGAAGGCAATCGCTCCGAGCGCGCCCGCCCCGGCCAGCGCGATCCCCATCCAGAAAATATATTTTCGGAGCTTCTTCATCGGTTCCGGCCCAATTCTCAGGAATCCTACGGAACACAAGTCTCGATCGTCAACCCGCGCGTGTGTTTCCGTTCCCAAAAAAAGGGAGCCGGCGCACGATTTCGTTTTCGCTGTCTCCGGGAACAGCCAGACTTTCGCGTGGAGGCGGCCCGCCACTGCCTGAATCCGGTACCGTGCCGGTCGCGGGATTTTACTTTGGATATAGAACTGTGAAACAGGAAGGAGCCAACCGGAAGGCAGGCTTGCTGGCTACGAAGCCCTTGGATGCAGGGGAGCGGTGTAGATTCCTCGGTCCCACTCGGGGGCTCGGCATGACACCGGCGCATTCGTGCGTTCCCGTGATGCCACCGGCAGCGGGCGCTGCCGCTATCCCTTCCAGTTGGGGGACGAGGTGAACTGGTAGAGCGGAAACACCTCGCGGAAGATCTTGCTGACTTCGCCGGGAAAGCCGGGTCGGGTTGCGGCGGCGGGTTTCATCTTGCGGCGCACGATCCAGCCCTTCATCCGCTTCCAGTCTTCGGCACGCGAGGGCCAGCCGTCGTGCCGGGTCCAGTCACCCTTTTCCGTCGAGTACCAGTAGCTGTCGTACTTTCTGCCCAGGCGCCGCGCCTGCCGTTCGAGCCATGCGGCGTGCGCCGTGGCACGAGGGGCAGCAATTCGCGCCAGACGCGACTCGCGGCCCTGGCTGTAGATGCGGAACCCCGAGGTGATCGCGTCGGGCGAAATGCCGACGTAGAGCTGCCCATCGTCACCATCAACGGCGCGCTGGTCGGAAAAGCTAAGGTACATCTGGGTGCGGTAGGGCGACTTGTCCGCAGCGAAGCGAATATCGCGGTTGATGCGCGAAAAGTTGCGGCCGGTGCGCCCGCTGACGTCAAACTCGGGGTTGAGCCGCTGCGCCGCGGGCGCCAGCGCGTCGAGCAGCGCGCGCAAAGGCTCGACCACGTGCGCGCGGTAGCGCTCGCGGTTCTCATCCATCCAAGCCTTGCGGTTATTGCGGCCCAGTTCGCGAAAGAAACGAAACGTCTCCGCGCTGAAAATAGCTTGCTTGCCACTCATTTCGCACCTCGACTGCTCGGGAAAAAACTCCATAGCACGATTGGCCGCAAGGGTCAATGCGGGGCTGGTGGACGCGACCCGATGCAGCGCCTTAGAACGCCGACGCCTCCCGGGGATCGGGAGGCGTCGGGAATCGTGCGGGGCTTGGGCCCGCTGCGGAGGTGGGTAGCTGTTTATCGGACGACGGCGGTTTCTTCCGCCTGCGTCTCAGCCTTGTCCGCGCCGCTGCCGTTGGCGTGGCCGTTGCCGCCGGGGGTCGCCGCCTTAATGGCCGCGATCGAGCCGATCTGCACTACGCTCGTCTGGGGCTTCTTCAGCACCAGCTCCTCGTAAATGGCGCGCACCTTGGCCTCTTCCTCCAGCGCCTTCTTCCGGCGGAGGCGATCCTCTTCAGCCGCGGTCATGGGGATGTCGTGCTCCTTCGGGCGCACGCGAGCCGCGTCGGCGGCGTCAATCACCAGCGAGTGCTCGTAATTCTCCAGGTTGACCGAGCGGCCCTTAGCATAGATCTCGTGCTTGCCGTGTGTCCGGTACCACTGCGCGACGGTCGCGTTCTTGTACATGTTTTCGATAATCTTCCGCCAGCCGATGCCAGTGTTGTACGCGCAGAAGGATATTTCACCCTGCTGCGTCGCATACGGAATGATGCACATCTCGGTGCGGCGGAAGTCGTAGTTGAACAGATCCTGAAACCACATGCCGGCGATGAACAGGAAGTTCCAGGGATCGGCGCGCCTCTTCAGCGCATCCTCGTAGGTGCGGTCCGGACTGGAACTGCCGTATTTCTTCTTCGGATCGCCGGTCAGCCCCCAGGACTTGTCGAACTTCTTCCAGAGGTCGATCAAGGCCAGGCTGGGCGGGGCCTCGTACGGTTTGTAGTTTTTCAGCAGCGCCAGACCCATCATCACGTTGGAGAACCACTTCACGCGCGCAGCATCGGTGATCTTCTTGACGTCCTCGACCAGTTGCGGCACATCAAGGAAGCGCGGCACCGGAGCCCACTCCTTGGTCTCCTTGTTGATCATCAACGCCGTGCCGATGCCGCAGTTCGGATGGCAGCCGCAGCTCACCTGGCCAAACTGCGTGTCCGGTCCGTGGACCAAGTCGGCAAAAGCCGAAAAAGCGCTGACCAGCGAGATGGGGAACCAGTCCCGGGTGGGCTCCACTTTCCCCACTTGCCGGCTGACGTCCTGGGCCAAGTGGGAAAGGGTGTAGCGCTGGCGGAGGCGCCGCTCGGGAGTGATGTCCTCGTCGCGGCCGGTGAACGAAACCGGCTGGAAGGCCACAAACGAAATCTTCTTCGGATTTTCCATGGCGAACTTGACGATGGCGCCCACCTGGTCGTTGTTGACGCTATTGACGATGGTCACCACCAGAATGATCTCGATGCCCGCCTCGTGCATATTCTCGATGGCGCGCAGCTTGACGTCGAACAGGTTGCCGATTTGGCGATGGCTATTGGCGTCGTTGCCGATGCCGTCGAACTGCAGGTAGGCATAGCGCAGGCCCGCCTCGAAGGTCTTCCGGCAGAACTCCTTACTCTTGGCGAACTCAATGCCGTTGGTGGCCGCTTGGACGCTGTTGTAGCCCAGTTTGCGGGCGTACCGGATGGCGTCGACGAAGTAAGGATGCATGGTGGGCTCACCGCCCGAGAACTGCACCGAGAGCTGCCGGCGCGGCTTGATCTTCACCGCGTTGTCCAGCACCTCCTTGATCTCCTCCCAGCTCAGCTCGTGGACGTAACCCACCTGGTTGGCGTCCATGAAGCAGGGGTCGCACATCATGTTGCACCGGTTGGTGAGGTCCACGGTCAGCACCGAGCCCCGGCCATAGCGCACCGTGCTGCTGCCGTGCTTGTGCAGGTCCTCGTCGTTGTGCGCGGGGATGTCCCGGCCGGGAAAATTCTTTTCGATCCAAGCAAGGAACCGCGAGTCGATGGCCATCAGATCTTCATATTGCCCGTGCTTGGGGCATTGCTTGACCATCCATATCTGACCGTTGCGCTCGATGATCTGCGCCTTGATCTCCCCCACCTTCTCGTGCATGAGGTCTTTCCAGTCTTTCGCGCCGCTGAAGATCTCCTCCCGCGCCTCCTTCACGCACCCGGGACATAGGGAATCGGTCTGCCGCGGCCAGCCGAGCGTCGGCTTGGTCTTCTCCCAGGACTTCAGCAGCGGCTTGTCCGACCATTTCGGCGTAAAGGAAGGGCTGGGGCGGTACTTATTAAAGAGCTGGATCGTGTCAAAGGTCACCCCGGCCGCCTTGCAGACGACGGCATCAACCAATTTCAACGCCTGCGTGCCTACTCTCCTAGGCATATCACTACTCCCCCCTCGCGTTCGGATTCAGATGACGCTTTATATGAGTTTATTGTGACCCTAAGGCGATCCCCCGGGGTCGACTTACCATAACACATGCACCCCCACTGCGTCTACCTAAGTCTTTAGCCTGCCTGAGCTTGCCCCTTACCCCGGCCACCGTCCAGCCGTATGCGCCGAAGAGCCAAAACCGGGGGTTGAACGGCGCCTTCCGACAGTCAATGGCAAAACGGGGGGGGATCGCAGGGGGGTAGCAAGTAGGTGGCAAAAGCGACGAATTTACGTCCCGACAGGTGGATTTCAGTCGTTCAAGGCGGGACGTAGTACGGCGATGCCGAAGTGGGCCAGCAGCGAGGCCCCTTCGTCAAGTTGGAGCCAGCGGACGGCACAGTGGTCCTTCAAATACTTGGAGACCCGGGACTCGTTAATGCCAAGGTGCTCGGCAAGACGGGAACGCAGCGATTCCCCGCGACGCGCGCCTCGCTCGCCACGCAACAGGTTACCCACACCGATCCGGAGCGTCTGGCATGCTTCGATGTAATAGTAGGTGGTCTGGTCCGCATCGGACAGGATGAACACTCCGGGTCCCGCAGGAGCCTGGTCCGCCTCGTCAACGTGGGACAGCGGGCTGGCAATCAATCGCCGTAGCTGCGATTCCAGGTGCGCAAGACGGGAGGCCAGAGCCGGTTCGCCGGCACGCCCGCGCACTTGCCATGCCGCCGGCCCCACCGCGGGCTCTACAACCTGAGCGCGCCCCGCTGCCGGCCGCGGCGTCGACTCAGGCACCTCCTCCGACTCTTCCGCGGCTCGAGAGCGTACCTGCAGAGTTCTGGACGACTCGGGCGTCCCCTGCGCCGATTGCGCCGGCGCAGCCAGAGCCTCGGTGGCTTTGCCCCGGCGACGTCCGCGGCCTCCGCGACGACCGCGACGCCGGTGGCGAGGTCGCTCGGATGGTGCTACCCCGCCTTCGATCCTCTGGCCTGAAGACTCCAGCGGCAACTGCGGCTGCAGAGCGATAGGTTCGACTGAAGCCGGAGCCGGTCTGGGTACAGCAACCGTGTCCGGCACAGATGAGGGAGGCTGCTCCGGCCCAACTAGCGCGGGAACCGGGGCGCCGAGGCGGCTCAGGGCTTCGGCTGCTTTCGTCCTCCATTGGGCGCGGCGAAAGCGCTCGGCGGCCGCGGTGTACCATCGCACGGCTTCATCGGTCTGGGCAGACTTTTCGGACAGCTTCGCCAACTCGAATGCCACCATGGCGTCGCGGGTCCTCTCGTAGATCGCGGCAAGCTGGCCCGCTGGGTCGCTGCTGGCTTTCGCCTTGCGGATGCGTGCCTGGATCTGTCGCCAATCAGCCATGGCCGGGCATTGTAGCAGCCGCAGGGCGTTGCGGCCAGCTTTGGAGCTGACAGAGTTTCACGACAAAAGCGCGCCGACGCTCGCATTGGAGTCACCTCCTGCGGCACAATCAGTGTGTGACCGCAGAAGAACAGACCTGCTGGGTGATCAACCAGGCGCAGGCGCTTGGTTTCGACTTGTGCGGTGTGGCTCCGGTGGGGGATTCCGAAGAGTTGCAATTCCTTCCGGAATGGCTCGCACGAGGCTACGGCGGCGAGATGGACTATCTCGGCGACGCACGCCGGCGCTCGCCCGAACGTGTGCTCGCGGGCGCGCGCAGCTTGATCGTCTGCGCGCTCAACTACAACACGCCGCTGCCGTATTCTACCGAGGTTCCGGCTGGATTGGAGGTCAGGGAGAATAAGCAAGGGACAGCGCATATCTGTCCCGAATCCGGCGCGACGGGTCGAAGGATCCCGCTTCGTCCGGGCGAAGAGAGCTCCACTCAGCATCCGGCCGCCCTGGGCCCGCGAGGATGGATCTCGCGCTACGCCTGGGGCGACGACTATCACGATGTCGTGCGCGGAAAGCTTGAAGCATTGCTCGAAGCGTTGCGCAACCAGCTCGGACAACCGTTCGACGCGCGCGCTTACGTGGATACTGGGCCGGTGGCCGAGCGGGTTGCGGCGAAGTACGCCGGGCTAGGCTGGCTCGCGAAAAACACCTGCCTGATTCACCCGCAGCTCGGTTCGTGGCTCTTCCTCGGCGTGATTCTGACAACGCTCGACCTGGCTCCCTCGCTTGCTGCGGCGGAAGCTCCCCTGCCCGACCTCTGCGGGAACTGCCGGCTGTGCATTGAAGCATGTCCCACTGGCGCAATCGTTGCGCCGTACGTGCTCGATGCGCGGCGCTGCATCTCTTATCTGACCATCGAGCTCCGCGGAACGATCCCGGAAGAGTTCCGCCCGGCCATGGGCCGGATGGTGTTCGGCTGCGACATCTGCCAGGACGTCTGCCCGTGGAACCGCCAGGCGCCGGAGACGAGTCTCGCGGCGTTCTTGCCGCGGCCAATTGCAAGGAGGAACGAGACGAGAAACTCGAAGAGCGAAATTGAGCCTTCCGCTGTGGCTGCCACGGCGGAACCGGTGTCGCTGTTTACTCCGGCGCTGGAATGGCTGGCGTCGCTCGGCAAGCAGGAGTACCGCGAAGTCTTCCGCGGCAGCGCAGTGAAGCGGGCCAAATGGCGCGGCTTAGTTCGCAACGCCTGCATCGCCCTGGGAAACTCCGGTGCGCACCCGGGCACGACGGCCCACTCTCGAATCGTCGCGTTGCTCGAGCGGCTGGCCGGTTCAGACGACCCCTTTATCGCCGAGCACGCCCGCTGGGCACTCGGTCGGCTCCGGTCGCCGTAGACCCAACGACAAGAGCGAGAACCCGGTGCGCAAGTGCGGCCGAGTTGTGCAGCGCCTCGTGCGGCGTTAGAATACCTCCCGTCTCCGATACCGCATATATCCATTCAGACTGAGGAGGTATTCCCGTGGCACACCAGCAACCAACATTGAAGAAGGAGGGTCCTGTGGCCCACGAGCTTCCACCACTTCCCTATGCTTTCGATGCGCTCGAACCCTACATTGACAAGATGACGATGGAGATCCATCACGGCAAGCACCACGCCACCTACGTCAACAACCTGAACAAGGCACTCGAAGGCCAGACTCAATTGCAATCTCTTTCGCTGGAAGCCTTGCTCGCCAGCCTGGACAAGGTCCCCGAAAACGTCCGGACGGCCGTGCGGAACAACGGCGGCGGGCACTGTAATCACTCGATGTTCTGGAAGATCATGAAGAAGGGCGGCGGGGGCGAGCCCTCGGGCGAGCTGGCGGCAGCCATCAAGTCCACCTTCGGCTCGTTCGCCGAGTTCAAGACGAAGTTCGCGCAGGCCGCGACCACGCGCTTCGGCTCGGGCTGGGCCTGGCTGCACATCCAGGATAGCAGGCTCGTCGTCGAATCCACCGCGAACCAGGACAATCCCATCATGACGGGCGGCAAGCCGGTGATGGGCTTGGACGTCTGGGAGCACGCCTACTACTTGAA
>Ga0070706_100005812_pt1 | contig 11718 bp, 10 predicted proteins | sample KBSK5501metaG_FD_65476 | JGI IMG/M metagenome (GOLD analysis project Ga0070706, IMG submission 65476) | Corn, switchgrass and miscanthus rhizosphere microbial communities from Kellogg Biological Station, Michigan, USA - KBS K5-50-1 metaG | ecosystem: Host-associated > Plants > Roots >...
ACGCGATCTGCTCGAAAAGAGCCTGGCGATCAATAGAGAACTGGGGGACAAGAGCAGTATCGCCGATTCACTTTTCAACCTGGCACGGGCAAACTTTTTCTCTGGAAGGGAGCTGGGAGCGGCGCGCGTTTTGCTTGAAGAGAGTCTCTCACTCTTCCGCCAGTTAAGTGATAAGGAGAGTATCGGCTACTGTCTCTGCCTCCAAGGGCTGTTGACCCTCGAACAGGGTGACGTTACTGCGGCGCGTTCGCTCGTAGAGCAAAGTGTGGCACTCTTCAAAGAGAGGAGGCAGGCACATGGTATAGCCTTGTCAACCTCCGCAATGGCCACGGTGATCGCTGCTCAAGGCGACAACGCGGTAGCCCGCGCCCTTTATGAGGAGTCCTTAATCTTAGCGAGAAAAGCGGGCGACAAGTTGATTATTGCCTCCGGACTGGAAGGCCTGTCGCGTGTGCTAACAGCACTGGGTGAATACGAATGGGCAATACAACTTCGGGCTGCCGCAGAGACCCTGCGCGAAGCCATGGGAGCTCCTATGCCAGCGGTCGAGCGTCCTGCAGCTGAGCAAGCGGCGAAATTCGCACGTGAGCGGTTGGGAGAGGAGGCATTTGCTGCAGTATGGGATGAGTGGCGAGGATTGAAAGTGGAAGATGCACTAAACCGTATTGCTTAGATAGACTCCGGCAAGCTGTATTCCACTTCAGAGTCAGACCAATAGGAATTTTGAGCTTATTCTACAGGGATAACTCTAGCTTTTGCAACTTTTCGATACTTCGTTGGCCGACAAGGAGTTTTGAGTTGATGAGAGTGACTTTATTGAAGTGCTTGCATTATTCGTTATATAGGTGAGACATATATTTGTCTGTATTACTGGAGCACCGCAAATGAAAAAACATAAATTTACCGATGAAGAGCATTTTGCCATCTGGCGAGCCTATGGACAAAAATGCTTCTATTGCGAGCAGCCGCTTGCGTTTGCCGAGATAACTATTGATCATCTCATTCCGGAGCGTCTTTTGGACGATACCGAGCAACTGCAATCAATAAAAAGTCAGTATGGCCTGGGTACCAATTTTTCCATTAATGGTTATTGCAATTGGGTTCCTGCTCATCTTCATTGCAACCAGGACAAGGGAACAACTATCTTTCAGCCATCACCTATCTTCCTCACTTACTTAGTTAAAGCCCAACGAAAAGGGATACTGGCGAGACAGGAGGCGGAGCGCTTTGCGAAGAACATGAAGGGCGGCGACGCCCTGGGGAGATTAGGCGTTGCTTTGCAGAGGGGTGTCGTGCTGGAAGAGGATGTTATGGCTATACTCCAGCGTGTCTCGCAACAGCGTGAACAGTTTGAGCCAATCGTCATAACCTTCTCGCTGAATACCGAGGAGGCGTTGAGAAAAGGCTCATCAGAAGTAGACTTACCGGAAGACTACCCGAGCTTATGCGACTGGCTGGAGAAAGACCTTGTTAAACAGCTAAGCGCTTTGTTGACGTGCTCTTTCTACTATCCGGAAGCCTCGGAAAGGACAGGTGAAACCCTATCAGTCCGATTAGCCTTCCTCCAGTTAAACCTCAATGAGTTGGAGTCATTCAGTAGCCCATGGTGGGAAATAGTGGAAATTCAGTATTACTCTGAAGTATATGGTAACGCGGCATGGGCGCGTCTCAGACACAAAACCAAGATGCAGAATGCACGTGTGTTAGGCGATGGGGAATTTTTGGAGTTGCTTTTTAGAGGTGGTATGCTCATGAGCTTCACACAGGTTACGGAAACGGACTTCAGGGCAGTCGCATTCTCCCAAGATCATATCCTCTACAAGTCCGATTCTTACTACGATCTGGATACGTGGAGAGAAATTCTCGAACGGGCGGATGTAGAAGAATGGGAATTTGAGCAAGCTTTATCTAAAGCCAATAGCGACCTCATATAGGGTAAAGTCACTAATGGATGCATAGCAAACAGGCATAGGACAGGCAGAGTTAAGAGTGACCTAACTTCCCTACTCAAACCACTGACAATTTCAAGTAGGTGGTATTATGAAAGCCTTGAGATGTTACTCGATATGGAGGCAACCATGCGAAAGATCGTTGTAGCAGAGTTTGTGACGCTCGATAACGTCATACAAGCGCCTGGTGGTGCAGAAGAAGATACCGAAGGCGGCTTCACACAAGGCGGCTGGACATGGCCGTACTGGCACGACGACATTGGCGGACGCTTCTTTGAGGAAATGAGTCAAACCGACGCGCTGCTTCTGGGGCGCAAAACCTGGCAGATCCACGGCGGGGCATTCGAACCCATGCCAGCCGGTGACACCTTTGGCGATTTAATGAATAATATGCATAAGTACGTGGTTTCCACCACACTGACAACGACATCGGCCTGGCGCAACTCAACATTGATCAGCGGTAACGTTATTGAGGAAATACGTGCTTTGAAAGCGCAGCCGGGCAAGAACATTGCCATTGATGGCAGTAGCGTGCTGATTCATGACTTGGCCGAGCATGAACTGATCGACGAATATAGCCTACATGTATACCCGATTGTGCTCGGCAGCGGTAAGAAGCTGTTTCCGGAGGGGAAGCGCATTAACCTGCGCCTAATCGAGTCCAAGTCACTGCCAACAGGCGTTGTGTACATGCGCTACGAGCGAGCATGATGGATCAATCGACACGTTTAGTTCAAATAAGCGGCTGAGGTTATTTTCGGCTTTAGTTCTGATTGCGAAACTGTACAATAGTTTGGGTCTCCGTCATCTTCCGCGCAAAGCTAGACCATTGAGAAAACTTACTTTTGCTCATTTCGCTCTTATAGCCGAACTCTGAGAAGGACGTTTTCCAAGATGTTTCATGTTGCACGGAAGATGACGGAGACCCAAAAGGATTGACAGACTCGAATGTATTTTTGTGTACAAATCAGGGGAAGCATAGTTTTGCAGCGCGAAAAGGGAAGCATAGTTTTGTAGAACCTGCAAAATCGTGGGTAAAGAGACAAATTCTTGTCATTTAACTGATGGTTTTGCAGATTCATAATACCATGGTTTTGCAGTGAGTTGAACGTGAGGGAAGAGGAAATTCGCCGCATTTTTGAGTTTTTAGCTCACCAGTAGCCGCCATAGAGAAGCATGGTTGCGCAGAAAAAATTCACCAAAAGTAGAAGTGGTCACCGCATGAGTTTGGGACATTTCGCGCCTTCCACAGCCTCGCCGGTCTCGGCATTTTTGACCGCCCGGTCGGCTTCGCCGTTTCTGAGAGGGCAGTCGAGAGGATTTCGTGAAAATTGGCAAGGCCCAGGTGAGGTTATCGGGTATCATACATGGAAGAGAGCGCTTCCTGCAACGGGCCCTCTCTGATTTAAGCGGAAGGACCGATCTGGCAGGTCTGTACAAACGGTGGGGGGCGTGTACTTTACACGCTCCTTAAAAGAGGTGATAGGTGAGCGATAACCAGGAACTCCTTCCCAAACAAGAGAAAAGAGGGGAACAAAAACGATGAGCAACCATACGAACAAACAGAGAAAGCGTCCTCCCCGGCGTTCACCCAGGCAGGCCACCACCGTGCGCTTCCCTTTGCCATTTGTGATGTTGCTCTGCTGGATGCGGTCATACGCGGGTGAGGAGAAGTGCAGCTGTGGCGCCTCTCCCGACTACGAGATTGATTCGTTTGTCGATGCGGAAGGTCTTCTGGAGGCGGAAGGCCCAGGAGAAAAAGAGCACCTGCTCCTCTCCGCTCTGGAGCAGCAGCGCAATGGTGTCTTTGCAGTCTATCAAACCTTTCTGGTCTGCCGGCAAGATGCCCTCCAGCTGTTCACTGATCTCTATGGTGAGCAGGACGCACAACAGGCGCTTTCTCCTCTGCTGTTAGGCATCAGCAATCTGACGGTGACGGTGGGAAGGGAGATCACCACTGCAAAGAGTCCTCGCGGAGCGCTCCAGGTGTCCTACACGAATGCCACCACCGTCCCAGAAGTGATAGAAGCGCACACCGGGTATGTCGTCACCAAGATTCCCAAAGGATCTTCCGCTGAGTAGTGTGCGCCTTAGATCTGTCTGACCAGCACTGCAAAGGCGCGGTGCAAGCCAGTTTGACTCCCGGTCAAGTGTCCTCAATTTGGGGACACCTGGGTTATCTGAAGGTGGGAGAAGAATTCGTTGCTGACGAAACAACATGAGCGCTGGCGAGTCTAGATTTCGGCCGCCTGGCTGTATCGGCCGTTCGAGACGGTTGACCCGGCACTCTTCCCGTTTTCCTTCACCATATGGAATAATACTAACACAGAGAGAAGGGTCGGAAAACCGGTATGTTTTCACGAATGATTCTCTCCAACATCTCGTCCACAGTGTAAAGCATCGACAACAGGTGTTCTCAGGAGGAGTCATGGTCGGCAGATTTCAGGTGATGGCGCTCTTACAGGCGGCGCGAGCAACAGCGCTGGGGTACCCGCTTGACGAGGCGGAAAGCTTCGGCCTCAACCGGGCGATCTTTTACGCTGCCGCAAAACGGGGATTTACAGGCGCTACCGGGAGCAAGCATCCCGGCGAGCAACACGTGTTGAGAGAGACCCCGGGAAGGAATGTGACCAAAACGATCCAGCAAGATGCGCTCGGTGACGAGGGCGCCTATTATGTGGAGATGGATGGCAAGAAGCGCTACGTGATGGGAGAGGAGATCCTGGAGCCAGGCGACTTCCACAGACAAGTCGCCCAGCGGTTTGGGCAGGCGTTTCCCCAGGCCTGGCAACAAGCTGTCCAGATCGTTGAGCAAACGGACAGAGCGACGCTCGAGTCGCGGCACAAATTTTATGAGGAGGTGTATAAGCCCAGGCGAGATGAACTGGCAAAAGCCTGGTCAGCGCTGAGTAAACAGGCGCGCCCATCGTAGCCTGTGATGGCGTGGGGAGAAAACGTTCGGGCAAAAGAATAGGATGTCCGTAACCTCTTCGACGCCCTAGACAACCTCCTGCCAGTGTTAGTGGGTCTGCACCCAGCTCTCCGCCAGCTCACGGGCTTTGACCTCCTGCGGGTCGAGTCTTTGGTAACCATATGCTTGCATCAGTTCCTCGACCTCTTGCCTGTTCCACATGTAAAATGGCGTGCCATCCTTCAGCGGCGTCGGGGTGCTGTGGCCCTGGCCGAGTGCCTGCTCGGTCGGCTCGCCATCCTCGCCCCGCAAGCTCAGTTCGCTTCCGCTTCTTGCCCATCGCCGTGGCCGACAACCCGAACTGCTTCCCGAGCGTCGTCTGGTTGGCCCACACATCGGCAAATTTTTGACGACCTTGCTTTCCCGTGAGGACTCGCCAAAACCATGTCAGTCGTACTCCCCTTTACAAGGTGTATCCGCCCTTTTTAGCTCTGGCGACAGGGGCATCACCACAAGGGAGGTCATATCTCTAAGCGAGCATACCAGATGGTACTCAGCTCTCTGTCACGAGAATTCACGACTTGCTCACGGGCGTTGTGGGGATAGGATTGCTGAAGCTCAGAGCACCGCTGGGCGAGAAATAAGATCATTGGCTGCCTGCCAGGAGGGATGCTGAGCCATCAATCTCTCAAGAGCTCAACAAAGTGGGTGCTGGCAACGACCGAACAAGCCCTGGTGTTCGAGGGGGAGGCGTAACTACGCACCGATATGTAAGAGGCGCTTGCTAAGCACCGCCAGTTTCGCTGTACGGGGAGGAAGCGCAGTAGCTTTTCTAGTTTACGGGTCTCTTAATGCTCGTGAGTATTTCGTGAATTCCAATGGGGTGGTGGTGAGTGTAGTCTGTTACTATACTCCTGTGGGAAAGAACGGGCCTTCGACTTTGGCCCTTGTTCTGCTTGCTTATATAGTAAAGCTAGTCATGCTGCCGAGCGGGCGTGCAATCGCATTCGGCATTGCCGCTTTTGCTTCCGTCCAGGAGAATAGCTGAGTAAGTTTACTTGAGGATTGCAAGCTCTACGGCGGCAACGAACAAAGGAGAACAGGATGAATCAACTCTTCGCTCCGGTCATCTGTGGCAGCGACAGAAAGAATCAGAGAGTTTAAAGGTGGAGGAGGTAGATGGCAAAAAAGCCTTTTAGTATCGATTTACTTGTAGCTCTGGTGAAACATGTTCCTGAGGGGTATCTCGAATGGCGGCAGATTCATGAAAATTTTGATGTAAATAAGGTGAATGGCTCCTGGAAATCGATAAGCAAAGAAGCCACTCAGAGAGGAGTCGGCTGCCAGGGATTAACATTTTTTGACGCTTCTCGTGTCTCATGGAGGGATGTCTGTCAGAAGCAAGCATGGTCTTCCCCACAAATTCCACCGATAGCACGTGATGGGACGGTAGCTGGTCCGACCATGCAGGAACTGGCTCGGATACGAAGGCAGCGCAGTGACCAATTAACCTGTCCTGATGAGATTCAGGCTACCCTGCGACTCGACCAGAGCGATGAGGGCTGCCTTTGGCTTGAAAGCTTTCGAGATATTCCAGATTACCGCCAGGTACTGATCAGGCTCCAGGAGCACAATATCCTCGCTCTTGCTGATGAATTTGTCTTTGATCCTCACCGGGTCACACTCAACACAAAACTTACCACTTATTTGACCCGGCGCAGACAGGAAGAGCAAGACGTATCGGAAGCCACAGCTATCCTCGCATCCCATGCTACAGGCATCTTTCATGAAAGCCAGTGGAACAGCCTGTTCAATCATCGGCAGCGAGAGTGGTTGCTTCAGCAAAAGCAGGTCATCAAAATCACCCTGACGGTCCCCTTCCCTCCTGGCGAGCATTGGTGGATGAGACGCAGCGATATCGATGAGAAAACAGCTCTCCAGTACGCACAATCCCAGATCGAAGTGCTCGTCCAGGCAAGGGAGGAGCAATGGAAGAAGTTGCTCGACCTGTGTGGAGAGACCATACGTCCGGGGGCGAAAGCAGGCAAAACCAGTCGTATGCAGGTTGTTAGTCGCAGTTATCGCACCGAGTTCGCGGCCAGGAGGATTGGTCTGCCTGAAAAAGCCCTTCTTGCAGCGATAGCGCAGGGGATTATCCCGGCATTGAGAGACCCGGATGGTCGGCTCCGTGTACCAGCCTCAACCGTTGACGCCTTTACCACGCATGAAGAACTGTATGAGAAGATCGCGGCTTTTATCATCCTGAAAACCCGTGACCTGGCGGTAGTCTGTGGAGTCCATCGTAGCAGCATGTACCGCCGTCTGCAAAAACTTGGTATCTCAACAACAAGGGCCACCTGGGGAGAAGTCAGAGCGCGCTGGGAATTGCCGGCTACGTACGCACTTTACCAGAAAGTGCTCGCTGACAATTGGCGAGCTATTCAAGAGGCGCGCAAAGCAGCGGAAGAGGAGCGGCACCGGCTTCTCCAGGCCCGGAAAGACCGTGAAGAGGCAGAAAATAGCATGCTGCGTGAGCAGCTCATCGCAGCCTTCCCGGACTGGAGGCATGAACGGCGGGCGTCGAGCCGGGTCAAAGTTCTGCTGGGCGAGGCGAATAGCGCAAAGACCTGGGCCGCGCTTGAACGATTAATTGCTACCGGCAATGGCTGGTATTTGGCACCGTTGCGCCTGTTAGCCTATGAAATTTATGACTCTCTCAATCGAAGAGGGATTGCTTGCAATCTCCTCACAGGGGAAGAGGAGTTTGTTGTTAGAGGAGCACAAATCACTGCTGCTACGATTGAAATGTTTAATACCCGTTCTAGAGGAGGATGCGTGGTTATCGATGAAGCTCATATGTTGGGAGACCCGGATCGAGGTTGGGCCTGGACACGTGCTCTGATGGGGGCGCGTGCGGAAGAAATGCTCGTGCTTGGGCCGCTTGCTGCTCGACCTCTTGTGGAACGACTTCTTTACGCTGTTGGGCAGCCGTTTACTTTTGAGCAATCTTCCCGTCTCGTCCCACTTAGGATGGCAACAACCCCCTACAAGTTGCGAGATCTTCCAGCAAGAACCATTGTGGTCGCGTTTTCTCGAAGCATGGTCCTGGCATTAAAGACCGATCTGGAACAGATGGGGCGAAAAGTCTCTATCGTTTATGGCGCGTTGCCGCCAGAGGTTCGCCGTCGGCAAGCTGATCGCTTTGCCTGTGGTGAGACGGAGATCTGCGTGGCTACCGATGCGATTGGCATGGGTTTAAACCTTCCTGCAGATGCCGTCTGTTTCTATGAAACGGAAAAATATGATGGCAAGAGGGTACGTCCACTCACCGCAATGGAGGTTCACCAGATTGGGGGGAGGGCAGGACGTTTTGGCCTCTCTCGGCAAGGGATTATCACGGCGCTCAACAAGGTAGATCTTGAGTTTCTCCGCCAGCAATTTGAGCAGACTCCTTCCCCAATTAGACAGGCATATGTAGCTCCATCGGTTTCAGACCTGGCCTTGCTTCCAGGGCGACTTGCTGCTCGCCTGCGGAAGTTTCGCGAGTTGGAGTCTATCCCGGCAAGTATGCGCTCCTTCATCAAGACCGCTGATCTTGAGGATCGCATTGAGCTGGCATCTCAGCTACAACCAGAGGAAGAAGCAGACCTGGGCTTGGGCGCAGCCGTCAAATTGACTCATGCGCCAGCACGGCCGGAGTCGCGCTTCTACTGGCGATGGTGTGCCAGAGCGATTGTCAACGGGGACCACCTTCCTTCCCCTCCAGAATCCCCCAAAGATCTCGCCAGTTCTGCTGATCTGGTACGAGCTGAGCAGGTAATAGCCTGTGCCGACCTGTATCTGTGGCTAGCGCGCACTCCTGAGTTTCGATCATTTGGCCCATGCTATGAAGAGGTCCGCAGAGCTCGCTATGCTCTCGCAGAGCATATTGATCAGGCTCTCCTCTCTCGGCTGGATACTCGCAAGAGATGCGCCTCTTGTGGATGTGTTCTTCCCCTTCACCATCACTATCGGCTCTGTGAGAACTGCTACCTGGATCGCAGCTATGACTACTGGGATGATGACATAACCTAGCGTTGTCCTGTCATTTCAGTCTAGTCTTGCAGGGCAAAAAGGGAAGCATGGTTGCACAGAAAAATTTCACCAAAAGTAGAAATGGTCACCTCATGAGTTTGGGACTTTTCGCGCGTCGCACGACCTCGCCGGTCTCGACATTTTTGACCGCCTGGTCGGCTTCGACTTTTCTAAGAGGGCGATCGTGAGGATTTCGTGAAAATTGGCAAGGCCCAGGTGAGGTTACCCCGTATCATACATGGAGAAGAGTACTTCCTGCAACGGGCCCTCTGTATTTAAGCAGAAGGACCGATCTGGCAAGCCTGTACAAACAGAGGGGGCGTGTACAGTACACGCCCCTTGAAAGAGGTGACATGTGAGCGGTCACGAACCCCCGAATGAATTCGGGGGCTTGCGAGCTGCCACCTCCGGGTGACGGTTCACAGGTCCCATAGTGTCCAGTCTCAGCATCCAATCCTAGAGGCAGGGAAGTGCGGATGCTCCGTTCGGCGGGCCATCACACCCAGGAACACTTCTTCCATTCCTGGCGCTGTGGTTCAGCATTAACAGTCCAGCAGGGGTCTGGGTGGTGTGCTGAGCAAGACAAACCCGTCAACCATTGGCGAGAAGAGACGCTCAAGCAAGCCACCTTGAGCGCGTCAGACAGCCTCGTAAGAGGCCCCGAAAGGGGAAAGAAGATGGTTCTTGTACTCGACAAACAGAAAAAGCCGCTCATGCCGTGTACGCCGAAGCGGGCACGACTCCTGTTGGCGCGCGGGCGAGCTGTGGTGCACCGGGTCAAGCCGTTTGTGATTCGGCTGCGTGACCGACGGGTGGAGGAAAGCATACTGCAAGAGGGCAGGCTCAAACTCGATCCAGGGAGTAAGACGACCGGCTTGGCGCTGGTGCGCGTGGAGCAGACACCAGAAGGGGAGGTCCATCACGCCGTCGGGCTGGCGGAAGTGCAGCATCGTGGCGAACAGGTGCATCAGCACAAAATCACCCAACGGCAGGCCCGGCGTCGGCGCCGCAGTGCCAACCTGCGCCATCGCGCGCCCAGGTTCGACAACCGAAGGAAGCCGCAGGGCTGGCTACCGCCCTCCTTACTATCGCGGGTGGGCAATCTGCTCACCTGGACCAAACGCTTCGCCCGCTGGTTCCCCTTGCAGCGAATCGAAGTCGAGCAGGTGCGCTTCGATACCCAGTTGCTCCAGAACCCTGAAATCAGCGGGAAAGCCTATCAAGCAGGAACGCTGGCAGGATGGGAAGCGCGGGCCTATCTGCTCCTCAAGTACGAGTATCGCTGCGTCTATTGCGGCAAGCAGGACGGGCCGTTTGAACTGGATCACCTGAGACCGCGGTCGCGGGGCGGCACGGGTCGCATCAGCAACCTGGCGCTCAGTTGTCACGACTGTAACCGTGCCAAAGGGAACCTGACTGCCGCCGAGTTTGGCCATCCCGAAGTGGAAGCGGTGGCCAGGCACCCGCTCAAGGACGCCGCTGCGGTCAATGCGACGAGGTACAAGGTGGTGGAGACCCTGCAAGAGCTTGGTCTGCCGATCGGCACCTGGAGCGGCGGGAGAACACGCTGGAACCGGGCCAGATTCGGGATGGAGAAGACGCACGCGCTTGATGCCTTGTGTGTCGGGGATCTCGCGGGAGTCAAGCCAGGGAAGCTCAACACGCTCATGATCAAGGCGAGCGGACGTGGGCAGCATTGCCGTACGCTCTGGACCAGGTATGGCTTTCCGCGCGCCTTTCTCCCGCGCCAGAAGATGGTGGCGGGCTTTATTACGGGAGATCGGGTGCAGGCGGTGGTGCCTGCTCCGCTGAAAACAGCAGGCACGCATGTCGGACGGGTCTCAGTGCGTACCACTGGCTCCTGTGCGGTCAGAACCAGCATGGGCACGGTCGATGGCATCAACGTCAGGTATCTTCGCTTGATCCAGCGAGGAGATGGCTATGAGTACGGTTCCACAGGACTGGGTGGGGATGGCTTTTCCCCACCCTCAACCAGCCAGAAAGGAGCGCCTGCTTCCTCCCCTGGTTGAAAACAAGGGGTCACCGCAGGCGGAGTTCGATGACCAGGAACTCATTCCCAAACAAGAGAAAAGAGGGGAAGCGAAACGATGAGCAAACATACGAACAAACAGAAAAAGCGTCGTTCACCCAGGCAGGCAAACACCGTGCGGTTCCCTTTACCATTTGTGATGTTGCTCTGCTGGATGCGGTCATATGCGGGTGACGAGGAGTGTAGCTGTGGCGCATCTCCCGACTATGAGATTGATTCGTTTGTCGATGCGGAAGGTCTCCTTGAGGCCGAAGATCCAGGAGAAAAAGATCAAATGCTCCTCTCCTCTCTGGAACAGCAGCGAAATGGTGCCTTTGAAGTCTATCAAACCTTCCTGGTCTGCCGACAACATGCCATCCAGCTTTTCACTGATCTCTATGGTGAGCAAGATGCACAACAGGCGCTTTCTCCCCTGCTGTTAGGCATCAGTAATCTGACGGTGACAGTTGGAAGAGAGATCACCAATGCAAAAAGTCCTCACGGAACGCTTCAGGTGTCCTACACGAATGCCACCTCAGTCTCAGAAGTGATAGAGGCGCACACTGGTTATGCCGTCACAAAGATTCCCAAAAGATCTTCCACTGAGTAGTTCGCATCTCAGACCTGTCTGACTCGCTCGTTTCCACGCCATATGGCTCAACCTGGAATGGTCTCGACATGTAGCCCTTCCTTTATCAACCGCTTTTTGCAAATGAGGATTCTTTTGTCTGGTGCGATCAGTGGGTTGAGTTTGG
>Ga0070706_100005814_pt1 | contig 11717 bp, 9 predicted proteins | sample KBSK5501metaG_FD_65476 | JGI IMG/M metagenome (GOLD analysis project Ga0070706, IMG submission 65476) | Corn, switchgrass and miscanthus rhizosphere microbial communities from Kellogg Biological Station, Michigan, USA - KBS K5-50-1 metaG | ecosystem: Host-associated > Plants > Roots >...
GTCCTTTCTTCCCGCTCGGACCGGTTGAGCATCGGAAAATGCACCTGCAGAGGTTCGCTGACGATCCGCAGAACGCTCCAACGTGGATTCAGGGAACCGAACGGATCTTGGAAGATCATCTGAATCTGACGGCGCATCGGCCGGAATTGCGCGTCCGGCAACCTTGTGATCTCCTGTCCACCGAAAGAAATTTTTCCGCTTGTGACCTGCACAAGATTCAAAATGGCCAATCCCACGGTCGTTTTCCCACTCCCACTTTCTCCGACCAAGCCAACAGTCTTTCCAGGCGGGATATGGAAAGAAACATCGGTTACGGCTTTGACATACCCTGTTGTCCGCCGCAGAAAGGGGGACTTTCGAGGAAACCAAACGCTGAGATGCTCAACTTCCAGAATATTCACATTGAATGCGTAAAAAACGCGCTAAGTGGACTAGTAGCAATGGCCTCCGCATGTGCCTCCGGTAGACCTATCTCGTACGCAGCGCGCCCCGCTTCTACCGCCATTTTAAACGCTCGGGCCATCCGCCCCGGATCCGACGCAACCGCTATTGCCGTGTTGACTAAGACCGCATCGGCGCCCAGTTCCATCGCTTCCGCGGCGTGACTCGGCGCTCCCAAACCCGCATCGACCACGACCGGCACCGTGGCTTGGTCGATGATGATCTTTATCTGGTCTTTCGTCTGAATACCGCGGTTGGTTCCGATAGGAGACCCCAGTGGCATCACGGTCGCTGTGCCCGCCTCCTGCAAGCGCTTCGCCAGGACTGGGTCAGCATTGATGTAGGGTAGAACGACAAAACCATCGCGAACCAACTGTTCAGCCGCCTTCAACGTTTCAATCGGATCGGGCAGCAGATAATGCGGGTCGGGGTGAATTTCGAGTTTCACCCATTTAGGCAATCCTGCAGAAGCTGCAAGCCGTGCCAGGCGAATCGCCTCCTCGGCGGTCATTGCACCACTCGTATTGGGAAGTAACAAGTAACGGTTCGCATCAATGTGATCCAGGATGTCCGCGAACGGATCGTGGCCACCTGATAAATCGGCCCTGCGCAAGGCGACAGTAACGATCTGCGTACCACTAGCCTCCAGGGCGCGTTCCATGAGCGCGTTGCTTGCAAATTTTCCCGTGCCAAGCAAGAGCCGGGATTCAAATTCCCGATCCGCTATAACCAGTTTGGATCGTTCGTTAAACATTTGCTGAACCTCCAGGACAAATACTGACTCTCCCCTTGAACAGCAAGTGATCGCTTCCTAGATTCTTATTCGTGCGCCCTTTCGGCAGTAATATTCCCAATTTGACCGGCCAACTTCTTGTTGCGCATCCAAATCTGCGCGACCCGAATTTTCGGCGCACAGTGTTGTTTCTCTCTTCCCACGATCGCGAAGAAGGTGCTCACGGACTCGTCATCAACCGGCCGACAAATAAGAGTCTGACAGATTTTCTTCCGGACCTGGAATTGAATTCCCTCGGCAAGATTCCCGTTTATTTCGGAGGACCGGTTGGCACGCACGAGTTGACGATCGTTTCCTTTGACTGGACTGGCGGCGAGGCAAAAATGACATTTCACTCGCAACTGTCATCAAATTTGCCCGAGGGCATGCTAATCGGTAACCCGAAATCCCTTCGCGCCTTCGTTGGTTATGCCGGTTGGACGGGAGGCCAACTCGAATCGGAGCTTCAGCAGAGCGCCTGGATCATTCACCCGGCAACGGAATCTCTTCTCCAGGGGGCGACGAACGAGCGCACCTGGGTTGAGTTAATGAGAGATTTCGGCCCGGCTTATTACCTGCTTGCGATGGCGCCGGATGATCCTTCCTTGAACTAGTGTCCTGTCCCCGAAATAACATGCCTTTCGTTGCGATAAAAATGGGCCGCCGGCAAGGCGCGAGGAGGGCGCATCCCGCTCCACTTTCTATACTCCTGGTACTGTTGGACTCTCCTGGGCAGCATAAAAGTGGGGCGGGACGTAACCGACGAGCAACGTAGCCGACGGCCCATTTTCATCGCAACCCTATGGGCCGCAGCCAGTTGGCTGTTTTTTCCGCGTTGCTCGCTCCTTGCGTATCGATTTAGATATGCGCGTCGCTCGCGCCTTGAAAAACAGCCAACTGACCTGCGGCGAAAGACATGCTATTTCGGGGACAGGACACTAGCCCGGGGGAGACCAAGAGTAGCACGAGTATAAAAAGTGGGGCTGGGATGCTCCTTGCTCACGCTCGCAGACGACCCATTTTGTACACAACGAAGCCCAAGGGATTTAGGAGACGGTAAACCAGAGAGCGAAACGACTCCGCGCCCCAGGTGGACGGACGGCATCGGGACGTCTCATTGTTACTTTCTGAGAGATTTGCGAGGCCTCTTTTGTGGTAGGCCTTGAAAAAGTTCGGCTTCGTGCGAAACGGAAAGTTCAAATATGATCGAAACGACCCTCGTACTACTCAAGCCGGACTGCCTTGCGGCGCGACGTTGCGGCGAAGTGATCACGCGATTTGAGGCGGCCGGTTTAGAGATTGCCGGCTGCAAGATGATGCTGCTTGCGGATGACCTGCTCGCCGAGCATTACGCGCATGTATCGGACAGACCTTTCTACCCGGAATTGAAATCATTCATGCAATCAAGTCCGGTTGTTATCATCGCGTTTTCCGGTGAAAACGCTGTGACCCGAGTTCGTGACCTCATCGGACCTACCGATTCTCGCAAAGCAGCAAAGGGAACGATCCGCGGCGATTTTGGAAAAGACACCATGTTCAATTTGGTCCATGGCTCTGATAGTCCTGAGAATGCACTTACAGAGCTGAAGCGTTTTTTTAACCCGGACGAGTTATTCGAAGTCAGTCTTGAGCGCTGACTCGGGTCGAGTGATCGCCTGTTCGCGGCTCGTCTTGTGCATTTGAAGCTCCGACTGACATGACAACGCTTGGGGCGATCGTATTTGATTTCGATGGATTGATCGTAGATACCGAGGGCGCGGGCTTTATCAGCTGGCTGGAAGTATACGAGCGCTTTGGCGCCGAGCTGAATCTCAACGACTGGAGTCACGCCACCGGATATATCGGCGGATTTGATCCCGCCGTGCATCTCGAAAGGTTGCTAGGTAGAAGACTTGACTGGTCACAGATCATTCCGGAGCGGGAAGCTCGAAATTGGGCGCTGACGTTGCAAGCCAGAACTTTACCAGGCATCGAACCTCTGTTCCAAGCCGCAAGGGAGCGCGGCCTTCGGATCGGTGTAGCCAGCAATTCCGGCAATGGATGGGTAGAGGACGGACTGAAACGGCTTGGTTTGCGTACGTTTGTGGACGCCGTTGTTACGCGTGAGATGGTCTTGAATCCGAAACCGGCTCCGGATGTTTACCTGAAAACTGCACAAGCTCTGGGAATCGAGCCGAATCGGGCCGTTGCGCTTGAAGACTCCGAGCCGGGCTGCCGCGCGGCTAAGCAGGCCGGAATGAAAGCGGTCGCTATTCCCAATCGGTTCAGCGAGCGCCAGGACTTCAAGGTAGCAGACTTGATTGTCCGGAGTGCTGAGGACTTGGATCTGAAACGTTTGGAGGAATTGTTTTAGCAATGAAACTGCCTGAGCTTCGCGGAATTCTTCAGTACGTCACGCGCTTCAGGGACAAGATTTTCGTGATGGCAATCGATGGGGAAATTCTCGGTTCGGAGAATTTCGCGAATATCTTGCTCGATATTGCTGTCTTGCGTTCGCTTAACATCAAGGTCGTTCTCGTTCATGGCGCCGGAATGCAAATTGAACAGGCAGCCTTCGAACAGGGAGTCAAGGTCTCAAACTTTGATGGAACCGGAGTGGTTGATGAAGCAACCCTCCAGCTTTCAATCAATGTAGCAATCAGGCTGACAAACGAGATCATGGAGGGTCTTACGCAGGTCGATCTTCGCGCCGCCTACGCAAATTGTGTCATCGCACATCCGTTCGGCATTCTTCATGGAGTCGACTATCAGTATTCCGGTAAAATTGAACGCGTCGATGTAAAGATCCTGGAGCTATTCCTGGATCAAGCGATCGTTCCCGTCATACCGCCCCTTGGATTCGATGGCGAAGGGCGAACGTTTCGCGTTAATTCCGACCTCGTCGCCATGGAAATCGCGGAGGCTCTTCATGCTGCGAAGATCATTTTCCTCTCGCCCTTCGACGGGCTCGTAATTGATGGACAGCGGATCGGGCACCTCGTTGCCCCCGAGTTGGAAGAATTGCTCAAAAAGCAAAAAAACAATCTTCCCAAGGGCCTCTATTCAAAACTGGAGCATGCTGCGCAAGCCTGCCTGTACGGAGTTCCGCGCGTTCATTTGCTTAACGGAAACGTAAACGAAGCCCTGCTGGCAGAAATCTTCAGCAATGGCGGCGTCGGAACCATGATCTATTCGAATGAATACGAGCAAATCCGACGCTTGTACAAAAAGGATATCCGCGCGGTCATGTCGTTAATTCAACAATCCGTGCGAAGCGAAGAACTCGTACGTCGGACGCGGACCGAAATTCTGGCAAGTATCGATGACTATTGGGTTCTGGAAATTGATCGCCACATTGCAGCCTGCGTCGCGATCTATCCCTACCCGGAGCAAAAAATGGCGGAATTAGCATGCCTTTATGTGAGTCGCTCGAACGAGAATCAGGGACTCGGGCGAAAACTGATGTCTTTTGTGGAAAATCTAGCGCGTCAGCGCGGGTATTCGAAGCTGTTCGCTCTTTCCACGCAGGCGTTTGTTTATTTACAGCAGAAGGGCGGCTTTACGGAGGCAAGCCCCGAAATATTGCCACCGGCGAGGCGAACAAAATATGAAAGCAGTGGCAGGAATTCTCGAATTTTAGTCAAGAATCTTGCACCGGTGCCGGTAGCCGCGGTCGCTCATTGACGGCGACTGTGATCACCGCCCCATCAATGCATCCGGAAAAGCTCTGGATAGATGCTATCGTCCTTGTCGTATACTTTTCCGGAATTGTCGGAATCGGGCTCTGGGCGGGGCGCCGGAATAGAAATTTGACCGAGTTTGCGCTCGGCGGCCGGTCTATTCCCTGGTGGGCGGTATTGGCGTCAATTATTGCTGCCGAGACAAGTGCCGCAACATTTCTTGGAACGCCCGCGGAAGGGTTCAAAACGCGGAGCTTTGTCTATGCCCAATTGACGATCGGAACCATCCTGGCCCGCATTATTATCGCATTTACCTTCATTCGTCCGTACTACCGATACGGAGTTCAGAGTATCTACGAATTTCTGGAGATTCGGTTCGGTCCCTGGACCAGAAACTTAGCGAGCGGCATTTTTCTATTCACCCGGGTACTGGGGATCGGAGTCCGCCTGTATCTTGGGGGGGTCATCATCAAAGTCATTTGGCAGTACCTGTTTCCCGAAATTCAGATCAGTATCTGGATCTATTTTTGGGGGATTCTCTTTGTTACTCTACTGACTACACTTTACACCGCGATTGGAGGGATAAAAGCGGTCGTCTGGACTGACTTTATCCAAGCAAGCTTAATGGTGGGCTCGATGTCTTTTGCCATCTGGTTGTTAGTAAGGGGGACTCCGGGAGGACTAACTACCATCCGGGAAAAGTTAGGAGGCATCCCACCCTTCTTTCAAACCGGCATCAACTTCAATGAGGGATTCTGGATGGGGTTAAAGAAAGCGCTGGAGGAACCGTACACCGTATTCTCGGCATTCATCGGTTCAACGTTTCTCACAATGGCAACGCACGGGACCGACCAGGATAACGTGCAACGAATGTTAACAGCGAAAGACTTTCGTAAATCCAGACTTTCTTTGATTCTCAGCGGATTGGCCGATTTACCCATAGCGTTTGGCTTTTTGCTGGTAGGAATCCTCCTCTGGGTTCACTACCAGGCAGCGCCAGATCCGCGCTTGCCGGAAACGGATAATGAAATCTTCGCTTACTACATTGTCACAAGCATGCCTGTTGGTGCGCGGGGTCTAATCGTCGCCGGCGTTTTTGCGACAATGATGGGATCAACCTCGGCAGCCTTGAATGCTTTGGCGACGAGTTTTACAAAGGACTTTTTTCTGCCCTACATCGCGCGCGGCGACAGCGGAAGAACGGCCATACATGCTGCGCGAGCGGCTACAATCGTGTTCGGGATAGCGATGATTGTCGTGGCGACCCTCGCGGCCTACGCCGTACTGCGAGATTCAAAACTCACGATCATACCGCTCGCATTGCAAAGCTTTGGTTATGCCTACGGTTCGTTGCTTGCGGTGTTCCTTCTCGGCATGTGGACGCAACGTCGAGGACGCGACGAGGCCAATGTGCTGGCGATGATTTGTGGAATCGCCTCAGTGTTAATGTTTTGTAAAGTTAAGTTGCCGGCAATCAATCTGGCCGATCTGCTTTTCCATGGGCGTATCGAGCCGCAAGACTGGGCGTTTGGCGGGTGGTTGCCTGATTGGTGGCCGGTAATAGCGTTCCCGTGGTGGGTCTTTGTTGGAACCTTGACATGTTTCACGATTAGTTGTCTGTTTCCAACTCCTTTGCACCGGATTGAGGAGGCGGAGCGGCGCGCGCACTGCGACGATCAAGTAAAATAGTTGAGGAACACGCGGTGGCCTGAACGTCAAGCATAACCTGCGTTAACAGTAGAATTTATTTGGCTCTTTAGAGGGAATTTTTCTTGCTGATATAGCGCGCTGAATCTAAGGTGACCTCCGCTCGACGGGTCAAGGCGGGTACGGGTACGTGTGAATAACTTGTGAATATTATATGTTGAGCAACGTATTCCATCCATTCGAAGTAGGCTGCAATCGTGAGGTGTCAATAAGATGGATCGATCGATTCAGGGCGATTTCAGTTAACCGGCTGTCGACGCAACTATCTGAGTAAGGACAACTTAAGGCGCCAGCGTCTCACGTGGTAAACGATTCCCCCCCATTCGTAACGCCTTTTTCTTCCCTTGGTCCCGGTTGCACGGAGCGATGGCTGTGCCGGGAATCGGATCGGAGGGCGTGTGGATAAATTGTTATGGAAGAGAGCTATCGCAAAATCTGGGATAAAATAGCGTCCGAAATTCAACCACGCGTCAGCGGCGATGCCTTCCAAAGATGGTTTGCGGCTATCGAGCTTGTGCAGGCGGACGAACTCGGCCTCACGTTTCAAGTCCCGAATACGATTTATCAGCTCTGGATAGAGAGCAATTACATGAGTCTGGTGCAGTCGGCGACTCTTGCTGTACTCGGAAGCCCAAGAACCATTAACTTCCGGATAGCCGACAGCGGGAAGCCCGGGGGCTTGGGCGACGCGCGGTTAGAGCAGGTCAGCGAGACGCCGCAACCGATTCTCGCGGACCAGGAGGCCGAAGTGGCGACCAACCACGGGATGAACCCGCGGAATACGTTTGACACTTTTGTCGTGGGCCCCAACAACCAGTTTGCGCACGCGGCGGCGCTGGCGGTGGCTCAATCACCGGCAAAGACCTACAACCCCCTTTTCATTTATGGTGGGGTGGGTCTTGGGAAGACGCATCTGATGCAGGCGATTGGGCAACAGTCGATAGATCGAAAGAAGACTTTCAAAGTAATGTATCTATCGAGCGAGAAATTTACGAACGAGTTTATCGATGCAATTCAACATAATACACTCGTCAAGTTTCGCAAACGTTATCGGCAAGCCGACGTTTTGCTCATCGATGATATCCATTTCCTCGCAGGAAAAGAGCGCTCTCAGGAGGAGTTTTTTCACACCTTCAATACCCTCTTCGACGGTCGTAAACAGATCGTGCTCTCGAGCGATCGACCCGCAAGCGAGATAGCCAACCTCGAGCAGCGGCTCGTATCGCGCTTCGAATGGGGGCTGACGGCGGAGCTTCAGCCACCCGATATCGAAACCCGCATGGCTATCCTGAAGAAGAAATCGCAGGCTCTTCATGTACATCTTGCGCAGGATGTCCTGGAATTTTTAGCGCAGCGCGTGCGAACCAACGTGCGACGCTTGGAAGGGGCGCTCATGCGCGTCGCTTCCTTCGTTTCCCTCAGTGGACGGGAAATCTCGCGCGAAACCGTGGAACAACTGCTGCGAGATATCCTCCAGGAAGAAGCCAAAAAGACTGTCACCATTGATCAAATACAAAAGAAAGTGGCCGAACATTTCGATGTTCGGCTTGCTGACATGACCAGCAAGCGCCGGCCGGCCAACATCGCGTTTCCTCGACAGGTCGCTATGTACCTTGCTCGGCGTCATACTAAAGCTTCTCTGAACGAAATTGGCGATGCATTCGGCGGGCGAGACCACGGAACGGTGTTGCACGCCTGTAAAACGGTTTCAGGGCGAATGGTTAAGGAAGATCAGGTTCGGCAGCTCATCGTCTTGCTCGATACCCAGCTGGAGCGCTGAGGCGCGGCCAAATTCCCCGCTTCCCTGACCTCCAGCGACTTGCGGAGATTTCCTGCGCATGATTTTATATCCCCTTAAACCATGAAATTTAGCGTCAGTAAGGATAAGATGCTCGAAGGCCTTTCCACCGTTCAAAATGTGGTTAGCACCCGCACAACGCTTCCGATCTTATCCAATGTGTTGTTGCAGGCGAGCGACGGCGAGCTTCGGCTGACGACAACAGACCTGGACATGGGTGTCCGTGGTTCTGTGGAAGCTCAAGTTGAGCGAACGGGAGCTACCACTCTCCCTGCTCGGAGACTTTTTTCGATCGTGCGAGAGCTGCCGGCGGCCGAAATCTATTTTGATGTCGACTCCAAAAATCTTGCCTCTATTCGCAGCGGCCCGAGCTATTTCAAAATACTTGGGTTGCCCGAGGAGGAGTTTCCCTCTCTCGCGCGGTTTGATGAGGCTAAAATCTTTACCATCGCCCAAAAGGAGCTAAAAGATGGTCTGAAAAAGACTTCGTATGCGATTTCCACGGATGAAACGCGCTATGTCCTTAACGGTGTTCTCTTTTCCTTTAAGGATAACAAGCTCACGCTGGTAGCGACCGACGGCAGACGCCTGGCATTGGTGGATCTTGAGCTGGAATTTCCGCGAAGCCAGGAGCTAGACATTATCGTCCCTACCAAGGCGGTTAACGAACTGCAGCGATTGGTTCGCGAAGAGGGCGATGCAAAGATTTCGATTGGCGAAAATCAGATAGCCTTTGAACTGAATCGGACGTTGCTTGTCTCGAAGCTGATAGAAGGTAATTACCCCAATTTCCGGCAGGTCATTCCTCCGGAGGCAAAAGAGAGAATAACACTCGAACGGGAGACTTTTTTGACGGCCGTGCGCCGCGTTTCGCTGCTTGCCAGTGAAAAATCGAACTCGGTCAAACTCATTTTCTCCAAAGGCAATATCGATATCGTCGCAAATACCCCGGACGTAGGTGAGGCCAAGGAATCGCTTCCTGTTATGTACAAGGGCCGCGATTTTTCTATCGCATTCAACCCGGAGTTTCTGATGGCGCCGTTGCGGAATCTTTCTACCGACGAAATTTATTTGGATCTGATCGACGAAATGAGTCCGGGTGTGATCAAAATTTCCGGGCCGTTTCTATACGTCTTGATGCCGATGAGGCTCAGTTAGTGCACCGTCTCGGCAACATCATCGTTATGCGCGGACGCCGCCGGTGAATGGCCTTTCCCATTTCTCTTTACAACCGCGGTTTCTCCGATAATTTCCCGTCTCTCGCTCACGTGGCGGAATTGGCAGACGCGTACGGCTCAGGACCGTATGGGGAAACCCGTGGAGGTTCGAGTCCTCTCGTGAGCAAGTTCAGGCGATGGAATCCTCCTTTACTCAGCAGGAGCCGACAACGATTCAGCATCTCTTTGCGCAGATTGCCGATCGGTATGACCTGGCAAACACCTTGTTGAGTTTGGGATTCGATTCCTGGTGGCGCGCCTACGTCAGCGCTAGAATTCTCAAGTGGGCTCCTCACGACGTGCTGGATCTCGCGACTGGAAGCGGAGTTCTTGCTGAGGCAATAATAAAGCGAATCCCGGCAGCTCGTGTCGTTGGAGCTGATTTTTGCGCGCCGATGCTTGCTGTCGCCAGTCGCCGCGGTATCAGGGAGTTGGTCGTCGCGGACGGCTTGGCATTGCCATTTATCGCAGAGCGATTTGATGTCGTGACCATTGCTTTTGGCCTGCGAAACATGGCTTCTTACGAAAAGGCCCTCTCCGAAGTGCGCCGAGTGCTTCGTACAGGCGGACGCATCGTGGTGCTTGACTTTTCTCTCCCGGGTCCGCCTCTTTTGTCCATCTACCGCTTTTATCTTCATCATCTTTTGCCGCTATTTGCAGGCTGGCTTACCGGCGAACCCGAGGCCTATCGGTATTTCAGCCAAAGCGTAGAAAGCTTTCCCAAGGGCGAGGCAATGCTCGAACTATTACGTACCTCCGACTTCGCAAATTGCGGGGCAAAACGGCTGACGCTGGGTATCGTCACCGTTTACGTGGGACAGAAGGCTTAGCATTCTCCCGAGACATTAGAAATGCTTCAGCGAACCAGCGACGCACTTAAGCGCTTAAACTGTTCATCGTCGACCAGGAAAGTCCCTGTCTGCTCCGTGTTCGTGCCGTAATGTTGGTTCTCAGGATTTGTGCCGTCGAACCTGAGCTCTGTCTCTCGATTGCCTTCGCCTGATTGATAACGGAACTTCACTACGAGCGAAGAAGCATTGAGGCTTTGCTCCGGCGGAGAATTCCCAACCCAAGCCGTAGCACGCAAACTGGCCAAGGTATTCAGGAAAGATTGGACTTTGCCTTCATCTTGCTGAGCTCCGGCGCCCTTGATTACCCATTTCCCATTGTTACCTCTGACGAGGTCAATCGCTTCTTTCCCTGGTTTCTCAATGTGTACGCTTTCCAGTTCGTCGCGCCGAAGCTCGAAAATATCGAGCGTTCGAAAGTTAATCTCATTGGTAGGCAAATCATTCACAAACTGGTCTGGTACTGAGAAGATATACGGCTCCTGTTCGAGCCGCCCGTAGGTGAGGCCGCCTTCTGAATTGCCAAATGCCAGCGTCGTCAAAACGGTTTCGCCTGCACTTTCTTCTGCAGTGTTCTCCGACGAGTACGAGCTGAATGTGATTTTTAATTTCGGCCGATCCAAACCGTATTTGCTCAAGTCGATGGCAGTATCTGACACGAAATTCGCAATATCACCTTCATTTAGCGTTTGGATGAGTGCAGTAATGTAGTGGGCATTCGCAAGGGATTGAGTTGGGTTTAGGATCCGCCATCGGTTTTCCTGCCTCCCGAGGACGAGACTTGGTTGATCCGGTTTCTCGATCGTCACGCGATCGATATAGTCCGTATTTAGGCGGGTTATCTTCCGGTCGCGCAGATCGTTCGGCGTGATATCGAAAAGAGTGGCAAATTCTTTTCGTACCTCGACGACGCAATCGCGCTGCGGAAGTTGGGCGTAAATGAGGTCCGGATGCGACGGAACGGAATTGCCTACCAGAATCTCTACTTTATCCTTTTCCCCGCCAAACAGTGTCACCGCCCGCAAAGGTGAATCGACGCCGAAAGGTGCAGTACCACCTTTTTCGTCTGCAACGAACTGAGCAATCTGCGTCTGATTCATCTTCGTGAGCAAATCAACAACCGCGTCGTTACTCGCACGCGCTTTGATCGGACGCTGAAGGAGCCAGTTATCCTGCTCTCGAGAGAGCTCAATCTCTCCGCCGTTGACCCGAAAAATTGCTCGATTAATCAGAGTTGTCAGAAATGGCGTCATGCGATGATCGCGAAAGTCCTCC
>Ga0070706_100005817_pt1 | contig 11715 bp, 13 predicted proteins | sample KBSK5501metaG_FD_65476 | JGI IMG/M metagenome (GOLD analysis project Ga0070706, IMG submission 65476) | Corn, switchgrass and miscanthus rhizosphere microbial communities from Kellogg Biological Station, Michigan, USA - KBS K5-50-1 metaG | ecosystem: Host-associated > Plants > Roots >...
TGCGTAGGCTTTGAGGCCGAGCGTGTTGCCTTCCAGCGGTCCTTGCGGCTCGTCTGGGTTGCTCGTGCGGGCGACCGCGCCCGATGGGATCGCGGTCGTCCCGGCGAGCCTGCCTTCTTCGGCTTCGCCACCGAAGTGGAAGTAGCGGCCGAGCGAGACGCGGATACCGAACCGCGCCGACTCGCCACCCAGCGACGTCTGATCGGTTACCGCGACGCGACTGCGCACGTAGCCGGCGTCGAACGAGACTGCGGTGTCGGTGTCGGCATATGCGGCCGATGCGAGGGGAACGACAAGGGCGAGGACGGGCAGCGAAGGCGCGATTCGCATCGCAAGATCATACCGGCGTCTAGCGAAATCGCTCGTGGCACGCGCTGGCAATGGTGTTAGGCCGGCGGGCCCCAGGCATCGCCTGCGACGCGGCACGACGACGCAGCGCGGCCACCCGTTTGGTACAGTTCCGCCGTGTCGCAGTTGTGCGCGAAGTGCGCGGCGATGACCGATCAGGACGCGCTCGCGCTCCCGACCCTCGAGATCGAACAGACCACTCACAACCCGTGCGCACCGATCACGCACTACACGTGCTGGTGCAAGACCTGCAACACGCGCTGGTTCGCGATGGAAGTGTTCGACGAGGATGGCGTGCGGCCGTCGGCGTGGAGCTGGAGTCGCGAAGTAGAGGCTTAGCGTGTGGGCCGTGACGTGATCGCTTTGAGCCGGCGCTCGTCGATCAAGAACTCGAGCAAGCGATCGCGCATCGGGCGAGGATACTTGGCGAAGCTCTCGGAGAGTGGATCGCCTTCGCGCACGCGCGACAGCCGTAGCCACATCCCGCGTGACTCCACGACGGAGAGGCGGCCAAACATAGAGCCCAGGATCTGCTCCTTGCGCACGTGAGCCTCGTCGGGGCTCTCGCTTGGGTTGGGCGGTGCAACCAACAGTTTGATCAGTGATTCGTCGTCCACGTCTGGCCTCAACGTATGCGAGCGAGCGGTTATTTCGGATCGGCGGTCGCGCAAGTATGCTCGCCCACGTGGGAACGCCGTCACGCCGTGACTTTCTCGCGATGGCCGGCGGTTCGTCGCTCGCGCTCGCTTGCGGCGCACACCCGCGAACGGGAGGCCGCGTGAACGGAACGGGCATGGTCGCAACGAGTCAACGCGCCGCGACGCGCGCTGGAGTCGACGTGCTGCGCGCGGGCGGCAACGCCGTCGATGCCGCGATCGCAGCGGCGGCCGCGTTGGCAGTGACCGAACCGATCTCGACCGGGCTCGGCGGCGACTGCTTCGCCCTGTTCTACGACGCCGCGACCAAGCGGCTACACGCGCTCAACGGATCGGGGCGCGCACCCGCGGGCCTGACGCGCGAGCGGTTTGCAGCAAAGGTGACCGGCGACCGCAGCTTCGACGCGCACACCGTGACCGTGCCGGGCGCCTGCGCGGGTTGGCTCGACTTGCTCGAGGCACACGGCACCTGGACACGTGACCGCGTGCTCGCGCCGGCGATCGCGCTCGCCGAGCATGGGTTTGCCGTCGGCGATGTCACCGCGCACTACTGGGCCGTAAACGTCGAACGACTCGGCAAGCTCGATCGAAATCTCGCAGAGCTGACGATCGACGGACGCGCACCTCGCGCGGGCGAGACATTTCGCAACCCCGGTATGGTCAAGACGCTGCGCGCGGTCGCAGCCGGCGGCAAGGATGCGTTCTACCGCGGCGAGATCGGCGAAGCGATCGCGGCGGTCGTGCAGGAAGCCGGCGGCGTGCTCGCGCGCGAAGACTTGGCGGCGCATGTCTCGACGTGGGACGACCCGATCTCGACGACGTACCGCGACGTGCGCGTGTGGGAATGTCCGCCGAACGGGCAAGGCATCACGGCGCTGCTCGCGCTCAACATCTTGGAGCAGCTCGAGCTCGCACGCCTAGATCCGCTCGGACCCGATCGGTTTCACGTCTTGATCGAAGCGATGCGGCTCGCGTTTGCGGACACGCGCTGGTACGTCGCCGATCCGCGTGTCGTGCACGTGCCGATCGCCGAGCTGCTCGCGAAGGACTACGCGAAGTCCCGGGCCGCATTGATCGACCGAACGCGCGCGACTGCCGACGTCAAGCGTGGCTCGCCCGTCGCGAGCAGCGACACCGTCTACTTCTGCGTCGTCGACGACGCAGGCAATGCGTGCTCGTTCATCAACAGCAACTACATGGGCTTTGGCACCGGCCTCGTGCCGCGCGGTTTTGGGTTCTCGCTGCAGAATCGCGGCGCGAACTTCTCCGCCGATGCCGCGCACCCGAATGTCGTCGCGCCCGGCAAGCGGCCGTATCACACGATCATCCCCGGCATGCTCACGCACCTCGACGGCTCGCTCGTCGGACCGTTTGGCGTGCAGGGCGGTTTCATGCAGCCGCAGGGACACGTGCAAGTCGTCGTCGGCTTGATCGACGACGCGGTCTCGCCGCAAGCGGCCCTCGATCGCGCGCGCTTTCTGATCGAGCCGGTCGATGGCGAGCAAGCGATCCAGCTCGAGCTCGAGGTGCCGGAGGCCACCGTTGCCGAGCTCGGCCGGCGCGGCCACGCGGTGCACGGCGGGATCACCGGGTTCGAACGCTCGATGTTCGGCCGTGGCCAGGTGATTCGCCGCGATCGCGACGGGCGGCTGACCGGCGGCAGCGACAACCGCGCCGACGGCACCGTCGAATCGACATAGCAAATCTGTTGTCGCGCACGAAGCGGATCGGTCAGGATCAGCCTGTGCTGGTGTTACGCATGGTCCAGGAGCAGTTCCACCGCGACACCGAGGACCGACCGATTCGCGAGAGCCGCACGCCGAACGAGCTGTTGCGCGCCGGCGAGATCGAGCTCCGGCAGTGTCCGTACGCAGGATCGCGCGCGCGCTATCAGCCCGAGCGCCCGATGAACGCGTCGGCGCTGCGCCAGACGTCGGCGCATTGGGACGAGATTCTCGGCGCGCTCGCGCTCCTGCGCACCGCATACGCCGATGCGCGCGGCGGCTACCGCTCCGACTGGCTCGATATCTGGCGCGTCGGCCAGCTCGGTTCCGCGCTGCCATGGTTCTTCATCTTGCACGAGCGCACGACCTGCCCTGCCTACGCCGCGGCGCTGTCGAAGGCGACGCTCGGGATCGGGATTTGGGGCTGGCGCGTGTTCGTCAAGATGCTCACCGAGCGCAAGCCCGTTCCGAAGTTCACGTCGCAGTCGATGCTCGACACCGCAGAAGAGACCGAGACGCTGATCTCCGACTACGAAGTGTGCGCCGCCGGCGACAAGATGCTGCTCAAGTTCTTCGACGTGCTGACCGTCGATCACGTGACCGTGTCGGGTGCCGGCGACGTCGCGCACCTGGTCGCGAAGCGCGACGAGCTGTTGCGGTTCGGCTCGCACTACATCGCATTCAAGCAATGGATCTGGCTGTACTGGCTCGCGCGCCGCGCACTCTACGCAGATGTACAGCACGCGCTTGGGCCGCAGCCGGAGCTCGCCGAGCGCATGGACTCGTCGGGAGAGCCGCCCGATTTCTTCGCGCTCGCCGCGCCGAACATCGCCGAGCTCGGGCTCGACGCGCGCCGGCAGTGGTTCGGCAGCCTCGCGATCCTCGTCGAAGCGTTCGCACCCGACGGCAGCGACGTCGCGATGCGCGACCATGCACGCGCGCTCGCGATGATCATGGGTGAGGAGCCGACTCGCCTCGACGACATCGCCGCCGAGGTCGCGCGCACCACCGGCGCCGACACGGATGCGAGCGCGCGCGTCGCCCGAGCGATCGGCCAATATGCGGCGCTCGATGCGCGATTTGCGGACGTGCTCGCGTCTGTCGAGCTCGGCTTTCGCGGCGACGCGTCGGCGCAGTTCGACGCCGCGATGCGCGATCGCGTGATCCGGATGCCGCCGCGCGAAGTGTTCGCGAAGCTCGCACCGACGACGCTCGCGGCGATCAGCCGGCCGTAGAGAGCGCTACAGCAGCGGTGAGATCAGCCGCGCGCTCGCTTGGCCGAGCCGGCGCGACAGCTTCTGCTTGTCGTAGTCGCCGCGGGTGAGCTCGCGACTGTCTTTGAGATCGGCGACGAACGCTTCTGCGAGCGTGAAGTTGACGCTACCGCTGTAGATCACCGCCGCGACCTCGAAGTTGAGCCGGAAGCTGCGGTTGTCGAGGTTCGCGGTGCCGATGATCGCGACGTCGTCATCGCACACGAGTGTCTTGGCGTGGATGAAGCGCGACTCGTACTCGTAGACACGCACGCCGGCCGCGAGCAGCTCGGGAAAGTAGCTGCGTGCGGCCATATCGACGAGCCGGCTGTCGCCTTTCTTCGGCACGAGCAAGCGCACGTCGACGTCACGCAGTCCCGCGGTGAGCAGCGCGGTGAACAGCGCCTCGTCGGGCACGAAGTACGGCGTGGTGAGCCAGCACCGATCGGTCGACTGGTTGATCGCGGTGAACAGCACCTTGTGGATCGCGAACGCGTCGGAGTCGGGACCCGAGCCGACAACCTGCACGAGGTGCTTGCCATCGCTGGCCGGCGTCGGAAACGTGTCGACATCGACCGGACACAGCGTGTCGGTCGCGAAGTACCAATCCTCCATGAACAGCCGCTGCAGCGGCCACACCGCGGCACCGACGACGCGCAGGTGCGTGTCTCGCCAAAAGTTCGGACCGTACTTCGCGCTGTGTGCATCGGTGATGTTCATCCCGCCGGTAAACCCGACGCGGCCGTCGCACACGACGATCTTGCGATGCGTGCGGAAGTCGGGACGGCGCAGGCGCAGCCGCAGCAACCGCACCGGGTTGAACTTCGCGACCTCGACGCCGGCGGCGCGCAGCGGGTCGAGGAAACGCTTCGACAGTTTGTTCGAGCCGGTGCCGTCGACGACCATGCGCACCTTGACGCCGGCTTTCGCGCGCTCGACCAGCGCGTCGCGCAGCGCGGTCCCGATCGTATCCGGCTCCCAGATGTAGTACTCGAGGTGGACGTGATGCCGCGCTTCGGCCACGGCCGCGAGGATCGCCTCGTAGTTGGACGCGCCGTCGAGAAACACGGTCAGGGCGTCCGCGCGGAGCGGCGGCGATTCGCCCAGCTCCATCGCCACGGTCGCGAGCTGCAGGTGCTCGACGTTGCCGTCGTCGAGCGCGGCCATCGCCGCCATCGCCTCGCCGACCGCACGCCGGCTCGCAACGCGCTTGAGCTTCTTGCGCTCGAGTCGCAGCGGCCCGATCAGCCGATAGATCACGAGCCCGATCACCGGCAAGAAGATGAGCGCGAGCAGCCAGGCCAGCGTCGCCGCCGCCGAGCGCCGCTGCAAAATGATCACGATGCCGATGATGATCACCCACACGCTCAGCGCCGCCGTCAGGATCGGTATCGACACGCGCGCAGCTTAGCCTTAGCGCCCGAGTAACGCACCGAGCCGCGGCACGAGCTGCTCGACTGCGTCGCGATCCTTGAACGCGCCTTCGGTCTGCTTGCCGCTCGCACGCCCATCGATGCGCGGCACGGCGAACAACGGGATCAGGCTCGAGCGATAGCCAGCCGCCACGAGCGCGTCGGTGTCGCGATCCGCATCGAACTCGAGGAGCCGCAAGCCGCCGAGCCGCGCGTCGAGCCGCCCAGCCGCCGCTGCATCGTGAAACGCGCGACAGGGCTCGCACCAACTCGCGCCGACGTAGACGAGCAACGAGTCGCCTACTCCGACAGCCTGGACGAGCTCGCCGGTGATCAGCGGCTCCACGTCGCCGCCGGGTGGTGCCTCGATCAGCTCGAGCTTGCGCGGCGCGGGATCGCTGCTGCACGCGACCAAGACGAGCGCCAAGCAGGCACGCATGCGTGGCGATTGTATGCGGATCGAGGACATCGCGCCGTTCGTGCGCGAACAACACGAGGCGTTGAAGCGAGATGGCAGAGCGGCGCTGATCACGCCCGCCGAACGCGTCATCGGTAACCGGCACGAATCAGCCTGGCGTCGATTCCAAGTAGTGGCTGGGATATTCTGATCGCGTGCGTGGCGTCGTACTGCTGGTCTGCTTGTGCGCGTGCAAGCAGTTCTTCGGTCTCGACGACCCGGCCGGTGCAAACGACAGCGGCATTCACGAGGACGGTCCGCGGGCTGACGCGCAGCTGTGCTGGAGCGTGCCGCAAGTCTCGCTCGACTTCTGTCTCGACAGTCCGCTCAGTGGCGACGTGACGGTGAGCTCGACGCAACCGGTCGATATCGACGGCAACGGCACCGGGCTCGAGTGCACGCCGAGCACCAATCCCGCGCTCTGCGTGATCGCCGCCGAAACGATCACGATCACCGCGACCGGTGTGCTGCAGGCGCGTGGCGGAAAACCGCTCGTGTTGGTCGGGCGCACGATCTTGATGCAAGGCACGCTCGACGTGGCGAGTCACTTCGGGATGCCGCACGGCGCGGGCGGCGATGCCGGGCCGTGCACCCCTGGTTCCGCTGCAACGGGACGCGGCGGTGGAGCCGGCGGCAGCTTCGGCACCAAGGGCGGCAACGGTGGCGATCAGGCCGGCGTCGGCAACTCGCGAGCCGCGGCGGGCCAGGTGATCGTTGGAGTGCAGTTTCGCGGCGGCTGCCCAGGCAGCAATGGCGGCGGCTCGCTCGGTCACGGCTCGGGCGGCGGAGCGGTCGCCCTGCTCGCCGGCTCGATCACGTTGACCCCCACGGCCACGATCAATGCGAGCGGCGCGGCCGGTGCGGCGGGCGATGGCGGGAACGGGGCCGGCTCGGGCGGGATGATCGTGTTGCAAACCTCCGCGCTGACGGCCACCGCCGGCTCCTCGATCTTCGCGAACGGTGGCGGTGGTGGCGGTGCCGGCGCCCCGAATCAGGCGGGCGTGAACGGGAGCGATCCTACCGGCCCGACGGTAGGCGGCCAGCACGGCACAGGCGCCGGCCTGGATTCTGGCGACGGCGGTGACGGATATCCCGCCGTCGAGGCACTGAGGAACGGTGTCAACGGCGCCGGAGACGCGGCAGGTGGAGGCGGTGGAGGCGGAGGCGCAGGTGTGATCCGCGTGTTTGGCGCGACGTTGCCTCCCGGTGGGGTGTCACCACCGCCGAGCTAGCTCCGGAAGACAGTGGCAAACGCAAACATCAACCCAAGCGCAACCAGATAACGCGATCGCGCGTCATCAGGTAACGCGTACAATCGACCGCACGGAGCGGACCATGACCACTTTGGGCAAGCTGACGTTGGTGACCACGCTGATCGTCGCGCAACCCGCGATCGCCGACGACGCTACGATCGACGCCACGACCGACGCGGTCGATGCGCCGGGCAATACGACGGCAACCGACCAGCTCGAGCTCGAAGCGGAGCTGAGCCCGCCGAGCGCGGTCGCGGTCGCGCCCGCAGCAACGGTACGCGTGCGCAAGACTCCACTCGCGACGACGCGAGTCTGGGGCGGAGGCGTTCGCTTCACCGGCCTCTCCGGCATCGGTGCGCTGCCCGGCGTCAACTACGGCGGCGAGGTCGCCGGCCACGTGCGTCACGAAGAGCTGTTCGCCGAGCTCGGGATCGGCAAGTGGAAGCCGCAGAAGACGTACGTCGTTGCGGAGTCGCCGCAGCATGTCGAGCTCGGCCTCGACGTCTGGACGCTGCGCGGTGGTTGGGCCTCGATGGATACGCCGCTGCGCGGTTGGGGCCTCGTCGAAGTCGGCGAGCTCGCGAGCGCGGGTGCGATGCCCGGCGTGGTCACGCGCATGATGACCGGCGAGACCCCGCAAGAGCGGCGCTGGAAAGCAGTCGGTGCGGGCTTCGGTGTCGCGTGGCCGATGAGCGACAACGCGCGCCTGATCGGGATGATCGAGCTCGCGGTTCCGGTCGCCCGCCGCGCGATCATGCTCGACAACTGTGTCGGGGCCTACCAGCCCGATCCGCTCGCGGTGCGTTCGTCGGCCGGTCTCGAGCTCGGCTGGCGCTGATCGGCGTTACCGCGTACGCGGCAGCAGCTTGACAGCAGTGCCGTACGCGAGCACCTCGGTCGAGCCCTGCATGAACTCGGTCGCGTCGTAGCGCATCCCGATCACGGCATCTGCGCCGACCTCGCGTGCGTGCTCGATCATCTGAGAGTACGCATCGTGGCGCGCGTTCTCGCAGACCTCGATGAACTCGCGAATATTGCCTCCGGCGAGCGCCTTGAACGAGCCGAGGATCCCTTTGCCGATGCTCGTCGCACGCACGACGATGCCGCGCACGATCGCGAGGTACGCGACGATGTCGTAACCGGCGACTTCGTTACCGGTCGTGACGATGATCTGCTCGATGCGCTCGTAACCGGCGCGATACGGATTGCCGGCCTGTGATTCCGCGGACGGTTCATTCGTGGCCATGCCGCGGCGGTACCACAGGGCGGCGCTCAGCGCACCATGCCGCCGTCGACGAGCAGCGACTGGCCGGTGACGAACGCGGCCTCGTCGGAGGCGAGAAACGCGACGGTGCGCGCCAGCTCGTCGACACTGCCGGCGCGGCCGCGCGGGATCGTCGCCACGATCTCTGGCGCTACCGGCTGCGAGTCGACAAACCCCGCGAGCACCGCGTTCGCACGCACACCGTGCGGCGCGAGCTCCTCGGCGACGATCTTCACCCACGCGCTGAGGGCCGCGCGGAACACACTCGACGTCGAGCGCGATATCTCGGGCCGCACCGCTGCGTAGCTGGACACGCACACCAGCGCGCCACTGCCCTGCTTCGTCATCACCGGCGCGGTGATGCGCGCGAGCCGGATCGCGCTCGCCAGGATCAGCTCGTAGCCGGTGAGCCATTGCTCGTCCGTGAGACTGAGCGGGCCGCCCTTCGGCGGGTGGCCGGTGTTCGCGACGACCGCGTCGATGCGTCCCCACTTGGAGACGGCGGCGTCGGCGAGGCTGCGGAGCGCGGCTTCGTCGCGCACGTCACCTTGGATCGCGATGCCATCGAGCTCGCGTGCGAGGGCGTCGATGTCGGGGCTGCGCGCGAGTAGTGCGACGTGATAGTCGCGCCGCGCGAATTCGCGCGCGATCGCCGCACCGATGCCTTTGCTTGCCGCCGTGACGATCGCAACTCGCGTCATGGCGCGGAGCGTACCTCAGACCGCGACGTCGACGAGCGTTGGCGCCAGCACACGCTGCGCCTCGCGCGGATCGAGTGCGACGAGGAAGCCACGTGCACCGCCGTTGATGTAGATGGTGCGGATCTCGAGAACGGTCGATTGCATGTAGATCGGCATCGCGCGGCGCAGCCCGAACGGTGATGTGCCCCCGACTTGGTAGCCCGAGTGGCGGTCGGCAAGTTCGGGCGCGCACGGCGTGATCGTCTTGACTCCGACGAGGCGCGCGAGCTGCTTCGTCGATACTTCGCGATCGCCGTGCATGAGCACGCACAGCGGCTGCTTGCGCTCGTCCTCCATGATCAGGGTCTTGATCACGGCGTGCTCGTCGACGCCGAGCGCCTCGCTGGAGGCCCGGGTGCCACCGTGCGGCTGCCACGCGTAGAGGTGCGGCTCGAACGCGACGTTCGCCGCGCGCAACGCGCGGATCGCCATCGTCACGGGGTGCTTCGCCATCGAACGGGCAGCGTATACCGGTCGCGCCGCACCGCACGCGCGCTCGCAAGCGCATCTACACGTATGCTCGCGGTACGTGCGCATCGCCATCCCAGTCGCGTTGATCGCGAGCTTGCTGCTGTGCGTGCTCGCACCGATGCGCGAGCTCAGCGGCGATACCGTGCCAGGCCGGATCGGCGGCGCGGTGCTGCGTTGCGCGGGCGACTTCGATCTCTCGCACGTCGACTGGGTCAAGGCCGAGGCTGATCGCGGCGGCGTGTTCTATTTCATTCAGCTCGACGAGGCCGGCGCGTACACGTCGGTGTTTGGTCCTGCGCCGGCCGCGGTGATGTCGCTCGCGCTCGTCGATTTCGGCGACGGCGACGTGATCGCAGACGCCACGCTGCGTTCGCGCGAACGCATTGCCGCCGGTGTGCTGTTCGCGATTTCGGTCGCGTTGATCATGCTCGCGGTATACGCACGCGGCGATGCACGGCGCGCGGTGATCGCAGGCGCCACCTGCGCGCTGTCGTTCGCGGGAGCCGCGTCGCTCGGCCAAGCCATGTGGCAAGCGACAACCGCGCTGCCCGCGCTTACCGGCGCACTCGCGGTGCTCGCCTGGCGCGACCGCTATCCGCGCATCGCTCTCGCCGTCCCGGCGCTGCTGGTGCTCGCCATGATGCTGCGTCCGACGATCGCGCCGCTCGCGATCGGGCTCGGCATCATGTGGGCACTCGACACCGGCGGGGTTCGCAGCTGGCTCGTCGCCGCCGGCATCGCGCTCGTATGCGCGGCACCGCTGATCGTGTGGAACTCGATCCACTTGTGGTCGCCGCTACCGATCGGCCAGTGGGTCGCGAACGCCCGCGAGGCCGACCACGTGTTCTCTGTCGGCGGCGCGCTCACCGGCATCGCCGGCTTGCTTGTCAGCCCCGGTCGCGGCCTGCTGTGGTTCGCGCCGATTACGATCGTCGGAACGGTCGCTGCGCTGCGCAGCCGCACGCACCGCACGGTCGGCATCGCGATCGTCGTGCAGCTCATCGCGATGGCCGCGTTCTTCAAGTGGCACGGCGGGCAGGCGTTCGGTCCACGCTTGCTCGCCGAGACCACGTGGGTTGCGATCTGGCTCGCGCTGACCCTCGACGTGCGTCGCACGTTCCTGCGACCCGTGCTCGCGGTCACGATCATCGTCGGTCAGCTCGCACTGTGGCGCTTCACGCCCGCGCAATGGGAGCAGCGCAGGCTGCCGGCGGCCGATCCGTCTGCGTTCTGGGACTTTGCCGACTCGCCGATTGCCGCGACGTTCACGTCACCCGATCCGCTCGGTCACGACTCGCCACCGGTTGCCCGTGTGTCCTGCGAGCACGGCATGCTGCGCTCGCTCGCGCGCTAACGGCGACGGCGTGCGAGATCGCTCGAAGTCACGAGCTCGTATTGCGTGAACTCGACCTCGCCGACGACCAGCGGATAGAGCTCGGCGACGAACTTCTGCGTGCCGGGTGCATTGCGATGCCGATCGTCGGCAGCTGGGCTGTCGGCGATGATCAGCGACAGATAGTGCATCGGCGCTTTCGGATCGCGATACGTCGTCCACGACGAATCGTCGAGCTCGGTGCGCACGTACGTTGCGAACTCGTGCATCGCACGCTCGGCCTGCTCGCGTGCCTCGGGTCTGACTTGGAACCGCGCCAATTTGAAGACCGGCATGGCGCGACGCTAACGCCGCTTATGCGGCTACGCCAGGACCTGCGGCAAGTGCCTGCGACGACACCGATGCCGGCGGCGGCGAGCTGACGAACTGCGGGAGCACGCGCCACGTGTGCATCACGCGCGCGGCCTCGATCGGCGCGTAACCGTCTCTGCTCGTCCACTTCCAGACCTCGAAGCGAACGTGACTGGGCTCGCGGCCCGCGTAGCCGATCACGTCTCCTGCACGCACGCGCCCGCGGCGGCGCCGGCGGCCGAGCGTCGGCGTGACGAACATCTGCTCGAGGTGCGCGTAGTGCGTCGACCATTGGCCGCCGTGATCGATCGTGACCGCGAACCCGCTCGTCACGCGCGCGGCGAAGCTGATCGTTCCCGCGCGAGCGGCGAACACCGGCACGAACAGCTCGGCGAATGCGACGCGGTCGGAACCGAGATCGACGCCGCAGCGGTCGTCGTGTGCGTGCGCGAT
>Ga0070706_100005819_pt1 | contig 11713 bp, 9 predicted proteins | sample KBSK5501metaG_FD_65476 | JGI IMG/M metagenome (GOLD analysis project Ga0070706, IMG submission 65476) | Corn, switchgrass and miscanthus rhizosphere microbial communities from Kellogg Biological Station, Michigan, USA - KBS K5-50-1 metaG | ecosystem: Host-associated > Plants > Roots >...
TGATATCTCGAAGAGCGCCGTGAGGGCATCGTGCGAGCCGGCTCTCAAGTTTGCCCGCCTTGAATGCTCATGAAGCTCCTTTTTTCAGACCATTGAATAACCAGCCGCCTTCCACGCTTCGACACCTCCCTTTAGCACCGTGACGTTCGTAAAGCCCTGCGCCTGATATTTGGCTGCCTGACCGACAGCGCTCGCTTCGCCGGGTCAACCTCAATAGAAAATGATTTCCTGTGTCTTCGGCAGCGACGCCGCCCGGGACTGCAAGGTGCCGAAGGATATGGACCCGTCCAGATTTAGCATCCGGCATTTGGCCTCGTCTTCATAGGCGCAGACTAGTAGGGCTTGGTTTGCCTTTGTCTTTGCGTACGCTTGTTGCACGCTGGTTCGCTTGATGTCCGCCATCTGTCCTCCTTGTGCCATGCGATTATAACGCTGCGCGAATCCACGTGGGAGCCATCGGTTCGACGATGCGGAATGGGTCAACATCGTTGGAGCGTTGCTGACCTGATTCTCGAAAGCGATCTATGAAGAAGACCGGATAAAAGCCGCGTCCGTGGCGTGGCGTCCTTTGGATTGGTCGCCCGCACGTACGGTCGCATGCCGATTCTACGAGCGCCACTGCATAAAGGTCGTGGGAACTGTTGGAATCGAGATGTGGTGAGTTACTTCCGAGAAGCCATTGCCGCGTAGGGCGGCAAAGGCTTGGCATTATTCGGCAAAAACACTCCAGTGGTTCGTGCGTGATCCACCGAACAATCTATTTCCGGGCGTGCGGCACTCAAGCCGCTTCTGTTTTCTCTTTTGTCGCTACTGCTTTCACTTCTATTGAGTCAGCGATTGCCGCCCACGCCTTGCCTTGCCCCCCGACGAATGAACAGCTCCATCTACAGCGCAAAACACTGGTCTAAACTGCACATTAGAATACGCGACATGTCGCGTGCGCACACCCGGTGTTAAATCCCGATAGCGCTCACAATCCCAGAATCAGCCTTTCCGTGGACGAGTCGCCGACCATCCGCCCTCAAACGCTGCAGGGGTCAACTGCAAGGCGACGCCGCTCCTTCTCCGAGAGAATTACTGACGCGCACCTTATGCTTTGCCGCGACGTTGGTCCACGAGCTTGGATGATTCTGTTCTCGATCTAAAGTGAATTTAAAAAGGTTATCAGAGCTTGCTTTTCTGCCGCTGTTAGATCGCGGAAACGATTTCTTTCCTGTGCGGCCTCGCCACCGTGACGCTCAATGGCGCTTTCCAAGGTCAAGGACTTCAGGTCGTGCATGTGGCGAGGGTGCATGCGCAACCCCCACAACGGCACGGTGCGCAGTTTGTTGGCTGTGTCTTCGGGAGGGTTTTGGACGATACCGTCCCCGGTCTCGATGTCGTGAAGCAGAAAGTCACTGTAAGGGTGGATGATCTTATTGCCCAGCGCGTCAGGTATGGTAAACGCTCCGCCATCGATAACTGTTCCAGGGGAAGCGGTAACGATGGTGCTGACATGGCAACTGGCGCAGCCAATATTCTCGAAGATTTGATGTCCTGTTTGTGCTGCGGCCGAGGCAGCCACGACCGAGTCGCGCGGCGGTGCTTTGGTGCCGCGCACGAACTGCGCGAAGTGATCGATATCCGCCAAACCGATATTGTCTGGAACGTCTTCAGGGTCGGTCGTGATCTTGCCAACCGTGGTTACGTCCTTGGGCCGCAGGCGGTTGGTTACGCCCATTTCATTCAGGTATGCGTCACCGATAAAAGAAAGCAAGCTACTGTGCTGATCTTTCCAGCCAAAGCGACCGATGCGTGTTTGTCCAGGCGCTTCCAGAACCGGAACCTCGACTGCTTCACCGTGGATTCTGCCGTGGCTGACCTCTGCCTGGTGCTGAGCGATGGCTTGCAAGGTGCTGTCGTCGATGGCTTCGACAAAGCCGTCTCCCAAGGTATTGAGAGCTGCACGCAAGGCGCGAATGTTTTCAGTATCCGGTATGCGCTCCTGCGCCTGTGGAATTAGCGCACGGTCGTTAATAATCGAGCGATTTGCAATAATGTTGGCCCCGTCGTTGATAGGAACGGTCGCGGCCACGAAATTGCCGTTGGCGTCGTTATGGCCGGCGCGGATTTCCGTGAATTGACTGGACCCGCCGCTAACAGGGTTCTGGTGACAATCCGCGCATGCTCTCGCGTTAAACACGGGCCCCAGCCCAGTGCGGGCATCATGGTCTTGTTCAAAACGAGTTTGGTCGAGGGCATAGGTATCGCCGGATGGTTCGGCGATGCCGTTGCTGACGCTCTGTGATCCAGGGTCTTGCGCCAGGGTGGGAGTGTCAAAGCCAGTCGGCGCTTCGGTCGGGCCTTGCTGCGCAACGCCGACGACGACAATCGCGAGCACTCCCAGGGCGAAGACTGCAAATGAGATACATTTACGGAACATGGGCTACCTCCGGAACAGACTTAATTTGGCCAGAAGCGAATCTGAGCACACTCTTCGGCAACACCTTCACTCAGTGCAGGACAGTGCCACTCGCGCTTTTATTCCAGGCCGGATGTTAAAAGTGTATTAAAGCCATTATCTACCGCAGGAAGAAACACCGAGCGCGCAGGTTAGGGCAAGGGCTTTGCAATTCTTCAGTGTTCTGGAACTCAGTTGTAATGTTTTGAGGTGGCCGTAATTTTTCCGGGCGAGGCCGGTCTGAGGATGCGTGAGCCGGAGTGGACCGCATCCGTCTATACGCGGCTCACACTCCGCCTCATGACAGATCGGCGTCATCCGCGTTGTTGCCATGGGTGATGTCATCCCAGCCTCACACCACAGGAACCGCAGCAGAAAAACTGCCCGTGAGCATAGTGTTCTGGCGTGTGTTCGATAAAGCTGTCAGAGGAAGCCGCCCTCGGTTGCGGCGGCCCAGACAATGGAGCCCATACTCTGGCCCGCCGAAGGAAGGTTTCGACTGCACCAGCCAGTGACTTCTGAACGGTTGGCACAACCAGGCGAAGGTCCTCGGCTGAGCGAGGAGCGTCAGGTTTCGATGGTGATCACTCGAGGCCTGCAGAGCCGCAATCTTGCCGCGAGCGCATGTGGAATGAAAATGACCAAGCTGGGCTCTACTCGTGACGTAGCGCCACGATGGGATCCACGCGCATAGCCCGACGGGCGGGAACGTAGGAGGCGGCGAGCGCGACAGTGATCTGCAAAAAAGCGACGCCCAGGAACGTAACCGGATCGTAGGTCCCGATACCGAAGAGGAGGCTCGCGAGGAAGCGCGCAAGAACGAAAGCGCCCGCCAGGCCAAGCCCCACGCCGATGAGAGTCAACTTGAGAGTTTGCCCGAGAATCATTGAGCGCACGTTGGTGAGCTGGGCGCCAAGCGCCATGCGGACTCCAATTTCTTGCGTGCGCTGGCTGACGGTATAGCTCATCACTCCATAGATCCCGATGGCCGCGAGCAACAGCGCGAGCGCCGCGAAGATTCCTACTAGAACCGCGGAAAAGCGGCGCGGCGAAATGGAATCCGAGATCAGTCCGTCCATGGTCGTTATGTGCGCGATCGGCAGATTGGGATCCACTCTGTGAACGACGTCCGTAATGCCTGCCGCGAGCTTGACGGGATCGGAAGTCGTGTGAACCACAAGATAGGGCGTCCATCCGCCGGCGAAATAGGCGTCATAGGTCGGCCCGTCGTCCAGCCCAAACTGGTGCACGTTGCCCACGATGCCGATGATCGAAAACCAACACGGTTTTGGGTCTAGGGAGCAGAAATTGACCCGCTTTCCGAGAGCGTCCCCTTGCGGCCAGTAGCGCCGCGCCATGTTCTCATTGATAACCATGTTTAGGACTTTCCAGTCGTCCTCGTTGAAGGTGCGGCCAGCACGCAGCGGAATTGCCAGCGAGAAAAAATAGCCGAGACTCACCGTACGAGTCTGCGCGATTGGACGTACGCCGACCGCAGGAATAGGCTGGCCTTCGATGACGAATCTCGAGGCCTGGCGAAATTCGTTGCCGAGCGGCAAATCGTCGATTCCACCTACTTCCTTGACGCCTGGCAAGCCGCGGACTTGCGCGGCAATTTCTTCAAACTGCAGAGACTGCTTCTCGCCCAGCTTGAGCTGCTGTTCCTGCGAGAGCTGGTTGATTTCCGCGAAGGACAGTGCGGGCTGCTGGATTTCCATCGTGAGGATGTGCTCGGCGCGAAAGCCAGGATCGACGTCGAGCAGACGCTGAAAACTCCTGAGCAGTAAGCCCGCGCCGATGAGAGGAATAAGAGCCATTGCGATTTCGGAAATCACCAGCAGATTGTGAGTTTTGTGACCGCCGGATGAGCTGGCTCCCTTGCTTCCCTGTTTCAGCACGCCGGCTAGATTTGTCGTTAGCGTATGCGTCGCAGGCAGCAAACCGCAGGCAAGACCGGTCGCGAGACAAATTGCGACGGTGAATGCCAGAACCCAGCCGTTCAGACCGGTTCCGTTCAAGATAGCAAGATCGGCAGGAACCAACGCCATCAAGACTTTCAATCCGCCTATAGCGAAAAACACGCCCATTACTCCGCCCAGCATGGACAGCAAAATGCTCTCACCGAGCAACTGGCGGATCAATCGCCACGGACCGGCTCCGAGGGCGGTGCGCACCGCAATCTCTCTTTCTCGAGCGGCATTGCGCACCAGGAGCAAGTTCACAATATTCGCGCAGGCGATCAGCAGGACAAGTCCGACCGCTCCGAACAAAACGAGCAAAGTGCTGCGCAAGCTAGTTGCAGAGGGATCCTGAAGTCTTTGCACCAGGACGCCAAATCCCTTATGAGCATCAGGATAAGCGATCCCTTCCTGCTGATTGAGCCGCCCAATTTCGTCCTGCGCTTGCGAAAGGCTGATGCCCAGTTTTAGCCGAGCGATAACGGCGAACGGGTGATGAACGTGCTCCGTCATGTCGTCGTCAAATTGGCCGAGGGGCATCCACAAATCGGCCCAGCGCAAAAGCTGAAAACCGGCAGGCAGAATCCCCACGACGGTATAGCGCTTGTTGTCCAGAATGACATTACGGCCGACAACGCCAGCATCGCCGCCAAACCGGCTCTCCCAAAGACGATGCCCCAGGATCACTATCGGCGCACTGCCGGTGCGGTTCTCCTCGGGAACGAACGAGCGGCCCGCGACGACGCGTGCTCCCAGCATGGAAAAAAGGTCTGAGCTGGCATACCCCACCAGCACGCGCTGCGCCTCACCATCTCCTGTGAGGTTAAAGCCCTTTGAGGTATCCCCGTAAGCTCCCATCTCTGAAAAACTGGTCGCTTGCTGATGCCAATCGGCGTAATCGCCAGGAGACAATCCGGCCCGGGGGATCTGTGGCGGATAGGTGTTCCAGATCTCCACCAAATTCTCCGGATGGGGATAAGGAAGAGGCCGAAGCAGAACATTTTCGACGACACTGAAAATCGCTGTGTTCGCTCCGATCCCCAGCGCCAGCGTGAGTACGGCAACAGCGGTAAAACCCGGCGTTCTTGACAGGTTGCGGACTCCGTAGCGAATGTCTTTCAGAAGGCTATCGAGCATAAAGGACTTCTCGCCTAGTTAATGATAAGCGCTCCAGTCTGCCAAAGCGCTTGTTTGAAGCCTGAGTCCTGTCCGGCGCAGAGCGCAGTGAGCCAATGCCGTCCGCGAGTGCTCCGTTCACGGAATCACGTCTCCCGGGAGCGGCCCCTGGCCTTCGTAAGCTCGTAGATCTCTTTACCTGCAACCACAACTCCGAATCGATTGCGCAGCGGAGGAAGCATCGGCATAATTTTCTCGTCGAGCGTAAGAGCCAGTATTCCGAGTTGCGGAATTTTGGCCTGTTCCCTTGTAACCAGGTTGGTAAGGCGTTCCTGCAGGTCTTGTTTTTCGCTCACCTTATTTGATAGGAGACAGTCTGTTTGCCGCGCTGGATTTCGAGTGTGGCTTTCTTGCCCACAGCTGACGACTGTAGTTCAGCAGTCTCTTTACGATTTTTTGGAGTGATACGGACTCGCAGACCACAGCTGGACTCTGGTAATTATCGTCGCGATAAAAATCTGCTGCACTGAAATCTCCTCTGTCATTCAAAGGCCGATCAATCGTGGTTTTCCGGGTGTCACAGTCATGGCTGCCTAGCGAGTAACGCTTCGATCGTGCAAAGATTCAAGCGCCAGATCTTCGGTTACCCACTGAACATGCGTTGGATAATCACCGGTAGCTTTGTAGCCTAGCTATCTTCGCTCGGTTAATCCGCCAGTTAAAGAGCCAAGTTAACGTTTTAATCTGTCTCAAAAGTTTTTTCATTAGACCTGACCTACCCTCCTTGCGTTGGAAGCACGGAAAAGTCAACTAAGATTCACGCTCATGTGACTTGCCGCTGGAAGTCCTCCATAGCTGCAAATTGAAGACAAGAACATCGTTTATCCTCCCATTGTTCTGAGCGTCGTCTAAGTTAAGCGGCGTAGGCAGTGGTTCGGCCAATTTCCCGTTCCATTTGGTGTTTTTCCCAGCAGCTTCCTTCCTGCCCGGCGAAGGGTTCAGCGTGGTATCGGTGGTAACTTGGATCACGGCCATCGAGCGCGGAGTCGGGAATCTTCTCCCGTACCCATCTTTGCCCTGACACGATTGACGATCGGCAGAAGGCGCATTGATTCGCGCAGCAGACGATCATTTTTCCTCCTGTTCCCTAGATGCAAAGAGGCGACCCGCAGGTCGCCCCATGCGTAGATTGATGGATCTAGTTACTTCCCTGAGGCAGACGTGCCCCTCGCTGATTTCGCCGCGGCTTCCAAGATCTCCGATCGAGACACTGGAATGGTGAATACGTGGTCAGCAGTTTCGATCTTGCTGAGGAAGTGCTGACCATCGATTTGCTCGAAACTAACTTCGCGTTTGTAGGCACGAGTGCTTTCGACTTCGGTCGAACGGACCATCAGTCCCGCACGACTTTCAAAGTGGCTGAGGATTAAGACCTCTGGGTGGATACTGGACAAACGGTTCACCCGATAGGTGCGTGCGGGGAGTGTTTTGCCAGCGACCACGAACTCGTAGGGAATGATGTTGACCACGATTTGGTCGACAGCCTGGCCCTTAGCGGCCGTGCCTAAACCGGTGACGCCGATTAGGGCAATCAAAAAACGCAAATAATGCTTTCTCATTATTTCGCCTTTGAACATTAGAGTGTTCATCATAGATAACTACCGTTTCGACGTTTCTATTCCACGAGAGCAGCGCTTAGCACACAACATCCTAGAAAGGTACACAGGCGACGAGACTCGTTTTTTCGCAGCGAAGTGACAGTATCCGCGAGGGCGTGCTGCGCCTTAAGACGAGAGCCCGGTTGTAGGCAGGAGCACGACAATCTCGGACAGTGGGGTCGTAATTTCTTGAATTGCGTGGCCACTGGTGGGGCGAAAACGTATGTCGTTTGGAGTTTCGGAAACTGAAAAAGTGCCATCGAACGATGAATAACTTCGCTCACTTTTCAGTCTCAAGGGCAACATAATGGAGACTGCCCAGGCGTTCAACCTGCAATACGATCGCGTCGGTGGTGTTGACAACGTCGAGGGCTGAGCGCAGGGAGTCGACACTGTCCACAGGCGTTCCATTTACGGAATAGATTACGTCTCCCGGGAGCGGCCCTTCACCGATGTAAACTCCTTCGGACTCTTTCGCGGCAACAACGACTCCAAATCGATTGCGAAGTTGTGGAAGTATCGGTAGAAGTCGATCATCGAGAGTAAGAGCCAGAATTCCGAGTTGCGGAATTTTGGCCTGTTCCCTTGTAACCAGGTCGGCAAGGCGTTCCTGCAGGTCCTGTTTTTCGCTCACCGGTATTTGATAGGAGATACTCTGTTTGCCGCGCTGGATTTCGAGTGTGGCTTTCTCGCCCACAGCAAAAGGATAGAGAGCTAACGCGAATTGACGGATATTTTCAACTGGCTTTTTATTCACCGATAGCACGATGTCACCGGGCATCAAACCGGCGCTCGCCCCTGGGCCTCCTGGAATTGCATCCTCAATCACGATACCGTCGTCGCGATCGAGACCTAATCCCGATGCCAAAGCGGGCGTGATATTACGCGCCGAAACACCAATCTGATGATGGTGCACGTGACCATCAGTTCGAAACTGGTTGTAAACACTTCGCACTACATTGCTGGGAATAGCCAGACCGATCCCTTCATTGCCGCCTGACTGGGTGAGAATAAGTGTATTAGTCCCGACGACGCGACCCCTCGTATCTACCAGCGGTCCTCCGCTATTGCCCGGATTAATGGCTGCATCGGTCTGCACGTAGATTGTCGGACTGTCTGGATCTGGTTGTCGCGCGACCGAGCTCACAATCCCCATACTCACAGAATTATCGAAGCCTAGAGGACTGCCAAACGCCAATACCAATTGGCCTTGTTTTAGATCGCTTGAATCAGACAACTCCAGTGTTGGCAGACCGCTAGCCTCGATTTTGAGCAGCGCAAGATCCGTGTCACGATCAGCCAATACGAGCTTGGCGTCGAATAAAGCGTGACGTGATGCTCCATTCTGTTGTGCCGATAACTCCGCTTCGTTATTGAGCTGAACCCGAATCCGACGTCCCCCTTCCACGACATGCGCGTTTGTTACGATCCATCCATCCGACGCAATTATGAAGCCCGATCCGGAGGTCAGGCCGCGCGACAACAGCCCCGTGTTTCTATGCTCGCGGTCGTTATTGGGCATGTAACCCGTGCTAAAGATCTGTACAACACTGGGCCTCACTCGTTTCGACAGCATCTGTAGAGATGTGCTTACTTGCTGAAGCGGATCAAAACTATTATCCAGCGCCGAGCGTTTGGTCGGCACCGACGTTGATGCATTGCTGGACTGCGCTCGTAACGGCGAAGATGCGATAAATAGTCCCAGGCAAAAGACGACTGAGCGAATTGGAGCTTTTTGTTTACAGATTTTTGCTCGAAAGATTTTCATAAGAAGCCCTAATCCCGTTGCTTTCATCGAAACCGTTTTGCCAGATGGACAAAGACTCTGCTTGGTCAGCTCGCATCTCTATGGTCCTCTTTGCCTAAAGCAGACGATGCCTACCGGTGTATTGGCCGGCTCTATTGCTGCTTCAAGATCGGGTGTGTTGCTTTGGGCGACAGAGACGGTTTTTCCCGAACTCTCGAGAAGCGATCGGCCAGTCTGTATTTTTCAACTAAACGAGTCACGAAGGCGACTACCGTTAGAGCCAGCACGAGTAGCACAAGCCATATCACGATTGTTGGTCTGAACATTGTTGATCCCTTTCGCACTTTAATGCCGACACCGGATTTCCTGAATTCGTACCTCCGGCACCGATGCCTTCCTCTCATGGATACCGGTGTCACCAGTGTTCTATTCCGCCTTTCGCCAATCCAACCCACTAAAGGCCTTGCGTGCCGAAGCATGCGGTACTCGGTGCGCCAGATGAATACATTTGATTGGACCTCCATTAACCCCTTCAAGCTTGATTTCATTCCTGCTTGTCGCCTGGCAACGAACAGCAGGACGGATGACCGTTGTGCGCGGAAGTGTGGAATAAATGGGCGAGTGCCTTGGTCCTGACAGACGAAGCACGTTGAATGGCGAGCGCGGGAACTGCCAATCCTGCCGCCGCGGTTCCCAGCTCCGGTAACGCCAGCCCCGGTTACGAAGGACGAGGAAAGCTTACTCCGCAATGGTCGTGACGCACGCGGCGATTATCGGAACTGTCACCAAACTCGCGGGGCTGTACATCTTGCTGTCTGCGGGCATCGTGTTCTTCCGCGTCGTTACTGGAAATGGCTGCATACGAGCGCCGGTATGCGCGACATTTGTTTCGCAAACAGGTTTGTGTTTTGTTATTCTGAGGAACGAGATTGAAGATCGTCCCAATCTACGGGAATCGGGCCGAACACCTGGTTCAATCCCATTGGTCCTTCGAACAGACCCGTCGGCCCAGTGAATCCGCGTTTGGCCATAGAAGCCGCGTAGACAGTGCGCATTCCCGTCCAACCCGGCGAAAAGCCCTTCCATTGAGAAACGGGTTCGACATGGATACAGGCGAGCGAGACGCAGTCGGCGGTGGCGATCGAGATAGCATCCGCGATTTGCTCCGCGGACAGCCCAAAGAGTTTCCCCGCCGCAGCCGCAACCGACATCGCTAACTGCGTGGCGTGGTTGAAGCCCTTTACCATCACTGGGACCACGGCGGTAAAGCGGCACTGGATTTCGTACGACACGGCCAACGCCAGCATGAACTCCTCACCGGACGCCCCGGCGCGCTCGGCCGCCGCAAGCACTGCCCCAAAGTTGTCACTGGGATGACAAAGGCCCGCCAGGCGACATGTAACTGTCCAGAAGGTCGACGTAACGCGTAAGACCCGAGTTGAACAGCGCTGCTTGATCTACGGAAGTCTTGCCGCCGCCGATCAATGTGCAACGGCTGGGAGCTCGGTATTCTTCGAACTGTTCGCGTAGAGCTTGAAACGGGCGGCTCGGTAATGCGGCGATCGCGCACGCAAGGCTGTCCAAAATATTGCGCTTGAAAAGCTGCCGTATATTGGGCTTCAGCTGCTGCGCCCGGGCCGCTGCGGCAAAAGCGGCGATGCGTTCAACTGCTGAGCGTGTTTCTGCCTGCTGATGTGATACGAGTTGCGTTGCCTGCTGCACCATGACGTATTCCCCCTCCACAAAAATTGTTTGCCGATACGGTTCGTCCGTATTCGACACACTCGTGATTGAGCCAGAAGGGTCGGGTCAAAACAATTGGACGAAGGTATCGCCGATACCTTGGTATCAGATGATGCTGCAAACGACTTTTGCCTGCTTGTTTTGAGCTATTTTGCTATGCGCGAGAGCGTGCGGTCGTTCTATTCGACCTGCAACCATGTATCGGCTTTGTTGAGCTCATTGGTTGAGGAAGTCTCCGAAATCGCCGGACCGGTGATTCAGTGGAGCGCAAAGCGCAGCAGAAGCGCTCGCGAGCCTGGCAAGGAGAAATAGAAAATTGGAACAAATTGCAGGCAAGTCATAGGAATCACGGCAGCCACGTCGCTGCGTTGGAGCCGGTTCCAGACCCGCTCGATAATCGAAACCAATGCCGAAGCCGGAGTGCGTGAATACGTGCAGCTTCGTTGAAAGGCCCCAAGAGTCAAATCTAATTCTCCTTTGCGCGCCTGGCGGTGAGGTTGGGAAGAAAGGCGGTGAGGATGCCGAGTGCGGGAAGAAACGAGCAGACGTGGTACACGAAGCTGATGCTCGTGTGGTCGGCAAGCTTGCCCAGCAGTGCGGCGCCGATACCGCCTAAGCCGAATGCTAGTCCGAAGAAAAGTCCGGAGACGGTGCCGATTTTAGTGGGGATGAGATCCTGGGCGTAGACGAGAATCGCGGAAAAGGCGGAGGCAAGAATGATGCCGATGATGACGCTCAGAATTTCGGTCCAAAAAAGGCTGGAATAGGGCAGAAGCATGGAGAAAGGAAGCACGCCGAGAATGGACCACCAGATGACGAATTTGCGGCCGAAGTGGTCTCCGATTGGCCCGCCGATGATGGTGCCTGCGGCGACAGCGCCAAGAAATATGAAAAGGTGGACCTGGGCGCTCTGCACGGAGATATGGAAACGGTCCATGAGATAAAAGGTGTAATACGAGGTCAGACTGGCGAGATAAAAGAACTTCGAGAACATCAGGATGATGAGAACACCCATGGTGAGCGCAATTTTGCTCGAAGAAAACGTCGGACG
>Ga0070706_100005820_pt1 | contig 11701 bp, 3 predicted proteins | sample KBSK5501metaG_FD_65476 | JGI IMG/M metagenome (GOLD analysis project Ga0070706, IMG submission 65476) | Corn, switchgrass and miscanthus rhizosphere microbial communities from Kellogg Biological Station, Michigan, USA - KBS K5-50-1 metaG | ecosystem: Host-associated > Plants > Roots >...
TGGCCTGATATCGGTTGACACTTTCGGGCCGGGTAACGGAGGAATCCTAGCTGTCCATGCGGGATCTTTAAATATCGATGGGTCGGCCGTACCAAATGCCTTTACCGGCATTTCCGCGCAATGCCACGCGTCCGCTGCAGGGGATACAGGAGCCGCTGGAAACCTGACCCTCGGCGTAGCTGGTCTGCTGGAGATAACGGGCGGGGGCGAAATTTCGACCGATACATTTTCTGAGGGGCGCGGCGGGAATTTGTTCATTCAGGCCGGCTCGTTGATGATCGACGGTTCGGGAACACCGACTGTTTTTACCGGCCTTTCGGTGCAATCGGAACCGTCCGCGCACGGGGACGCGGGAGATCTGACCATCAAAGTCGACAGCGCTACTACGATCCGGGGACATGGCGAAATCGCTACGGGCACATTCTCGCCGGGAAAAGCAGGTGATTTATTGCTCGAGTCACATTCCCTGATTATCGACGGGTCAGCTACGCCGCCCGGTTTCACGGGGATAAGCGATCAATCGCAAGGGGCTGGAGATGGCGGCAATCTGACGGTCCGCATAGCGGGTACGCTCGAGATCATGGACCACGGTTCGATCTCGACGGCCGCTTTCTCGTCAGGCAACGCTGGCAATCTGTTTGTTCAGGCGGGCTCCCTTAGGATTGCTGGTTCGGCCACACCGGGATTCATCACGGGTATCTCCTCCGAGTCCGCACCAAACGCCACAGGGCACGCGGGCGATCTTACGATTGCGGTAACTGGTGTGCTCAAGATTGCCAGCGCAGGCCAGATCAGCGCTGGCACCTCCTCCTCGGGCAAAGGCGGCGATTTGTTGATCAACGCCGGCTCCCTCACGATTGATGGATCGACAACACCGGATCTTTTTACGGGAATAGAAAGTGAAACTGAGGCCGCAGGAGACGCCGGAAACCTGACCGTGCGCGTAGCTGGTCTGCTTGACATAACGGGCGGTGGCGAAATTTCGACCGATACATTTTCCGAGGGCAAAGCCGGTAATTTGTTAGTCGAGTCGCATTCCCTGATTATCGATGGCTCAGCTACCCCATTCCGTTTTACCGGGATAAGCGATCAATCGCAAGGGGCTGGAAATGGCGGCAACCTGACCGTACGCATAGCGGGTCCGCTCGAGATCACGGACCACGGTTCGATCTCGGCGGCGAGCTTCTTCTCGTCGGGCAACGCTGGCAATTTGTCTATTCACGTCGGCGGACCAATCCGTTTAAGTGGCGGGAGCGACATCGCGACCTTGTCGGATTTCGCTAACGCCGGATCTATTGAAATAGCTTCAGGAGGACGCATTGAGCTGCTTGACCAGAGCGCAATCACTGCGTCGGCGGGTGCCAACGGCGGCAACGTGCACGTTACGTCACCAAGCCTTCTTTATGTGTTGGATAGTCAGATAACCGCGACTGCAGGTACCGAGCAAACCGGCGGTGGCACGGGCGGAAACATCACGATCGATCCGACCTTTATTGTGCTGAATAATAGTTTGATCAGTGCCAACGCTGCCGCGGGCCGGGGCGGGAACATTAATTTCATTTCAGATTTCTTCTTTAACTCAAGCAGCCCCATCACTGCGACCGGAACGACGAACGGAACGATTAACATCACCGCACCGGAGCTGGATCTGGGCGCTCAGCTGATTACCCTGCCAGCATCATTAGTTAGTGCTGAAAATCAGCTGCGGGAACGCTGCACGGCATTGCTGCAGGGCGATTTCAGCAGCTTTATCTCAATCGGTCGCGGCGGGACTGAGCCGGAGCCAGAAGAACTCCAGTCGGAGTTCTGAGGACAGAGGACAGAGGGCAGAGGACAGAGGTCGGAGGTCGGAGAACAGGAAACAGATGGTTAGTCGGACCGTAATTTGCTATAAAGAGACAGGGTGTTTCGGCTTCGGGGCATTTGGGGATTGATCTTCTGCGCTCATCCGCTTTTCGGCGGAGTTGTTCTCGACGGCAGTTTTGGAACACGTGGCGCTTTGCCGGGGCCGAACTACATGATCTCGGCAAATCTGGGAAAGCAGGTAGGCAACAATCTCTTTCAGAGTTTTAACCAGTTCAATCTGATCAGCACGGAATCGGCGACGTTCACCGGGCCGAGCAACATTCAGAATATTCTGTCTCGAGTAACGAGCGGAAGTCCATCTTCGATCGACGGCAAAGTCAGTTCACAGATTCAGGGAGCGAACCTATTCTTTCTCAATCCGGCGGGCGTGATGTTTGGGCCGCACGCCCGATTGGATGTGAGCGGTTCTTTCGCTGTCAGCACGGCGGATTACGTGAAGATGGTCGGAGGCGGTCGCTTCAATGCGAATCTTGGTGGCGGCGATGTTCTGACTTCCGCGCCGGTGAGCGCGTTTGGTTTTTTAAATACCGCACCCGCGGCAGTTTCTATTACAGGCACGCCCGGCAATTTTTTTAGTTCATCGCCCGCCCTAGGCGTTGGACCCGGGAAGTCATTCTCGATTGTGGGGGGAGATATAAATATGTCGGGAGGGCTAATCGGTGGCGAGGGAGCGCGCGTAAACTTAGTCAGCGTAAAGTCCCCAGGCGAAGTACAGTTGGACGCGACCGATTTCAATAGCGCGGTTGACGTCGCGCAGTTCACTGCAATGGGTACGGTTAATCTCTTCGAAGCAGCCATTGGCCCTGTGTTGATCGGGCTGCCTGGCGGCGGTCCCGCTGGTCCCGTAGTTATCCGCGGCGGCAACTTTTACTTCGATAATAGTATTCTCGGCGCCGAGAGCGTTGACATGCAGCTCGCTGGCAACGCACAGATCACAAACCATTCACAGATTGACGGCGGGACCGTTGCTATGCAACTCGGTGGCTCCGCACAGATCACAAACTATTCAAGCATTTTCGCATCCGACACTGTTTCTGTGCAAGTTGGTGCCGACCCCTTCCAGTTCGGCGGCCTCCAGGTCGCAAACTATTCACAGATTGTCGCGGGGGGCGCTCTTGGTATCTTCGCCAACGATGTCCAAATCACACATTTTTCAGTCCTTCAATCCCTTCAGATTGGTATTGACGCGGGCTTCGTAGAGATCAGCGATTCTGCATCGCTTTTAGTTGATTCGTTCGGCGTAGGTGCCCCTGCGGGTAGTTCAGGTGCAGCTGTCGCAATAAGTGCCGACCAGCTTTTTATTGAAGGTGGCGGACGCATTTCCTTGAGGACGTTTGGTTCGTTCGACGGAGGAAATGTCGATATCGAGACTGGCTCGCTTCTCATTGCGGGGGCCGGCTCGGGCATTTTCGTCGACGCCGAGGTGGGTAGCAGCGGAAAGGCTGGCGGCGTAATCGTGCAGGCTGGCGATCTGAAGATCACAGGCGGCGGGCAGATTTCCTCAAGCACGTTTAGCGTAGGCGATGCCGGAGATGTCAACATCACCGCTGACTCCGTTTCGATCGACGGGGCGGGGATCACTGTGACCACATTTGCTAGCGGACACGGCGGTGACTTGATGTTGACCGTAGGCTCTCTCACGCTCGCAAACGGAGGCGGTTTGTCAGCGAGGACCCAGGGTAGTGGAAACGCGGGTAACATCACAGTTCAAGCAAGTGAGGCGACTATCACGAACGGCTCGTCAGTCAGTGCAACAACGTTTAGCTCTGGAAACGCCGGCACAATCACAATGCATATCGGTGGTCAGCTTCTGATCACCGATCCGTTCTCTTCTCGCGGTTTTACTGGAATTGATTCTGAGAGCTTGCGCGACGATGGCGGTCAAGGTGGGAATGCCGGTAGCATTCATATTACTGCTGACGATCTGAGTTTTGTCCGTGGAGGCGCAATCACAACAGTGACCACGGAACGCGGAGGAGCGGGAGGAAGTATCGAGATCGACGTAAATACCATGAGCGCTGAAGCCGCTTTCATTGGAGCGGACACGAGTGGTAGCAGTGGTAACGCGGGAGACGTGCTGGTCCGAGCGGGTACTTTGAGGCTGTCCACTGGAGCCGAAATCTCGTCTAAAACGTTTGGCATAGGTGACGGCGGAAGCGTCACGGTAGTAAGCGATTCGCTTCTGATTGATGGGCAACGCGTCGGCTCATTTGCACCATGCGGCATTTTTGCAGCGGCACAACCCGGTAGCACCGGCAATGCTGGGAATATCGACGTCCACGCGCACAATGCAGGAATCATTAACGGTGGGCAGATTTCGTCGAGCACCTTTGCCGAGGGTAATGGTGGGAATGTCGGCGTCACAGCCGGCTCGCTTCGCATTGACGGAGCGGGCGCCGCAGAATTTTCCACCGGTATTTTGGCGGTCGCTGGTGTCGGCAGCAGCGGCATTGGCGGGAGCGTTACGATTGAAGGGGCGTCTTTAAGATTGAGGAACCACGGCACTGTTTCGGCCGCATCCTTCACCTCTGCTCCTGCTGGTTCTGTCCGCTTGGGGTTCGCCTCGCCGCTTCGCACGTTGAGGGTGAACTCCGGTAGCTCTATCTCGAGCGCGAACACGGGCAACGGAGCGGCCGGGAGCGTTCTCATTCACACAAATGGACCGGTGGATGTAAGGAATGGCAGTATCTCTACGTCATCCGCCGCGGCGGATGCAGGATCGATCGATTTGTTTTCAGGTGACGTAATCAGACTGAGCGGCGGCGGCAGTATCACCGCATCGGCGGGCGCCAATGGCGGCAACATTCACATTAAGGCGCCGAGTCTTGTTTATCTCTTGGATAGCCAGGTTACGGCGACGGCAGGCGCGAACGGCGAGAACGGAGCCGGGGGTAACATTACGATCGATCCGCTCTTTATCGTTCTGAACAACAGCTTGATCAGCGCCAATGCCGCGGCTGGTCAGGGTGGGAACATAAATCTTCTTTCCGATTTCTTTTTTGCTTCGAACGGTCCGATCACCGCGACCGGGACGACGAACAATGGCACGATCAACATTGCCGCCCCTGAACTTGATCTAGGTGCCCAACTGATCACGCTGCCGACATCATTGATAAGTGCGGAGAACCAACTGCGGGAGCGTTGCACAGCACTGCTCCAAGGCGACTTCAGCAGCTTTATTTCGATTGGGCGGGGCGGGACCGAGCCTGAGCCGGAAGAACTCCAGTCGGAGTTCTGAGGACAGAGATCCCGCCTTCGCGCGAGGCTACTCCGAAAGCTTTCGCGAGCAGGCGGCGCGGCAGGCAGAGGACAGAGATCAGAGGCCAGAGGTCAGATTCGTGGAATCGTTGAACGGTTGAAACCGTTGAACCCCTGACGGCAATGGCTATTTCTGGTTGGGCTGGAGCGGCAGCTCTAACAACCGCACTTGCCGCTTTAGGAGGCCCGGCGGGGATGCTCGGAGGTGTAGCCGTACTCGGTGTTTAGCTCTCGCATCATACGGCCTTTCACAGCAAACAACTTCAAAAAAAGGGTCGCAAAAGACAGGACATAATCGCCGAAATTCGGCATTACCCAATTTCGCGTGGAATGACGTTGAAGATCGGTTTGTTGATGTTTCCGTTGTGTCAGTGGCACTGAGAAAACCGCACTGATGGAATCGAACCACAGCACGGCTTTCTCTTTTGTTTGATCGGGCCGGCTTATAGCAGCTTGCCAACCTGGGGGCTAGTGCTTGTTGACCATAATTGAGAGGTCCTTTTTTACCAAGCCCTGCTGGCAAAATTTGGGCTAGTGCTAGTGCTTGAGCGAGAGCCCGGTGATTGCAATGCAAGGCCGCCACCTTTCGCGTCTTTCTGCGGTTTCAAGTCACGCTTACGGACTTTGATGTCTTTTTTGTCTTTCTTCTTTTTCTCTGGCATACTAGTTTTCCTTTGTTGGGTTGTTTGTTGATGTTTTAGTTGTGTCAGTGGCACTGAGAAAACCGCACTGAGGAATCGAACCACAGTACGGCTTTCTCTTTTGTTTGATCGGCCGCGCTATTTCCCATCGCGCACAGTAAGCAGATCAGGGCTCTTTTGGCTAGCGCGGTAGAAGGCGATACTCCCGCCTTTCGCGTCTTTCCGTGGCTTCAAGTCACGCTTACGGGCTTTGATGTCTTTTTTGTCTTTCTTCTTTTTCTCTGGCATACTAGTTTTCCTTTGTTGGGTTGTTTGTTGTTGTTTGTGTTGTGTCAGTGGCGCCGAACAACAATCGACGCCCGCCTAGGACATTCTCTTTGGGGATCAGGTCATCCAGGCGGATCAATTTGTCTCCCTTACGCTTTGGCCTTTGACTCGCTGGCTCTCGGGCGGGCGCTTTGTTTTTGTTCTTCGGCGGACTCATTTCAGCTCTTCCTTATCAGTCTTTATGCCAAGTCGCTCCCTGTCCTAACGAAACAAAACTCGTCCATGTCCTTGTCGTTCGCGGCTAGGTCGTTATGAGACGCGCAAATTTTAACCTGCTGACATTGCAGCAATCGGGCACTGTTTTTAGGTCTTGTTTTGAGTCCAGCTGAACCCATTTATGGCTCATTGGATGAATCACTTTTTGAAGCGGATTTCGGCTAACACATCCGTCGGCTGCAATCCTACGATGGCCACCGTACCAGGAATCGAGGCCAGTACGGCTTTCTCTTTTGATCGATCGGTCTATGACTGCTGCTTAGTTTGGCCGCTAGTGCCGCACGTGGAAAGCGTCACTGGGGCTAGTGGTTTGACTAGCCTTTGCGAAGTTGAAGCCGCCGGCTTTTCGCATCTTTCCATGCCTTCAAATCACGGTGACGGGCTTTGGCGTCCTTTTTTTCTTTCTTCTTTTTTTCTGGCATACTCGTTATGCTTTGTTGGGGTTGTTTGTTAATGTTTCGGTTGTGTCAGTGGTGGCGACAAAAACCGCGCTGAGGGAATCGAACCACAGTACGGCTTTCTCTTTTGTTTGATCGGGTCGGCTTATTGCTCAGGCTTAGTTTGGCCGCTAGTGCCTGCGCTCCGAAAAAAGCGGCCTGCCGCCTTTCGCGTCTTTCCGCCGGCAGCGGCCGGACTACGGCGCGGCAGGCAGAGGACGAGACCAGAGCGGCAAACGCCCAACTCCGAAAGCATTCGCGAGCAGGCGCTCACTTGTCGCGCCGTAAGTCGCCGCGACGACCGAAGGAGGAACATCCAACCCGCCTTCGCCGTGGACGGGCTCCGCCGTGGCGAGCGCCCAGCGTTCAATTCAGAGAATGACACCGGCGCGTTGTTAAGCGCCCTTGTGGGTCGATGGAAGCTTGCCGAGTCTCGCTGATTTTGATATGAACGAACCGCCGTGTCTCGGCTGGTCACACTTGCGCTGTTGATTTCAGGGGCGCCCACGCTCTTCGGCGGCGTCACTCTCGATGGCAGCTTTGGAACGCACGGTGCCTTGCCCGGGCCGAACTTCATCATTCCGGCCAGTGTCGGAAAACAGGTTGGGTCCAATCTCTTTCAGAGCTTCAGCCAGTTTAATTTAATTAGCTCGGAATCCGCCACCTTCAGCGGGCCGAACAATGTCCAAAACATTTTGTCGCGGGTAACGAGTGGCAGTCCTTCCTCGATTGACGGCAAAGTTAGTTCGCAAATCCAAGGAGCAAACCTGTTCTTCATCAATCCTGCCGGAGTGATATTCGGTCCGCACGCGCAGCTGGATGTGAGTGGCTCCGTTGCTGTCACCACGGCTAATTACGTCAAGCTGGTCGGAGGCGGACGATTCAATGCCAACCTGGGCGGGCAAGATACGCTGAGTTCGGCCCCGGTTGCTTCCTTTGGGTTTCTCAATTCGGCACCGGCCTCAATTTTCGTCGTTGGCAATAACGATTCTGATTCTAATGGAAACGCCACCTACGCGCCTTCGCTTAATATTGCGGCTGGGAAGTCATTTTCTTTTATCGCCGGGGGTATCGGAATGAGTGGCGGAAAAATCACGGGCGAAGGCTCGAGAATGAACCTCGTGAGCGTTCACTCCGCCGGTGAAGTGATTCTCGATGCCACTGATATCAATAGCTCAGTTGATACGTCGCAGTTTGGTGTAATGGGCGCGATCGCGCTAATAAATTTAGCAAATATCGACGCCAGTGGAACAGCTGGAGGACCAGTGGTCGTTCGCGGCGGAAGTCTTGTCTTAGATAACAGTCAGATAGGTTCCGAAACAACGGGAGCGATTCAGGGAGGACCAATGGATATTGCTCTACTCGGCGATCTAAAAGTGGTGGACGGTGCCGCCATCTTCACAAATGCGTTGGGCAGCGGCAATGGGGGAAACCTCAGCATCCATGCGGCATCAGTCTTGATAAACGGCTCGGCCATGCCGAACCAGTTTACGGGTATTAGCGCAGGAACCGCTACCGGTGCGACGGGCGACGCGGGGGATCTGAATATCAGGGTTGACCAAACGTTAAGCATTATGGGACATGGCCAAATTGGTGCCAATACCTTCTCCAGTGGCAATGGCGGTAATCTAAGTGTTCATGCAGGATCACTCTCGATTGACGGCTCGGCCACGCCCCACTTGTTTACGGGCATTGCGGCAGACACCTTCGACACCGGTGATGCGGGCAACCTGACCATCACGGTTGACACACTTCTCAGGATGGTGGGACGCGGCCAAATTTCCGCCAATACGCTTTCCAGTGGCAAGGGAGGCAATATAAGCATTCATGCGGCCTCGCTCTCAATCAACGGTGTGGCCACTCCGAACGAATTCACCGGTATTGGTGTAGACTCGGAGCAAGGCGCGACGGGCGACGCGGGTGATCTCACTATCATGGTTGACCAAGCGTTAAGCATTGTGGGACATGGCCAAATCGGTGCCAATACAAGGTCTAGTGGCAACGGCGGCAATCTCACCATTGATGCGGGATCACTCTTAATAGACGGCTCAGCCACGCGGTTCCGATTCACCGGAATTGGCGCAGAATCGAATCACGTGGCGACTGGCAACGCGGGCGATATAACGATAAACGTTGGGGAAGCCCTTAAGATCGTTGGAAGCGGTTTGATTTCGGCTGTCACGGCGTCGAGTGGCAATGGCGGCAATATAACAATCCATGCGGGATCCCTTTCGATAGACGGATCGGCCACGCCGGACCGAAATACCTATATCACCGCAGAATCGCTCCAAGGCGCGACCGGCGATGCGGGTAACGTGGATGTGACGATTGACCACGCTTTAAAGATTGCGGGACACGGCTCCATCTTTGACGGAACCTCCTCTAGCGGTCATGGGGGGGATCTTCTCATTCATGCGGGATCGCTCTCAATTAACGGTGCGGCCACTCCGAAAAAATTTACCGGTATTAGTGTAGAGTCGAAGCCACGCGCGACGGGAGACGCCGGTTCTATCGAGATCAGTTCGTCTGGAACGATCAAATTGACCCATCACAGCAGCATCACAGCCTCGTCTAACATCGATGGCGGCAACATCACGATTAAAGCGCCAACTCTCGTTTATCTCATCGACAGCAAAATCACGGCGGAAGCAGGCAGTACCGGCGGCAACATTACGATCGATCCGATCTTTATCGCGCTGAATAATAGCCGTATCAGCGCCAATGCGTCGGCGGGCCAGGGCGGCAACATAAATCTGATTTCAGATTTCTTTTTTAATTCGAATAGTTCGGTCACAGCGACTGGGACTACGAACAACGGCACTGTGAACATTACAGCGCCGGAACTCGATCTGGGCGCTGAGTTAATCACCTTGCCAAGCTCATTGGTCAGTGCTGAAAACCAACTGCAGGAGCGTTGCACCGCTTTGCTGCAAGGAGATTTCAGCAGCTTTATCTCAATTGGGCGCGGTGGAACTGAGCCTGAGCCGGAAGAATTAGAATCAGGATTCTAATTCCAGAGGTCAGAGGACCCGCCTTCGCCCCGGCTACTCCGAAAGCTTTCGCGAGCAGGCGGCGCGGCAAGCAGAATTCAGAAGCGAACGCAGTTCTGGAATCGTGATTCGTTGAAGCGTTGAAGCGGTGCAGCGGCGGTCATAGACGGCCGCTACAGGTTATTTTCGAATCGTTGACGCGAAATCTCGTTAGTCGAGCTGGTGACTAAAGCTTGCTAAAAGGCAAGCGTTTTGCTATGAAGGGCGTGAAATGCTTCGGGGTGCGGGCGTGGGAATAGTGCTGATTTTGTGCGCGTGCGCAGCTTCCGGCGGAGTTGTTGTCGACGGCAGTTTCGGAACGCGCTGTGCCTTGCCTGGACCGAACTTCATTATTCCGGCCAGTATGGGGAAGCAAGTTGGCAACAACCTCTTCGAGAGCTTCAGTCAGTTTAACCTGATCAGCTCAGAGTCGGCCACCTTTACTGGGCCGAGCAACGTCCAGAACATTCTATCGCGAGTAACGAGCGGCAGCCCGTCATCAATTGACGGCAAAATCAGTTCGCAGATCCAGGGGGCGAACCTGTTCTTCATCAACCCTGCCGGAGTGATGTTTGGCCCGCATGCACAATTGGATGTGAGTGGGTCGTTCGCAGTGACGACGGCTGATTACGTCAAGCTGGTTGGTCGGGGAAGGTTTAATGCGAATCTCGGCGGCGGCGATGTTCTCACCTCCGCGCCGGTGAGCGCGTTTGGATTTCTCAATCCAACGCCGGCAGCCGTGTCTTTCACTGGCAGCTCCTTGAATGTCGCAACGCAGAGATCTTTCTCTGTCATTGCCGGTGATATCACGATGAGCGGTGGGGCAATTAATGGTGTGGGGGCGCGCGTGAGCTTAGTCAGCGTGAGGTCGTCTGGTGAAGTGCAATTGAATCCCACGGACGTAAATAGTGCCATTGACATGATGCACTTTACAGCGCTGGGCACGATTAGTCTCTCGGATCAGGCGCTCATCGATACCAGCGGAGGTAAAGAACTTCCGGATTTTACCCTTACCGGCACCGATGGGCCTGGAGGGGGCCCGGTCGTCATCCGCGCTAGGAATTTCTCCTTGGATAATAGCCAAATCGGGTCGCAGACAACTAGTTCCGCTCAAGGGGGTCCGATCGACATCGTCGTAAGCCAAAGTATGAAAATAAGCAACGGCGGTGCGATCTTCACGGAAACGTTTGGAGCTGGCAACGCTGGCGAGATCGACGTACACGCCAGCGACGTGAAGCTCATCGACTTCGGGTCTATTCTCGGGCTCACAGTCGGGACCGGCCGTGGCGGGAATATCGTTATGACCGCCCGATCTATACTGCTTGACGGGACAGACTCGCAGATTAATTCCGGCACGAATTCGATTAGTTCGTCCTCACCCACTTCGGGGGCTGGAGGTGATGTCGTGCTCCGCACTGGCAATCTGAAGATTACCAGAGGCGCATTCATCACGACCGAGACAGACGGTGGCGGCGATGGCGGGAACATTATGGTTACGGCCAAATCGATCACGATTGATTCAAGTGGCATTGAGCAGGGGGCTAGTTTCCCCTCCGCGCTGGTCGCTGATTCCGAGTTTGGCTTCGGTAAGGCCGGAAACATCATCGTGAAGACCAGCGATTTGAAACTGACAGCCGGCGGATCCATCTCCTCAAGCACATTATCCTTTGGTAACGGCGGAAACATCCTAGTAACTGCTCACTCACTCTTGATCGACGGAACCGCGTCGCCCACTGATCCCAACAGCGGACTTCCCTTTCGCACGGGCCTTTTCGCTACTTCGGGCGCTATCTTTGGTGGCAGCGCGAACGCGGGCAGCGTGACGGTGCGAGCTAACGACGTTACAATTGTAGGTGGTGGAGAAATTTCATCGAGCACTGAAACGATTGGTAATGCCGGAAGTGTGAATGTAACGGCCGACTCGCTT
>Ga0070706_100005822_pt1 | contig 11701 bp, 10 predicted proteins | sample KBSK5501metaG_FD_65476 | JGI IMG/M metagenome (GOLD analysis project Ga0070706, IMG submission 65476) | Corn, switchgrass and miscanthus rhizosphere microbial communities from Kellogg Biological Station, Michigan, USA - KBS K5-50-1 metaG | ecosystem: Host-associated > Plants > Roots >...
ATCGTGCACGTGCCGTACAAAGGCGGCGGCCCGGTCATGCTGGATCTGCTGGCCGGAAACATACAACTGGTTTTTTCAAATCCCGCCAGCGCGATGGCTCACATCAAGGCGGGCAAGATAAAAGCAATTGCCGTCACCACCGCGAAACGCTCGCAACTCATGCCGGAGCTACCCACGGTCGCTGAAAGCGGCTTGCCTGAATTCGAGGCGAATAACTGGATCGGCGTGGTCGTGGCGGCGGCCACTCCGCGTGCCGTAATCAACAGACTCAACAAGGAAATCGTCGCGATACTGCAAACGCGGGGGCTCGGCGATTTTCTTTTCCGGCAGGGATTCGAAGCGAATCCCGGCACGCCCGCGCAATTCTGCAGCTACATGAAGTCGGAAAGCGTCAAATGGGCACGAGTCGTGAAGGACGCAGGCATCAAGGGCGAGTGAAGCCTGTTGTCCAAATTGATTTTCCAACCGAATAACGATGCAGCAACGGAGAACCTGCGATGACGACATTGAAGTCTCTCAAGAGTGACGTATCCACCACGAGCGACGACAGGCTGACCCTGCACGTTTGCGAAACGATCTCACGTTGGCGCTATGACGATCTGCCGCCGGAAGTGGTGAAATCGGCAAAGCTCTTCATGATTGATACGCTGGGCGTCATCGCCGGCGCCTGCAACGCGCCCGGAATACTCGCACTCAATCGACGTCTCGCGCGCTGGGAGCAGAACGGCGCTGCGACGGGACTTCTCGGGAAACGACGCTACTCTCCGCCCACCGCGGCGCTCGCCAACGGCACTGCGGCGCACGCGCTTGAATTCGACGATATGCACGACGCCGCGCGCGTTCACGGCTATTGCACGGTATTGCCCTCCGTGCTGGCGGCAGCGGAAGACAAAGGTCACGTCAGCGGCAAAGATTTTCTGCTTGCGATGGTCGCCGGGGCGGAACTGAACGCGCGACTTGGAATCACGTGCTACGACAGCATCAGCCAGGGATGGCATTCCACGTGTCTGTTCGGCATCATGGCCGGCGCGGTCGCGGCAGGACGGGTCCTTGGGCTCGACGACGGGGAGCGCCTGCTCAACGCCTTAGGCATTGCGTTTCACCAGGCAGGCGGAACTTTGGAGAGCGCCGATGGCGTGCTCAGCAAACGCCTGGGGCCCGGCTTCGCTGCGCGCTCCGCAGTATTGAGCGCCTTTCTCGCCGCCGACGGGATGACCGGCCCGCGCCGTCCGCTCGAAGGGAAAGCCGGAATGTTCGCGCTCTATCAGCGAGGTCAAGTCCGGCGTGAAAAATTGACACTGGGCCTGGGACAGGAATGGCAGCTGCTCGATTATTGTTACAAGCCTTTTCCGAGCGGGCGCATCAACCACAACATCATCCTGCTCGCGATCGAATTCACGAACGCGGGTATAAAGCCCGGCGACGTCAAGCACGGCCGTATTTTGCTCGGCCGCGTCAACCGCGAAGTCGTCGGCAAGCCCTACGCGCCCGGCGCCAATCCCACGATCGATGCGCAATTCAACGCATGTTACAGCTTCGCCCGCGCGCTCATCGACGGCACCGTCGATCTGAACTCGTACCAGATCGAAAAAGTGGTCGATCCCGAGGTACTCGCGCTCACCTCGCGCCTCGTGGTCGAAGAGGACCCGAGCATGGATCCATGGGCCATGCCTCACGCCAAGGTAGAGCTCACGCTGACCGACGGCCGTACGATCGCGCGCCGCCGGGACGTGATGAAAGGCAGCCGCGAAGATCCGCTCACCGAGCAGGAGGCGATGGCGAAACTCAGGCATTGCATGGCCTTCGGCTTGCATGCCGCGCCCGCCGATGCCGATCGCCTCGCGCAGACGGTGATGACGCTCGAGCGCCAGGATGATGCGGCGCAAGCGATCGTATCGGTTTTCCCGCTTGCGCCCGAGCCGGCCGCGCGCAAATCAGACCATGCCTGACCGGTGAACGCAGCTTTCGGCTGTTGATTACGCGCAGCCTCTATTTTGCGGTCTTTGCCGATGTGTATACTATGAGAAATGATGCTAAGACCGCAGCACTCGCATCGAGCGCACGGGCTTGATGGGCTACAGGAGCTACAACTTGAATCACGATGAAGTGCGGATGGTTTCAGCGAGCGGAATCCTCGGCTATGGCTTCCCCGAAAGCTCGCTCAAGGCGGGACTCGAGCGCAAGCCTCATATGATCGGAGTCGACGGCGGCAGCTCCGATCCCGGGCCTCACTATCTCGGCTCGGGAAAAACGTTCACGAACCACCTCGCAATCAAGCGCGACCTTGCGCTGCTCGTGCGGGGCGCGATCGCCAGCAAGATTCCGATGATGATCGGCACGTGCGGCGGCGCGGGCGGCGAACCTCATCTGCAGTTGTGCGCCGAGCTCGTGCACGAAATCGCGCGCGAACACGATCTTCACTTCAAGCTCGCGCTGATCCATTCCGAACAGAGCAAATCCTGGCTCAAGGAGCGCGTAAAAGCCAAGCGCATCCATCCGCTCGGCGGCGCGGCGCCGCTGACCGAATCCGTGATCGACCGCGCAGAGCGCATCGTAGGCATGATGGGACCGGAACCGTACCGGGCTGCGCTTGAAGCCGGCGCACAAGTGATATTGGCAGGCCGCAGTACCGATCCCGCGCCGTGGGCCGCGCTCGCGATGCATCACGGAATGCCGCCCGCCCAGTCGTGGTTTGCCGGCAAAATGCTCGAATGCGCGTGCAATGCGGCGCTGCCAAAAAAACACGATTGCCTGTTGGGTACGGTCGCGCGCGATTACGTCGAAGTCGAGCCGCTCAATCCCGAGCTGCGCTGCACGCCGCTTTCGGTCGCGGTGCAGGCGCTGCACGAAAATGCGAGCCCGATTATTCACAAAGAGCCGGGCGGCCTGCTCGACACGAGTGCGTGCGAGATCAAGGCGCATACCGAACGCGCGGTGCGCGTGTCCGGAATGCAATGGCGGCCGCAGCCCTACACGATCAAGCTCGAAGGCGCTGAAAAGGTCGGTTACAGCGCGATCACTTTTGCGGGCACGCGCGATCCCGGCTTGATTGGACAAATCGATGATTTCGCGCGTGCGGTGCGCGAATCAGTGGCGACGAAGGTCGCCGCGTTTAACGTCTCACCCGAGGAGTACCGTCTGGTGCTGCGGCTCTACGGAAAGAACGGCGTGATGGGCGAATGGGAGCCGTTCCAGGACGGGACTTCGCACGAGCTCGGTATCCTCGCGGAAGCAGTCGCAAAAACGCAGGACATCGCGAATGCCGTGATTTCGGTCATGCGCGTCACTTTGCTGCATACGGATTTTCCCGGACGCATGTGCAAGGAAGGCAACATGGCATTTCCGTTCTCGCCTTCCGACATCGAGCGTGGCGCGGTATACGAATTCTCGCTGCGTCACGTCGTCGAGCCGGACGACCCGTACCAGATTTTTCCGATCGAGTACGAGAACGTGTGAGGGACTATGCCCAAGCTCAAGGAAATCGCGAAAGCCTGCAAGAGCAAGAACGCCGGACCGTACGAGCTCACGCTCGACATCATGTTCGAAGATGCGGCGACATTCGAGAAAGTTCGCAAGACCGGAGTCATTTCTCCGGCATTGATCGCCAGGCTTTATCACGTGCCGGTGGAATCCGTGGTCTTCACCGAGTTCCCGCCCGCTCATGCCTACAAGGCGACGATCGAGCGCCGCATCGCGTCGGGCGCGGTCGGCGACTCGGACGTCTACGGCGCGCAGCAGCACGCGCCTTTGCTCGACGTCGAGATTCCCATATAGCAGGCTGATGCAAGCCACGGCTTCTTGCACGTAACGCGCTTCACGCGGCATCCGGCACGCCCGCATCGGTGATTCACTCTTAGACATTCTCAGCAGGATGCGAGCTTCGCTCAACCGCCCGCTGGTGCTCTATCCGATCTCGATCGTGCTTGGGCTTTGCCTCTGGGAAGCGATCGCCCGGACCCTGCCGAAAGCATTGTTCGCACCTCCAAGCGCAGTGCTCGGCCGGCTGGCCGCGATGACGGCGGACGGCTCTCTGCCCACGGCGCTCTTCGGCGCCGTCCAGCACATGCTCGTGGGCTACCTGCTCGCAGTGCTCGTGGCGATCCCCGTCGGCATCGTGGTGGGACGCAATGTCGCGGTGGCCACCGCGGTGGAACCGATACTCAACGCGCTCTACGCGATTCCGCCCGTCGCGCTGGTGCCATTCTTCGTCATCTGGTTCGGACTGTACTTCGAAGCGCGCGTCGCGCTCGTGTTCGCGATGTGCTTTTTCGAGATCCTGATCAACGTGCTGCAGGGCGTGCGCAACATCAATCGCGGGCTGCTCGACGCGGCGCGCTCGCTCGACGTGACAGGCCTCGCGCTGTACCGCAAAGTGGTGATCCCGGCTGCATCGCCTTTCATTTTCACCGGACTGCGGGTCGGCATCGGACGCGCGGTCAACGCCATGATCACAGCCGAGCTGTTCTTCTCCGCGGTCAATCTCGGACAAATGCTCAAGAACAGCAGCAATGCGTTCGATACGGCCTCGGCTTTCGCGGTGATTCTGGTCGTCAGCCTGTTTGGCCTCGCCTGCCAGGAAGGCATGCGACTCACCGAGCGCCTGGTCATTCCGTGGCACCACGGGAGCGAGGCATGAGCCGGGGGCGGGCGTGGGCGCTGCGTCTGGCGGGAATCGCCATCTTTGTGCTCGTCTGGGAGATCGTGGGGCGCATCTTCGGCGACGCGCTGTTCGCGCCTTTCTCTGCGGTCGTCGTGGGATTTCCGGCGACGGTGCGCGACTATAAGCTCTTCACCGAGCTTGCCGGCAGCTTCCAGCAACTCCTGTTCGGCTATCTGCTAGGCTGCGCCGCAGGAATCGTTCTCGGTATCATGATGGGCCGCTCCGCGCTCCTCGATGGACTGCTGCAGCCGTGGGTGAGCATGATGTTCGTCACTTCGATCGCTTCGCTCGTGCCGTTGTTCATCATCACGTTCGGATTCGGCCTCGCGTTCCGAGTCGCCATCGTGTTCATGGCCGCTGTCTGGTACGTGCTGCTGGTGACTTACCACGGCACTCGCAGCGTAAGTCCGGAACTCCTGCAAACGGCGCGCGCGTTCGAGTCGTCGCGCATGCAGACTTTTTTCAAAGTCCTGCTGCCCGCGCTTTATCCCTACATACTCGCGGGGATGCGCATCGGGCTTGCTCACGCCATCCGCGCGATGGTCATCGCCGAGATGTACGTGATCGTGGGTTTCGGCGGCGTGGTCTACAATGCGGGCGTGGAAATCTCCACCGTTTCATTGATAGGCGCGCTGCTCACGATCATGGTCGTCGGCGTGGTCCTCACTGAATTGCTCAAGTGGTTCGGGCGCAGGACCGCACCGTGGTACGAAGAGCGCCAACAATTGCCGAACTGAATCTGAACCGCACGCACATGGAGGAAGGCAAATGTCCAAACAAACGATGACGAGACGCGAGGCGATGCGTCTGATTGCGGGTGTGCCATTGGCCGCGGGTGCCGGATTTCCGCGCGCGACGCACGCCGCTGACACGGTGAAATGCATCAACCTGGGCTTCGTGCTCGGCATTCATTGTCCACCGACCTACGGTATCGTCGACGAATGCCCGAAGCTCGGCCTGCAAGTGGAAATGCAGCGCTTCCAGCGCATGCGCGACGTCATGCAAACCATTTCAGGCGGCACCGGCGACATCGGCGTAGCCGAACCGATTCTGCTGTTGCGCAGCCGCCAGGCCGGCAACGACCTCGTGATATTCGGCAATTTCTACCTGCACACCACGCTCGTGGTCGTCGTGAACACCGATAGCATCCAGACCTGGAAGGACCTCGAAAAGCCGGATGTAACCGTCGGCATCAACTCGCAGGGAGATATCACGCAGGTCATGATCATCGGCGGCTTTCTTAAAAACGGCGGCGATCTTTCCAAGGTGAAGTGGGCGGACGTCGGCGGCAGCGGAACGCGCCTGCGGGCACTGCTCAGCAAGCGCGTGCAGGCGACGGTCGTGCATTTCGATCAGGTTCCGGAAATCCAGAAAAGCGGAAACTACAAAGTGATCCTGGTCCCGCATCGTGAATACAATCCGTGGATCAATGAAATCGTGTTCGCGCGCGGCGATTGGCTCAAAAGCGAAGCCAATCGCAGAAAGGCCGTGGCGTTCATGAAAGGCATCATTATCGCAAGCCGCCGTGCAACCGCCGACTTCGCGTACTACAAGACCTCGTTCCTCAAATACGCGACGCTGAAAGAAAAAGACACGATGCCGGAGTCCGAGATGCGTGCCCACTGGAACACCCTTGCGCACGACATCGGCGTCTGGCCCGCGGACAATGCGTTCCGCGTGGCGAACATCGAGAAATTGCTGCCGTACTACCGTGCGGCGAAGGCAATCGAGGACAAACCGATCGATCTGACAGCGGCGATCGATCTTGGCATCGTCGCGCAGGCGCTGAAGGAACTCGGTTGAGCTGATGGCAAGCATCGAAGCGCGCAACCTGTACAAGACCTACCAGAGCCGCGACGGCAATGTGGTTGCGCTCGAGGACGTCTCACTCAATGTGACCGATTCCGAGTTCGTCAGCATCCTCGGCCCGAGCGGGTGCGGCAAGAGTACGCTGCTGCGCATCCTCGACGGGCTGACTGGCGCCGACAGCGGTCAGGTGCTGATGGACGGGACGCCCATCGAGCGGCCCACGCAGGAGCGCGGCTTCGTGTTCCAGTCGTTCAATCTGTTCCCATGGCGGACGGTGCGCGGCAACATCGAATTCGGGACAGAAATCAAAGGCGTGCCAAAAAGCGAGCGGCGTCTCATATCGCAGCGCTTGATCGAGCTTGTGGGCCTGCAGGGATTCGACCGGAAATATCCGCACGAGCTCTCCGGCGGCATGCAGCAGCGCGTGGGAATCGCGCGTGCGCTCGCGATCGACCCCGCGGTGCTGCTCATGGACGAGCCGTTCGGCGCGCTGGATGCGCAGACAAGGGAGGATATGCAGGACGAGTTGCTGCGCATCTGGGCTGCAGCGCGCAAAACCGTATTGTTCGTGACGCACAGCATCGAGGAAGCGATCTATCTTTCCGACCGCGTGTTGATCATGACGCCGCGGCCCGGACGCATCCTTGCGGTTCTTGATATCCCATTCGCCCGTCCCCGCAGCGAGTCGCACCGCACACTGCCGGAATTCTCAGCGCTGCGGCACGATATTCACTCGCGTCTCAAGGCTGTTCGCTAAACTTCGGCGGTCATGATCGGTACTGATCAAATCGCCGGCCGGCGCCGCGATGCTGCGACAAGCAGAGCGCAGACAATTGCCGCGTGCCATGGTGATGTAACATACGTGCCTGTCGTTTCCCCGCATCGCGCAGTGCACGCGCGGGTCGCCGGACAGGCGGTGCCTGGTGGATGCTCCATATGCTTTTCATGCGGAGGAAGACATGCAGAATTGTCAAACGCTCTCCCCTGACAGGCCGTTTAAAGTCATTGTAAATTCACTCGCCTCCGCAGCGATACTCGCAGTGCTGCTGCACTCAAGCCTGGCGCAGACGGCGGACTGGAAGCCTGAGAAGGCGGTGGAGATCGTGGTTCCGGCGGCGCCGGGTGGTGGCACTGACACGGCTGCTCGTACGATCCAGAGAATCTTGACGAACCAGCGTCTGGTTGAATTCCCGACGGAGGTTGTCAACAAAGGTGGCGGCGGAGGTTCCCTCGGTTACACCTACGTCGCTCAGCATCGCGGCAATCCGCATTACCTCGGCGTTACCTATCCGTCGCTGCTGACCAATCATATCGTCGGCAGCAGCTCACTCAAACACACGGATCTTACCCCGCTCGCGCAGCTGCGAAACGCATACATCGGCTTCGGCGTAAGAGCCGATTCTCAGCTCAAGTCCACCAAGGACTTGCTCGATCGCCTGCGCAAGGATCCAGGCTCGGTGGTGTTCAGTACATTTGCGCTCGGCGGTCCGAACCATCTTGCGCTGGCGCTGGTCATGAAGGCGGCGGGCGTCGACGTGAAGAAACTGAAGGTCGTGATATACGCGTCGGGCGGCGAGTCGCAGACGGCGTTGCTCGGCGGACACGTCGACGTCGTACCGACGGGCATTTACAACCTTCTCGCGCCCATGCAGGAGGGCAGAATACGCGTGCTTGCGGTGACTTCGCCGAAACGTACCGAAGGGGCTTTTGCGCAAGTGCCGACATGGAAAGAGAGCGGCATCGATGTCGTGATTGGCCAATGGTTCGGCGTCGTTGCTCCAGCGGGCATTTCACCTTCCCAGATTGCCTATTGGGACGAGGTGTTCGGCCAGGTGGTCAAGACCGACGAATGGAAATTGGAGCTGCAGCGCAATTCTGAAGACAACGAGTACCTGAACAGCCGCGACAGCAAGCGTTTCCTCGATAGCAAGTATGACGAGTACAAACGCATCCTGGTTGAGCTCGGGCTTGCGAAACAGAACTAGCGCTCGACCACGCGGCCGCAGCGCAATGATGCGACTCGCTCGGAGGCGATGACATTGGCGTCCGGAAGTAATCTGGCAGACTTTGCTGCAGCGGTCGAATGGAGCGAGCTGCCTCAAGAGGTGCGGGCCAAGACGCTCGACCACGTGCTCGATACGGTCGGGACCATGTTTGCCGGTGTCGAGGTCGATGCATGCGCGGCCGCGCGAAAGGCGGCCGCTGCGTGGGGGCGGAGCGAAGAGGCAACGGTGATCGGGATCGACCCAATGTATCCGGTCCCGACGGCGGCGTTTTTGAACGCGCTCCACGGCCGCATCAATGCATACGACGACACGTATGAACCTGGCAACGTGCATCCCGGAAATTCGGTCATCGCGGCTGCCTTGGCTTTATCCGAAAAGCATGCGGCCGACGCGACGACTTTCCTGGCGGCGGTGGTTGCGGGATACGAGGTTGTCACGCGGATCGCGGCGGCCGTGAGCCCGAGTCACTATGCCGCGGGTTTCCACAGTACGGGCACGTGTACCGTATTTGGCGCCGCTGCCGCCGCAGCCCGCATACTGAGATTGAGTGGAACCGCAACGGCCGAAGTGCTCGGCTTGGCCGGCGCCACTGCGGCCGGGCTGCGGCAGCACCAGCTCGATGGATCGATGCTCGACTCGGCATTCCACGGAGCGCGCGCCGCGCAATCGGGTGTGATGGTGGCACAGCTTCGCGCTGAAGGATTACGGGGACCCGCAGGAATATTGGACGGGCCGATGGGGTTTTGCGCGGTCATGGCGCCCGCGCATGACACTACGCGCCTCGATGCGCAGTTGGGAGTCAGATACGAGTTCATGCACTCGACCATAAAGCCGTACCCAACCGCTTTCTTCGTCCATGGTCCGATTGAAACTGCGCTCGAGCTCAAACGCAGGCACCAGCTCGATGCGATCCAGATCAGACGTGTAGAAATCGCCACGTTCAAACAGTCGATCGAGGTTTCAGACCGGCCGCAGGTGCGCACGCCCTACGATGCAATGGTGGGTCATCAATACGGAGTTGCCGTCGCGCTGGTCAAAAACAAGGTTGCTCTAGCGGCGTTCTCGCAAGCCGCGCTCGCCGATGCGGCGGTTCTCCAATTGATGGAAAAAATTCACGTCATTCATGACCCGGCCTTCGAGCATCTGTTCCCCCATTCGTGCCCGCACCGCGTGACCATTACACTGACCGACGGGCGGGAGTTCTCGATGCTGAGCGAGTATCCGCCGGGATGGCTCGCGCCCATTCCGCAGTCGATCGTCGATGGCAAATTTCTGGATCATTGCTCCGCGCGTCTCGGTTCGAGCCGTGCGCGGCAGCTGCTGCCGCTGATACGCGGCTTGCAGGATTGTCCGGACCTGCGCGGACTGATCAGGACACTCAAGCCGGCAATGGCGTCCAGCTTCGCAGCGGCGGCGCGCAGGTAAAGAAACTCATGACCGCCGCACATGACGGAATTCTGGCCGAGCTTGGCCATTTTGTCGCCGCCGCCGCGTGCGAGCGCCTGCCGGAGCCGATCGTGCACAAGGCGAAAGCGTGCCTCCTGTACGGGTTGGCAGTGGGTATTGCTTCGGTGCGTGCGCCGCAACCGCGGCAGGCGGCTCGAGCGCTGGATGGTGAACTATCGTCCGGTTCTGAAGGCGCCACACGGCTCTTTGACCAGCGTCAGGTCGATTTCCATTCAGCGGCATTCGGCAACGCGGTCTTATTGCATTCGCGCGTGCAGGATGACTCGCATCCCTGCGGTCACTTCGGCGTGGTCGCGATCCCCGCGGCACTATCGTGCGCGGAACGGTTCGATGCAGCGGGCGGCGAGATGCTCGCGGCGCTGGTCGCGGGGTACGAGGTCGCGCTTCGCATCGGACGCGATCATGCCGCCGACCTGACCGCGCGCGGTTTTCGCACCACGCCTGTCTATGGAGTTTTTGCCGCGGCCGCGTGCGCTGCACGGATATTCAAGCTTGGACCTGATGCGTGTGCGCGCGCGCTAGCGCTTGCCACGAGCGCGGCAGGAGGCCTGCGTGAATGGATCGATGCCGGTACTGAAGAGCTCCCGTTTCAGGCGGGCTTGGCAGCGCGCAACGGGCTGCTCTGCGCGAGTCTGGCTGATGCGGGGGCGATTGCCGCGCTCAGTTCGCTGACAGGCGGCGCCGGCTTTTTCAGGGCATTCGGCTCGGACAGCGATCGCTACGGACGGCGCGTATGCGAAAAGCTGGGTGACGAATTCGAGCTCGAGACGATAACCTACAAGCCCTACCCGATCAGCCAGTTCCTGCGCGGCGTGGTGCGTGGCACGATCGATTTGCGCGCGCGTGCCGCGGGTCGTGAGCCGCGTGCGATCGCCATTCACATGCATCCGTTCGAGGCCGATTTCATCGGCAATCGTTATGCCGGGCCGTTCTCGAGTTTTTCCCAGGCGTTAACGAGCGCGCCGTTCTGCACCGCACTCGCGTGGACAAGCGGAAATGTGACTTTCGCCGGCCTGCACGAATTCACGAACGAGGCGATACTCGCGATGGTGCGTAGAATCACGATCGTTTCAGATTCTTCGCGCGCGCGGTATTCGCCGCGGCTCATCGTGACCTTCGACGACATGAAAACACTGGAATGGCAGGAGACCGAAGGCGCGAATGCTTACCGCCTTGCGTGGGACGTGGCCGTGGAGATGAACGCCAAGCTCTGCGCCGAAGCCGGCGTTGCGGCAGGTAAATCCGAAGCGCTGCTTAGCGCGGTTGCAGAAATAGATCGAGCGACAAACGTGCGCAGTCTCGTTGCCGCGGCAGCCGATTGCGCGGCGGAAGCGCGGCGCGACTGATGAGCGATCTGATTCCCGCTGCGAATGCGCAGGCAGGCATAGCGGTGCAACCGGCGGTCACTATCGATCCGATCACCGTCGAGCTGGTCCAGGCGCGGCTCTCGTCGATCGTGCGTGAGATGCGCACGATCATCATCCGCACCGCTTATTCGCGCATGATCATCGAAGGTCACGATTTCTCGTCGGCGGTGTTGAGTCCCACCGGCGATCTCGTAGCCGCCTCCGAGCTCGAGCAGCCCACACACATCTCCGCGCTGTCGTGGTCGGCGCGTGCGCTGATCGAGAAGTACCGCGGCGATATCGGTCCCGGCGACCTGTTCCTGCATAACGATCCTTACACCGGCGGGTCGCACTTGAATGACGTTGGGCTGTTCTATCCGGTGTTCCACCCCGACGAGCCGCTCGCGATCGTG
>Ga0070706_100005824_pt1 | contig 11693 bp, 12 predicted proteins | sample KBSK5501metaG_FD_65476 | JGI IMG/M metagenome (GOLD analysis project Ga0070706, IMG submission 65476) | Corn, switchgrass and miscanthus rhizosphere microbial communities from Kellogg Biological Station, Michigan, USA - KBS K5-50-1 metaG | ecosystem: Host-associated > Plants > Roots >...
CGTGAAGATCAGGTCGGTGCACCGAGATGGAGAGCGGCGAAAGTTGAGCTTTGAGCATCGTGGGGGTCGGCGCGAGATCACTGTCGACGAGGTCCTGGTTGCAACGGGGCGCCGGCCGAACACCACCGGCCTTGGCCTCGAGAAGGCGGGCATCGAGCTGACTGAGCGTGGAGCGATCAAAGTCGACGACCACCTGCGCACAACCAACCCACGCGTGTGGGCGGCAGGCGACGTGACCGGCCACCCTCAGTTCGTGTACGTCGCCGCTTACGAAGGCAATCTCGCGGCGGGCAATGCGCTGGAGGGAGTGGACAGAAAGGTCGACTTCACATCGCTACCGAGGGTCATCTTCACCGGGCCGACGGTGGCCGCTGCCGGTCTGACCGACGAGCAGGCCAACGCGCAGGGCATCGATTGTGAGTGCCGGGTGCTGCCGCTTGCTGCCGCGCCCAGGGCACTGGTCAATCGCGACACGCGCGGTTTTGTGAAGATCGTCGCCGAGCGCCAGACCGGGCGGATTATAGGCGCCACCGCGGTCGCAGACGGCGCGGGCGATGTCATCCAGGCGGCTGTGTATGCGATTCAGTTCGGGCTTACCACCGATCAGGTCGCCTCAACCTGGTCGCCGTACCTGACCTTTGCAGAAGCCTTCAAGCTCGCGGCCCAGACGTTCACTCGCGACGTGTCAAAGCTGAGCTGCTGCGCGGCATGACGGCGAAGATTCTCGAGCCACCGAGCGACGGCCAGGCGCTGATCCGGACCGCGGCTTTCCGTCTTCTTTTGGCGCAAGACGACGCGGTATCCGTGGGGGAGCTCGTCTCAGCCACCGGAATCAAGCGGGAGAAGGTGGCCGAGCATCTCGAGGAGCTGGACCGCGCCGGCCGGATCCGGCGCGACCGAGCCGGGCATGTGGTCGGATCAGCTGGATTGAGCGTGACCAACGACAGACATGAGATCGAGCTCGACGGCAGGCGCTTCTGGACCTGGTGCGGCTACGACATCTTCGGCATCTTCGGGGCTCTTGAAGCAAGCGGCAGGGCGCTCTCGCCCAGCCCCGAGGGCCGGATGATGGAGCTTCGGTTTGAGCGAGGTCGGCCGGTGAACGGCGATGCGGTGCTGTTCCGGCCGGATGACGAGCTGATGAGCTGCTGCGAGAACGTTTACGAGGAGTGGTGTCCGAACAGCAACCTGTTCAGCGATGCCGAGAAAGCGAGGAAATGGGCCGGTGAGCGGGGCATTCAGGGACGGGTCCTGACTCTGACCGAGGCTTCAAAGCTGGGCGCGAAAGAGTGGGCAGATGTGGTCTCGGCGTCGCATTACGTTCACCGCCGGAGCATCTCCGAAGAGCGGGCGAACGAGCCGTCAGTACCGACCTAGCGAACCCCGGCGCCGAGCCCGCGCCTCGCCCAGACCGAACGCGGCAATGCCGATGACCACATAGACGGCACTAACACCGACCATCCCGACGATTCCGCCGTCTCCCCCCAGCGGAAACGAAGTTTGGCCGTGGATCATGATCGCCCTCAGCCCAACCACGCCCTGACTGATCGGAGTGAAGCGGCCGACGTCCTGCATCCAGCCGGGCAACTGGCTCAGCGGAATGAGTGCGCCGCTGAAGAAAACCATGAGGCCCTGCGCCAGCTCGTGCACCAGCTCGACCCGCCGCCAGGCGAGGACAAGGCCGCCCTCGATCAGGGAATAACCGACGCTGCCCACAACGATGAAGACCATCGGGACAGCGGCCTGTACATGCCACACCAGATGAAAGGGCACGATCAGGAAGACGACCGCATACAAGACGGCGACGAGAAAGAGCGTCTCCAGCACTGTTGCGAGCACTCGGCCAGCGGTGGCCACGAGCCAGGCCGGCAGCGGGCTGAGGTAGACCTGCTCCAGAGTCCCCGCCTGGATCTCACCGAGCAGCCGCCAGAAGAGCTTGGCCGTCTGCAGGTAGATAAAAAGGTAGGCGGCGAATCCGACGATCAGCGAGCTGACCTCGCCCGCCTCGAATCGCCACTGCAGGTGTCCGCTGGCGATCTGCTGCCCGCGTCCGAGGACTAACGCTACAAGCAGGAAGAAGCTCAGGAACAACGGCAGCTCGATGAGAATCTGCAGGCGCTCTCCCCAGGCGGCGAGCAAACCTTTCTGAATCTCATTGCCGACTGCGATGGCCATGGCCCGCGGGCCGATCCTGCGGTGGCGGCGAGCCGCAAGCGCGATGGCGCTCATCTGGGTCCCAACCTGCCCTCTTGCAGGGCCCGCATGATGTTGCGCTGATAAAGGACGCCGCCCAGTACGAGCATGACCGCGCTGTGGAGCGTCAGCCAGAGCAGGCTGTGATCCGACAAGGTCGAAGACAGCGGCCAGCCCTGGAGCAGGACCCGGCGGCTGACTTCGACGCCGAGGGTGGTGGGCAGGAGTCGCGAGACCAGCTGCAACCAATCGGGAAAGACGCTCACAGGCACGAAAGCTCCGTTGAGCAGGAGGACCACGCCCTGCAGCACATGGAGGATGGCTCCAATGCTGGCGATCCGGATCGCGAGCGCTCCCAGGAGCAAGCTGAATCCGGCGACGTCGACGATCGTCAGTGCGAGCGGCACCAGCGCATCGAGCCGGTACGAGAAGTGAATGCCGAGGACGACGGTAAGGCCGGCGCTCACAAGCGCCGTCATGCCCACCGCTTCCGCCACCGCCGCCACGAGCCTGCCGAAGGACAACGCCCAGGAGGGGAGAGGGCTCAGGTGCACCTGCTCCAGGGTTCCCGCATTCATCTCTTCGAGGGTGCCGGCGACCGTCTTCAAGCTCACGATGTAGGCGATCGCGTACGCGGAAAAGCCGAGCAGAGTTGGCGCATAAAGCGCCGGCACCAGACGGCCGTTGCCGATCAGAAACTGGACGAAGAAGTAGAAGACGACCAGGACCGCCAGGCCAGGGACGATGGTGCCCCAGTTGGCTTTAGTGGTGAGCAAACCCTTGATGGTCTCGTTCCCCACCATCCGCAGCACCGATGGCCGCGGGTGAAGATTCGGCGATCCAAAGCGTTGGGCGAGCACGCCTTCAGACACCCGAATCGCCACCCCTCACCAGGTCTATGAAAACCTCTTCGAGGTCGGGCTCGACCGGACTCACCGAGCGCAGGGGCAGCCCGGCTGCGTTCAGGCGTTCCAGCAACGAGTAGAGATCGCGGCTGTCGAGCTTGGCGCGCTGATCACGGTGGTGCCGTCTTCGTAAGCGACTGCAGCATCCTGCGGAAGCTCCACTCCCGGCAGCTCCGAATGGGTATCGAGCACGACCCGGTAGCGGTCCTGGCGGAACCGGCGCAGGAGCTCTTGCACCGGCAGATCGGCGACGACGCGACCTGCGCGCATGATTGCGATCCGGTCGCACAGCTCCTGGGCAAGGTTCAACTGGTGCGTGGTGAGGACAATGGTCTTTCGCTGCTCCATGGCCAGGCCGAGGATCCAGTCCTTGACCGTGCGCGCCGCCTCGACATCCAGCCCGATCGTTGGTTCGTCGAGTAAAAGGATCGGCGGGTCTGTGATCAGGGCCGAGGCGATCGCGACCTTTTGCTGCATGCCCCGCGAGAAGCCTCCCACTGAGGCATGGCGGACATCTCATAGACCGAGGTCGCGGAGCAGTCGCTCGGCGCGAGGCTTGATCTCCTGAGCTGACAGGCCCTTCAATCGCCCGAAGTAAAGGAGGTTCTGCCAGGCCGAGAGCGACCAGTACACGTTGCGGCCACCTTCGAGGACGGCGCCCAGTTGCATGACCGCTCGGCTCCGCTGACGACCGACATCAAACCCGTTCAGGGCCGCGCGACCGGCGGTCGGGCTGACCAGCCCGCAGAGCAACTTGATCGTTATCGTCTTGCCCGCGCCGTTGGGACCGAGGAGGCCGAAGACCTGGCCGGCAGGAACCCGAAGCGTGACGCCGTCGACGGCCTTCAGGCGGCCGTAGATCTTGGTCAGACCCTCGGTGGCGATCGCGGGCGCTGCCGTCGTGAGGCGCGCGTCTGAGCCGGTTGCTCGCTCTACAATTGCCATATCAACCCCATGCCTACGAATTAGTCTACAATGTAGGTAAACTAGGACAGAGAGGAGAAGGTTGTCAAGTGGCTAAGGGCGCTGCGGCGGCAGCCAGGACACGCGGAAAGCTGTCGCGGGCGCGAATCCTCACGGCGGCCCTGGAGCTGGTCGACCTAGACGGGCTCGAGGCGCTGACCATGCGCCGGCTGGCCGAGCAGCTGAAGGTCGATCCGATGTCCCTGTACAACCACGTCAACGGCAAGGACGCCTTGCTCGACGGGATTGCCGAGGCTTTGTGGAACGAGGTCCAACTGCCCGATGGCGAAACAGAATGGAGGGAGGCTCTGCGAGGTTTTGCCACCTCGCTGCGGGGGATGGCACACGCCCATCCTCATGCGTATCCACTCTTGATGGCGCGGGGGATCATGACCGCGCCCGAGCTCCAGGCGATCGACGGCGCGATGCACTCGCTGGAGCGCGCTGGTCTGAATCGCGAACAGGCCGCGGAGATGATCCGCACTTTGTTTGCGTATGCCGTTGGCTACGGAATGCTCGAACTGTCGACGCCCCCGCCTGCCGGTGCGACCAGGACCGAGCAGATCGTCAATCTGACTCGCACTCTGCCCAAGGACGCGCCGTTCCATCTGGTCGAGGTGGCACAGCTCGTCTGCGACTGCGACATGAACTACCAGTTCAACCTCGGCCTGGACCTGATCGTCAGCGGCCTTGAGGCAAGGCTGCATTAGCCGTGCCGGCCATTCAGCCGCAATAATCTTTCGACATGCCTGAGCAGTACTGCGTCGGCCCGGCCATGGCCACCGACTGGGGAGAGCAGCAGCCGCGGCTGACCCGCCGCCTGCTCGGTCGGGTGTTCCGCTACTTCCTCCCGTACTGGACGAAGGGGCTCGTCGTGCTCGCGTGTATCGCCGCCGCGGCTGCGCTCGGCCTGGTGCCCGCGCTTGTCACCAAAGGCCTGATCGACTACCTGACCCATCCGAACGGTGGGCTCGGTCCCCTCGCGCTGATCGTGGGCGCTGGAGTCGCGGCGGCGATCGCCGGTGGCTTGGTCGGGATGCTCCAGTCTTATCTCACGACATCTATCAGTGAGGGCATCCTGTTCGATCTGCGAGAGCAGCTCTTCGGCCGCTTGCTCAAACAATCGGTGGGCTTTTTCATCAACAGCCGAAGCGGGGACCTGCTCTCGCGCATGGACAACGACGTGGCCGGAGTCGAAGACGTCGTCTCGGACGCGGTATTCGGCTTGATCACCAGCGCCATCGTGCTCACGAGCACCCTGGTCCTGATGGTCAGCCTGGACTGGCGCCTGACCTTGGCCGCGATCATCATCCTGCCGGCTTTTCTCTATCCCTCGCGCCGAATTGGCCAGCTGACGTACCGGGCGCGAAAGCGGACTCAGGAGAAGTTGGCCGAGATGTCTGTCTACATGCAAGAAGTCCTCGGCATCTCTGGGCTGCTCCTCGTCAAGGCGTTCTCCAAGGAGCAACACGAGGCGATCCGGTTCCGCGACCTCAATGCTGACCTCAAGCAGCTGAAGGTCCGGCAGGCCATGATCGCCCGCGGTTTCCAGGCGCTGCTCGGCCTGCTCAGCACCCTTGGGCCTGCCCTCCTCTTGCTTTTCGGTGGGTACCTGGTTCTGACCGGACGCACGACTGTGGGCACGGTGGTCAGCGTGGTCACCATCCTCGCGGGCCGGTTGGCGGGGTCAGCCGGCAACCTGGCCAACACCCAAGTGAACGTCACCGGGTCGCTGGCGCTGTTCCAGCGCATCTTCCAATACATCGACTTGCCTATGGAGGTCGAAGAGCGAGTTAAGGCGGTCGACATGCCGCGTGTCGAAGGTGCGGTCGAGTTCGAAGACGTCAGCTTCAGCTATGCGATGACGCGCAAACCCGCGCTGTCAGATATCAGCTTCAAGGTCGAGCCAGGGCAGCTTGTGGCCCTGGTCGGACCCAGCGGCGCGGGCAAGACGACGGTGACGTATCTGCTGGCTCGCTTCTACGACCCGACCATCGGCGCTGTCCGCATCGATGGCCGTGACGTACGCGACGTGCGCCTCGAGTCTCTCAGCCAGAACTTCGGCATCGTCTTCCAGGACACGTTTCTGTTCCATGCGAGCTTGCGAGAGAACCTGCTCTATGCTCGCCCCAACGCCACCGAGACGGACATTGTCAGCGCCGCGCGGGCGGCCCACATCCACGACTTCATCGAGTCCCTTCCGGACGGCTACGACACCATCGTTGGCGAGCGCGGCCACCGCTTGAGCGGGGGAGAGAAGCAGCGGATCGCGATCGCCCGCGTGATCCTCAAGGATCCTCGCATCGTCATTCTCGATGAGGCGACCTCAAACCTCGACAGCGTGTCGGAGCAGATGATTCAAGCCGCGTTGCGTCCGCTCTTCGCCCGCCGAACTTCCTTTGTGATCGCGCACCGGCTCTCGACGGTACTGGCGGCGGACCGCATCCTCGTGCTCGACCGAGGTCGCCTAGTTGGGTCGGGAACCCACGAAGAATTGCTCGAGCAGGGCGGCATTTACAAGACCCTCTATGAGCGCCAGTTCCGAACCGGTGTGCGGTTGAGGGCCGAGCCAGTCTTAACTTCTGCCTGAGTCTCGCGCGATCACAGCGATAAAAAGCACGCGGTGACTGTGGAGCCCAAAGCTCGAGTTTTCGAGAAAGCACAGCCCCGCATGCCCTAGGTGGCGTGACCATTCGCTTTCTTCTTGACCCTGTAGAAGCGTGGGGTCGACATGATCGTCATCACGTCTCCGGGACTATCGATGGAGTTGGATTGCGTACCATGCTGGTCCTAGCCTCGGCGTACCAATCGAGTTAGACGACGAATCCAGAATCCGCGACTCTCACAGAGGTTAGCCGGGTCACAGCCGGAGCGCTCTTTATGGCCTGCCCTTAGACGTCGCACCATCTCCGCGATCCGCGCACGCCGGACCTTGTGGCGACGCTTGTCACAGGGCTGAGTGGTGCGTGATGGGAATAGCACGCGACCTGGGGTGTTGAGCAGTTAGCCCATCCGTTGGAATCGCACTTTTTCCGAAGGAGAGTGGCACGACAACGCGGGTCGTAGACGGCACGGGGATATGGATCGACAGCTCATTGCCATAGGTTGGCAAGTGCATGCCGACCGACAGCGCGGAGGGTGACTGAAAGATGAAAACGTTCAGCACAGTGGCGGTCGTAGCAGCCTTAGTCGTTCTCGTCGTGGGGCTGACGGCAGCCAAGCCGTTGCCAAAGCCGTCCCCAAGTCCATCACCGACGCCATCCGCTTCGCCGTCGCCGACGCCGTCCCCAACACCGTCTCCAACGCCGTCTGCCGCCACTCCCGACTTCGCCTTCTCCGCCAACTACAGCTCGCTCAACTACAGCACCGGCATCCTCTTCCCCGGGGAGACCTGGGACCCCCATCCGATGTGCCACGATTGCGACACCTACGGAGGGCCCCACTATGCGGTGGATGACGGATTCGGTGGCTGCTACCTCGACTACAACAACCTTGCGATCACGCCTTCGAACGGTTTTAACGCGGCCCTCACGCTGAGCGTTAGCGGTCTGCCGGCAGGGGTTACCTCCCGGATGCCGACGACCGTGATGATCCAGGCTCCGGGTTATCCGTGGGGCGGAAACTTCGCTCTCGAAGCGAGCCCATCGGCAGCGCTCGGGACATTCCCGGTGACGCTCACAGCGACCGCAGGATCGCTGGTCCATACGATCACCCTGACGGTCACCGTGTCCAACCAGGTGCCTGCGCCATGCAACAACAGCCCAACCGCTTTCCCGACCCTGGGCTACGACAACTTCCTGGCCGAGCTCACCCAGAACCAGGTCTGGACGACGAACGTCATCCTGGGTAGCCCGGCGCCAGCCGGCGGCACGGTTGTGACGTTCGCTGATTCCGACCCGTCGGTCGTCTCCGCGCCGGCGTCCGTGACGATCCCGGCGGGGTTCTATGGCGTGCCGGTCCAGTTCACCGCTCACCAGGTGAGCAGCTGGACGAAGACGACATTGACCACATCGGCGAACGGCAACACGGTCACGAACGGGCTTGACGTCTCCCCACCCTCGTCGGTCGAGACCGTGACGATCACGTTCGCGCAGTACGACAGCAGCACCGGGAATCTGCTGGTCCGAGCGAGTGACCCGAATTACGGGGGGGTCGCCGTCCTGACAGTGGTCGACGCCTCGAACCAGGTCATTGGCACCACGAACCGCCTCGGCGGTGGACTATTCGGCGTGGTCCTCCCGCTTGCGACCAAACCCGCGACGATCCGGGTCGTGAGTAGCATCACGGGCGCGACCGCAACGGCGACCGTCCAGTAACCCGGTGTGCCTAAGCCCATAGCGCCGCTCGTCAGCGCGGCGGGCTCCGCCCGCCCAAGTTTGGCGTGGATGGTTACGCGACGCTGGCTAAGTCGGCTGTGGGACAAACCGTGTCACAGATGTGTCACGCATTTCGCGGAACCAGGAGGACACAGGAGGACACAAGAGGACACGACGGCGGGCGAAATTGAGTACAGGAGGAACTGGAGGAACCGACAGGACACGGGAGGACACGACATACGGCCGGTTCGGGACCGTGAGGCCGCGGGTTCAAATCCCGGGCCCCCGACCAATCGTCATGTATTGGAGCCAAGGTGCTTCCTGGGCGGCCGGGTGGCGATGTCCACCGAGCTCCCCTCGAACTGGTAGCCGAGCTTTGCGACGAGGTCGGCCAGCAGATTCGTGAGCTGTTTCATCTTCCGCGGGCCTAGCAAACCGGCCCACTCCTGCTGCAGTCGCGCCACTTCTTCCGCTGCCGCTCGGTTATAAGCCCAGCCTTTTTCAGTGCGACGAATGATCCAAGCGCGTGCATCGCTCGGGTCGGTGACGCGCTGGACATATCCGGCGGCCTCGAGCTGATCAACAAGATATCCCATCGATTGCTTGGTCACGGACGCCGCGCGAGCCAAATCGGTGATGCGGTCACCATCAGGACTTAAGACCCTGAGTACCGTCAGGTTCGACTCGGTGATCTCGTTGAAGCCACGCTCCCGAAGCCGTGAATGGACACGTGCGGTGAGATTGAGACTGGGAATCGAAAGTAGAGCGCCAATCATGAAGTCACGCTGCCTGGGTGCCACTTGTTGACAGTATAGACAGTCTGCCTTACTATTTAGTCAGACGTTCTTACTAACGGGAGGTTGGACGCATGATCGCTAGGGTGGGTTTCTTCGAGGGTTTGACAGAGCAGCAGAAGAGAGCTCAGGAAGACAACGCCAATCTGCGGTTCAAGGCTGCGATCACGGCCCAGCCCGGCTTCGTGGCGTTGTTTTTCCTGGAGCGGCCAAACGGAGATCGTGTGGCTTTCTCAGTGTGGGACAGCCAGAAAGCGATGGAAGAGGCTGGAAGGAGAGCCAACGCGACCCCGTTGCTGCCGGGCCAACGTGGCGAAGACATCCCAGGGCCCAATCGGGTGGAAGTCTGGGAAGTACGCGACCATTTCGTTGCCCCGGAGGCTGCCTGGTCTAAGCCCCGTCGTTAGGGGTGTTGGAGGTAGATTGGCCCATTTCGCGTTTGTGACGTGGGATGGCGGCGGCAATGTGACGGTCGCGCTTGGCATCGGCGACGCCCTCGCTGCTCACGGCCACGCGGTCACGATCATGGGGCCAAGGACGCTCCAGGCTGCGATCGAGGGTCGTGGCCACGGCTATCGAGATCTGGGTCTCGCGCCGCCCCGCGATGCGAGAGCGCGGTCGGAATACCTGGTCGAGGTGGTCGGCTCGAGAACCGCGGGAGCCGACCTACGAGAGCTCATCGATGGGTTGAGACCCGATGCGCTGGTCATCGACTGCAACCTGTCGTGGGCCATTGAGCTGACGACTCGATTACCGACCGCGGTTCTGGTGCACACGGCGATGGGCGTCTACCTTCCGGCGTGGCAGCTTGTGATCGATGCCGCCAACGAGCGGCGTGCGATTGACAATCTGCCGCCCTATGCGAGAGCGATCGACGCATGGTCCTCACATGAGCGGCTACTCGTCGCCTCAGTGCCGGCCTTCGACCGGCCGCCGGCGCCGCTGCCATCCAACGCTGTCTACGTGGGGTGGGTGCGAAGCCCAGATCGAAAGCACGTTTCCGACTCCCCACGGATCGAAGCAACCGGCGATCCGATCGTGCTGATCAGCTACAGCACCGACCCCCTGCAGAACCATCCCGAACGAGTCCAGTCTGCATTGGATGCGCTCGCAGACCTACCGGTCCAGGTCGTGGCGACCACAAGCGGCATCTTTGCCGTTGACGAGCTCTCCGTCCCTGACAACGCAACGGCTGTGGACTACCTATCCCACGACGAATGGATGCCAAAGGCAGCCGTGGTCGTCGGCCACGCCGGCCATGGCACGACGATGGCGGCGCTTTATCACGGGGCGCCACTTGTCTGTGTGCCGGGACTCGGACGTGATCAAGTACCAATCGCAGCCCGGGTCGCGGAGCTTGGACTGGGTCTCGCCCTGACTGACGGCGCAACATCCGTTGACATTCGCGCCGCGGTCGCCGACATCGTGGGCGACACTTCTTATAAGACGCGCGCCCGGCTTTTCCGAGACCAATGTCGGGACTTCAGGGGCGCCGGCGCAGCCGCTCCCGAGCTCGAAGCGCTGGTCGAATTCGGGTCGGCGTAGGCGGAAGTGGTTCGGTCCACGAACCGATACCAAGCTGAACACCTGCCTCGGGCCCGGTTTGCCGTTCGAAAATGGCTGTAGCGATGAGAGCCGAGTCCACTCAGGCCGATGGTGAGAAGGTCCTGCTGGACGCGGCTGCCGCATTCCGGGCTGCATTGGGCGGGCGCCTCCTCGCTACTTATGCGTTGGGCAGCTTGGCCCATGGAGGTTTTAGCCCGCTTGTAAGCGACATCGACCTTGCCCTGATCGTGGAGGACCCACTCCGCCCAGACGACGCGAACATGATCGAACTGGTCGCCCAGTCGCAGAAAGTTAGCGGCGGGCCGCTCAGTGAGCGGCTGTCAGTGTTTTGGGGGACGCGGAACACCCTGGCTGGCCAAGTTGAGGGTGGGCGCTTTCCAGCACTCGACCGGCTCGACCTGCTCGAGAACGGTCGCCTACTTGTCGGCACCGACATGCGAAGCGGCTTGCCTCGGCCTACTGCATCTGAACTCATCGTGGCCGGTGCCGAGTTTGCGGTCGAGTTCCTGGCCGGGGTGCCATGGGCGGCGAGCGGAGGTCAATCAGGCCTGGGTTCGATGCACGCAATCCGGGAGGACGCCGTCGACGAAGTCCGCCGACCCGAGCTGCTGATTGGGGCTGGTGTGCGCCGCCTCACGAAGCTGGTGCTCTTCCCGGTTCGCTTCCTGTTCACTGCGGCGACCGGTCGTGTCGGTACCAACGCTGTAGCAGCTGAGTGGTATCTCGCTCGTCATGCTGCCCCGAGCAGAGGCCTCGTCGGAGCCGCACTCGCATGGCGGATGGCCGAGCCCAGTGATCGCGACGAGGTAGCCGATCTACTTCGCCAGGACATGGTGCCTTTGTACGTGTACTACATCGACGATCACATCGCCCGTCTGAAAAGCTTGGGAAAGGCCGAACTGGCCCGCGCCTTCACGGAGTGGCGTGCTCGTCTCAGGGGTTGAGCAGTCCGCGGA
>Ga0070706_100005827_pt1 | contig 11690 bp, 19 predicted proteins | sample KBSK5501metaG_FD_65476 | JGI IMG/M metagenome (GOLD analysis project Ga0070706, IMG submission 65476) | Corn, switchgrass and miscanthus rhizosphere microbial communities from Kellogg Biological Station, Michigan, USA - KBS K5-50-1 metaG | ecosystem: Host-associated > Plants > Roots >...
GCTCGACCCGCAGCGCCTTGCCGTTTTCGGGATCGCGGATGGTACGCTGAAACCAGGGGGTTGTGCCATCGTGCAGGCCGCGCTCGGCACGCGGCTCCATGCCGGTGCGATAATAGAGCAACTTCTTATCCATTTCGCCCGCCGCGCGATACCCGGCCAGCATCGCCCACATGCGGCAGTTTTCAGGTTCGATCAGTCCGTCGATCTGCGAATAGATGCTTTTATGCATCTTTCTGCCGATGGTCTCGGCGATCTGCATCACGAGCGATTGGGTGCGGCCAAAGCGATCGGCGTCGCGGATCATAAAAACATCGAAGGCGTTTTGCTCACAATACCGTTTGAGATCAACGAGAGCCGTAACCCCCTCTTTCAGCATATCCTGGGCACATTCTTCCCAGGAAATATAATCACGGCTGAATCCCGGAATACGCAGGACATCAAAAATCTGCCAGTTGTAACGGGCCGCAATCTCACGCATATCGCGTTCCTGGGCGTCGAGCGACTGCTTTTCGTCGGCGGCCTGTTCAGGTGTCGAAACCGATGCCAATATGAGGGCGCGTTTGGGAAGGGTCATCGGTGATTACTCGGTTGCGAAAAAGACGCGCGGATCGCCATATTCGGTGAACATGATGAAATGGCCGTCATCGGCATCGACGAGGAAGCCGAGGCTCACGTCAATTTGACCACCGCCGAAAAATTCCTGTTCTTCCGACGTGCCACGAATGCGGGCTGAATCATAACGATAAGACACGCCTTTATCGCCGACCAACGAAAAATGGACATGATTGTAAGTGCAGGACTCATCCGGTGTACGATCACAAGTAAAAGTAAAGTTCATCAGAACATAACGCTTGCCAGTCGGGGCTGTATCGTTGCGATTGTTGAGCGTCATCACCTGCTGCTCGGCATCGTCATTGTAATCGGTCAGCGTAATTACGCCGTTATAATCATCGGCATTGACCTGTTGACTTTGACCGAAGGGGACGGGGTTGGTGCGGCTGTCGCCAGCATTGGATATGGAGACAACCACACCTGCGGGCTGAGTCGCAACCGCCGCAGTGTCCGCAATGGAACTCAGGTCGTCAAACGATTGGGAAAGCACATCGCGCGCGGCTTGCAACTGCGTATTATGGGTAGCCGCACTCTTCGACAAATCAGCATCATTTATACTGAGCGCCCAGGATTTGGCCGATAAACTGAGCAAAATTTCATCCAGGAAGCGACCAACGGCATGTGCGGCGGCAAGCGCCTGAGCACAATCCGGGAAGGCCGGAACAACTTCTGCCCACCATTTGATTTGCAGATCGTCAAAGGCTAAATATGCCTGAACTGCAACCTGATTAGTGGTCGTTGAAGGTGGAATGAGTGCCGATGCGGCATTCAAATCTGCGCTGAAAGTGGCACTTTTAAGAACATCGGCGACTGTTTTGACTTGAGCGGGTGTACAGGTCGGCGGTGCATCCTGGGCGGCAGCGGTGAGAGGTAAAGCCGACAACAAAACGATCAATGCAATCACAAAACGGCTCATAAATTCACCTCTGTAATAACTTGAGCGTAGGCAATTCGTAGGTTGAATAATTGCAAATTCTATTTTACGTTAATAAGATAGGGATAACATTCTTGAAATATTTCGAACCAAAAACAAACGATATAGGACTTGTCAGAATTAGAATATTTGGTCTATTATAGAATTCCCTACAAAATATTTATTAGGTGACGCCGATGTTGACGGCCCATGAGTTAATTCTGATTGCTCGATTTAGGTCGCTCAAAGGTAAGGCCCGGAAATTAGCTGAACATTTACAGGACAATGCGCAAGAAGCCCTGCTAATCAGCATCTTGCGCGGCGATACGAACCAACTCCCTGTAATCCCCAGCCCGGTAGGCCATGAGAAGCCGCCGCTCACGCGGTGATAGTTCATCATCAGAGAGCGTTTGTTTTGACTCACCGACCAATCCAAGAAACCAGTCGGCAGTTACGCCGAGTTCTGTGGCAAGGGAGGCAAGTACCTCTGCGCTCGGCTCTGAATCGCCTTTTTCATAGCGCCAGATTTGGTTTGTCCCGGCCCCCACCCGCTCGGCAAGTTCCCCCTGCGTCAGCCCTGCGGCTTCACGCACCTGCTTGAGCCTATCGCCCCGAAACACATTTGCCATTGTCATCTTTCTCACCACTTTGTGTTAATTGCATTCTAGCTTACTATGTATATTGACACAATAACATAGATGTGTTAAATTAAAACCACCTGAAAATGCTTTCGGGCATTTTTTTACAAGTTTTTTAGCACTTTAAGGTGATGCATGAATGACACTAAAATGTCAAAAGGACGCGGAAGACTGGCTGACATAGCCAAAAGTAGAGGAGAAACCATTGAAATCTTAGTTCCTCGCCTTGTTGCTGAAACTGGCTCGGTACTCGCCGCCGCCGCCGACCTGGGCGTCGCCCCCAACACCATCCGTTATCACCTCACTCGCCTGGGCTACAAGGCCAAATTTGTTCAATCAGTCATCTGGGAACGTGATGAAGACGTTCCCCAGGAGAAGGAGTGCGTTCTTGAACCCACACAAGCATGAGAAAGTCGCCTATTGATTTCGATGATCCAAATTGGAGGACGATTTTGAATCAACACTTGCACAAATTACTAACCATTCTTGACCAGGCGAAAAGCGACGGCGGCGACGGTTGGGTGCTTTCGGCTAAATATTTGTACAGCATCCCCTACCATGTTCGCCAACTTGCACAGGTGAAAGGATGCATTGAAGGGCGTGGAGTGACGAGCCAACGCGAATATCGCATCCTCCCTTATGGACAGGAAGCGTTGGACGATCACAACGCGGGAAAAACAACAAAAAGCAAACGTGACCATGCAGCGCCTCGCACCCCCATCGGGCTTGACTTGGAAGTCGGATCAACATCGGACGAGGAAATCAATGGTGAGCCAGTAGTTGAATTTCCAGGAATGGACAGCGTAATTCGCAAAGGTCCAGTACCAGTCGTCACCCCTTCAATTAATTCAACCCTAGAAAAAAACATCGCCATCAATTTTTCTCTGATACCCGATGTGCGGGTGCGGGCGTGTGTGCAGGCCATCGCCATCCTGGGCGAAAACTTCCAAGAGGTCAACGACCTGGTAAACGCGCTGGTGAAAATCAACGCGCGAAAGGCGCGGGATCATGAATAACCTGCGCGTAAAAACGGACGCGGGTCCCGTCCCCCAACGGCAGCGCGTGAGCGAACGGCCAGGGTCAATCCCCTGCAGGCTGCAAGACCTCAACAATCCCGAAACGATCCAACGGCTGCGAGCGGTGCTCAATGTCGAGGCCTACATGCGTGAGCTGCGACTAATCGCCCTGCAAGTGATTGAAAGCGAGCTGGAACCATGAGCTATTTCTACCTGCAAGTAGACCGGCTGGACGGGGAATCGGCCTGCGCGTTCTTCTACCCGATGGGACAGGACAGCAGCAAAGTGCCAGCGCGGCTGTCGACCTATCTGGATAGCTATCGCGACAAAGGCTTCCGCATCAGCCATTTCGACGACAAGCCGCTGTGCAAACACGCCACGCGCAAGGATGGGGTCAAGCTGGAACTGCTGGTCGTCATGAAGGAGACGCCGCTGAAGCTGGCGCTCAATGTGGAATGGAGTGGTGACGATGAAAACCATGCAACTGCCCACTGATGATCTGGTTCAACCGGCTGAAAAATGCCAGGACAGCATCATCTTCCTGCAACATCCAATTGACCCGACGAAACGCTACAAGCTGCTGCGCGGTGGGATTGAAAAGACACTGCGGCGCTTCGGCTATATCGAGATCACCAAAGCGGAATACGAAAGCGAGGATGTATGGGCCTAGAACCTCGTCCAGGCGCGCGTGGGGGACGAGCTGCCCGGCGCGCCAACCAACGCGAACTGGAAGCCGATTATCTGAAAGCTCATGGAGCCTTATCCAGAGAACAGATGGTTCACGAACAATCCTGGGCGGAAAAAGTTAACTGCCCGATCTGCCGACAAGCCGTACACCCTACCAATTGGAGCAATCACATGGCCTTAAAACATGCCGACAAAAATATTCCGTTGCACGAAGTTGAACCGGGGCGGCTGCCATTGACGGCGATCCGCATCGATGGCGGCACGCAGCCGCGCGGTGCGATGGATGGCGGCGTTGTCATTGAATATCGAGAACAAATGCAGGAAGGCACGATCTTCCCCCCTATTACTGTTTTTTACGATGGCGCAGATTATTGGCTGGCCGATGGATTCCACCGGGTGGACGCGGCCAAAATTGCCGGATTGACAGACATCGCAGCCGATGTGCGGCAAGGCACGCAGCGCGACGCGATTTTATACAGTGTCGGGGCCAACGCGGCACATGGACTCCGCCGCACCAATTACGATAAGCGGCGAGCAGTTGAACGGCTGCTGCGCGACGAAGAATGGGCGCAATGGTCTGACCGCGAGATCGCCCGTAAATGCGCGGTCAGTGATCGCTTTGTAAACAACCTTCGCAAAGACCTATCTGCGAACGGTTCGCAGATAAACAGTCGCACGGTGCAGCGTGGCGGCACAACCTACACGCAGAATACGGCCAATATCGGCAAATCCTCGCCGCCGGTTCAGTACGGGAAGATCGAGGACGATTATCAACCGGATGTGCCGGAAGTCCAGGTGGATGGTGATCGCTCAGATAATAAGATGGAACGCCAATTGGGTGGACGCGACGCGACGGTACAGGCGCGCAGTGGTCAAGTGGGGATTCTCGTCGAAATCAATGGCCGGGATGCGATTGTCGATACACCGAATGGCCGCAAGAACTGGGATGCGCTGTATCTCAAAAGGGTTGATGCCCCGGCTGCCCAGGACGATGCCAGCCACATTCGATTAGAGCAGCCATCTAACGCCGTCTGGAAGGCAGAGGTTTCGCTTAACGGCCAGCTAAAAGAGCTTTATTTGCCCCATAGTGAAACCCCTATAGATCGTTATCACGAGATTAAGCACCACTTCGTGCCTCCCCTAGAACCGCTCTTCGTGTCAGTGTATCTGAACGGGCCAACACAGTCAGGGAAAATCGCATTAGGGCCAGAGGCGCTGAAGGCCGCAAAAAAACTCAATTGTGAACGAGCGAAGGATTATTCTGTCATCTGGATACCGGCAAACGAAAGCGGATTTGTCGATTTAAGTTCGCTCAAAAGCGTTTGGACATACAGCCATCACACGGAATGGGGCGAAGACGATGGTCGCAAAATTGCGATGAAGTTCTTCCCCCATTTATTTAAGACATCACCGACCCCACCAGTCAGCGCCGATCTAAGTGAGCGCGCACAAGAACTCGGCGCAGATGCCACGCTGATCGAAGGCGTCAACTACAAACGCGACAGCAAAGTCACGCGCGCGGCGAACGAATACGAGCCGCAGGGCTATGATGCCTGCCAGACCCCGGCCTACGCGATTGATCCGCTGCTGCCGCACCTCACCAACTTCCTGACGATCTGGGAACCGGCAGCCGGTGAAGGGCTGCTGGTCGAGGCGCTGTACGATTCGGAACTGAGTGCCAACCCGATGGGTGTGATCGCCAGCGACATCCTGACCGGGCAAAACTTCTTCGACTACGAACCAGAACACGCCTGGGACTGCATCGTCACCAACCCGCCATTTAGTCTGAAATTCAAATGGTTAGAACGCTGCTATCAACTGGGCAAGCCTTTCGCGCTGCTGCTGCCGGTGGAGACGCTGGCGGCGGCGACGGCACAAAAAATGTTCGCCGAATATGGCATTGAAGTCATCTTCATGAACAAACGAATCAACTTCAAGATGCCGAATAAGGGCTGGGATGGCGCGGGCGCGCAGTTCGGCGTGGCGTGGTTCACCTGGGGGCTGGGTATCGGCAAGGAGATGAGCTTCGCGGAGATCGAAAACAATGACGATCCTGAATAGCGACCAATTCAAAAACGGCAAGGATGTGGAAGCGTGGCTCGACAAATATTTCGCGCGGCGCGGTTGGGAGATCGCGCAGACCTCGCCCTATGAAGAACGTGTCTTGCATCTTGGTGACCGGCGATTCCGCAAGGATGGGCAGGCCTATCTGATCGAATACAAGAGCGGCATCCAGACTTTTTACACGCGCAACATCTTCCTGGAAACGATCTCGGTGGACAGCAACCAGACACCGGGATGGGTCTACACCTGCCGAGCGGATTTGATTATGTATGCGGCGCTGCTCAACAACAAAATCCTGGTCTTCCGCCCGGAGAAACTGCGGCAGCAGATGGAAAGGCTTAAGGGGCGTTATCCCGAAGTCGCCACGCGCCACCATCAAAACGAGGGCTACAACACGCACGGCCTGCTCGTGCCGTTTGAGTACGCCGAAGCGCGCCTAGCTGAGAAGGTGATCGCGCTATGAGCGACAAGCAATATGCGGCGCACCTGCTCGACGAGCCGCCGATGCTGGTGTATCCATCGCTGGCCGTGCTGCTGGGCATCAACCATTCGATTGTCTTCCAGCAGCTTCACTTCCTCATCAACGGGCAGAAGACGGCCAAAAATAAATACAACTATGTCGCCGACAAACAGGGCGTCATGCGCTGGTGGGTTTACAACTCGTATCCCGATTGGGTGCGCGATTATTTCCCCTGGCTGTCGGTGGCGGCGCTCAAGAAAATTTTCCCTGCCCTGGAAAAAGACGGCCTGGTGCTGACGATGAAGGGCGTGAAAAGCAAATCTGACCGGCGCAAATGGTACACGATTGACTACGAAGCATGGGATAAAAAGTGTCTCATGATGGGTGAAAAAGTAGCCCATCAACCATCGGCTACTTTTTATCCTATGGTGGGCGAAAAAGTAGCCGATGAGTCTTCAGAGACTTCTTCAAAGACTCCTACAGAGATAGAAAAACCTATTCTTCCAATTTCAAAAGAAAATGCGGATTGGAACCGAGCCTTCAGCCAGCTTGAAATCCAGCTTGACCGGGCCAGTTTCGATACCTGGGTGCGCGCGGCTCATTTTTTAAAATTCGAAGACCCCATTTTTTATATCGGTGTGCCAAACCAATACGCGCGCGACATGCTGCAACACCGGCTGTACCGCGATGTGCGCCGCGTGTTGAGCAATATCACCGGCCAACCGTGCGAACTCCTATTTGAAGTGCATAAGCCGCCGCCATCGCAACCAGATGGCGAACTGCCTTTATTCAAAATCCTGGCACAAGAACCCACACATGCTATTTATCGAAGGAATCGAGGTGAATGATGCCCTACGAAAATTTCCCGACGCCTGCCAAGATCGCGCCCGAAACCATCCCGGTGCTGGATGATAAATGGGTAGAGACCGTGATGGCGGAGATCGCCGCGTTCATCTACAAGAAACAGCCCGAACTTCAGGCGCGTAAGATTATCCGCTTTTTGCCATTAGGGCGGCGCGATATGGGTCATGCCGCCGATCAATGGAAATACCATGCCAAGCATATCGCCGCGTTAGTGCGCGAACATGGCTGGACGGCCTATCTCGTCAGCCGGTTGGACGGCGAGTATCAAACCCTGACGATTGCCGCGCCGCACGCGAAGAGCGCTGAAGGGGGCTGACATGACCACCGTCGTGCATTTCAACCAGGTCAAAGCGCGCTGGAACTGGCGGCTGCGGCGCTGGGATCACCCCGACGAGATTGTCTACTGCGGGCGGCGCAATAAAGAGCATCATCTGCCGCCGTCGCCCTGGGCCAATCCCATCCACCTGCACGGCGACAGCGCGGCGGCCCGCGCATATGCGATTGACCAATATCGCGCCTGGATCACGACCAGCGACGAGGGCAAGGCGCTACTCCTGAAGCTGCCGACGCTGCGGGGACGGATTTTGGTGTGCTTTTGCGCGCCGAAACCGTGCCATTGTGATGTGCTGCTGGAACTGCTGGGCGAAAAAGAATATCACGCTCAACCGACGCAGACCGGGTTGGATGGCGTGCAGCCAGAACGCCCGCCGCTGCTGCTGTGGGATGAAGGCCGTGCATCGCTGAAGGTTGGCATGAATAAAAGCGGACAGTTGTACCGGGATTCCGAGGCGATCCAACTGCCGCTGGGCATCCCCGGCAAAGCCTATCTGACCTGGGTGGAATGGTATCGCGATTATCTGAAAGACACCCTGCGCGTGCGTGGAGCCACGCTGACCATGAGTCACTGCGAATATGCCCGTTATCGCTATGAGACGCGGCTGAAAGGATTGGAACAGCGGGACGATGCCCGAAGTGTGATGGAACGGGAAATTTTAGGTGAGCTGCTGGCCGAATTAGAGGGGTCATAGATGAGTAATCACGGCATAAACAGCAAGACAATTGCCGACGCAATCTGTTTATATGACGCAATTCAATGGCATGTGGACAGCGAAGAGCGCCCGCCGTCAATCCGTGAGCTGATGGTGATGACGGATGTTCCCGGCTCGGCGACTATCCAGCGCTATCTGGGCATCCTGCGCGAATGGGGCTGGATCACGTTTGAACAACATGCCATTCGCACGATCCGGCTGCTGCGCCCAACCGAGACGATTGTAATTCGCGCGAAGCCAGCCAAGAAGGCGAAGCGCCATGTCGCCTGACATGGCGAGTACGCCAAAAAAACAAGTCTGCGCCTGGTTGAGCCGTCACCCGCCGAGCGCCGCGCAGTATCGGAGTTTGGCGGCCTACCGGATTGTGCAGTTCGCCCGGCGCTGGCAATCGGCGCGGCAAGCCTGGGGCGTTGTCTGCGAAGTGTGCGGCGGTGAACCGGCGCTGGCCGTCGTGGTGATGCCGGAAGATATGTTGTGCCAGTTCATCCTGATTGCGCACAGCGCAAGCCGGACACAGATTATCAAGCCGAAGATGGCCTATTTCGATCAGGAACACTGGTCAGGTAAATGGCAGCGCGTGTATGTGTATCCGAAGCTGGGCTTCCAATCCTGGGAGCCGGAAATCAGAAAGGGGAAATGATGGACGACGTGAAATTTGATCCGAACGTTTTTTTATCCATGCCGCGCGAGATCGGCATCACCAAAGCGGCGGCGATGATGCTTGACCGGGCCGCCATCGAGGAGAACGTGCTGGCGCGCACATTGGTGCTGGCGATCTGGGGCTGCCGCATCACCGTGCTACAAGAGCAGTTCCAAGACATTTCGAAAGGTTGGAGCGGCCTGGACGGCGGCTCTTACTCGCTGGTATTCGAAGATGGGCTGGCGACCATCGACATGATTACCGCCGATAACGGACGAGTCGCGCTGATTTGCACCGAGCAGGAATGCGAGGAAGCCCAACTCGACATTGAAGATTTCTTTAACCAATCGGGAGCCAAGATCACACGGCTTTAAACCACCACATGACCGGCGCGGTCAACGATTGGAGCCGGAGGCCGCGCCCGGCCATGCAGTGCAGATCGAGAGACGATCCAACAAGGAGTATGGCATATGGAGGAGAAGACCTGCAATAAATGCGGGCGGACGCTTCCAGTCACCAAATTTCGTCTGTGCTGCGATTCGTACACAGGCGAAAAGAAGTGGCGGCGTAAGACCTGCAACGCCTGTGAATACCGGCAGCGGTCGCTGCGCAAAACAACAAGACAGTTTACGCAAAGAACACATGAGCGAATAATTCAAAAGGAGAACACGTATGAGCGATGACACACAACTTTCGATGTATGACGATCTGGCGGCACGGCACAACGCCGCTTATGCCGCCTTCCGATCTATTTATGAGGCCAAGCTGCCAAAGCCGGAATCGCCAGTGATTGAACGTGACAGCTTATTCATCCCGGCGGCGCTGGTCATCATGATCCTGGCAAGTGTGATTGTATCGGGCAGTCGCACGGTTTTTGAATTCGGCGGTGGATTGGTTGGCATCATGGCTTTCGTGATGTTAGAAGGGGCGATCATCGCCTATGCCTTTTACCGGACACGCCGCAACTTCAGCGAACACCGTTTGGACGGTGTGCGAAAGCTCGCCAATTTCGGATTGGGATTGGCCTTCATCGTCGCCGTCGGCGCAAATGTCCATGCGGTGCTGCGGGAACGCGGCGTCCAGACTGCCGAATGGATCAACACCGGCATTCTAGTCATGGTCGCGATCAGCGCGCCGACACTGGCCTTTATTTCCGGCGACATTATGGCCGTCGAGACAATGGCGAACGCCACCAAAACCCGCCGCGAACAGCAGAAATACCAAGCGGCGATGGGCCAATGGGCGAAAGAGTTGAATGAAGCCTGGGCACGCGAGAAAAGCCGGTGGGGGGTGAAGATCGAGGTCGAGCGTGAACCGGTGTCCAGCCTGTCCGTCCAATCTGTCCAATTGTCCACTGGACAAACTGGACATGGACAAGGCTACAGCCGCGAAAGCAAAGCCGCGTCCATTGTTCGCGCTCATCTGGACAGCCACCCTGAAGACATGTCCATCCCGCTGCGTGAGCTGGCCGTTAAGCTGGGCGTTGGAAAATCCACTGTCGGAAATGTGCTGAGGGAATACAAGAAATGAATGAAGTTGACGGCTACTGCGTTTATCGGATTGTCTGTTCAGCAAATAGCCTTTGTTACGTTGGACAGACCTCTGATTTCAAATATCGCATAAGAACCCATTTCAGGGAATTAGCTCACGGCTCGCATATCAATGCGAAATTGCAGGAAGCATACATTCGATATGAGCGCGATAGCTTTTGGTGCGAACTTTTGGAACGGGACATACCCGCCGAAAAAGTCAATGAGCGAGAAGCGTGGTGGATTGCCCACTTTGACAGCCGTCGCAATGGATTTAATTTAACACGAGGGAATCGGGCGACAATCACGCTTCCTCAAAAGAACACCCAGAGGAAACGGCAGCGCGAAGTTAATTTCCAGGGCTGGTACGACCCTGAAGATGTAGATGAGCGGGCTGTCATCGAGACGTTCGAATATCTTCAGACGCGATATGGCTTAACTCCCAAGCAGCTTATCGCTCGTGCGGTTTTGCAATGGGCTGAAAATGATAATTTAAATGCAGGGGTACAACACGATGTGCCTTTCCCCAAGAGTGAAACACTGGAACATCTGACCGGGATGCTGGCTCGGCTGATTGGCATGATCGAGAGTGGCAGCTTTATTCCGACGAGTGACGCTGCCCAAGCGGCCTATGACGAAGACACGGTGCAATTCGACGCGATCAGCGCCAGCGTGGGCAGCCACTATCGCCCGATGAGTTTTGAGGATGAGGACTAGATGGAAGAAAAGCGTGTGTATCAGCTCGATTATAAAAAGGCAGCGTGGAGTGATTTTTCACAATTAGTCTGTGCTGAATCGGAAAAGGCTGCTAAAGAATACATTGAAGTCTGGCATCCTGAGATCATGTTTTGGTATAGACGATTTGGCAATCTGTATGCGAGGCGCAGATTAGACGATATGACAATTCTAACTTATCGCATCTGTAGCCGCTCTTTGGTCACCGAGGAAGAAGTTGCCATGATCCGGCAGCGCCGCGCTGACAGCCGAGCAGCACGCGCCGCGATTGCCGCCATGAAGGAGATTGTGGAATGAAATTATCTTTGCTTGTTCTGATCGTGGCGATCCTGTTAATGGCGGGATGTATGCAGCCGGTGATGACAGATACGCCACCGGCTGCCACGCCGACTATCACTTGTGTGGGCGTAGTCGGGCGAACATCTTTATGTATCAGCCCGACTCCAGTCCCAACTGCGCAGAGCGCAACTCCAACCCTGACGA
>Ga0070706_100005829_pt1 | contig 11689 bp, 10 predicted proteins | sample KBSK5501metaG_FD_65476 | JGI IMG/M metagenome (GOLD analysis project Ga0070706, IMG submission 65476) | Corn, switchgrass and miscanthus rhizosphere microbial communities from Kellogg Biological Station, Michigan, USA - KBS K5-50-1 metaG | ecosystem: Host-associated > Plants > Roots >...
CGGCCATCGTGTCCCCCAGATTCTTGTGATGATCCAAGAGGGCCTGCGAGTCACGATACCGCTCAAAGACAAGACACTCTGTGTTGTCGCTGTTGAAGTACAACTCGTACTGCAAAGTCCCGGTGTCTTTAGTGCGCACCAATTCCACGCATCTCGCGGCAAGATGCTTGAACTCGTCGAGCTTTCCGTGGTGGATCTTGAGTCTAGCGATACATAGCAGTTCACTCATGGCTCTTCTCTCAAAGCGTTTTTCTTCCAGCATTTACACGTCTATGGTATTTATACGTTGGCAGAGCCAACGCACCGAAACCGAAGTGGCGTGCGATCAATCATGGATGCGGAGTTCATCACGCGCGTTCATCCCGTGCAAACCATTTTTCAAACACTCCCCTAGGGCCAAACGAGTGCGCTTTTGCCAGTCGAGGGCATAGAGACGAGCCGCACGCGCAATCGATCTAACATTGGCCACAGTTCCTTCCAATCCGCCAGTTGGCCCAAACGCGTGATCTCGAGCTCCTTCTGATATGGACGCGGCGTTTCTTCGACCCCCAACCGCATCGAATCGAATACAGTGAACACGTTTCTAGAGCGATGCCCAGGAAAAGGGCTTCGTGAACGCCGGATGAACCTGTTCCGGCATTCGTCCGAAGCTTGATGCACTAGCCGGAATCGCTCACAAATCCTTGGAGATTTGCGAGCGTTGCAGGCCAGCCTGTAATCAACCGACGCTGCAGATTTGGGGGCTAGCGTCTTGACACTTCTTTCTAAGCTTCCTAAGCTGATTCGGTTCGGCCGGTACGCGGTTCAAGGACCGAGGTCGGACATTTTTTTTACCCCCAAACAATATCTACAAAGTGAGGCGACATGATCAGGTGGCTTCTCAAGTCAGCGGGCTTTGCCACGCTATTGGCGTTTAGCACGGCCAGCTATGGTGCAGAAAAACTTACGATCCTGTGGGCGCAATGGGATCCGGCTAACTATTTGCAGGAGTTAGTCAAAGACTATCAAAAAGAGACGGGCGTAGAGGTAGTGGTTGAAACCACTCCCTGGGCTGACTTTCAGACCAAAGCATTTACCGAATGGAACGCCCATGGCGATGCATACGACATGGTGGTGGGAGATTCGCAGTGGCTGGGTGCCGGTTCAACCGCCGGCCATTACGTTGAGCTGACCGATTTCTTCAAGAAGAACGACGTTGTCAACAAGATGGCCAAGGCAACGGTAGTTGGCTACGCGGAATATCCAGGTAAGAGCGGTCATTACTGGGCGATTCCATTGGAAGGCGATGCGAACGGATGGGCCTATCGGAAGGACTGGTTTGAAGATCCTAAAGAGAAAGCGGCATTCAAAGCCAAATATGGCTATGAGTTGGACGTGCCCAAGACCTGGGCGCAGCTACGCGATATCGCCGAATTCTTCTACCGGCCGAAAGAAAAACGGTACGGCCTAACCATTTACACCGACAACTCGTATGATGCTCTGGTGATGGGTGTCATGAACACGATCTTCGGTTATGGCGGTGAAATGGGAGATTACGCCACAAACCAGGTGGAAGGGATCACCAACTCAAAGGAGGCGGTGGAAGGGCTGAAGTTGTACAAGGAACTTTATGGATTCTGTCCACCCGACTGGAGCAAGACCTTCTTCCAGGAGGCAAATCAGGCGTTCACCAACGGCCAAGCAGCGATGAGCATGAATTTCTTCGCCTTCTTTCCAGCGCTAGCCAACCCGGCAACCAACAAGTACGCCAATGTAACCGGTTACTTTCCTATGCCGGCTGGCCCTACGGGTAAGCGGTTTGCTGCGTTGGGGGGACAAGGACTGTCGATCATAAGTTACTCCAAAAAGCGAGACCAATGCTTGAAGTTTTGCGAGTGGTTCATCCGCGAAGACGTACAGAAGAAATGGGGCGAACTTGGTGGTTATACCTGCGACGCCAAGATTCTGGCGTCGGATGAGTTTCGCAAGGCTACTCCTTATAATGAAGCGTTTTATGAGTCGATGCAGATGGTGAAGGATTTTTGGACCATTCCTGAATACGCTGAGATGCTATCGACGGCGCAGAGACGTTGGCATCCTTACATCGTTGAAAATAAGGGAGGATCAGCCCAGGACGTACAGAATGCGCTGATGAAGGATTGGGAAGCCATTCTTAAGAAAGCGAATCTTCTGAAATGACGATTTGGCCGCGCCAGAGCGTTTCGCTCCCGCGCGGCTTTTTCGCTTTGGATATCATGGCGCACCGTCGCGCACCGATTACGATTAGCTCGCTCAATCAATGCACAGGGCCCAAACCAGAGGATCGTCGCCGGCAAGGCAAGGAATGTCCGACCTGGCGATCCGCAACTGGTTCATCATTCCGACGATTGCTTTTCTGATTGTTTTTAACATCTTTCCGTTGCTCTATTCTCTCGGTTTTTCCTTCACGGACTACCGAGCGGCCAGCAATCGACCTGCCCACTTCATCGGCTTGCAGAACTATCAGGAGTTGCTGACCGATGACAGTATTTGGCACAATTTCACGATCACTGCGAAGTACGTGATCATTTCGGTTGCCGGCCAGGTAATCGTGGGCTTTGGGCTGGCCCTGCTGCTGAACCGCCCGATTCCGGGCAAGGGGCTGCTTACAACCATTTTGCTCCTGCCGATGATGATGTCGGCGGCGGTGGTGGGATTATTCTGGCAGCTCCTGTACAACCCGTCGTGGGGAATTGTAAACTATCTTCTCGGCCTGCAACAGTTTGCATGGCTTTCCAATCCCGATGTCGCGCTCTATGCCATCGCGATCACCGATATCTGGATGTGGGCGCCTTTCGTGATGCTACTGTGTCTGGCTGGGCTTTCAGCCATTCCATCTTCTCTGTATGAGGCGGCCGCCATTGATCGTGCGCCACCCTGGTTCGTGTTTACCCGCATAACTCTTCCTCTGGTGGCACCGCTGCTGCTCATCGCCATCATTTTTCGCACGATGGAGGCATTCAAAACTTTCGATATCGCATTTATCATGGCGAGCCTCGATGAAACCCAATTGATCTCGATCAGGTTATACAAGCTGGCGTTTCAGGAATGGCAAACTGGTCGCTCGTGCGCGCTCGCTTATATTGTTCTCCTGGCGGTGTTAGCGATTACCACGATTTACATCAAGTACCTGAATCGGCTTAAGGAACGTTAGTTATGGCTGCCGTACAATCCAAGATGCAGCGACTCTGGGATCGTATCGCGGTCACCCTAGTGCTAGCTGCACTCGTCATCATGATGATCCCGTTGTACTGGATCGGCTCGACTGCATTTAAGGCGCGCGTCGATGCTACCACTGTTCCACCGACCGTGTTCTTCAAACCTGAACTGACTCCGTTCATTAAACTCTTCACCGCTCGAGTAGAAAGGCGAGGCGCGCCGAAAAAAGAAGAGTATGCCAAAGCGCCCTGGTGGGAGAAGCTGGTCATGGACGGAGGCGAGCGCTTTATTCGGGACAACAAGGGCAATATCGAAAGCTCGGGTTACGTCGGCAGGTTTATCAACAGCTTGATCATTGCGGTGACGAGCACTTTTCTAGCGGTCGCTATGGGAACCGTGACAGCATATGGATTTTCCCGATTCAAAGTCCCTGGGGAGTCAGACTGGCTGTTCTTTATTCTTTCCACCCGCATGTTGCCTCCGGTGGTGGTGGCTATCCCGATGTATCTCATGTATCGCACCGTGGCTTTGGTCGATACCCATCCTGGGCTGATTATTCTCTACACTGCTTTCAATCTATCGTTCTCCGTGTGGGTAATGAAGGGTTTTATCGACGAGATCCCGACTGAGTACGAGGAAGCGGCGCTGGTCGACGGCTACACCCGTTTGGAAGCCTTTTTCAAAATAGTGTTGCCCCAAGCCACCACGGGTATCGCCGCTACCGCCGTGTTCTGCTTTATTACTGCCTGGAACGAGTATGCCTTTGCGCTGATCATGACGTTGAGGAAGGCTCAGACCGCGCCTCCCTATATCCCTTCTCAGTTAGGTTCCGGTTTGACCGACTGGACGACGATCGCGGCAGGGGCTGTATTGTTTCTGCTGCCGGTAGTCATATTTACGTTTCTATTGCGCAACCATCTGCTTCGTGGGGTGACCTTTGGCGCCGTGAGAAAATAAGAGAAACTTACGATGAGACGCAATGCCAGAAGACTTGAGCAGCTCTCAATGCTGGTGATGATCGTCGGGGTCGTAGCGCTTTGCCAGCCGTGGAATCTGTTTTTGCACAGCTATGGCGCAACGATCATTCTGGTCGGCCTGATCCTGTTCAATATTTTTTCGCGAATCAGTCCACGGAAGACGCGGCAACCGCCATCGGTGGAATGGCCATCCGGCCACTGACAACGAGGAACTAGCGCATTGTGGCCGATCTAGATCTCATCGATATCGAAAAGCATTTCGGAACGAACTGGGTTATCCGAAAGCTTAATTTACGAATTAATCACGGCGAATTTGTTGTTCTGCTTGGGCCGTCCGGCTGTGGCAAGACCACCACACTGCGTGCCATTGCCGGCTTGGAAGCAATCGATAGCGGTGAAATTCGGATCGATGGGAAATCAGTCGAATCGTTGCCCGCCAGCGAACGCGATATCGCTTTTGTCTTCCAGCTTTACTCGCTTTATCCGCACATGACAGCGTTTGAGAATATCGCCTTTCCGCTGCGAGCGTTACGAATGAGTGAAAAGGAGGTTCGCGAAAAAGTAAATGGTGTCGCCAGGGTGTTGCGGATCGAGCACCTGTTGCAAAAGAAACCATCCGCACTCGCGGGAGGCGATATGCAGCGGGTAACCATTGGACGCGCCTTGGTCCGACGACCGAAAGCGATCTTGATGGACGAGCCCATTGGAGCGTTGGATGCGAAATTGCGGGAAGAAATGCGGGTCGAATTGCGCCGCCTGCATATCGAAAACAAATCCACCACCGTTTACGTTACCCACGATCAGGTGGAAGCCATGTCGATGGCCGATCGGATCGCCATTATGAATGAGGGAATATTGCAGCAGGTCGGTAGTCCGACGGAAGTCTATTCATGGCCGGCCAACCTGTTTGTGGCGCAGTTTGTTGGGAGTCCGATCATGAACGTAAGCAATTGCCGGGTTGAAGCAGCGGATTCGATAAGCAAGGTGCGCCTCGACGGAATGGAATCGCCTTTTCATTTTGGAGGTGAAGCACACCAGCGCATCGCCGCGGCCGGACACGATGAGATTGCGCTCGGGGTCAGGCCGGAAGCGGTGCTAGTCAAGCGAACCGAGCAGCCGGGGTACGTACGCGGTGAGGTACATCTAATCGAGCCGCTTGGCGCCTGTGATATTCTCGATATCGGCATCGGAAAAGCGGTGATTCGTGCCCGCACCGAAAGCCGGTTCGTAACTCGGCTTCATGAGTCGGTCTGGGTACAACTGGATGAAGCCAGAACGCATTTCTTCGATAAGAGAAGTGGTTTGGCACTCGACCGAAAGCGGTAATCACTGTGGCAAAGCTAACTCTCAAGAATCTCTCCAAAAGCTACGGCGATATCACCGCAGTCCGCAATCTTTCGCTCGATATTCGCGATCGCGAGTTCTTCGTTCTCTTGGGTCCGACTGGCGCCGGAAAGACCACTACTCTGCGTTGCATCGTCGGTTTGGAGAGACCAGAAAGCGGCGAAGTCTGGATCGGTGAAAACCTGGTGAACGAATGGAGCGCGGCGAACCGGGATGTTGCCCTCGTGTTTCAGCAATATTCGCTTTATCCAAACTATACGGTACGTAAGAACCTCGAATTTCCGTTGCGATCAAAGCTCCGCCAAATTCCGGCCAAAGAGATCGGTCCTCGGGTGCAGAAGGCGGCTGAGACCTTGCGAATTTCGCATTTGCTGGATCGCCGAACCGATCGACTCTCCGGCGGGGAAATGCAGCGCGTGGCGATCGGTCGGGCGATCGTACGCGAACCCCGACTATTTCTGATGGATGAGCCGCTTTCGAATGTTGATGCCAAGTTGCGCGAACTGTTGCGAGCCGAATTGAGGCAGCTGCAGTTAAAGTTGGGGACGACGCTGGTTTTTGTTACGCACGATCAAGTCGAGGCAATGACGATGGGTGACCGCGTTGGCGTGCTTTACGACGGAGAGCTGGTCCAGATAGGTACTCCCTATGAGATCTACAATTTTCCTCGTAATACGTTTGTGGCTTCGTTTGTGGGGTCGCCTGCAATCAACCTATTCGACGCTGGGATCGACGGAAATAAGCTCGTTGTCGTACCGGAAAAATTTGAGATCGCTCTTCAACCGGCTGTCCGCGAGCGGCTCCATAAGGTAGCTGGCCAACGCAATGCAGTCCGGATCGGTGTGCGCCCCGAGCATGTGAAGCTGGACATGAGCGGTGACATTACGGGAAGGTTATACGGGGCTGAAGACCATGGCGTTGAAATGATTCTTACAATCACGATCGCGGATCATCTGATCCGCGCTACCTCCTCGGCTACGACGCGGATACCGGTGAACGCTCCGATACAGATTGCGTTTGCCCAAGACAAACTGCACTTTTTTGATACGGAAACGGGCGCTAACTTAGCGCAGATATGAAATGGAGCGTGATCACGCTTTTCGTGCTGGTCGCGACTCATCCAGTTGACGGCCGAGACGAAGAAGCCGTCACCGATTCGCCCGCTCGCACAAGGTTCGAGGAATCGCTGCGGTGGAACCTATCCGCTGGCGACCCGTCGGAGGATGCCAGAATCGAGGTGCGGGGGAATCAGATCAAAATTACTCTAACCGGAAACAGATTGTGGAACGAAGCCACTGCGACGTCGGAGGCAAAATACTTTGGGCTGCTTTGTTTATTGTGGGACATCCAAGCGCGAGAGGAAGATCCTAGCCGATACGTCCTTAGAGACTCGTTCGATGTTACGTTGGTTCAACGAGCCGATAAAGTTGTAGCCAGAGCCGTCGTCAATCGAGCCGATTTTCCGACTCTCACCGATCTGAATAATGAGATCCTATTAGCAAGATCGCAGGTACGCGACATCCTCAGAGGACAAGCCATTCAGTCGAGCGCCCGTCCCTAAGCGGAAGACGCCCAGTTATCCTAATTCCGCAGACAAAACGATCCACAGATTACGCCGATTACACAGATTCAAGGGGTTAACCATCAAAACGAAAACGCTAAGGCAAGTTCGCCCTCAGTGGTATCCGCAACGCCTATCTGAGATATTGTCAAAAGTTGTGTACGGGTGCTGGCGCAAGATTCTGATTCGTTCTCGCGATCAGAGACAAAGCTGGGATTCAGCTCCTTTCGGGTTTCTGATCCAGCCGGTTTCTCTTTACAGCGTCAAGAAAAATGGAGTCTAAGCCGCAGCCCAGGTCTCTTGTATAAACCGGTAACCTTCTGTTACCACTTCCTCTGGACGTTTGAAAAAGTCCCGCCAAACTCGGGTTGGTTCGACCAGCTCGGGAAGAGCTCTTCCGAACGCTTCGATGGTCAACCAACCGTTATATCCGCTCGACTTAATCGCCCGAAAGATAGCTGGAAAATCGATGTGACCGCGTCCGGGTACGCCGCGATCGTTATTCGACACGTGGACATGCGCGATTACCGCGGCATTCTCGGAAAATGCCCGAGGGAGATTTTCTTCTTCAATGTTCGCATGAAAAGTATCGAACAGGGCTTTGAAATTCGGGTGGCCGACTCGGCGGACGTAAGTTGCGGTCGTCGCCATTGTGTTTAGAAAATAGCATTCAAACCGATTCAGGAACTCGATCGCCAAAGTGACACCATGACGTTGCGCCTCATCGGCCACTTCTCGGTGAACGTCGGCAGCGCGCTCAAATTCTTCTTCGGTTGGTCCAGTCCCAGAGAATACTCCTAAAGCCTGATAGAACGGCCCGCATAGAATATCAGCACCAAGAATGGCCGAATGGCGAACTATGGTCTTCAATCGCTCTGTTGCGGCGTTCCGAATTGCTGGATCCGGACTGATTGGGCTGGCTTCAGGAGTCGCTACTGTAACCGTCGACGCCTTGAGTTGTAGTTCATCTAGTTTCTTCCGGAGTTTTTGATAGTGTGCGTCATCTCCTCCAAATATGGGGATTTCGACGCCGTCGAATCCGGTGGATTTTATCTCTTCCAGCTGGGGGTAATGCTCCTCGGTAACGTGAGTAGCCCAGAGAAGCAGATTCATACCGATTTTCATGGCGGGGTCTTTTGGGGTATGCTTCGCTTACAAGAAGGCATCAGCCATCGGCTTACGACGTCCTCGCATCGGCGAAGCTCAGTAATTTTAACAGGATTCGAAAAAAATTGGGAGAACGAAGCCTGGTTTGATCAGAAAAATCCGGATTTTTGTGGTCAAACCAGGCTTAGGATTGAAACCGGTTCGCTAAAGTCTAATATCTGAAGCTGGCGGCGACCGGCCTTGGGCAGTGGGTCGGCCGGTACGCCGCAATCCACGGTGTGTCGGAACCCCCCATGAATACTCTTCCCAGATTACATAATGCGATGTGGCCCGGCCTGGTCGGCAAAGGGCCTGGGTCAGAACCCTTTATTGATCTCGATACGATGCTGAGTCTCACGGCTTCGGCCGAAAGCGGAGGCGCGCGATTCGAGGGAGTCGATCTGTTCCTGTTCGATCCGCATGTCAGTATTGATTCAACCGACGATCAGATTAAACAGCTTGCTGACAAGATTGCTGCTAAGAACCTCGTGGTCGGTTCGGTGGTTGCTCCAGTCTGGCCGGCCACCGGTGGAGGATCGGCGATGGGTAAGCCGGAGGACCGGCATCGTTTTATCGAACAGGTTAGCAAGGCTTGCCGGATCGCTAAAGCGTTACGTGAGCTCGGAATCAGACCGTACGGAATAGTGCGCATCGATTCGGCAACCGATCCGGGGACTTGGGCAAGCGATCCGGAAGGTTCGAAAAAGATCGCATCGACTTTTCGAGAGTGTTGCAAGGTCGCCGAGGATCACGGCGAACGCCTGGCAGCCGAGGGGGAAATCTGTTGGGGAGGTATGCACAGTTGGAAGCGGATGATTGAGCTCCTCGAGTTAGTCGATCGGCCGGAGACGCTCGGCTTCCTGGCGGATATGGCTCACACCTTGCTGTATACAATGGGATATAACGCTCCAGAGGACGCTATTTTACCGGAAGGATTCGATTGGAAGGATCAGGGCATACTGCAAAAGGCTCTCCACACCATGACAAACGCTTTGCGTCCCTGGACTACCGATTTTCATGTAGCCCAAAACGACGGAACGATTAAGGGCAGCGGTTCTCACGATAAAACCGGAAGACATTGTTTGCCCGATGATCCAAACGGCAAACTGAACATTGCTCACGACGCCGGCTATTGGCTGCGAGACGACAAAGGACAACTTACGACGGCTTTCCAGCATATCTGTTGGGATGGCTGCATGTTTCCAAATGAGGTCATGTTGAAGCAGGAAACATGGAACTCGATTCTTCGTGCCATGAGTTCAGTACGCGAAGCCCATGGGTGGGAGGGGGATGTAAGGAGTCAGCCCTAAGCAGTAAGCAAGTGTGAGAGGTGATTAGCAAATTAAACAGCGAGGCTGGTTGGTGATGGCCGGAATTCGTTTCGCTTTCGGCGTTTGGCGTTCGGCGCGGCAATTGTCGGCCTTCCCGGCGATTCCTGGAGAGTGATTGGTATGGCGCAAATCCGCCCACGTTTGCTTCGTGCGAACCTCTGGGGCGCCGATCACCGAATACTGATCACTGATTACTGATTACCCGATTCGATACTCTTATGAAGAAACTCAACATTGGCCTCGTCGGCTACGGCTTTATGGCTCGGGCGCATTCCAATGCATATCTCACTGTGAGCCAGTTTTTCGATCTGGAGTATCAACCGGTGCTTAAGGCGGTTGCTGCGCGGGATCCGGAAAAGGTGAAACAATTTGCCCACAAGTGGGGCTACCAGTCACACTATGCGGATTGGAAGCAATTGGTCGACCATCCCGAGATTGATGTGATCGACATCGCCAGTCCCAATGACACCCATGCCGAAATTGCGGTCGCTGCAGCTCAGGCGGGGAAAATGATTCTGTGCGAAAAGCCGCTTGCCCGAAATTTGCAGGAGGCGCAACGGATGGTCGATGCCGCTAAGAAGACAGGTGTCCGGACGATGGTGTGGTACAACTACCGCAGGATCCCGGCAGTGACGTTGGCCAAGCAAATTATCGCCGCCGGGAAACTTGGCCGGATCTTTCATTATCGCGCAAAGTTTCTGCAAGATTGGACCATCTCGGCTGATCTACCGCAGGGCGGCGCGGGGCTGTGGCGCTTGGACGCAAATGTGGCCGGAAGCGGGGTAACCGGTGATCTGCTGGCTCACTGCATCGACACAGCCATCTGGCTCAATGGCGAGATGGACTCGGTCTCGGCAATCACCGAGACTTTTATCAAGGAGCGGGAACATAATCTGACCGGGAAAAAGGAAAAGGTTGGGATCGATGATGCCTGCGCTTTTCTAGGCCGGTTCAAGAATGGCTCGCTAGCAACCTTCGAAGCAACGCGTTATGCGCGCGGTCATAAGGCGCTCTATACTCTTGAGATTAACGGTGAACATGGATCGCTAGCGTGGGATCTGCACGATTTGCATCGCTTGCAATGGTTTGATCACAAGGATGAAGGATTGCTTCGGGGCTGGCGATCCATCCATGTCACGGATGGTGATCATCCTTATATGGCTCATTGGTGGGTACCCGGCTTAGCGATCGGATTCGAGCATTCGTTTATTCATCAGCTAGCCGATTTCTTGAACTCGCTTGATGAAAAGAAGCCGGCTGAACCGACTTTTGAAGGTGCGTTGTCGACGGAGAAAGTGGTGGACGCGGTCCTCCGATCGGCCGGATCAGGAAAGTGGGAGAAAGCGACGTAGCGGCAGGGTTACGCTCCTCTGCGCGTCCGCGAGCTAAGCAGCGCGCCTATGCGCAAAGGCTGGAAGAAGCGATTGGTGCAAACCACTCCAAGTGGAAGGAACAGGCGGTAGGTCAAGTATTTGGAGGCTCGAGCGTTTTCGTCGCCGAAATGCGCAAGCGGCTGCGCAGCCGCGATCACAAGAAGCAAAAGGGGGCGGGGAACTCAAGTACCAGGATCGGGGATGGAGGCAGAAGCAGTCGAAAGAGTGTGGAAAGAACCCTGGGAAGCGTTTGTCAATCGTCATGGCGATGAGGCTGACGGTTCTGACGGGAGTTCCACTAGTTGACCGCCATCCTGGCGCATCCGCACCAAATCGAAGTAGTAACGGCCAAACGGGTTTGAGATGCCACCGTTGCCTACTACGCCCTGGGAGGCCTTTCAATAGTCCAAACATCGTGGAGCTGGAATCGAATTAGTCATTAAGATAGGCACAAATTACCTAGGGATGAGGCAAGTTTTTCTTTAATTTCAGTCGCCTGGTGGCTGCTCCTGTTCTCAGCAAGTAACGGGTGATCTACGTAACTCGCTTAGATTGAAGAATTAAGGAAAACCTAGCCTCATCCGGCCAAGCTTGGCACGGGAAAAGCTCGTACTGAAATGATGCCCACGAACAGAATCATTGATGCTGACTCGTCCCGACGGCCTAAACTAGGGCTTCAGTAACTGGCTCGGGGAGGTGTAAGTCTGGCAAAAGAGACAACTCTCCCCTCTCCGCTTGCTCCAATCGCTAAGTTCGCTTCGCAGACCGTCTTCAGAAGCA
>Ga0070706_100005831_pt1 | contig 11681 bp, 12 predicted proteins | sample KBSK5501metaG_FD_65476 | JGI IMG/M metagenome (GOLD analysis project Ga0070706, IMG submission 65476) | Corn, switchgrass and miscanthus rhizosphere microbial communities from Kellogg Biological Station, Michigan, USA - KBS K5-50-1 metaG | ecosystem: Host-associated > Plants > Roots >...
CGCAGCGTATCGCGGTGCCGGTTGTTCAGGTGCTCTGGCTGAGACGGCGATGTCATGGCGTTCCCTCCTGCCCGGCCTAGGCGGCAGGCCCGCGGTGCAGCAGCGCGGCGGCCGGCCGGCCAGCCAGCGGCCCAGCCCGGTCCGGTAGCTGCACGACGATCGCATCCTGGTGCAGCGCGGCCCAGGCCAGCCCGTCCGCCAGCGGCACCTCTGTCCGGGCGGCCGAGTCACCAGCTGCCAGCAGCTCGGTGGGGCGGCTCCCGATCCCGTAGCGGGAGCCGGCGGTGTCCACGGCGATGTCAGCCGCGACGAATAGCACGGCGACCTGCTGCTCGGCCAGCTGCTGGGCGACGGCCTCGATGCCGCGGACCGCGGGCGGCTCCGGTCCCGCGGCCGAGGATGCAACCAGCTCTCCGACAGCGCCGATGGCTGCTGTGGTGATGTCGTCGAGAGCGGCGGCGACCTGATCGCTGAGCTGATCGTCGCTGTACCCGGGCACGGGGCCGGACGCGATGGTGGTGACCGGGCCGAGCGACCGGGGGAGGTGACCGGAGACCGCGTCGAGGATGTGCTGATCGCCCGCGCCGAGGACGATGTGCGCGCCCATGCTGGCCGCGGCCTCGGCCACGCGCCCGGCGATGAACTCGGCGTTCCGCTCACCGCCGCTTTCTGGCTCGCTGTCGGTCACGTGCCGTTCCCCGTGGTGCAGCGCGGGCGGCCGGTCCGGGTGCGGGTCGTGCTGCGCGCCAGGACGGGCACCGACCGGGAACCGCCGGGCGGGATACTGATCCCCGGCGGCTTGCGCGACCACGGCCGCGTCGTGACGGTCTGCCAGCACGACCACGTGCGCCGGGCGCCGCGCGGCGGCGGCGGCTATCTCCAGCAGGCTCGGCAGCGGCCCTACGCGCACCGGACACATGGTTGCCACGGTTCGGGGGGCCCGGCCCGGTCAAGTCCCTGGGCGTGATGTTCTCGGTTAGCGCGTGATTCTTTGGCTGGGGTCAGGCGCTGAGCGCCTGGAAGTCGCTGGCGGGGGTCACTTCCTGGGGGTCAGTGCTGTCGGCGGCGAGGGGTGATGCGGGAGCGGGCCAGGACATCGAGGCCGAGGTAGCGGCGGCCTTCGGTCCCCTCATCGTGCTGCTCGGCCAGGACCGCGTCGACAAGGCGGATGCCAGGGGGAAGGTCACTTTCATGTCGAGGCCGCCTGCGGGGCGGGGGCGGGCGGTGAGGGCGGCGCCGTGGGCGTCGGCGATGGCGCGGACGATGGCGAGGCCCAGCCCGTATCCCTCGCCGCGCCGGGTCCGCTCGGTGCCGAGCCGCCGGAATGGCTGGAACAGGTCCTGCACCGCGTCTGGCGGGACGAATGTGCCGGTGTTGCTGACCGAGACAACGGCGCCCGCGGTGGTCAGTGCCGTTGAGATCTCTACCTCGCCGCCGGGCAGGTTGTGCCGGATTGCGTTGTCGAGGAGGTTGGCGACGAGGCTTTCCGCCAGGCTCGGATCAGCCGTTACCGGGGCCGCGGCGAGCGCTGCGCTGAGGTGGATGCCGTGGCGCCCGGCTTCGTCCTGACGGGCCAGGACTACATCCCGGGTGATGTCGGCGATGTCCAGGCATTCCATCTGCCCGATCCCGCGCTGGCTGCTGGCCAGGGCGAGCAGCGCCGCGATCAGGCGCTCCTGCTGATCGCCAAGCTCGACCAGTTCCTCGCAGGTCGCCCGCAGCGTCTCCACGGTAGGCTCCGGGTCGGCGATTGCGACCTGGAGCAGCGCCCGCCCTGCGGTGAGCGGGGTCCGCAGCTCGTGGGAGGCGTTGGCGATGAAATGCCGCTGCGCCTGGAACGACGCCTCCAGCCGCCCGAACAGGTCGTCGAGCGTCTCCCCGAGCTCGGTGAACTCGTCGCCACGGCCGCGCACGCCAAGCCGCTGGTGCAGGTTACTGGCGGAGATGTCACGGGCGGTCGTGATGATCGCGCGCAGCGGCCGGACGAAACGGCCCGCGATCAGCCAGCCGGCCGCGAGGGAGAACACCGCCATGATCACCAGCGTGACCCCATCGGCCCAGAACAGCTCCGAGCCGATGGGGATGCGGGTTGGGTGCCCGGCCGCGAAAGTACCCAGCCCCGGCTGGCCCGGGCCCCCGGCTTTCTGTACCTCGTGCTGGAATAGGCCCGGTGCCAGAAGGGCCATGACGCCGAGCAGCGCGACACCCGACGCGCAGATGACGGCGCTATACAGCAGAGTCATCTGTGCCCGCAGGGTGGGGCGGCGGAAAGCGCGCGCTGGGCCCGGGTGGCGTAGCTCAGGCATCAGGGTTCTCCGATCTGGTATCCGCCCTCGCGGACGGTGGCGATGACGGGCGGGTCGCCGAGCTTGGCTCGCAGCCGGCGCATGGTCTGCTTGACCGCGGTGGTGAACGGGTCGGCGGCTTCGTCCCAGACCCGCTCCAGCAGTTCCTCGGCGGGAACCACCCGGCCCGCACAGGCGAGCAGGTACTCAAGCAAGGCGAACTCCTTAGCGCTGAGCGCCAGCCGCTGACCGGCGCGGGACGCGGCCCGGCTGCCGGGGTCGAGCCTGATGTCACCATGGGTCAGCACAGGGGGCAGCGGCACGGCGGCGCGGCGGCCGAGCGCGCGGACGCGGGCGGTCAGCTCGGGGAAGTCGAAGGGCTTGGCCAGGTAGTCGTCGGCGCCCATGCCCAGGCCGTCCACCCGGTCGGTGAGGCTGCCGGCCGCGGTGAGCATCAGGATCCGGCTTGGTGACCGCCCGGCCGCCAGCCGCCGGCAGATCTCGTCGCCGTGCACCCCCGGCAGGTCCCGGTCCAGCACCACGACGTCGTAGCGGGTCAGGGCCAGGTGGCCGAGCGCCTCGTCTCCGTCGTAGACGACGTCGACCGCCATGCCTTCCCGGCGCAGCCCGGTCACGATCGCCCGGGCCGTCGGCTCGAAATCTTCAACCACTAGCACCCTCATGACCGCGCATGTTCCTTCCCGCGGCGGACTGACCAGTGCTGTCAGCATGCCAGGCCGCCAGTATCAGCCAGGTATCAGCCGCTGGCGCCGTGCTGATACCGGCCCCGGCGTACAACCACGACCATGGAAACGACAATCGAGGTCGCCGGGCTGCGCAAGCGGTTCGGCCCCACGCTCGCACTGGACGGGATGACGTTCACCGTCTCCCCCGGCCAGATCACCGGCTTCATCGGCCCGAACGGGGCGGGGAAATCCACCACGATGCGGGTGGTCCTCGGCCTGGACGCTCCCGACGCGGGGCACGCGCTAGTCGGCGGCCGGCCCTATGTCAGCCTGCGGGACCCGCTGACCCAGGTCGGGCGCTGCTGGACGCCGCGGCGCTGCAGCCGAGCCGGACCGCACGCAACCACCTGCTGTGGCTGGCACACTCCCAGGGCCTGGGCGCCCGCCGCGTCGATGAGGTCATCGCGCTGGCCGGGCTGCAGACCGCGGCCCGGCGGAAGGCGGGCGGCTACTCCCTGGGCATGCGGCAGCGGCTCGGGATCGCCGCGGCACTGCTCGGTGACCCGCCGGTGCTGATGTTCGACGAGCCGTTCAACGGCATGGACCCCGAGGGCATCGTGTGGATGCGCGGCTTCCTGGCCTCACTGGCCGCCGAAGGCCGGACGGTGCTGGTCTCCAGCCACCTGATGAGCGAACTGCAGGACACCGCCGGCCGCGTGGTGATCGTCGGCCGCGGCAAGGTCATCGCCGATACCAGCGTCGCGGCCCTGCTCGCGTCCGTGTCCGGGAACCGGGTCAAGCTGCGGACCGCCGCGCGCACCCAGGCGGCGACCGTGCTGGAGCGCGCCGGTGCGACCGTGGCCGTCACCGGCCCCGACGCGCTCACGATTTCCGGCCTGCCTGCCGAACGGGTCGTGACGCTGCTGTCGGAAAGCTCCGTCCCGTTCGCGGAGGTGACCGCCCACCGCGCGACCCTGGAGCAGGCCTACATGGAGCTCACCAAGGACGCGGTCGAGTACCAGTCCGCGGGCCCGGCCGGGCTGGCCGGGCGGGCGGCGTCATGACCACGATCACGCCCTCCCGGCCGGTGGCCCGGCCGGCCGTGGCCGACTTCGCGCACCTGCTGCATGCCGAATGGACCAAGTTCAGGACTGTTCGCGGCTGGGTCATCGCCGTCATCGTCGCGGTGCTGGTGACGGTCCTGCTCGGCCTGTTTCAAGGGAGTCACAGCCAGGTAGCACCCTGCATCACCGGCCCGAACGGCCCGGCGTGTCGTTACGTCATCCCGGCCGGTCCCGGCGGCGAGTCGGTGACCGACACGTTCTACTTCGTGCACCGCCCACTGGCCGGCGACGGCACCATCACGGCGGAAGTGACCTCGCTGACCGAGGTGGCCGAAAGCAGCCAGACCCTGAACGGACGGCCGGTCAGCACCAAGCCCGCGGTGGTGCCGTGGTCGAAGGCCGGGCTGATCATCACCGCGGGCTCCGGCCAGGGCTCGGCGTACGCGGCGGTCCTGGTCACCGGCAGCCACGGCACCCGGATGCAGTGGAACTACACCGGCGACACCCCAGGCCTGGCGGGCCGGGTGTCCGCGGCGTCGCCGCGCTGGCTGCGCCTGACCCGCGCCGGTGACGTCATCACCGGCTACAACTCCGCCGACGGCACGAGCTGGACCAAGATCGGCACCGTCACCCTGCCCGGGCTGGCGCCGACGGTACAGGCCGGGCTGTTCGCCACCTCCCCGGGATACTCGCAGCAGACCAGCCAGCAGCTCACCAGCGCATCCGGGACCGCTGCTCCCACCGACGCCACTGCCACCTTCGACCGTGTCGGCCTGCACGGCTGGCCCGGCAGTTCCTGGACCGGCACCTTCGTCAAGGGCGGCAGCAACTCCCCGTACGTCACCGGGCATGAGGCCGGATACCGCCGGGCCGGCAGCCTCTTCACCGTCACCGGCTCCGGGGACATAGCACCAGACGTCACCGACGGCGTGCCCATCGATGTGTTGTTTGCGGGCCTGTTCATCGCGCTGGTCGCGGTGCTGGTGGTCGGCGCGCAGTTCATAACCGCCGAGTACCGGCGGGGCCTGATCCGCGTGACGCTCGCCGCCAGCCCGCGGCGCGGCCGGGCCCTGGCCGCCAAGGCCATCGTCCTCGGCGCTGTCACCTTCGCCGCCGGGCTGGCCGGCGCGGGGGCCGCGGTCTTGATCGGGATCCCGCTGCTGCGCGCCAGCGGCAACCCCGTCTACCCGGCGACGGCTCTCACCGAGATACGGGTCATCGCCGGGACCTCGGCGCTGGCCGCCGTCTTCGCCGTCTTCGCCCTCGCCGTCGGCGCCATCCTGCGCCACGGCGCCGGGGCGGTCACGGTCGTCATCACCGCGGTCATCTTGCCCTACCTGCTGACCGCCGCCATCCCCGTCCTGCCCGCAGGCGCCGCGAACTGGGTGCTGCGGGTCACCCCGGCCGCCGGCTTCGCCATCAGGCAAGTCATCCCGGCCTACCCGCAGGTAGCCGCCAGCTACACCCCGTTCAAAGACTACTTCCCGCTCGCGCCGTGGGCCGGCTTCGCGGTGACCTGCGCATGGGCCGCACTCGCCCTGGCCCTGGCCGCCCACTTCCTGCGCAGGAGGGACGCGTGAGGGAATCTCTGCACGCGGAATGGACGAAACTGCGGACGCTTGCGAGCACCTTCTGGCTGCTGCTCGCCGCCGCGGCGCTGACCGTCGCCGTCAGCGCCGCGGCGGCCGCGGCCGTCCGGTGCCCGTCCGGGGGCTGCGCCGACGATCCAGCCAAGATCAGCCTGACCGGGATCTACCTCGGCCAGGCGGTCGTCGCGGTCCTGGCCGTGATGGCCGTCAGCGGCGAATACGGCACCGGCATGATCCGCCTCACCCTGGCGGCCACGCCACACAGGCTCACCGTCCTGGCCGCCAAGGCAGCCGTCCTCACCGGCCTGGTCCTGGTCACCGGCACGATCGCCATCTTCGCCTCGCTGCTGGCCGGGGGGCTCATCCTGCCCGGCCACGGCATCGGCCCGTCCCACGGCTACCCCGCCATCTCCGCCAGTGACGGGCCGGTGCTCCGCGCCGCGTTCGGGTCAGTGCTGTACCTCGCGCTGATCGCCCTGCTCAGCCTCGGCGCCGCCACCGCACTGCGAGAAGCCGCCGCCGCAATCGGGGCCGTCCTCGGGCTGCTCTACGTCCTCCCGATCATCGCCGTCTTCACCGGCAACGCGACCCTATCGCGGCACCTCGAGCAGATCGCGCCGATGACAGCCGGGCTGGCCATCCAGGCCACCACCGGCCTGAACACCCTGCCCATCAGCCCCTGGGCCGGCCTCGGCGTGCTCGCCGCCTGGGCCGCCGGCGCGCTGGTCCTCGGCGGAATGCTGCTCCGGAGCCGTGACGCATGAAGCCAACCCGCTGGGCTCGCATCCACGATTGCGGTGATGACCTGCGTCATCACCCAGCGGCATGGGACCGTGACGGGTTCACCCGGCTGCTGCGAGCCGAGTTCACCAAGTTCCGCACGGTCCGGGCCTGGGTGATCGCGCTCTGCGCGGCCGCGGTCGTGTTTGTGCTCCTGTCCTTCTTCAGCGCCTTCGAAAGCCGCGCGCCCGTCCCCGCCGTACCCACCGGCCCGGGTGGCGAAGCCGTCTCCGACATCTACATGTTCGTGCACCGGACGCTCGCCTGCGACGGCGCCCTGACCGCCAGGGTTGCCTCGCTTTCGGGAGCGCACACCCCGCTTTCGCCCACCTCGGGCAACGCCTTTGGTCAGTCACCGAAGGGTCAGCTGGGCTCGCAACTGCAGCCTGGGCTGGCGCCGTGGGCCAAAGCGGGAATCATCCTCGAACCGGACACGAACCAGGGAACCGCCTATGCGGCCGTGATGGTCACCGGCTCCCATGGTGTCCAGATGCAGTACGACTACACCGACGACAGCCCGGGGATCGCCGACGCCGCCAGGCTGTCCTCCCCCCGGTGGCTGCGGCTCACCCGAGCCGGAGACGCCATCACCGGCTACGACTCCACCGACGGCGCCCACTGGACCAAGATCGGCACCGCCCGCCTGGCCCGCCTTCCCCGCACGGTCCAGATCGGGCTGTTCGTCACCTCCCCGGTGTACTTCCCTGCCGGGGCCGGTGCCCCGACCTCCAGCGTCGCCACCGCCACCTTCGACCAGGTCTCCACCCGGGGTGACCTTCCCGGCCGCTCCTGGATCGGCGACCCGATCGCCGGTTTCTACCCCACCGTGCCGTCGGCTTCCACCTGGCAACAGCGATCCGCCGGGACGTTCACGATCAGCGGGTCAGGCGACATCGCGCCGCTCGTGGGTGACATCATCTCCGCCCAGTGGGCAGGCGCAAGCATCGTCAACGGGACAATCGCCGCGCTCCTGTTCGTGATCGTGCTCGCCACCTTGTTCGCCACCTCCGAGTACCGCCGCGGGCTCATCCGCACCACCCTCGCCGCCAGTCCGCGCCGCGGCCGTGTCCTGGCCGCCAAGGCTGTCGTCGCCGGATCGCTGGCCTTCGCCGCCGGATCCGCCGCGACCGCGATCGCCGAAGTGGTCACCCGCCGTGTCCTGGCCGCCAACGGGAGCTATCTCTTCCCGCAAAGCGGGCCTGCCCTGGCCCGGGTCATCATCGGCACCGGGCTCCTCCTGGGGCTCGCCGCGGCGCTGGCCGTTGCGCTAGGCACGATGCTGCGGCGCAGCGCCGCGGCGGTCGCCGCAGGCATCGGGCTCCTAGTGCTGCCAGGCGTTCTAGGCTCTCAATCTGGGAACTGGCTGATGCGGCTCACCCCGACCGCGGCCTTCGCCATCCAGGCCACCCTGCCCCGCTCCAACCTGGTAACCAGCGCCTACACACCACCCAACGGCTACTTCCCGATCAGCCCCTGGGCCGGCCTCGCCGTGCTCGCCGCCTACACCGCTGTAGCCCTGGGCGCAGCCATGTGGCTCCTCCGCCGCCGAGACGCCTGAACGCCGCGGCGCCCTTCAGGACGAACCATATGAAAGACGCCTTCCGCACCGAGTGGACCAGCTCTTGCACACAGCCCCGGCGACGAGGGCGACGACAGCGAGCAGGCATCGTGAAATGGCAAGTCAGCGGCCAAGGAGCCAGGCGGACGGTCCGCATAACCGCTCCCACCGGCCCCATCCGTGGCCGTTCGCGTCCCTATCCGTGGCCCGCACGGCCCCGAAGCCCGGGCGCACGGACATATAGCGGACGGCGGCGTCCCGGGACGCCGCCTCGAACGGCGTACGCGCTGTTCAGCGGCGGGTTAACAAGCAAGATCCTTGTTAAGGGTTAGCGCTTAAGGCTTGATAAGTTGTGCGGGCGCCGGGGTGGTACTGCCCTGCTCGGCTCAGAACGGCGGGTATCACCTCCAGGGCTGGCGAGCTGCCGTTCCAGATCGGTGAACGCGTTGATGATTTCCTTGGCTTCGAAAGCGCGATTCCGCTTGCCGACAGTCACCTGGGACAGCGCGCCTGCCTCGGTGAGCCGCGCAATGGCTTCGTTGGTCTGCGGGAAGCTACGGTTTATCAGCTCTGCGGCGCCGTTGACGGTAAGCACGGGTGCTCCCGGCAGCGAACGGAGGAGCAGGTCCGTGGCCGATCCGCTGCGGACACGTCCCAGTTGCGCTCGCCACCTGTTCCGGATTTGCTGGACGCGTTGCTCGAAAGATGCCGCGTCGTCGACTGCGCGTGTGCACGCACCAGCGAATCTGCCAATCCACAGGTTGAGGCCCTCGTATGCTTCTTTACCCGTTGCCGGACCGTGATAGCGCGTGGCGGCCAGACCGTCGACGTAATCACCGGCCCAGGTCGCCAGGACCAGGGAGATGGGAGGCAGTACGCGCGTTGCCAGCCCGCGTCGGCGGAGCACGAGCTGGATCAGCCCGCGGCCGGTCCGCCCGTTGCCGTCGGCGAACGGGTGAATCGTCTCGAACTGGGCATGGGCGAGAGCAGCTTGTGCCACGGCGGGCAGCGAATCGCCGTTGCAGAAGGAGCACAGATCTGTGAGCAGGTCCTGCACAAATTCCGGTGGCGGCGGCACGAACGCTGCCGTGCAGGGGTTGTAGACGCTGCCGCCGATCCAGTTCTGCTTCTGCCGTAGCTTCCCGGCATGTCCTCGGTCTCGGGAGCTGGCCATCAGGCGACGGTGGAACCTGAGCATCGTATCCACCGTGATCTGATCGCCTGGGCCGATCTCGTTGACCGCGCCGTTCATGGCTTCAATGTTGCCGAGAACTTCTTCAGCGGTGACGTCAAGAGTCCGCTCGCCGAGCTCCTGTGCTAGCTCTGCGCGAAGCAGTTTCCTAGCGCCGATCTCTAGGCCTTCGATGCGGGATGAGGCAACAGATTCGGCGCGCAGCAAGAGGCGGGCTAGTGCCTCGGTGTCGGCTAGCGCTGACGCCTCCGTGTTCAGCCTGTTGATCGCGGCTTCGGCGTCGGTGACGTCTGCCGCCACATCGCCGTCAAGCGTTACCTTCCTGTCCGCGAGGGGATCAGGACTATATGCCTCGTACTCGCACGGTTCTCGTCCGCGTCGCGAAGGCGCGTCGGAGTTGCCTGGCCAGTGGCACCGGATAACGCTTGACATCGCGCCTCCTTATTTAGGGTTACCATACAACCCTAAATAAGGAGGGCAGGGGTCGGCGTGCCTAACAGGGCAATATCAAAGGTCGTCGGTGTCGTCGGCCGCCGGCCCCTCGGTGTCGGCCGCGTTCCCCCCGGGGGTCGTAGGGAGGCCGGAAACCTTACCGGCAGTCGACTCCGACACCTCCGAGGTCGACTCCGACGCTCCGTCGGGCTCCGCCGGGGACGCCAGGAAGCAGGCCGACACCTCTCACGCCACCGGTTCGTGGGCGCACAGAACACCCAGATCGGGACGGCCAGCGTCTCGGTCCACGTTGCGTCAAGCGGCCCGCACCAATGGCCGCCGAAACCGGGGTCAGTTCACCGTTGCGACCACCAGCCGAATCCGCCGCCGGATATCCGGCCCGAATACACGCGATAAGGGGGAGGGCCAGGTCAGCGAACTTCGGTGTACTGGCTGCCGTCCAGCCGCACGACGCGGAAGCTGCCCCCGGAGAGCAGCTTGCGCAGGTGCCGCATCCCGTTCATGCCCGCGAGCGCGACAGCTATAGCGGCGGTGAGGACCGAGCCGCCGAACAGCGCGAGCCCGCCGACGACGTATCCCAGCATCATCATGACCACTGCGGCCAGCAGGGCCACCGGCACGGCGGCCACCAGCAACAGCGCGAGCAGCGTCACGGCGATCATGGTCTTGGCCGACCTGTCCGGCGTCCGCTCTGCGTACCAACCGGTCATCACGCTCACCTCTCAAGGCCCGGAGCCCGTCAACGGCCCACGCCTACGCAAACAACACGATATGTCGTGTCCTCTATGGTCAACGCGCCCCTCGATCAGAATCATCCCGCAACCGTCCGGCGCGCTGACGGCGGGCGAACACCACCGCGCCACGCGGCATGTACGGACGACGAGTCAGGGGCTTAACGATCGATCTGATCCCAGAGCTCGTCCGCACTGGGCGCGCATGAGGAAGTGGAGCGCAGTCGCCCCGAAACCGTCGTCGCGCTGTCGGATCGCTGACAACCGGCGTACCAGATAGTCCTCGAAAGAAATCCGGGAGGCGGTGTCGGATCGGGGCGGAGGTGTTCGTAGCAGGGGTGAGAGGTCGCCCACGAGGGGCGCTCCCAAGGAGAAGGGAACCGCGATCATGAAACTGACGACCACCACGCAGGTCTCCGTCGACGGAGTGATGCAGGGAAACGGCGGGCGGCATCCGGACCTCGACGGCGGATTCGAGCGAGGCGGATGGGCCAGGCCGCTGTTCGACAGCGAGGCCATGACGTTCGTCAACGAGGTGTACCAGCGCGCCGACGCGTTCCTGTTCGGCCGGAAGACCTACGAGGTCTTCGCCGGCTACTGGGGCGTGAGGGAAGATCTCGGGAACCCCATCGTAGGTGCCTTGAACACAAAGCCCAAGTACGTCGCATCGAACACGCTCACCGAACCGCGCTGGGCGGACACGACCGTCCTCTCCGGTGACCTCGCGGCGGTCATCGGCGAGCTGAAGGCCAAGCCGGGAGGCGAGCTGCAGGTGCACGGCAGCGGCGCCCTGACCCGGTGGCTGCTCGAGAACGACCTCGTCGACGAGATGAATCTGCTCGTCTGCCCCGTGGTCGTCGGTCAGGGCACGCGGCTGTTCCCCGTCACGGGCCCGGACATAGCGCTTGACCTGGTCGAATCGCGAGCCTTCCCGAAAGGCATAACGATCCAGGTCTACCGGCCGGCCGGGCGCCCGCAGTATGCAACCGACTGAAATACGTGACGTAGGTGACGCACTAGACGACCGGCCGGTTCCAGCCGTATGGCCAAGACCCACCCACGTTGGAAACGAGAAGTACTCGCCGGCTTCTGGATCATCGAGGCCTTCGACCTCGACGTGGCGCTCAAGCTCGCCACCGAGCGGCCGAAGGCCTGCAACCGGAAGATCGAGGTGCGGCACGGCGCTGCGAAAGCCGCCGGCCGCACCTACGGCCGGCGCAGGTGTCCAGCGATGGCTTCGGCGCGCCCGTAAAGGATGTCCAGCAGCCGGAACAGTACCCTGGCGACTAGCTGAGCCGCTCGACAATCATCGCCATGCCCTGGCCGCCGCCCACGCACATGGT
>Ga0070706_100005832_pt1 | contig 11681 bp, 11 predicted proteins | sample KBSK5501metaG_FD_65476 | JGI IMG/M metagenome (GOLD analysis project Ga0070706, IMG submission 65476) | Corn, switchgrass and miscanthus rhizosphere microbial communities from Kellogg Biological Station, Michigan, USA - KBS K5-50-1 metaG | ecosystem: Host-associated > Plants > Roots >...
GGTGCGCGTCGCCGAGCGCGTCGCGATGATGGACCACTTGTCGAAAGGCCGCTTCGAGTTCGGCATGGGCCGCGGCGCCGGCAGCCACGAGGTCACCGGTTTCATGATCCCGGGCAACGACGCAACCAAGCCGATGTTCGAAGAGGTCGTGCGCGAGTTCCCGAAGATGTGGCGCCAGACCGACTACTCGTTCGACGGTGAGTACTTCAAGGTCCCGACGCGCAACGTGCTTCCGAAGCCGTGGAAGAAGCCGCATCCGCCGATGTGGCAGGCCGCCGGCAATCCGCCGACGTACGAGAAGGCCGCGCGCTCAGGCTTCGGCGTTATCGGCTTCAACTTCTCGGCCGCGCCGGCGATGACGCCGCTCATCGAGACCTACAAGAAGGCGATCGGCGAAGCAGAGCCGATCGGCGACTACGTCAACGACAACGTGATGATCACGAATTCGGTGATCTGCATGGAGGACGGGCGCAAGGCGCGCGAGGTTGCGGCCCAGATGGGTTCTGGGCGCTTGCAGTCGCTGGTGTTCCGCTACCACGACACGTTCCCGAAGCCGCAAGGCGTGCCGGACTGGCCTGCAACGCTCCCCGACCCGAGCCTCGAGCAAGTCGAGAAGCGGATCAAGGACGGCTATCTGTTGTGCGGCGACCCCGACGAGGTCTACGAGCAGGTCAAGAAGTACGAGTCCACAGGTGCCGACCAGATCGTGTTCGGGATGCCGGTGGACATGCCGATCGAAGCTGCGCTGGAGTCGATCAACCTGTTCGGGAAGCACGTGCTGCCGAAGCTCGACAAGGACCCACAGCACCGCTCCTCGCGCATGCGCGACGCGGCACCCATCAAAGCGTAGTCACCCGCAAGACGAACACGGCGGCGGCAGCGATCAGCGTGATCCATAGCGACACGCGCGTTCGCCGTTCGTTCGGATAGAACGCGGGCGATTGCAGGCACGCATACACGAGCAGCCCTAACGCGACGCCCACGAGCACGAGCGTCGCGGGCGCGCGCGCATCGACGAAGGTGGCGATTCCGCCGGCGCCCAGTGCGCCGCACGTGACGAACTCGGCGGCCACGTGAAGACGCATGACGGGCTGATCGAGATCGACCTTTTTCGTTGCCAGACGCTGGATCCAGAAGCCGGCGATACCCACACCCGAACCGAGGCAGAACAGCGCGACGATCCAGTCGCTGAGGCGCATCAGCCGATCACGGCGTCTGCGATGCGCGCGCGATGGTGGTCTGGGTTCCCCCACGAAGCGTTGAGCGCCCATATGCGCTTCATCCAGATGTGGAGGTCGTACTCTTGCGTGTAGCCGATCGCGCCGAGGGTCTGCAACGCCGCTTTCGCGGCGCCGGCTGCGGCGTCACCGGCCATCGCCTTGGCCATCGAAACGTCTCGCGCCTTCGTGCTTTCGTCTTGCGCGAGAGACCAGGCTGCTCGGTAGACGGCCGGGCGCGCGAATTCGAGTTGCAGGAGCGCGTCTGCGAGCTTGTGCTTGACGGCCTGGAAGGAGCCGATCGGTTTGCCGAATTGGTGGCGCTCTTTCGCGTAGTCGGCGGCCATCTCGATGCAGCGGGAGGCGAGGCCGAGGAGTTCGGCCGAAGCGCCAAGCGCTGCACGAAGGAGAGCCAGACTCGTGTCGGCGTCGAGTTCGGTTCCACCTCCGTGATCCCAAGTGATTTGGAAGACCGGTCTGGGAGCATCTATGGAATCTCGGCGATCCAAAGTGACCGCGTCGTGCGGTACCGCATGGAGCTTACCGGCGTGCTCGAGCACGATCGTGTCTGCTGCGTCTGCGTGCGCGACGTATCTCGAGCCGACGCCTGCCGTCACGATCCCGTCTAGTCCCCCGCCGGCGATCATCGCTGCTTCTATCAGAGGCTCGGGAAGGGCTGCTCGGCCTGCTTCTTCGAGGATCGGGATGAGATCGATCTCGCTCATGCCTTGCGCGAGCATGTCGATCACACCCATCGCTTTCAGCTTCGTCCAGCGCTGTTGAGAAAAGCCCACGCGCGCGGCTTCGGGCGGGCATTCTTTTTCGAGTAGCTCGCGCACGGTGCGCGCGAAGAGCATCTGGTCTGCCGTTGGCTGGAAGCGCACCGTCAGCTCCGCGGGAGGCCGAGCACACGCTCGGCGACGATATTGCGCTGGATCTCGTTCGTTCCGGCGTAGATCGGGCCGGCGAGCGAGAACACGAACCCATCGAGCCACGGACCGTCGAGCGGCGCATCCTCGCCGAGCAGACGCATAGCGATCTCGTGCATGCGCACGTCCATCTCGGACCACCACAGCTTGTTCAAGCTGGCTTCGGCGCCGATCGTTCCGCCCTCCAGCAGCTTGGAAACCGCCCAGAACGTCGCGAGGCGATACGCATCGGCGTCCATCCATGCGCGCGCGACGTCGTTCCGAAGCGCCTCCGGCGCCCCGCGGTCTTTGAATAGCTGAACGAGCCGGCCTGCTGTTGCCGTGTAGCGACCGGGCGAACGCAACACGACACCGCGCTCGAATCCGGCGGTCGACATCGCGATCTTCCAACCGTCACCTTCGGGCCCGAGCGTGTTCGCGACGGGAACGCGAACGTCGTCGAGGAATACCTCTGCGAACCCCGGTTCTCCGTCGAGCTGCGCGATCGGACGCACCGTGATGCCGGGTGCGTCGAGGGGGACAAGGATGTAGCTCAAACCCTTGTGTCGTTCCGACGCGGGGTCCGAACGGAAGAGACCGAACATCCAATCCGCGTACACGCCGCGCGAGGCCCACGTCTTCTGTCCGCTCAAGATCCAGTCGGCGCCGTCGCGTGTCGCTCGGCTCGTCAACGATGCAAGGTCACTACCTGCGTTCGGCTCCGACCACCCTTGGCACCAGATCTCGTCGCACGATGCGATCGTTGGTAAGTAGCGTTGCTTCTGTTCTTCCGTTCCATATTCGAGCAACGTTGGTGCCAAGAGAAACAAACCGTTCTGATTGAGACGACGCGGCGCGCCCGCTGCGTAGTACTCCTCTTCAAAGATCAACCATTCGAGCAGCGTCGCGTCGCGACCACCGTATGCGCGCGGCCAGTTAACTGCCGACCACCCTGCGTCGTGCAGTCGCTTCTCCCACGCGCGATGCTGCTCGAATCCAGCCGGCGTATCCATCGATTCGAGCGTGCCGGGCGGATCCGCTTCGAACCACGCGCGACATTCAGCGCGAAAAGCCTCTTCTTCCTGCGAAAACGCGAGATCCATGACCTCGGAAGTGTATCTGACGGACCGTCAGGTTCGACCGCCGCGGATGCTTGCAAAAATTAGCGTAATCGGTCACCGAAAAGTTTTTTTTCTTGTGTGCGTTCGAGAAACGCCTGGAAATCAGGGTTTTTCGCAATACCTCGATTGGCTTTCCACGTTTGCGCTGTGCTAACCAGGGTATTGCCGCGAGGGACAAACCGCCCTCGTCGCCGGCTCGGTGCAGGATCTCGAGCGAACTCCATGGCGACAGCGGCTCCGCAGGGATGAAGAGAACAGGCTGCAACGAGCCGCCCCGGTCGCATCGAGCGCCCGGGTCCACCAGTGACCCCCTGCGAACCAACCGAGGAGCTACTGAATGAAGGTAATCGTCTCTATCTCACTTGCCGTCGCGTGCGCGCTTGCCGTCGCGCTCGGTGGCAACGTGACTCCGCAAGACAAAACCTACAAGGCCCAATCCGTATCGTTCCGAACGGCACTCATCCACGTCGAAGGGATCGACGTCCTAAAGGCGAAGCCACGCGTTGTCCGTCCTCGCCTTGCGCGCGTACCGGTGCGTGCGACACGGAGCGTTCGGCGTCAGGTCATCAACTATTCGTCGTTCAACGGAACGACTCACTACGGGCGCGCGTCGTGGTACACGGGCAACTTCGGCGCATGCGGCCGCGCACTGACCGGTTACTACGCAGCGTCGCGCACGCTTCCTTGTGGTTCACACGTTCTTGTTTCGTACGGCGGCCATAGCGTTGTCGTAACGATCCTCGACCGAGGCCCACAGTCAACACTTCGTGATCTCGATCTGTCGCGCTCGGCTTTCGCGGCACTCGCGCCGGTTTCGAAAGGCGTGATCTGGGTTCACTGGAAGCTGCAGTAGCTCTACAGGCTGCTCACGCGCACGGCCAGCGTTTCGTCAAGGGTCGAGTCGCGCAACGGCGTATGACCAAGCATCCGGTTCACGTCATGCGCCGTTGCCTCGATCGACCGGAGTAATCCGCCGAGCGTTCCCGCGTCCAGTTCGTCCCAGTGACGTGTGAGGAACGAGACGCCGCGCGCGAATGCACCAGCGGCCCGGACCAGCTCGTCGTAGCCTGCCGTCCAGTCGCCATCACGGGGACGGTGTGACCAGGGCGCGATCGGGGGAATCAGCGCTTCGTCGTCTTCGAGCTCTACCGCTGCGATCATCTGGGCCTCCCTTCGACTGATGCAACGGTAGCGAACAGAGATTTCAGACCCGTATCGCCCGTGTGACGAGGGCGTGAAGGTTGTGTTGCCGGGCCGGCGCTCGACCTGCGTAATATCCCAGTCCGATCCATACACATCCAGGTGCATGAGCCCGCGCACGAGAGGAACGCGTTATGGCGTACCGAGTCATCCAATGGAGCACGGGGAACGTCGGCCGTTATGCGTTGCGCGCGATCATCGAGCACCCTGATCTCGAGCTCGTCGGCCTATGGGTCTCCTCCGATGCCAAGGCCGGCCGCGATGCAGCCGAACTATGCGGCCTGGACGAGCCCACCGGCGTGCTCGCAACGAACGACGCGGACTCGCTCCTCGCGATGGACGCGGACGCGGTCTGTTACACGGCGACGGGTGATCTTCGCCCGGTCGAAGCATTACAAGATCTCTCTGCGATCCTCGCTTCCGGAAAGAACGTCGTATCGAGCAGCCTCGTCCCACTCGTGCATCCGGCCGGCGCGCTGACCGACTTCACGGCGCCGCTCACCGAAGTGTGCGCGAAAGGCAAGACGTCGTTCTTCACATCGGGCATCGATCCGGGATTCGCCAACGACGTCCTCCCGCTTCTTCTCACGGGCGTGTCCGAACGCATCGACGAGGTGCGCGTACAAGAGGTGCTGAACTACGCAACCTACGATCAGCCCGAAGTGCTGTTCGAAACGATGGGTTTCGGCAAGCCGATGGATCACATGCCGATCCTTCTGATGCCGGGCGTTCTGTCGCTCGCGTGGGGCGGAACCGTACGGCTGCTCGCAGACGGGCTCGGCGTCACGCTCGATGAGATCCGCGAACAGTACGAGAAGCGCGCGGCCGACGAGACGTTCACGACGAAACCGGGGACCGTCGAGAAAGGGACGATGGCGGGCCTGCGATTCGAGGTGCAAGGCATCGTCGGTGGGAAGTCTCGCATCGTCGTCGAGCACATCACGCGCATGCACAACGACGTCGCACCCGACTGGCCGGCGCCTCCCGGCAAGGGCGGGTACCGCGTCATCATCGAGGGCTCGCCGCACATGGTGTGCGAGCTCATGTTGGAAGGCGACGGAGGCGACGAGAACTCGGGCGGCTTGATCGTGACGGCCACGCGACTCGTGAACGCGATCCCGGCGGTCTGCGCCGCGAAGCCGGGACTGCTAAGCGTGCTGGATCTGCCTGCGATCACGGGGCGAGGGCTGCTCGCGACATAAGAGGAAAACGCGGGGCCGAAGCGAAGAGAGCAGCCGGGGGGCTCATGACGCGGGTTCGGTTCGCTTTGCTGGTCGTGAGCGTCGGCCTTGCGCCGCTGGCCACCCAGTTGTCCAACGCGAGCGCTGGCATCGTCCGCGAACCGGTCTCGTTCACCGTCACGAACGCTCTCAGCCCCGGCCGGACCTTCGTCATCCGCGGCGAGCTTGTGCGCCCGCGGGCGGGGTGCTCGCGCGGCGTTCTGCTGGCGATGCACGGCCTGTCGTATGGCGCTTGGGCGTGGGACTTCCCGCTGCAGCCCGATCGTTACTCGGTTGCGCAAGCGCTGGCGAAGCGCGGCTACGCGCTACTCGCCGTTGACCGGCTCGGGTACGGATCGTCGGAAGGAAAGGGAAGTCCCGAGCAGCCGAACGGATACACGCTCACTGCGCCCGGCTATGGAGACATGGCAGCGCAGATGGTGAAGCAGCTTCGCGCCGGAACGTACAAGGCGAAGGCTCCCGTTGCCTTCCAGCACGTGGGGTTGATCGGCCACTCGGCAGGTTCCGAAGTCGTGGAGTACGCGGCGGCACTGAATCCGGGACTCGTCGACGTCCTTATCCCGACCGCGTACACGCACGAGCCGTTCGTCAACAACAACTGGCTCATCCGCGAATGGACCCAGGACAACACCCGGGCGGCGCTGAGCGACTACGAGTACTTCGAAACGAATCCCGCCATTCGCGCGCAAGACATGTATCACCTTGCCAACGCCGACCCAAAGATCGTCGCGTGGGATAACGCGCACGCGAATCTCACGCCGTCGGGCGAGATCTTTTCGATGGGGCCGCAGTTCACCCGCTTCGTGCTCCCAACCATCAACATCCCGGTTCTCGTTGTCCTGGGTGACAAGGACACGTTGTTCCCCGGCGCGCAAGGACCCAACGAGATGCTGTGGTTCGCGGGAACGTCGGACAAAACGCTCATCCGCGCGCCGAACGACGGCCACGCCTTCATGCTTCAGAAGGACGCGCCCGTGACGAACGCGAAGATCGCCGACTGGCTGGATGCGCACCAAGCGCAGTTGCCGCGCTGCTAAACCTCGTTTAAGGCTTTCTTCACCGGGTATGTCTGCCAGGACCATGGCCCTCGATGAACACGAGCTGCTCGCCGCGCGCGCGGCAGGGCTGCACCACGTGACCGATACGGCGCCGGGGATCAGGAGGATCGCTCGAGGCGCGACCTTCGACTACGTCGACGCCGATGGCGAGCCTGTGAAGGACGACGAGACGCTTGCGCGCATCCGGAAGCTCGCGGTCCCACCGGCGTGGACGGACGTGTGGATCTGCGCGAACGAGCGAGGTCACCTGCAGGCCAGCGGACGCGACGCGCGCGGGCGCAAGCAGTACCGCTATCACGCGAAGTGGCGCAGGATGCGCGATGAAGCGAAGTACGGACGGCTGATCGAGTTCGGGGAGGGGCTGCCGGCTCTGCGAAAGAAGGTGTTGAGCGATATGGCCCTGCCCGGCCTTCCACGCGGAAAGGTCGTTGCGGCCGTCGTGCGACTGCTCGATAAGACGCTGATCCGCGTGGGGAACGATGAGTACGCGCGCGACAATGACTCATACGGGCTGACGACGATGCGATCCAAGCACGTGGAAGTGAAAGGCTCGACGCTTACGTTTGAGTTCAAGGGAAAGTCGGGCAAGGTCCACTCGATCGACGTGTCGGACGCGCGCGCGGCGCGGATCGTCAAGCAGTGCCGCGAGCTTCCCGGCTACGAGCTGTTCCAGTACGTGGACGAAGAGGGCCAGAAGCGCACGGTCGGCTCGGAAGACGTCAACGACTACGTTCGAGACGTGATGGGCCAAGACTTCACGGCGAAGGACTTCAGGACGTGGGCGGGGACGGTCTTCTGCGCGACGGCGCTGGCGACGGTCGGGACCTTCGATTCCGAACGTGAGGCGAAGGCGAACGTCAACGACGCGATGCGCGCGGTCGCCGTCCTCCTGGGCAACACGCCGGCGGTTTCTCGGGCGTGCTACGTCCACCCGCAGCTGCTCGAGAGCTATCTGGATGGGTCGTTTCCGCAGCGGTGGATCGTGAAGCCCTCTCGCGCGCGCACCGAGTACAGGCTGCGGCCGGAAGAGGCGGCAACGCTCACCTTCTTGAAGCGCCGCGCGCGGGGTGCGCGCAAGGCTGCCTAGCTCTCGAAGACCTGCTTCAGCTTTTGCACGAACGCGGCGTTCTGCTTCGGAACCATCGAGCGCATCATCGGCTTCATGAGCGCACCGATCCCCTTCGGGTCCATCGTCACGCTACGCGTGAAGCGGGTCCCGGAACCGGCCTGCTCGAACGAGTAGGTAATCGTCGGCGCCATCCCCATGAGTGCGGTGCGCGCCTCCAAAACCTCGACTCGTTCCGGTTCGAGCTTCGTCACTTCCATGATCATCTCGCGCTTGCCCATGAACTTGATCAGCCATCGCTGCTTTGCGCCGACGGCCAGCGGGCCCTCGCCCATCAGCCCCGCTTCGATCGCGTCCGTGTGCCATTTCGGCTCGTTGCGGCAGTCGCTGACGAACGCGTAGACCTCAGAAACCGGCCGGTCGATCTCCGCACTGCTAGACGCTGTGATCATCGTCATCACCCCAGCCGGCATCTTAAGCGGGTGTCCGTTTTGTGACAGCACAGTGAGCCCATGTGAACGAGCGCGGAACGGTGGTGCTTCTGAGCAGCCGGTTTGACCTGGCTCTATCCTCACGATGGCATAGAGATCGCGCGGGATGAAAATGCGCGCGCGCGACAGTTGAAAGCAGTAGGGCTACAAGGGGGAGAACGATGCTCGAACGGCTCGCTCATTGGACGTACAACCACCGCTGGAAGACGCTGATCACGTGGATCGTGGCGCTGGTCGCCTTCCTCTACCTCGGGTCCGCGCTGAAGGGCCCGTACGGAAAGAGCTTCTCGCTCCCGGGCACCGAGTCGCAACAGGTTCAGGACATCCTGAAGAGCCGGATCCCGTCGCGAGCCGGTGGAACGGTCGAGATCGTTTACAAAGCCGACGCCGGAGTGAACAACCTCGGCGTCAAGGCGAAGATGGAAGCGCTCTTCACCAAAGTCGCCGCGCTGCCGGGCGTCAAGGAAGTCGTTAGCCCGTACTCGCAGGCAGGCGCGCGCCAGATCAGCAAGGACGGCCTGATCGCGTTCGCGGACTTCCATTTCCAGCAGCAAGCGGTGGACGTACCGAAGGCCGAAGCCGACAAAGTCATCACCCTTGGGAATGCCGTCAAAGACCAAGGGCTTCAGATCGAGTACGGCGGCGACGTTATCTACGTCTCACAGCAGCAACAGCCGGGCGGCGCGGAAGCGATCGGGCTACTCGCAGCGATCTTGATCTTGTTCTTCACGTTCGGATCGTTGCTTGCGATGGGTTTGCCGCTGTTGAGCGCGATCTTCGGTATCGCGATCGGCCTTTCGCTCGTCCTTCTGTTCGCGAACTTCATCAGCGTTCCCGAGTTCACGCCCGAGATCGCCGCGATGATCGGCATCGGCGTCGGGATCGACTACGCGCTGTTCATGGTCACCAGGTATCGGCAGGGTTTGCAGGAAGGCCTCGATCCCGAGTCGGCCATCGCGCGCGCGATGACCACGTCGGGCCGTGCCGTCGTTTTCGCCGGGACGGTCGTCGTGATCTCGCTGCTCGGGATATTGCTGATGGGCTTCAAGTTCATCCAGGGACTGGCGGTGGGCGGTGCCGCGGCGGTCTTCGTGACGATGCTCGCGTCGATCACTCTGCTTCCCGCGATGCTCGGGTTCGTCGGACACAACATCGACAAGTTCCACGTGCCGGCGTTCTTGCACCGCAAGCAAGCGGCAGACAAGCAAGGTTTCTGGTATCGCTGGAGCCGTTTCATCCAGCGCAGTCCGTGGATCGCAGGCCTGGCAGGGCTGGGCATCCTCGTCGCGCTTGCCCTGCCGCTGTTCCACATGCGTCTTGGAACATCGGACGCCGGCAACGACCCGACGAGCTTGACCACACGCCGCTCGTACGACTTGCTGTCCGAGGGCTTTGGGCCGGGCTACAACGGCCAGATGTATCTCGCCGCGTTGGTTCACAGCCGCGCCGACATCACGGCCTTGAACCAGCTGGACGCGAAGCTGCGCACGACACCGGGCGTCGCGTTCGCCGGCCCCGTGATCGTGACGCCGTCAGGCGACGCAGCGCTCATCCAGCTCTACCCGACGACGACGCCGCAAGACGCCGCGACATCTCAGCTGGTGAAGGATCTGCGCTCGAAGGTGATCCCGGACGTGATGAACGGGACCGGGGTGCGCGTCTACGTCGGAGGGTTCAACGCCATCTTCGTGGACTTCGCAGAAAAGATCGCCGAGCGGCTTCCGATACTTATCATCGTCGTGATCGCCCTTTCGTTCCTGTTGTTGATGGTCGTCTTCCGCTCGGTCTTGGTGCCGGTGAAGGCTGCGATCATGAACCTCTTGTCGATCGGCGCCGCGTACGGCGTCATCGTCGCCGTGTTCCAGTACGGATGGGGCAGGCAGATATTCGGTGTCGGGAAGACCGGGCCCATCGAATCGTGGATCCCCATGATGATGTTCACGATCCTGTTCGGCCTCTCGATGGACTACGAGATCTTCTTGCTGTCGAGGATCCGTGAGGAGTATCTGCAGACCCATGACAACGCTTTGTCGGTTGCCAACGGGGTGGCACAGACGGGCCGCGTGATCACCGCTGCCGCAGCGATCATGATCGTGGTCTTCGGGACGTTCGTCGTCGGTTTCGGCGCGCGCGTCGTGAAAGAGATCGGTCTGGGCCTCGCCGTGGCGGTGCTCGTCGACGCCACGTTGGTACGGATGGTGCTCGTGCCGGCGACGATGGAGCTACTGGGCGACGCGAACTGGTGGTTGCCGAAGTGGCTGGACAAGACGATCCCATCGTTCGCGATCGAGCGGAACTCACACGAAGCGATCGAGCCGGAGCACGTCTCGGCACCGTAATACCGCGCACCGTTTGTGTTGGGGCGGCTCTGTTTCGCACCATCTATCCGCGAGCGAAGCCGCGCTACAGTTGCGAGAACAGATCGCAGGAGGCTCGAGATGTTCGACGTTGAGACGCTGGTTTCGGAGTGCCGGGATGTCCTCGGCGAGAAGGACGCGCAGCGCGCGGTCCGCGAGGTTCTCCTCCGGACTCTTGTGAACCCCTCCCCCGCAGCCGAGAAGCTCGGCAAAGACGTCGGTGGCATCGAAGTGCTGTACAACGAGCCTGATCTCACCGTGCTCAACGTGATCTGGGCGCCGAAGATGAAGATCATGCCCCACGAACACTGCATGTGGGCCGTGATCGGGATCTACGGCGGTACGGAAGACAACACGCTGTACAAGCGCGGCCCCGAGCGCATCCAAGCGGCCGGCGGGCGGACGCTGCACGACAGCGAGGTCCTCTCGCTGGGCGACGATGCGATCCACTCCGTCGCGAACCCCGAGCGCCGATTCACCGGCGCGCTCCACATCTACGGCGGCGACTTCGTCAATCAGCCTCGGAGCCAGTGGGACCCAGACACGTTGATGGAGGAGCCGTATGACTTCGAGGAGGTACAGAAGCGCTTCCAAGTGGCGAACGAAGAGTGGGCGGCGCAGGTCGGCCACGACCTGGACGAGTCGGTGACCTGACTCAGGCTTCGTCGGTCTCGCCGGAGAATTCCGCGGCGGGCTCCTTGTCTCTTCCGAAGAGTGAACTCTCCAGAACCCAGAAGAGATTGAATGCTGCGAACAAGATCAGGCTCGCCCCAGGACTTGCGATCGCAACCGCAGTCGCCAGCAGGTAGACCCACGGGCCCGCGAGATAGCTGCGCGTGATCCCTCTCACGACCGCCGGATCGGCGTCCTCTCGGAGCAGCCGTCGGTCGCGTATCGCGTACAGCCACATCGCGTTGAATGCGACCGCCGTCGCGGTCAGCGTGAACCCGTAGGTGATGGCCGCGACGCGGCCTTCGCCGTGCAGCAGGTTGTCGGCGATCAATCGCGTTGGGAACGGGATG
>Ga0070706_100005836_pt1 | contig 11679 bp, 11 predicted proteins | sample KBSK5501metaG_FD_65476 | JGI IMG/M metagenome (GOLD analysis project Ga0070706, IMG submission 65476) | Corn, switchgrass and miscanthus rhizosphere microbial communities from Kellogg Biological Station, Michigan, USA - KBS K5-50-1 metaG | ecosystem: Host-associated > Plants > Roots >...
ATCTGGGAGAGTTGCGCAACTTTCTTTGTAGCCGCGAGCGTGAGTCTCCACGGGGCAAGCCCGTGGCATCAGTTTGAGTTTTCCCACAGCCTCGCTAGTGGGTGGGTACTGTGTTGAGTGGCCACACCAATCGAATAATTGATGCTCAATCGCAAAGTTTCTACCCACCCGCTGGTAGCGGGTAAGTAAGCGCGGCGCGATCTCTTCTGAACCAATGAAGTGTTAGTTGAGTGTCTCGGCAAGGACCCGGTCGCTACCCGCGATGTGGTACTGATGACCTCATGGGACCGGCGCATGCGTGACTGCGTTCCATTTCTTCACGTTTGCCGGATATGTTGACAACACCCAAACAGCCGGAGTAAAAGTCACTTCAATCGATCCCAAATGTCTTCCCGAAATTTGCTGGCCACGAATGGAGGTTTTCTAGAATGGACGCAAACAGACCACAGGTTGGTAAACCAGGCCGCACTTTCGACAGTGCCTATAGTTTTTCTTTTGCCATCGCACTCGGTTTGATTCTCTTCATTGGTGGTTTGGTCATTAGCCTCACTCTCGGCCAGAGCGCTACGATTGGCCTAATCTTTGGCATCCCCCTGCTCATTGCCGGCTTGGTATTGCCCGTCTTCATGATGCGCGATCTGTTTCACTACAACGTGGTAAGCGGCCATTGTCCATACTGTTCTACTCAGATCAAGACTTCAGACGCCACGATCAGATTGAATTGTCCGGTTTGCAAGAGTTCACTCGAGGTGGGTGAGTTGAAACATACTGATTCGCGCGAATAAATTCAGCCGATAGAAATCCAGTCCCGAGTAAAGTAATCACTGAAGGTGAGCGCGAACAGAATTCCCATCCAGAACAGGGCCGCTATCACAATCACCCATACCAGGCGATTACTGTAGCGAACATGCATGAAATAGAGCACCACTAGTGTGGCTTTGAAACTGGCGATTGTCAGAGCGATTACCGTATTGAACTGCCAGGGAAAATCATGAAATGCGGCAACAACAGTAAGGGCTGTGCCTAGCAGCAGCGCCACGAAAATCGCCAGATAAACTTTTACGGGTACGATGTGTTCGCTCATCAAACAGATAAGACAGTCATTTTTGTCTGCCTGTGACCCCGGTTAACTTGCTGACAGTCAAAGTGCCTGTGGCTAACTAGCCTCCATGCTCAAGATGTCTGCCCAGCAGGTAAAGCAATGGAAAAAGAAAAATCCAAACAATGTCTACAAAGTGCCAGTAGAGCCCGGTTACTTCTATCGGATTGTGATATTCAGGACCATAACGTCTCTTCACCGAAAAGACTAGCAAGAACGACAATAACCCAACGCCGATAATCATGTGCACCGCGTGCATACCGGTCATCGCGAAATAAATCCAGTAAAACATCTCCACGTTTTTGACCGTGGCTCCCGGGAGCAGATGAAGTTTATGTTCGTCGAAGGACTCCCCTGGCACTTGTACCGCGGGACTAAAAGGGTGTCCCGGGATTAACGTGCCAGGAATTAGACTGTCTACATACTTATCCTTGTACTCGACTGCTTTGATACCCAGGAACGTCAGACCAAGAACAATCGTCAGCGCCAGGCAAAAGAGTTGCAACTTGCGTTTGCCTACCTGAGTGCCATAAACAGCCAGGGCCATAGTGAAGCTGCTGAGGATAAGCACGCCCGTGTTGGCAGCGCCGAGTGTGATGTCGAGATGATTGCTGGCCGAAGCAAAGGCTGCCGGATATTTTGATCTGTAGAGCGTGTAGGCGAGAAACATTCCGCCGAAGAACATGATCTCAGTTACCAGAAACACCCACATGCCGAGGGTGCCGGCTTCGCGCTGTTGCTCCATGTTTTCGAAATGGTGCTGTAGCGCCGGATGACCTTCGGCATGTTTTGTAGTTGTGTAGCTCTCAGCCATTAAACATTCTCAAACTCGCCACGAAGTCTACCGATAACTTCTATTTCCTCCGGTGGCGCGAACTCATACGCTTCCCAGGTAACCACGGGAGTCGTCTCGAAGTTTTCCGTGGGCGGAGGTGATTGTGTGCGCCACTCCAATCCGGGTAAGTTCCAGGGGTTTGCATCCGCGCGTTTGCCATAGCGCATGGACCAGACCAGATAAATCGCGGGGATGAGCATCCCGAATCCCAGAATTGAGGCGCCGGCCGTGGACAAGACATTGAACACCTGAAACTCCGGCGGGTAAGCATGATATCGCCTGGGCATGCCCATATAACCGGCGACAAACTGCGGCATGAAAGTCAGGTTGAAACCCACGAAGACAATCAATGCTGCGAATCTCCCCCAGGCTTCCGGATACATGCGTCCGGTAATCTTGGGCCACCAGTAGTGCAGACCACCCAGGTAACCCATCAGCGCTCCGCCAACCATGATGTAGTGGAAGTGCGCGACGACAAAGTAGGTGTCGGTTAAATGCACGTCCACCGCCAGCGCGGCCAGAAACAGGCCGGTCATACCGCCGATCGTAAAAAGACAAATGAAACCAAGTCCGTAGAGCATTGGCGTGTCGTAGGAGATCGACGACTTATAAAGCGTGGCTGTCCAGTTGAATACTTTTATCGCCGAAGGAATCGCCACCGCGAAACTCAGGAAAGAAAAGATCATGCCGGCATAAACCGATTGGCTGGAAACGAACATGTGATGGCCCCAGACGAGAAAGCCAAAGACAGCGATTGCCAGACTGGAGAAAGCGACAAACTTATAGCCAAAGATGTTCTTGCGCGAAAAGTTGGCGATCAATTCGCTGACCACTCCCATCGATGGCAAGACCATGATGTAGACCGCAGGATGCGAATAGAACCAGAACAGATGCTGAAACAGCACCGGATCTCCGCCCAGTGCGGGGTCGAAGATGCCCACATGGGCCAGACGTTCAAACGCCATCAGTAGAATGGTGATAGCTATTACCGGCGTGCCCAGGACAAATATCAAACTCGTTGCATACATGGCCCAGATAAAGAGCGGCAACCGGAACCAGGTCATCCCCGGCGCCCGCATCGTATGGATGGTAACGATGAAATTGAGGCCAGTTAAGATTGACGAAAATCCATTGATAAAGATCCCGAGACCAGTGGCGACTACGTAAGAGTTGGAAAATGTAGTGCTAAAGGGCGCGTAAAACGTCCATCCGGTATCAACTCCTCCGGCCAAGAGTGCATAAATCGTAACTAAAGCGCCCGCGATATAGATGTACCAACTCAAAAGATTTATTCGTGGGAAGGCGAGATCCTTTGCTCCAATCATCATGGGAACAAGGAAATTGCCCAAGGTCGCCGGTATAGACGGAATCAGAAAGAAGAAGATCATTATGATTCCGTGTTGGGTAAAGACCTTGTTATAGGTTGTCGACTGCAGGAGATCCCCCTGGGGTGTTAACAATTCCAGGCGAATCATCATTGCGTAGATCCCACCGATAAAAAAGAAGAAGGTGATGGAACCAAGATAAAGCAATGCGATGCGTTTATGATCCCTGGTCAACAGCCACGACTTCAGACCGTACTCGGCGTTAAGGTAGTTAACCTTTGACGGTGCTGGTGGTTCGAATGTCTCTATTGCTCTCATAACTAATCCCGCAAATTATTTTGCTTTTGGTGCCGGCGTCGCTCTCGTCGGCGCGGTTGCAGTTGTGGCCGGGCTTTGCCCTGGCGTGGCCGGCTGCGGACTAACAATCTGCAGCGACTTAATAAACGCCAGCAACTGCACCAGTTGATCCTCGCTTACTTGTCCCTGAAAAGTGGGCATGATCGGACCAAAGCCGGCCACAAGCTTTGCTTGCGGATTGATAATCGACTCGCGGATGTAAGCTTCATCCGCTCTCACGGTCTGTCCGGTGCTGAGCAGGGTTTGCCGCCCAAATAAGCCAGCGAGCGTGGGTCCACGCCCGCCTTCTCCGTTGGCCCCATGACACGACACACACCCGAGTGACTGGAAAAGTTGCTGGCCTGCAGCTGCTGGAGTTTGATTGCCCGCATTGCCGCTGAGCCAGTTGTCAAACTCTCTTGGCTCCATCACGATCACTGAGCCAATCATTCCTGAATGGTTCATGCCGCAATACTCCGCGCAGAAGAGGTGATAAGTTCCAGGCTTGGTCGCCTCAAACCACTCAGATGTATATATACCCGGCACAACGTCAGCCTTCATTCGAAAGGCCGGCACAAAGAAATCATGGATCACATCTTCAGACGTCATTATTAGTTTGACCTTGCGGCCCACCGGAATATGCAACTCGTTGATCTCGCGCTGGCCCGTTGAATGTTGAATCTTCCACATCCACTGTTTGCCGACAACGTAGATCTCAATGGCGTTTTCGGGCGGACTGTACTGCTCAAAATAGACGCGTGCGCCCCAGGCAAACATGGTCATTGCAATCACGAAAGGAATGACGGTCCAAAGAGTTTCCAGCTTGTGTGAACCGGCAATCGGCCGGGGTATTTCGTACGGTGTGCGCCGGCGATAACGAATGACAAAGAAAACAAGAATGATTGAAATCAGCAGCGTAAAGAACACCGTTACGCCGGAAAGATAAAAATACAAAGCGTCGACCTTCCATGACATAGTCGAAGCGCTTTCCGGAATAAAGGGAATCCACGACTGCATCTGTTAAGCCGCGCCTCCAGTCTTTAGTTTCACTACCTTTAATTTCCTGGCCGAAAGGTTGCGGCCTCTGAGCAGAAGCAGCATGGCGATGATGCCGATGATTGTAGCGATGCCGCCAAGTCGCACCATGTTCATCACCACTGCGCCATACTTACCGGTGGCCGGGTCGTAGTGGTAACAATAGAGCAGCAACTGATCAACGGGTGATCCGATCTTGTTTTGTGCCGACTCGATCAGACCCAGTCGCAAGTCGCGCGCGGAATAGTCGATGCCATAGTAGTAACGCGATAGTCTTCCTTGCGGAGTTGTGACCATAATCGCACTTGCATGAGCAAACTGCTTCGTGGCTTCATCGTACTGGTAACGAAAGCCCACGGCGTCCGTTAGTTGCCTGATACTCTCCTGGTCGCCCGTCAGAAAATGCCAGCCATTATTTGCGCCCGCCTGCACGGCTTGCGGCAAATAGCCGACATAGGTCTTCTTCTTTGCGGCCGCTAGTGTGGCAGTCTCTCGCGGATCAAAGCTGACCGTGACGACGTCAAAGTCTTTCCCAATCTGAAACGGCAGCACGCGAAACGCAGTTACCATTCCGTTCAGCACCTGCGTACAGAGCATGGGACAGTCGTAGTAGACCAGCGAGAACACTACCGGTTTCTTGCCGAAATACTGCCCTAACTTTACCGGCTGGCCGCTTTCGTCCCGAAAAGAGAGATCAAGAGGCAGTTGCTGGTTGAGTCGTTGCTCAATGGCCACATTCCTCAAAGCCTGCGGCAACCCGCTTGGTACCGGACCAGTTTCGGGACGCGCGCCGTAGAGTGGTGAACTGGGGCCGGGTGGGCCTGTCTGTGCGACTGCGGTGAGTAGTAAGCATTGGAAGACAAACAACGAGAGCATTAAGGAGATGGCAAGGCGAAGGAATAGGGAAATTGTGACGGACCGGTTGCTTTCCACATAGCGACGCGTGGACTCGAAGGTTTTCACGCAGCCGGCGCTTCGCCTCCTTAGCTCCGCATCTTCACGTCTCAGCGTTACTTCGTTTGCGTGTCTCATTGCACCCTCTTCTCCGTTACTCTTCCCGCACTCGCCGCCGTGGGCAAACTGACGGCGTAGTCGTCCAATTTAGCCGGCGCTTCTTTCGTTCTTACCGGCAAACCTGATAGAACGCTTTTCATTGCCTCATCGATGGGCATGCCTACGGTATTGCCAGATTGATCTTTGAGCCCTGTAGCCAAAGCCTGTTTCCACTGCGTAAGCACAACGCGGTATTCAGCCTGCGGCTCCTGCAGCTCAAGATTGACTCTCCCTCCATTTTCCAAAGTCACAGCAAAACCCGGCGCAGCCTGCAGCCTCGGTGCTGGTGGCAGTCTCTCTTGTTTGCTTAGCGCCATGGGTCCGGGCTTTTGTTCTTTCTCTTCCTGCACGCTGAAGTAATGAAACATAAGCCACGTACCGACGAAAACAGCAATGGCGGCCACGGTCAGCACCGCCATGAAAGTTAGAACGCCACTTATGCTGATGTCGCTTTGCTCGCGGGTGACTTCGACGTTCCTTATATGGGATACGTCCGGCGTTTCGGTGGTGTGCTTGTGGCCGTTGTCTTTGCTGTTACTGCTCATTTCTAATCTCTTCCCAATTTATCGGACATTAATGCCCCGCGTGCGCTTGCTCCAGGACACTTTCGTACTGCGGATCGTTAATCGGAATCAGAGACCGGTTGCTTAATTGAAAGGCAAACATGGCCAGCCACAATCCGCCAATAGCTACCGGCGCGACAACATCCATCCAGCTGACGTGAAAGTGCTCCCTTGTAAACGCGGGCCCAAGCATCCATAGCAAATCGACCAAGCGCATTATCAATACCAACCCTGCGACAATGACGAGCTTGTGCGGATCGCGCTTGAGTCGCCGGGACAGCAGAAACAAAAACGGTAGCGCGAAATGGAGGGTCACAACCAAGATAATTATCGCGCCCCAGACTCCGTGCGTTCGCACCAGATACCAACCAATCTCCTCGGGAAGATTTCCTGACCAAATAATCAGAAATTGTGAGAAAGCGAAATAAGCCCAAAGCATTACGAGTGCCAGTAGCAATTTTCCTAGGTCTTGAAAATGAAGAGGCGCAACGATGTGGTTCATTGGCTCGTGCTTTGAAAGCGCTGCCATCACAGCGATGACAAAAGCCAGTGCACTCATGCTCCACGCGGCCACGAAGATGAAGCCATAGATGGTCGAAGACCATTCCGGCTCCAGGGACATGTACCAATCGATTGCGGCAAAAGTGACGGTAAAGACAAAAAGCACCATACCCGGTCCGCTGAGCAGACGCATGTTCTTAGTGGCGCGAGGGTCCGCAGTGCGGTCCTGCTCGAGCGACCACTTGTTCAGAAAGAATGCGAGCACGAGCCAGATAGCGAAATAGACAACAGCGCGCAGAGAGAAGAAGGAAAGGTTCAAGTAAGCAACCTTGCCTTTGAGCACCGGGCTGTCTGCGATCCGCTGTGGATTGGTCCAGGGATAAAGGCGACGAGCACCAAGAATGATCGGAATAAACAGAACCACCATTAACGGCAATGTCCTTGTGGCCGCTTCGAGGACGCGTCGAATTACCAGGCCCCAACCACCGCCGGTTAGATGTTGGAGCATTAGGAGCGCCAAAGATCCAACACTGATGCCAAACCAGAACGTAAAGCCGAGGAGATAAGAGTGGAAGAATTGAGCAGGATCTAAAAACGCTCCCGCTACGAACACGATCAGGGCCAGGATGCCGGCGACCAGAGCCCGTTGTCGAAAGCGACCGATGTCTGGAGGATTGAATGAAGTATTCATCACTTCAGTCCTCCGTTCGTTTGCGCAGGCTTGGGCGCGGGGGCGGGCGCTTGCGCTTTAGGGTTCTGCTGGCTTAACTGCAATGCCCTGATGTAGGCGATGATGGCCCAACGATCCTGCGCGGGAATTTGCGGCGCGTAAGAAGGCATCGCGCCCCAGCCGTTTGTGATTGCGTCGAAGAAGTGGCCCACCGGCGCCTGGCGTAGGCGGTCGTCATGAAATGAAGCGGCGCGACGAAAACCGCGGCGCACGATCATGCCGTCGCCAAATCCGGTCAAGCCATGGCAGACGGAACAAAAAATATCGTAGCGCTCTCGTCCGCGTTTGACAGTTTCTTCTGTAATGGGAAAGGGAAAAGTCTCCACGTCGTCGGGATATATTGCTGCGGTTTGCCCGGCGCCGGTGGGAGCAGTGGCCGTTGGTTGCGGTCCACTCTGTGTTTGACTTGGAGTAGGCACGCCGCCCGGCGATTTAGTCTTCTTGCCGGTAAACAAAGCCGTATCGGAGCGCAGATACCCGCGCGGGATTGTATTCTCGACCAGTGGCCGACCGGAAAGACTATCGCCAAAAAACGTTGTCGCGCGAAACGGCTTCATCTTTGGCTGGTCCTGCATGTCGCGCCGGCAGCCGGGCGCTACTAATAGACCAATCAGCAATAAGAAGACGCGGAAACGCGAAGCCACGACGGAAGTGGACTGCTGAGACGCGGAGGCGCGTAGTCGCAGAGATGGGAAGCGATCCTCATCTCGATTCTGCGCGTCGCGTCCAGATTTATCGCTCTCGTCGTTAGCCATTTTCAAGCCCGTCGTTTACCGATCCGTTGTCCTCGTGACTATTTTCTATGCTCTTCAGTTCTCCACGTCATTCACTTCTGTGGCATTCAGATTTTTCATGAAAGTAACGATCGCCTCGTGGTCATACAGAGGATCGTTCGCTTCCACAACCAAAAAGAAACGATCGCGAGTGGCCAGCGCAAAATTTGGCGCGTTGAAAACCGGATGATATGGCTGTGGTAATTTATTCAGCACCAACATCCCAAGCACTGCTGCAAAGGCGGCGCAAAGCACCGTACATTCGAACGTAATCGGAATGAACGCGGGCCAACTGTTGTACGGCTTCCCTCCTACGTTGAGTGGATAGTTAATAACCTCGATCCAATACTGCATGAAGAAACCGGATAGCCCGCCTACAACTCCCCCAATAAAAACAATCAAAGGCAAACTCGTATGCGTGAATCCGATCGCTTCCGACAGTTCCTCAATTGGATATGGCGAGTATCCGTTGATGCGTCGATAACCCGCCTCATAGGTGCGACGGGCTGCGGAGACTAGATCCGTAGGAGTATCAAACTCAGCCATGACGCCATAGAGCGTATGGTGTAGATGACGATGATGGGCTGAGCCAGGCGTGTCCATGTCTACTCCTCAACCTCGGCTTCCGGCAAAATCGTGCGCATCTCGAAAATAGAAATCATCGGCAGGAACCGGATAAAAAGGAACAGCAGTGTGAAGAAGAATCCGATTGTGCCGATGAACATGGCCCAGTCCCACTGAGTGGGTTGATACATGCCCCACGACGATGGCAAAAAGTCGCGGGTCAGACTGGTTACAACGATCACAAAGCGCTCCAGCCACATGCCAATGCTCACAACAATCGAAAGCAACCAAAGCACCAGCAGGTTTTCGCGTACCCGTTTGATCCACAAAAACTGGGGCGTAATGACGTTGCAGAGAATCAATGCCCAGTAATACAACGCATATGGACCATGCATTCGATTCCAGATCATGTAGCGTTCGAATTTATTGCCGCTATACCAACCAAAGAAAGCTTCGATCATGTAGCCATATCCGACTATGAGACCAGTGGCGAGCATCACCTTGGCCATGTTGTGCATATGGCGCAAGGTGATGAAACCTTCCAGGCCGTAGACTTTCCGCAACGGAATGGTCAGAAACAGAACCATTGCAAAGCCCGCGTATATCGCACCCGCGACGAAATAGGGTGGAAAGATTGTTGCGTGCCATCCCGGAATGATGCCGACTGCGAAGTCGAAGCTGACAATAGTGTGGACTGAGAGCACGAGCGGAGTAGCAAGACCTGCGAGCAGCAGGTAGGCCATTTCATAGCGATGCCAGTGGCGCGCTGAACCGCGCCAGCCCATGGCCAGCATTCCATATACCATCTGAAATGGTTTGCTGCGCGCGCGGTCGCGCAGTGTCGCGAAGTCCGGAATGAGGCCAACAAACCAGAACATCGCCGAAACGGTCGCGTAGGTAGAGACGGCAAAGACGTCCCACATCAAGGGGCTACGAAACTGCGGCCAAATACCCATCGTGTTTGGATATGGGAAGAGCCAGTAGGCCAGCCACGGACGCCCGAGGTGGAAGATGGGATACATTCCCGCCTGGGCAACAGCGAAAAGCGTCATCGCTTCAGCGAAACGGTTAATCGAAGTCCGCCACTTCTGTCTCAGCAGAAGCAAGATCGCCGATATCAAGGTGCCGGCGTGACCGATTCCGATCCACCAGACAAAATTCAGAATGTCGATGCCCCACGCGACGGGAACATTGACGCCCCATAACCCTATGCCTACGAAAACCAGATTGGTAATCGCCAACAACATCAGTTGGAAAAGGGCAAATGAGATGGCAAAGCCGATGAACCAGCCCAGCGGTGTTTTCCGCTGGAGAACTATTGAGCCGATCTTGTCGGTCACCGAAGCAAAGGTCAGCCCCGGATCAATTACCGGCGCCGTGGTGTGCATCGGGCCTTCCGTATATGGCTTTAGTGGTTCGTCTGCCATTTCTCAATGTCCGATATGATTCATGAATTCATCGGAGTCGCCTGCCAAGTTGAGTGCTGTCGCTACCGCTCCTGTCTCTGTAACCCTACTTGATCTGCGCATTCGGATTGCGCAATTGCGACAGATATGTCGTCCGCGGTTTTGTGTTCAGCTCTCCCAACAAAGAATAGTTGCGTTCGTTAGCCTTGATTTTCGAAACGCGGCTGTTGGGATCGTTAATGTCGCCAAACACGATCGCCTCCGTTGGACACACTGCCTGGCAGGCCGTAACGATCTCACCATCGCGCACCTTTCGTCCTTCCAGCTCTGACTGAATCTTTGCGCTCTGAATGCGCTGCACGCAGTAGGTACACTTCTCCATCACGCCGCGGCTGCGCACTGTCACTTCAGGATTTCGCATCAACTGGTATGTGGGTGTTTCCCAATCCTGATAAAGAAAGAAATTGAAGCGACGCACTTTGTAAGGGCAGTTGTTCGAACAGTACTTGGTACCAACGCAGCGGTTATAAACCATGTCATTGAGACCTTCGGCGCTGTGCACGGTTGCATGGACCGGACAGACGGGCTCGCAGGGTGCGTTCTCGCAATGCATACACGGCACCGGCATGAAGTTTGTGCCTTCGGGATTGCTTGCGTCGTGGCCTTTGAAGTAAGTGTCGACACGAATCCAATGCATCTCGCGACTGCGCACCACCTGTTCCTTGCCGACAACGGGGATGTTGTTTTCAGACTGGCAGGCAATCGTGCAGGCGTTGCAACCGACGCAATTGTTCAGATCGATTGCCATACCCCACGCGTAGCCCATGCCGACTTTTTTTGTGTCGTAAAGATTTGGATCGTAGAGGGTGTCGTCGCGTGCAGGTTCTGCGGTCTCCTTGTGGGTGGGATTGCCATGAAGGAATTCGTCGAGCGTTTCCGAGCGGACGATATCGCGGTCTTCCTTGCTGAAGTTGGGATCCTCCATGTTGAAGTGAAGCTGCGTGGTTGCGAGCAAATATTTTTCGCTCGTCTTTCGTACTTGCACGCCATTCGAGAACCAGGGTGCGTCGGAAGTTCGAATCTGATAAGAGTCGAAACCGTGGTCATTGCCCACGCGGCCGGCTAGTCGACGTCCATATCCAAGATGGACCGTTAGAACGTTGTCAGGCTGTCCAGGCGTGATCCAAAGAGGGACACGGACGGTGCGGCCTCGGTAATCGAGATCTACTGTTGGAACATAGTGTTCGCGGCCTTTGACGCTGCCGCCGTTATCCCTGACGCCATACAACTGATAGGCTGAATTGGGACTGATAAGCGCAACGTTATCCCAGGTGACTTTGGTTAACGGCTTGGGCAGTTCCTGCAACCAGCCGTTGTTTGCAAAGCGACCGTCGTAAATTGAAGGGTCGGTGCGGAAAACGATTTCGAAAGAGCCAGAGGCTGTCGTCTGGGTGACGGG
>Ga0070706_100005839_pt1 | contig 11678 bp, 14 predicted proteins | sample KBSK5501metaG_FD_65476 | JGI IMG/M metagenome (GOLD analysis project Ga0070706, IMG submission 65476) | Corn, switchgrass and miscanthus rhizosphere microbial communities from Kellogg Biological Station, Michigan, USA - KBS K5-50-1 metaG | ecosystem: Host-associated > Plants > Roots >...
GCTCGGGCTTGATGATTATGTTTTCGGCGACGGCGTGTGCGTGATCGAATGGGCCGATAAATTTCCCGAGTTGATTTCGGCAGAAGCGCGCTGGATCTGGTTCGAAACGAAATCCGAAAACGCGCGAACCATCAGTGCACGAGGCGATGCTATACGTGAGTCACCTATGGCATCGCGACCGCCTTCTGTGAAATGAAAGTGCTTGCGCTTGAACTTTCCACCGCGCACGGCAGCATCGCCTCGCTTGGTGAAGATCGGCCGCCATTTTTTCGAGAATGGCCGAATGACCGGAAAAACTCCGGGCGGTTTTTTGAAAATTTCGCGGACATTCGAAAACAATTTGGTGCACCAGAAACGATCATCGTCGGCTTGGGCCCCGGCTCCTACGCCGGAGTTCGGATTGCGATCTCGGCGGCGATCGGTTTGCAGACCGCTTCGCACGCGTGCCTCATCGGGTTTGCGTCGATTTGTGCGATAGAGTGCGACACGAATGAATATTGCGTCATCGGCGACGCGCGCCGCCAGTCGTTTTTCTTCGCGCGGATTCGTGCAAACGATTTGGTGGAAGGTCCAACTTTGTTCAGTGAAGCTGAACTGAAAGAGAAATTGGATAAACTCGAGGAGAAGATGTCGATCTTTGCCTCGGAGAAACTTCCGCAATTTGAACGCACAGTGATTTGTTATCCCTCAGCCAACGTGCTCGCGCGACTTGCGCAGGATTCGAATCGAAACTTTGCCATTCCGCCGCTGGAGCCGATCTATTTGCGCGAACCCCACATCATCGTGCCGAAAACAGCCAAGGTCGCTCCATGAGCACAGAAACGTATCGATGCTGGGCGGAGATTGATCGCAGCGCACTGCGGCATAACGCAAAAGTAGTGCGCGACCGAATTGGGTCAGCCGAGCTGCTCGCCGTCGTGAAAGCAAACGCCTACGGCCATGGCTTGGTCGCGGTGGCCGACGCGCTCGCAAATGACGCGCAATTGTTCGGCGTGGCGAATCTCGAGGAAGCGATCGCGCTGCGAAACGAACTTTCTCACCCGATCATCATTCTTGGTCCTGCCATCCCGGATGAACGATGGACAATCGCCGAGCACGGGTTCATCCCAACGATCTCCACTTTTGAAGAGGCGCAGGAATTCAGCCGCGCTGCACGCGCCTCAGCGGTTCCGATCAATTTCAAGATTGACACAGGAATGGGGCGGATGGGCGTCCCGGAAGCTGATGCGCCCGCGCTTTTCCAAAAGGTTTCGGCGCTTCCGAACATCAAAATTCACAGTGTCTCAACCCACTTGCCTGTGTCGAATGAGGACGCCGGTTACACGCGCGACGAACTTCAGCGATTTGGCAAAATTGTTAAGCAATTGCGCGCGCAGGTTCCGGGGGATTACAAAGCGCACGTGTTGCAGAGCGCCGGCGTGCTCGCCTTTGCCGATCCTGCGTTCGATATCGTGCGGGGTGGCATCATGCTCTACGGCATTTCGCCGTTGCCCGAGTTTCAGAAAATTTTGAGACCGGTCATGACGTGGAAAACTCGAGTCGGACTCATTCGCGACATGCCGAAGGGCAGCTCGATCAGTTATGGCCGCACGTTCATCACACCGAGAAAAATGCGGATCGCGACGCTCACCGCTGGCTACGGCGACGGCTATCCGCGACATCTGTCCAATCGCGACGCCGCGGCTCTGGTTCACGGTCAACGCTGCGCGCTTCTCGGTCGCGTGACGATGGATTTGATCATGGTCGACGTGAGCAAGAGCGGCAATGTGCAGGTGGGAGACGAAGCCGTTCTGATGGGACGACAAGGTAATGCAGAAATTTCTTGCGCGGAACTGGCCGAACGCGCCGGCACGATCACTTGGGAAATTACGACACGAATTGGCAGCCGCGTCCGGCGCGTTTACGTTTGATTGTCGATGTTCCAAATCATTTTCAACGAATTGAGCGCGGCGGAGATCTCGGGGCTGCCGAAAAAGTTGCAGCTCGATCTGCTGGCCCAGTTTCAAATTTTGCCGGAAGATCTCGATCATCTCGATACCAATCGGTTCGGTGCGATTGAGCGCGAAGGGAAAAAATTATATCGCTATCGCGCCAAAGATTACCGGATTTATTTCGAACAGACCGCCGAGGGTATCACTGTCCACCGTGTTTTGCACAAGAACACGCTTCGCGATTTCCTTTTCCGCAGCAAACTTCCCATGGCGGAAGACCAGCAGCTCGGCAAAACGCGCGAGTTTTGGAAGCTGATCGAGCAAGGCGAACGGACGCGGAAGACGTAAAAGCCGAAAACGTCGAACGTCCGACGCTCAGCGTCGAACAGCTGAACGCTCGAGCTTGGTAGGGCGAGATTCTGTCGAGCCGGCAACTACATTCGACGGGCGCCGCTACAGCTATTTCATCAAGAGCACGGAACGGCTGCGCTTGATTTCCCGGGTGATTTTGCGATGTAGGTGGGCAGGCATGCCGGTGACGCGACGTGGAAGAATTTTGCCACTCTCGGTGACGAATTTTTTCAGGAGATCGGGATTTTTGTAGTCGATCGCTTCAAAGGCGATGTCGATCCGGCGCCGCGGCATGGCGCGATTAGCGCGACGGAAAGCGGAACGGCGTTTGGCGGTCTTCGGTTGCATCGACAATTACTTGGTTTCCCGGTGCAGCGTGTGCCGTTTGAGAAACGGATTATATTTTTTCTTCTCGAGACGGTTGGGCGTGCGTGGGCTCTTCTTGTTCCGCGTGGTCATGTAGCGCGAGACTGGTTTGCCGAGGGCTTTGGCCTCGGTGCATTCGAGAGTAATAATCTCCTGCGCCATCGCGATTACTCTTTGTTTTCCGCTGGCGAGGGCTCTTCTTCCCCTTCGGCCTCTCCACCTTCCTCTTCAGTCAAGCCGAAGAGCGATGTGACCGATTGCCGGACGCGCGAAGCTCTATTTTGTTTCTCGAGCTGCGATTGACATTGGACCGTGAAACGCGCGAATGGGATCGCCTCGAGGCGCGCGCGGGGAATCGGCTTGCCTGACATCTCACAGGTGCCATAGGTGCCGAGCTCGATACGCTTGAGCGCTTGATCGATCTCGTAAAGCGCGTCCTGCTCCTGCGAGAGCAAGCTCAAGGCGAAATCGCGGTCATAGGCATCCGAGCCGGCATCGGCCTGATGCATGCCGAAGGCGGAGGCTTCGCTACCTTCGGCGCGTGCACGCAGGGTATCCTGGGCGACACCGGCCATGGAATCAACCATCGCGTCGCGAAGTTGCAGAAGTTTCTCTTTCTGCTTACGCGTAAACGGGTCAAGTTTTCGCTCCCGATGATTTGTTCCAAGCAATTTGCGTGGTGACTGCGAAATTTTCGAACGGCCCATAAGACGCGCGACTTTTTTTGATGTCGATCTTTTAACGACGGCTTTTCGCACGGGCTTCGACGCCTTGCGGGCAGACTGCGTCTTGCGTGCCGAAGTCTTTTTCGCGGAAACATTCTTTTTCTTTGATTTGGCCATAATTCAAAAGGCGCCGTCAGTGTGGCGCCGAAAAAACGGAGGCTTAATTAAGAACATTTCATCAGGCACGCAAGCGGAGATTTTGCGCAAAAACGCGGCGGTCCGCGGCTTATTGGTGTCGATTTTACGAGCTGGCGCTCGAGTAATGGCGGAGGGCAAAGCGCCAGAAAGCTCGCGAGAGACAGAAGATAATCGAAGAGGCGATCACAAGATGAAACATGAGCCAGCCGGGTTGTCCGAGCGATTTGATGAGAAGGCGCGCTGGGATGTTCGCCACGATTACCACCGGAATGATCCATCCGAAAATGAAGCGAAAAAGTCGCGGGAAGATGGCGTCGGGATAGCGGGCGATGTTCAGGAAATTGAAGTAGCCGTAAACCAACCCCTGCGCGCGCACGATCCAAAAACTCACGGCCGCCAGGCTGAGCATGATTGAGTAATGCACGGCGACCCCAAATGCGAGCGCGGTCAAGTAGAGCAAGATCGGCATCGGATTCGGCACGATGCCGAGCCGCGACAACGATACACAAACAACCGCGCCGCCGAGCGCCGCGTTCACGATGCTGTCGAGGCCGAATTGTTTGGTGGAAACGGCAAATTGGCTGTCGATCGGCAACACGAGCAGCGAATCAAGTCTTCCGGTGCGGACGAGCTCGGGAATGTTGGCCACGTTCACGAAAAAGAAGGCCTGGAACAGTTGCGCGATTATCTGATGCGTACCGACGAGCAACACCACTTCCCATTTCGACCAGTCGCCGATGCGATTGACGTTGCCGAAAATGATGCTGAAGAAAACGATCTGGCCGCAAAACCAAAGCACCTCCACCAGCATCCAGAGAATGAAATTGGCTTTGAAACTCATCTCGCGGATGAGCGAGTTGCGCAGCATGATGGAGTAGATCTCGATGTAACGCCGCACGACGTTTTCCTGTCATCTATTATATGCTACGTCAACCGCCGGCTCTATGAAGCGCTTTCTCCCTTTGATGGTCGTGATCATCGGCTTGGTGATCCTGCTCTTCGTCGTGCATCAATGCCGGCAAAGAGGCGCCGCAAACTATCAGACTGCAACCGTGACGCGCGGCCCGTTGACGCAGGCGGTCACCGCAACCGGAACGTTGAATCCGGTGGTGAACGTGCAAGTGGGCAGCCAGGTTTCTGGAAACATCGCAAAATTGTTCGCCGATTTTAATTCACAGGTGAAAGCCGGAGACGTGGTTGCGCAAATTGACCCGGCCCTCTTTCAGGCCACTGTCACGCAAGCTGAGGGTGATTTGGCGAGCGCGGAGGCCGCGCTTGAGCTTGCAAAAGTCAACGCGACGCGCACGCAAGAACTCTTCGCCAAGAAAAATTCCTCGCAGGCTGATTTGGACCAGGCGATGGCGAATCTCCATCAGGCCGAGGCCAACGTGAAGATCAAACAGGGGGCGCTCGACAAAGCGAAAGCCGATTTGGAGCATTGCACAATCACCTCGCCAATCGACGGCGTTGTGATCTCGCGCAGTGTCGATGTCGGTCAAACGGTCGCCGCCAGTTTACAGGCGCCGGTGATCTTCGTGATCGCAAATGATCTCACCAAAATGCAGATCGACGCGAACGTGGCGGAAGCGGACGTTGGCGTTATTGGGGTGGATCAAGATGTCGATTTTACGGTGGATGCTTTTCCTGCCCGCACCTTTCACGGAAAGGTGGTGCAAGTGCGCAATGCGCCGATCACGGTGCAGAACGTCGTGACCTACGACACAGTCATCGGCGTGACCAATCCGGATTTGAAATTGAAACCGGGAATGACAGCGAACATCTCAATCATCGTGGCGCATCGGGACGATGTTCTGCAAATCAAGAATGCGGCGCTGCGCTACCGGCCGGCGAATGCGACGCTGTCGCAGACAAGCTCAACATCTTCACCCATCGGTGTACGACCAAGCGGAGGGCGAGAGCGCCGGACCGGCGAACGCACTGCTTACATTTTGTCCGGAAGCCGGCCGCGACCCGTGCAAATCAAAACCGGAATCAGCGACGGGGTTGTCACGGAAGTGATCGAAGGCTTGAAAGAGGGCGATCGCGTTGTGACGGCTGAACTTGGCCCGGCATCTCCTGGCTCCTCGCCGCCAGCCAATCCCTTCAGCGGCGGTCGCCGTTTCCCGTGATGGCAAGATCGACATGAACAACGGCGCTCTCGTTAGGCTAATTGACGTGCACAAGGTTTATCGCACCGGCGAAATGGAAGTGCCAGCCGTGCGCGGACTTTCTCTCGAAATTGCGCGCGGCGAATTTGTCGCGCTCATGGGCGCGAGCGGCTCGGGAAAATCGACGCTCATGAACATTGCCGGTTGTCTCGACCGGCTGACCTCCGGCCGTTATATTCTCGACCAGGCGGATGTTTCAGGGCTGGATCGCGATCAACTGGCCGATATTCGCAATCGCAAGATCGGTTTCGTTTTTCAAAATTTTAATCTGCTGCCGCGCACATCCGCGCGGGAGAACGTGGAGTTACCGCTCCTGTACGGAACACATCGCCTAACGAACGCGCAGCTTCGAGAAAGAGCCGATCGCGTTCTGGCTTCGGTTGGCTTGGGAGGACGCGAAGATCATCATCCAAGTCAGCTTTCTGGTGGCCAACAGCAGCGCGTCGCCATCGCCCGCGCCTTGATCAACGATCCGGAAGTAGTGCTGGCGGACGAGCCGACCGGCAACCTCGACAGCCGCACCAGCGTCGAGATCATGGGAATTTTTCAACAATTGAATGATCGCGGCACCACCATAGTCATGGTGACGCACGAAGCGGACATTGCTGCGTATGCGTGCCGCAACGTGGTGATGCGCGACGGTCTTATCCAGAGTGATCGCACGGTTTCACGGCGGCTCGACGCGGGTGATGAGTCGCGGAAGCTCGCAACGCTGGACCAAAACCTTCAAATTTAATTGTTGATCTTAAGATGCGAGTCGGCGCTACATTCAAAATTGCGTTCCGCGCCCTGCGCCGGAACAAGATGCGTTCAGTGCTGACCGCGCTTGGCATCATCATTGGCGTGGCCGCGGTCATCGCGATGGTGGGAATCGGCAACGGCGCCAAGGCGCAAGTGGAGGCCCAAATTACGAGTCTTGGTCAAAATATGATTCTCATTTTTTCCGGCAGCACCACCACCAGCGGAATTCGCACCGGTTGGGGTGGGGCAGGGACATTGAAAATTGAGGATGCCGAGGCAATCCGGCGTGAGGTGCCGGGTATCACGGCTGTGAGTGAGGAAGTCGTCTCGACTACGCAAGTGGCGGCCGGAAATCAAAATTGGTTCACGCGAATCTTTGGTGAATCAGCCGATTATTTTGATCTTCGGCAATGGCCGCTCGCCGATGGCGCGCCGTTTACGGCGCAGGATGTGCGCAGCGCGAACAAAGTTTGCGTCATCGGACGCACGACCGCTTCGCAGATTTACGGCAACGACAATGCGGTGGGCCAGATCCTACGGATCAAGAACGTGCCGTTCATCATCAGCGGTGTCTTGACGCCGAAGGGATTAAGCCCGCAGGGGGTCGATCAGGATGACGTGGTGGTGATGCCGTACACGAGCGCGATGAAACGCGTGGTCGGCGGAACCACATTACGCAATATCAATGTGCAAGTGGGAGACGCGCGTCAGATTGAAGCGTCGCAACAGCAGATCATCGCGCTGCTTAGACAACGGCATAACATTCGTCCCGGTCGCGATGACGATTTCACGGTGCGAAATCAACAGGAGATCGCAGAAGCTGCCACCGCGACCTCGCGCGTGATGACGCTCTTGCTCGGTGCGATCGCCGGCGTTTCACTCATTGTCGGCGGCATCGGTATCATGAACATCATGCTGGTGAGCGTGACGGAGCGAACGCGCGAAATCGGCGTGCGGCTGGCGGTGGGCGCGCATGGGCGCGACATTCTCACGCAATTTTTGATCGAAGCAGTCTCGCTCAGTTCGGTTGGCGGTGTGCTCGGAATTATTCTCGGCGTGGGCGCGTCGCAATTTCTTTCCTGGAAATTCGGATGGGCGACCCTGATTTCGATTGGCTCAATTGCGGTCGCGTTTCTTTTCAGTGCCGCGGTGGGCGTTTTCTTTGGGTTTTATCCGGCGCGCGAAGCCGCGCGGCTCGACCCGATTGAAGCGTTGCGCTACGAATAGAACGAAATTTTTAACCGCGGATTACGCGGATAACACGGATTAGGAATTAGAATAATCTGCGTCAATCTGCGAAATCTGCGGATGATTTGACGTTTCTTGGCGGTGATCGACGCTCAAAATATGCCAACAGGTTTTGAAAAATTGGTCGCCGACGCGAAGAAGAACATCACCGAAATCTCTCCGACAGACGCCGCCGCAAAATCGAAAAGCGGCGACGCGGTGATTGTCGATGTCCGCGAGAAGGATGAATGGGAGGAAGAACACATTCCGCATGCGATTCATCTCAGCCGTGGCACCATCGAGCTGGACATCGAAGAAAAAGTCCCTGATTCGCACGCATTGATTATTTGTCACTGCGGCGGTGGCGGCCGCTCCGCGCTCGCCGCCGAAAGCCTGCAAAGAATGGGCTACAAAAACGTGCGCTCGATGGCCGGCGGCTTCAAGGCGTGGAAAGCTGCGGGATTGCCGACCGAAAAATAAGTAAGACGCCTATTATCCGCCGACGGCTTGATAATGGCCGAGGCCGCGTTTCCACATCGTGTGTGCTGCGGCCCAAGTGACGAACAGCCACCCCGTTTGAATCGATAGTGCCTGCGCGAGTTCTGCGCCGCGCAATCGCTCGAGGAAGATCGCGATCGGGCAAAACAGCTCGTAATAAAATGGCAACCATTTCATCCCTGCTTGAATGCCGTCCGGCATGATGTCGATGGGGAACATTTGGCCACCGAGGAAATATTCGAATGAGTAAACGATGAAGACGATGGTAGAGATTTCCAGAATCCAAAAGGCCATCATTGCCAGGCTGTAAGTGATAAAAAATTGCATGAACGCGGCCATCAACATCGACAAGCAGGTTAAGAGGTAAGTCATCGCATCATGCGGCAGCGCGATGTAGCTTCGGAAATAAAGAAAGATGAGCGCGATTGGCGGCAGAGTGACGAACGTGTAAACGAGCCGCCCGCTCATGAAAATGCTGAATCGATAGGCGAGATAACTCATCGGCTTGGTGAGCAGAGAATTGATCTGGCCTTCGCGAATGTCGGCCGCGATTTGCCATTCGTCTTCCGTCGGCGTGACGAGGTTGCTGACGAGGATCGTGAGCAAGTAATAATAGATCATCGAGCCGTAATCGTAGCCGTGCAGGCCGCCGCCGCGCTCCTTGAAAATTGCGCTCCATAGAAAGACCGTCCCCGCGAGCGGAATGAGTCCAAACAGCGCGCGCAGAAAATAATTCCAGCGATACACGAACGTGTTTTGCAGCCCGATGTTGAAGACCGAGAAGTACTTGTCGATCTTCACGTGCGAGCAGGCTTCGTGAGCGCGAGTTCGACCGCAAGATTGATCGCAGCGATCATGCTGTCGGGGCGCGCGATTCCTTGGCCGGCGATTGCAAACGCGGTGCCGTGATCTGGGCTTGTCCGTGGGAATGGGAGACCGAGCGTCACATTCACGCCAGTGTGAAACGCGTGCAGTTTTAGCGGAATGAGGCCCTGATCATGATACATGCAGAGCGCGGCGTCCCATTCGCCGTTCGTCAGGCGATAAAACAACGTGTCGGGTGAAATTGGACCGGCGAAGAAGGAAGGTGATTGGTCGGAGGTGATTGGGCTTTGGTTCAACTCCTTGATTGCTGGGGAAATAATCTCGATTTCTTCGTGGCCGATTTTTCCTGATTCGCCCGCGTGCGGATTTAAACCCGCGACTGCAATGCGCGGCGAGTTTTTGGATCGACGATGAAGAAAATCGACAAGCAGCCGACCAACGCGAACGATCTCGGATTGTTTGAGAGTGCACGAAACTTCACTCAGGGGAATATGCGTGGTGACTAGCGCGACTATGATTTTTCCGCCCGTCAATAGCATTGCGAAATTTTTCACGCCGCAGCGCTCGGCGAAGAATTCGGTTTGTCCGAGAAACTTGAAGCCAGCTTCGCACATGGTGGCTTTGTGAATCGGCCCGGTGACGACGGCATCAAGCTCACCGCGGCGAGCGAGCATCACCGCTTCTTCCAGCGCGGCCTCCGCGGCGCGCGCAGTGGCAAGCGACGGTCTGCCTAACGGGCAATCGGGATATTTGCCAACGAGTTTGTATTCGGCCGGCTTCGGCAAGCGCTGTGACTCAAGGGCGGTTCGAACAATCTCAGGGCCGATGCCGGCTGGATCGCCGAGTGTGATGCCGATGCGTTTCAAAGTGGCGCAACCTTCCAGGCTACGCGGTAAACATTCGCAAGCCGAAAGCTTGCGCCACTAAAAAGTCCTGATGTAGGCCTTTGAGCGCAGGCTGGCGAGCCAGAGTTCCTGGAGATGCTGCGCTTCTTGCTGCAGCAGCTTTTTCTCGATCTCGGGCCGCACCTCATCGAGCGAACGTGTGGTGCCGCCGCGCTTATCGTCGACTTTAAGAATGTAAAAATTGCCGCCAAAATCGATGATGTGGCTGATTTTGCGAACCGGTAAATTAAAGGCCACTTTTTCCAGCGGGGCCGCCAGCGTCTTGCGTTCGACCCACCCCCAATCGCCGCCCAGATCGCGTGTGCTATCTTCCGAATAGATCTGCGCCATTTGCTCGAACTCAGCGCCATTCACCAATTTGCTGAAAATCTCCTCGGCCATTGCCTTTTGCGCCGGCGCATTCCCATCATCGGCGTGGCTGGGAAGCATGATCATGCGAAGCTTAATTTGCTCCTTGCTCGTGAACTCGTCACGGTGCGCTTTGTAATACTCTTCCACTTTGGTCGGCGAAGCGATCCTGTTCAGCTTGACGTTCTTGCTCCGCATCGCCTGCACGATCATTTTCTCGCTCTCCATTTTTTTGAACTCGCCCAGCGTGTAATTTTGCGCCTCCAGCGTTTTGATAAAGGTGTTGCGGTCGCCGCCGAAATTTTCTTGGATGATCTCATGCATCCTTTCCTCGATGAAGTGATCGGGAATCTGATAGTTTTCCTTTTTGAAGGCTTGAAGGATGAGCTGCCGATCGATCAAGTCGTTGAGGGCGGCATTGCGCGCCTCCTTGATCTTGCTCACGAGCTCGTCGCCGGTGTATTGGGAACGAAGCAACTTTTCGCGTGGGCCGACCACCGCGCGCACTTGCGAGTAGGTAATGACATCGCTGTTGACCACGGCCGCCACGCCATCGACGACCTCAGGATCAGCCGCGTAAGCGGCGTCGCAGATCGATGCAATGTTGAGCGCCAAAGTGGCCAGCGCTGTGATCAAAAATGGACGCACCATCCGATTTAGAATTTCTTCGTTAGCTCTAAGATTTCCCCGAGATGCTGCTCGATTCCATCGGCAACTAAACGGGGGAATTTGCCATCGACAAGTATAAAATCGCTGCGCCGCGTCAGCATCAATTTGTTCTCGCGCGCCTCCACGCGATTGATGTCCGAGCGGGCCGCAGCGAGCTTGATTTCGGTGAGGAGAAACAAATTGTGAACCGCGGGCGGAAATTTTCCAAAGCGGTCACGCCAATCACGTCGTAATTGCTCCCATTGCTCGCCACCCGTGATTTCAGCAAGTTGGCGATATGCCTTGATGCGCAATCCGGTGTCGCCGATGTAGCTCGTCGGAACAAATGCCGGCACGCGATGCTCTGGCCCGAGTTGAACGAACTCCGCCTCGTTGGCCGCAACGAAATCAAGCCGGAGATCGACGTCGAGCCGTGGTCGGAATTTTTCTCCCTTGAGTTGCGCGACCGCTTGCTTGAGCAACTGGCAATACAAATCAAAGCCGATCGCCATGATGTGGCCGCTTTGCGCCGTGCCGAGAATGCTCCCCGCGCCGCGAATTTCTAGGTCGTGCATGGCGATGCGGAAACCCGCGCCCAGGGAGCTATATTGCCTGATTGCGTTGATCCGTTTGCGCGCCGCGCCCACCGTCATCAGCTCGCGTGGCAAAAGCAGATAAGCGTAGGCCTTGTGCTCGGCACGCCCGACCCGGCCACGCAGTTGATAAAGATCGGCCAGGCCAAACCGGTCCGCGCGATCGATAATGATCGTATTTGCGTTTGGAATATCAAGACCGCTCTCGATGATC
>Ga0070706_100005843_pt1 | contig 11673 bp, 16 predicted proteins | sample KBSK5501metaG_FD_65476 | JGI IMG/M metagenome (GOLD analysis project Ga0070706, IMG submission 65476) | Corn, switchgrass and miscanthus rhizosphere microbial communities from Kellogg Biological Station, Michigan, USA - KBS K5-50-1 metaG | ecosystem: Host-associated > Plants > Roots >...
CTCATCGCTTCTCTCGGTCTTACCTCATTGGCGAGCGAATTGAGCTTCGCCTGGAGTGTGGCACGGACGCGCGCGGTCGCGGAGCCACCGCTGGCGGTGCCGGGCGCCGTAACTTGGACATTCTATGTCTTGTTTCCGCTTCTCAGCGTCGGCGCTTGGTGGGCGGGCCGCCGACGGCTCTTCTCGACGCCGCGGTTGTCGACGCATGATCCGTGATCTCGCCCCTCAACACGGCGACCGCATGATCCACGATGGGATCGAGCGCGGCGAGCGAATCCTTCACTCCACCGGGCGACCCTGGGAGATTCACGATCAGCGTTTTGTTGCGCACACCGGACCGGCCGCGCGACAGCGCGGCTCTGGGAAACTTGTTCACCGAGCTCACGCGCAGCCATTCGGCGATGCCCGGCGCATCGCGCTCGATCACCACCTGGGTGGCCTCTGGCGTCACGTCGGTCGGCGAGAGCCCGGTGCCACCGGTCGTGAGGACCAGATCGGCTTGTTCGCCGTCGCACCACTCCAGTAGTTGGCGGACGATGGCGTTCGGGTCGTCGGCCACCAATGTTCGCGAGGCAACCTCATGCTTGTGCTCACGCGCCCAGGCAGCGATCGCGTCACCGGAAGTGTCCGTGCGCTTCCCCGCCGCTCCAGCGCTCGAAACCGTCAGAATAGCTATTCGCATCGGCGAACAATGTGTCTTTCGATCATGCGTGGCGGCTAGGGCACACGGCGTGCGCTGTGAGAAACCGTGCGTAGAGGAGAGCTTGAGCGCGGAGTCGCGCTCGACGTTGCCAAGCAGGAAATCGCGACTCGAATTCGCCGCGTGTGCGCGCATTTCGAGGAGGCGGATTTCAAGGCTCTCGTGGAACACATGGCTGAAATTGAGGTTCGATATCGACTGCGAGACGACTGGCTGGCGCAATGCGACCTGCCGTACGCTGCATTCAATTAGCTGATCGATCGGATTAACCCGGCGGACCGAAGCAGGGGGCGCAGACTCTGCTGCGTTTACTCGCGTCCTGCTGCTCAGTTCAGACAATTTCGACGGACATAACCCCCACGCGATGCTGCGCGGATTTACGGACTCTACTGGAGTCGAGTGGCGAGTTTGGGAAGTCTTCCCGAACAGAGGCTCTGACAGGGGCAACGCGGACGCGTTATCTCGATCCTCCCTGAACGGCACGGCGTTCGCCAACGGTTGGCTCTGCTTCGAATCGGCTGACGAAAAGCGGCGACTCGCGCCGATCCCGAACGGGTGGGAGTTCCGCGATACGAACAACCTGGAGCAGCTGCGCGACAAGGCGACGCTCGTGTCGCCGACGCGCCGGCCAGCGCGCACGACGCCGGGTGCCGCCTGAAGGCACCGACGATCTAGACGTACCCGCGCTTCAGCAGCATCGAGGCGGACTGCGCGAACCCCTTCTCGTCGGGGATGTCGAACTTCAGCGAGTCCGCCAGGCGGTCATACACGCTGAACAGCGCGCACACGTGAATGGCGTCCTCGATCGCCGCGGCGCTCAGTCCGGCCCCGCGGAGCTGTCTGGCGTCCTCAGCGGTGAGCGAGTCCGGCGTGAGCGTGAGCTTCTCGAGGAAACCGAGCATCGCGCGCAATCGCGCGTCGATGGGAGCCGTGCGCCAATCATCGAGCGCGGCTCTCACAAGCACGTTGTCTCCGAACGCCCGCGACGCGACCGCGCCGTGTGCGTTCGTTCAGAAGACGCATTGGTTGAGCTTGGACGTGAACGCGGCGAAGAGCTCCCGCTCCGCGACGCTCCACTCGGACGGGCCGCGCATCACGGCCTGCGTCCACTCGCTCATCGGCTGGCCGAGGAACTCCGGGCGGTAAAACAGCGTGCGCAGAATGTCCGGCGCTCGGCGCCGATTGATCACGCGAATCATGCCGAGGACGAACTTCTGCTTCAGCCGGTGTCCGTGCTCCACGCGTCGCAGTCTCATCGCGCGCTCTCCTCGAGCACCGCAAGCCCGCGCTCCAGACGCGCCAGCGCCGCGCCGAGCGCCGCGGCTGCCGTCACCTCGAAGATCTCGTCTTCGCTGTAGCCCGCGCGCAGCAGCCCCGCGATGTCCGCGTCCGTCACTTTGTATGCGTGGAGCGCGACTTTGTCGGCGTACGTCCGCAGCGCGTCGGGGACGCGGGCGGTTTGTCGCGACGCGACAGCTTGCCGGAGCGCGGGCTCGGTGCGTCCCCTCGATTTCAGCACGGCTGCCTGCACTCTCGCGACGAACTCTTCGTACTTGCGCTGCTTCACTTGTGCGAGGCTTTCTTGTAGAACGGCGGCTTCACGACCGTCGCGCCGGCGCGTTTCCCGCGAACGTCTACCTCGAGCTTGGAACCTTCTTTCGTGCCCGTCATCGGCACATACGCGGTGCCGATCGGGATGCTGAGCGAGGGGGCCATCGTTCCGCTCTTCACGTCGCCACTCGGCTTGCCGTCGAAATAGACCGGATAGCCGTGCCGCGCGATCGAGCGCCCGTCGTCCACGGTAAATCCGACGAGTCGTCTGGTGAGTCCCTTCTCCTTCTGGCGCACGAGGGCGTCGCGCCCCACGAACTGTCCCTTGTTGATCTTCGTGAGCCAGCCGAGGTTCGCTTCGAGCGGCGTGACCGTGTCGTCGATGTCGTTACCGTAGAGCGCCATTCCCATCTCGAGACGCAGCGTATCGCGCGCGCCGAGTCCCGCCGGCGTCACCCTGCCAGTTCCGACGAGGAGATTCCAGATCGGTTCGGCAAAGCGAGGGTCGAAGTACAGCTCGAAGCCGTCTTCTCCGGTGTAGCCCGTGCGCGAGATGAGGGAATGCATTCCCTTCACGTGACCCCATGTGTGCCAGTAGTACCCGATCTTCGAGAGGTCCACGTCGACGAACGGCTGAAGGATCCTTTCCGCCTCGGGTCCCTGAAGCGCGAGCAATGCGATCTCGTCGCTGATGTCGCCAAGCTGTACGCCGAAGCGCGACGCCTGACGCTGGATGTGGACGAAGTCCTTCTCGCGGTTCGACGCATTGACCACCATGATGATTCGGTCGGCGAATTTGTAGACGAGACAGTCGTCCACGATCGTGCCGTTCTCATAGAGGATCGTCGAGTAGTGCACCTGACCGTCCGCGAGCGCGGCGACGTCGTTCGACGTGACGTAGTTGACGAAGTCCACCATGCGGTCGCCACGTACGACGAATTCACCCATGTGCGACACGTCGAACAGTCCCGCCTGCTCGCGCACCGCCTTGTGTTCCGCCGTGATTCCGGTCGGGTATTGCACAGGCATCTCGAACCCAGCGAACGGGACGATCTTGGCGTTGAGCGCCTTGTGAAGCTCGTAGAAGGGCGTGCGCTTGAGCGAGGTGGCTGCGGGTGCGGCGGTCATGGTGACGGAATATGATCTGCGCCGGCGGCGCGCGACAGGTTTTCGGCGCGAGTCGCACTGCGCGCCGCCCAGACGATGGCGCCGCCAATCAGCACGGTCGATAGCCCGGCCATCACGGTGCCCGCGATCGTTCCGCCGTTCGAGAAGGTGGGATCACTGTACGCGAACGATGCGACGGTGGCCGCGTACGTCACGGTGAGCGCCCACCCGATCGATAGCGGTACGCACCAGTGACGTCTTCGCACGAGACCGATCCCAGCGGCGATGCCCAGCACGCCGTACAACAGCACAGCCACGTTCACGGAACGCTGGAGCCGACTATGCGTGTCGCCGAGCTCACGAATTCCGTTCATGACGCCGATCACTCCCGTGGCGAACAGAAGAATGGCGGCGATTGTCCAGGCCACTTTGCGCATATCGTTGGAATTATGCCCTCCGGCGTGCGACTTGCGCCAACGGGCCTCGATTTCGCTGGCTCTCGCCACCCGAGCTCACCTGTTCGAAGGGGAGGACGATCGATGAAAGTCACACGCACATGGCTGTCGCTCAGCGCCGGGGTGCTGCTGGTCGCGAGCAGCGCAGCCAACGCGCAGACGCGCACCGCACCAGGTAGTGGGGTGAAGGTCACCAAGGAGCAGCCGACTACGAGCTCCGCGCCCGCCGCGAGCACGACCACGACCACCACCACGACGACGGTCGTGACTCCGGCTCCCGCGCCGACCACGACCAGTATCATGACGGACACGACGCTCCGCACGCGCCGGATGGGGATGCGCTTCGACGTCACCGCGTACAACAACGTGACGGAGCCGAACATCATCGCGCATCTCGCCAGCGGCGATTCCGTCGAGGTCCAGATCGCGCAGCTGGCGCAGACCAAGGCGACCGATCAGCGCGTAAAGGACTACGCCACGATGCTGGTCACCGATCATCAGGCGCACCTCGGCAAGGTGCTGCACGTGATGACCGACAAGAACATCGGGTCGCAACCGCTGGCGAACGATCCGGAAGGTGCGCGGTCCCTGCAGCTGCTCGACATGCTCACGAACATGACGGCGGGCGCGCAGTGGGACGCGATGTTCGTGCGCGCTCAAATCCGGCATCACCAGAATGAGATCGACGCGCTGAATGCCATGCGTCCACTGGTGAAGACCGAGGATCTGCGCGATGTCGTAGACGCCACGCTGCCCGCGCTCACCAAGCATCGCGACGCCGGCACCTCGGTGGCGACGCAGCTCGGGATTACGCTGCGGCCGGGGATGTGAGAAGAGAGGCGGGAGACTGGAGGCTGGAGACTGGCGATTAGTCTCTAGTCTCCAGCCTCTAGTCTCCAGCCTCCAGTCTCCAGTCTCCAGTCTCTATCTCTTCTTCGTCGAGCCCTTGGTCTTCGTTGACGTCTTGCTCGCTGGCTTCGCCTTGCCCGCCACGGTATCCTGGAACGCCATGTTGTCGCCGATGTAGGCGAACTTCAGCCCGCCACTCTGCTCCACCGACGTGATGGCTTCTTTCGGCGAGTTGAGCGCCGCGCGCACGAACACTTTGCGATCCAGCAGTTGCGCGTTGGGCACGTGAATGTCCAGTCCATACCAACGCTTCATCTGTGGCAGGACGTACCGCAGCGTGTGACCCACGATCGTAACGTTGCCGTCGGCCCACGTGCGCGCCTCGTCCAACTCTTCGGCGCTCGGCACACGCATCGCACCGGCGTTCGTCACTCCATAGCTCATTCCCTTCGTGATGCTGCGCGTTTCATCGCCGAGCGTCACGTCCACCGTCCCCTCGCGAACGAACACGATGAGACTCGGGTCGTCCTTGAAGTGGCGCACCACGAACGACGTTCCCTTCGCGACAATCTCGACCTCGCCCGAGCGCACCTCGAACGGCGTCTTCCCTAGCTTCGTGACGTCGAAGGCGGCCGTTCCATCGATCTTCACGGCGCGGAATCCGCCTGACATGCCGAATCGCTTTGGCACGGTGAGCTTGGACTCGGGGCCTAGGTGCACGACCGTGCCGTCGTCGAGCGTGACGTTCGCCTGCTGCCCGGACCCAGTCTCGTAGCCGCGAGCATCTGGGGCGGCAAGTGCGCGCGCGACGGCGCGACTCTCTCCCGCCTTGTTGATCCACCAGAAGACGCCGGAGCCCACCGCAAGCGCGACGACGCCGATGATGATGAAGGGTGTCCAATTGCGCTCCTGCCCGAGCGCCGCAACGTGCTCCGCCGCTTCGTGGCGGGCCGTCGACGCGCGCGCGCGATACGCCTCGGGCGCTCCGCCCTGCAGCGTGTGCTGCAGACGATCCCATGCCTCGTCCACACTCATCTCGGCGACGTTGTGTTTCTCTTTGTGACCAGCGCCGTGCGCATCCATGCGATGCAGCCCCGCGAGGCGACTTATCTCGCGTGCCGCGCCGTGTTGAATGTTCGCGCCGAGAAAGGCGTCGAGCTCCTCTTCGGAGTGGAAACGCTTGCGGTCGTTCCAAGCGAGGTGAAACGCCTTGGAGACGACGCGGGGAGCGGAGGACACCGCCTCGCCGAGTCTGCCCTTCGCGTCGACGACAAGCTTCGCGTATTTCGCCCGAAACAACCGCTCGAGCGTCTTCTCGTCGGTGATGAGCTGACCGGTGGGCTGATCGGTGGGCTGAGAAGTAGCCGGCATGTCGGGAATCCCGTTGAATGTGCTGTTTCTGACGCACTAATGTGGCGCGGTAGCGCCCCGGCGAAAGGGGTCCCGGGTGGCCGAGGCACCGCTCGCATTGCCTTCCTGCGCAATCGCGCCACAATTCTACTCATGAGTCGCGGACAGCGAGTTGCCGAGGCCATTGAGCGATCCGTGAGCGGACCGATGTGGCACGGTCCGGCGCTCGCGGACCTCGTCGGGGACGTCACCGCGGAACAAGCGGCCGCCCGGCCGGTGGCTGGCGCCCATTCCATATGGGAGCTCGTTCTGCACATGACATCGTGGACGGAGGTCGTGCGCGAACGTCTCGTTGGCTCGGCGAAATCAGAGCCGACGCCGGAAGAAGATTGGCCGCCAGTGCGCGATCAGTCCGCGGAGGCGTGGCGCGGAGCGGTCGAGCGCCTCAAGGACGCGCATCGCGAGCTTGCAGCCGACGTCTCGCAGCTGGACGACTCGATGCTCATCGGCCGCGTGCCTGGAAAAGAGCACAGCGTGCTGGCGATGATCCACGGCGTCGTGGAGCACGACGCCTATCACGGCGGACAGATCGCGATCCTGAAGCGGGCCCTGGAAGCCCGGGCGCCGTAGAAAATGCGCGGCTCGACCTACCTATTTATTTATCAGGCCTACCACGACCGGAGGCAGTGATGGCAGTCAAACTCGAAAAGTCAATCAAGCGCGAACTGGACATGGACGGCCGCGCGTACACCATCACGATCGCGCCGGAAGGGATTAAGGTTACGGAAAAGGGGAAGCGCAAGGGGCGCGAGATCAGTTGGCGCGCGATCATCAGTGGCGACGCGCAGCTGGCAGAAGATTTGAAGATTTCGTTAGATGCGTTGGGAGGGTGAACCTGTGTCGTCCCGCAGCAACGGATCTGACTCAGGATGACATCGTCGTTCCGCACGCGCGGCAACTGTCCCTGATTGGTACATATTCGCGACAATGCGGGCAGCGCATGAAGTTGTTTCCGGTCGATGCCTTCATGCTCGCCAGCGCCGACCGATCGCGTTGACGCTCCGCGGTGTTCTCGCGCGCGTCACCGGCGATCGCGCCAAGCCGGTCCGAGGGTCCAATCGCTCGGGAGAGCCGCGCAACAAAGGAATCCGACAGCTTCTCGGACCGTTTCTTTCGCTTGCGTTCTGTCATGCTGTCGTGACTCCGTTCTCTTGCACTTGCGACTTTCGGTTGTCTGTCTGTATGAACGTACACTAGCGGGTTGACGAAAGCGTCACTCCGATGGCTCGGGGATGTCCGACCGGCGGCTTGACGGGCGCTTGCGCGTTTCAGCGACCGGTGCCGCGATCTCCCGCTCGCGCAGCTCGAGAGCGAGCTGCGTTTTCTCCGAGACCGTGGTTGCGAGCTGCTTCATTTGATGCACGTATCGCATGAGTTTGAGCGGCGCGCGGAGGTTCGACTCGCGCGCGCGGCGGAAGAATTCCATCTCATCCAGTATCGCGCGCGGCAGATGCGACGACAGCCGCATGCGCAAAAGCTTGTCCAGCTGCTCGCGATCGCGCGCGATGCACGCCTCGGACAGCCGGTCGAGATACGCGAGAAAGCGCTCGCTTGGCCGCTCCCAGTCCATCGGCTCCGTCGGTGTCCGTTTCATGCAGCCGCGTCTCCTATGATGCCGGGCAGGTGGTTGGGACGGCGCATTCCGACCGCCCAAAGATCGCCGACACGCTTCAATCGCTTCGGCAACGTCTCGATGGTGAAATCGCGCGGATCGAGATCATTCGTGAGCTCGGTCCACTTGATCGGGGTCGATGCCGACGCATGCGTCTCCGCTCGCGCTGAGTACACGCTCGCGACCGTCTTGCCGCGGATGTTCTGGAGGTAGTCGACGTACACCGCCGCGGTCGGCCGCGTCTTCACCCACCGATGCACCGTCGTCTCCTTGGGGTGCTTCTCGTTGACGCGGCGCGCGACGAGTTCGGCGAGGGTGCGCGAGATCTCGTAGGTCGCGCCTCGCGGCAGCGGCATGACGATGTGAATGCCGCTCGCGCCCGACGTTTTCGGCACGGCGTGCAGTCCGAGCTCGTCGAGCTCCTCCTTCACCCAGCGCGCCACTTGCACGACGCGCTTGAACGTCGCCTTGGGTCCCGGATCGAGGTCCACGATCGAGTAGTCGGGCTCCGCGATGCTCTGCACGCGTGAGTGCCAGGGATCCGTGGACACCGCGCCGAGCTGCACGAGGTAGAGCAACGTCGCGAGGTTGCCACCGATGAGTCGCCGCTCCGTGGTGATTCCTTCGTCCGCGACCGGCTCCACGCGAATATCGGGAGGCACTTTGTCCGGCGCCTTCTGTTGATAGAACGCGTCCGCTTTGATGCCGTTCGGGTAGCGCTTGAGTACCATCGGCCGGTCCTCGAGCGCCGGCAGCAAATACGGCGACACCTCAGCATAGTACTCGAGCAGTCTGCCCTTCGTGATCTTGGGGACGGGAAAGAAGATTTTGCCGAGGTTGGTGACATCGAGCTTCGTCTTCGAGTCGACTTGGATCGTTGCCCTCGAGGCGTTGGCGTTCTTGCGCAGTTGCGCGACTAGGTCGGACGTGGGATGTGGGATGTTGGATGTGGAGCGCTTTGTCTTCTTCGCTTTTGCGGACGCCACCTTCTTCGTTCTTCTCGCAGTGCGCTGCGACATCCCACCTCCCACATCCGATATCCGGCTCTGCGTCGCCGTCCGCGGCTCGCGCACGACGGTTCGGGGATCCTTGTCGTCGCGCAGTCCGAGGAATGTCGGCTGCCGCAGCATCCCGCTCGTGGTCCACTCGTTGAACTTGACCTCGGCCACGTACTTCGGTGCGGACCAGTGCGCGTGCTCGTTGGTTTTCGGGGTGGTCGTGAAGGGCGACGTCTTTTGTTCGATCGCCTTGAGCTTCTTGCCGATGTCCTTCAGCAGCGCGTCGGTGAATCCTCCACCCGAATGGCCGGCGTACACGAGGTTGCCGTTTTCGTCGTAGTAGCCAAGGAGCAGGGCGCCGAAGTGCTTTCGCGTATTGCGCGGCTCCGTCCATCCGCCGACGACGAACTCCTGACGATTCTCCAGCTTCAGCTTTTGCCAGTGCCGAGCCCGGCGACCCGGCTCGTACGGACGGTCGCGCCGCTTTGCCATGACACCCTCCCACCCGCGCTTGCGAGCGTCGCGCAGCATCTTGTCGGGGGCGCCTTCCGCGACGTCGCTGATGCGCAGAATGCGCTTTACCGGCGCGGGCGCCGAGTTGACGACGCGCTCGAGCCGCTTGCGCCGCTCGTCCCAACGCTTCTCCACGAGCAGTTCTTGGCCGTCGACGAGGATGTCGAATGTGATGAACGCGGCCGGCGCTGCGCTCGAGCGATGCTCCACGACGCCGGCGTCGAGCAGGTGCATGCGTCCCTGCAAATCCTGGAACCGCGCCGGCTCACCGCGCGAGTTCAGGGCAACGATCTCGCCGTCGAGCACGAGATTGCGATTCAGTTTGCGCGCGAGCTCCTGCAGACAACTCGTGATCTCGGGAAACTGCCGGCACTTGTCGTGACCGTTGCGCGTGATGAGCGCCACAGCATCGGGCGACAACAGCGCGATGATGCGGATGCCGTCGTACTTCGGCTCGAAGACCCACTCGCCGCCGGCAGGCACGTCCTTGCCCGCCGACGCGAGCATCGGTTGAAAAAGCTCTGCTCCGCGCGGCACGCCGCGGGAACTCATGCGATCGGCGCGCTACGCCGTCTTCCGGCGGCGCTTGGTTTTCACGCGCGGCGCCGGCGCTTCTGCTGCTGCTTCTTTCTCCTCGGCCGGCGCGGCCTTCGGGCGTTTCTTCTTGCCCTGCGCGAGACTCTCCTGCAGACGCGACATGAGGTCGATCACGTTGGTTGCTTCGGGCTCCGCCGGCTCTTCGACCGTGATCTTCTTTCCCTTCATTTTCGCGTTGATGATCTTCATCAGGTTGTCGCGGTATTCGTTGCTGTATTTCTCGGGCGCGAACTCTCCGGCGAGCGTGTTCACCAGTTGCTCTGCCATCTGGAGCTCGGCGGGCCGCACGTTGTCCGCCGCGGGGAACTCGAAAGTGGACGTGTCCACGAGCTCGTCCGCGTACCGCATGATCTCCATTACGAGCGCGTCTTCGATGACCTTGATGCCGACGAGATGTTGTGCATTCGAGCGCATGGTCACCATGCCGATGCCCACCATGCCCGTCTTGCGAATTGCTTCGCGCAACAACGCGTACGGCTTCTCGGCGCCCTTCTGCGGCAACAGATAGTACGGCGATTCGAAGAAGCGCGGATCGACCTCGTCGGATTTCACGAAATCCTGAATTTCGAGCGTCTTGGAGGATTCGATCGCGGCGGCGCGGAAGTCTTCGTCGTCGAGCACGACGTATTTTCCCTTCGTGTACTCGTAGCCTTTGACGATCTCGTCCCAGGGGACGGCCTTTTCTTCCTTCGAGCACACGCGCTCGTACTTGATCGTCGCGTTGTCTTTCTTGTGCAGCATGCGGAAGCTGATTCGGTCTTCGCTGCGAACCGCCGTGTGCACTTCGACGGGAATGTTCACCAGACCGAAAGCGATCGCGCCCTTCCAAATCGAGCGTGCCATGGGAAATCAGTTGTGGGATCGGAGGACGCAAACGATGAGCGTACCCGGGCGGCGTCGCAAGTCACGCATTCGCAACGCGAACAGAACGCCCAGAAGCGACGTGCGCAACAAATGCGCTATTAACAGAGCGTCAACATTATCGTGTGGATTACGGTGAAATTGTCCACGAAAGCGAGCTGGTTGTTCACAGCGATGGACGGCGAAAATGGAAATGGGAAATGGGAAATGGGCCGCCGAGATGCTTACCCCGGGGCCCATTTCCCATTTTCCATTTCCGATTTCCGCCGTTCTTTTCTCGCGCGATTTATTCGCATTCTAGCCAGTTATTTTCGCCATCTTTTTTTGCGTCTATCCACCGTTGTTCACACAGCTTTTCAACGCGTTTCTCAGATTACATCGCGTTGTCGTCAAACGCACTTAGCGCACTCTCCACACTCGTCCACATGCGCTATCAACATGAATGACAACAACTTACGCGAAGGCTCCCTATTGCGTCCAGAAACCCTCGCTCCTACGTTGCGCACCCCGCGGCCAAATAGGTCAGCGGCAGAACTTCAGCGAGATCACCGCCGCAGCTGCTTCTCGACGTGCATCTCCTCCCCTGTCATCGCCCGACTGGATCTTTGGAATCCGCGCCGCGCACGTCGCTGCGCGAAGATTCCGCGCACGAGCAGTGGGAAGGCTTCTGGTCAGTCGCGGACGAGGGCTATTACACGTGCTGCGTTCGTGCCGACGGCAGTGAACAATGGTACCGCGTCGTCGATGAGGCATCGCGCGTCGCTGAACCGCGGGTGATTTCGCTGCGCGCGCGCCTGACGCGCGACGTGCTACGCGCCGCCGCCCACGACGCACGACGCGCTGGCGTTCCCGATCAGATGATGCTCGTGCCGGCGTCGAAAGGCAGACGTCTCACTCTCGTTGGAACGCTGCGGCGCTCTCGCGCGGCGCGCGAGGCCGCTCGCTAGTGGCCGCGCGACGTAGCGCGAGCGAGCGGATGCGGCAGCAGGTCGAGCTGCGGCGTGCGTCGCGCGATGATGC
>Ga0070706_100005845_pt1 | contig 11672 bp, 8 predicted proteins | sample KBSK5501metaG_FD_65476 | JGI IMG/M metagenome (GOLD analysis project Ga0070706, IMG submission 65476) | Corn, switchgrass and miscanthus rhizosphere microbial communities from Kellogg Biological Station, Michigan, USA - KBS K5-50-1 metaG | ecosystem: Host-associated > Plants > Roots >...
TCATCGGTCACCGCGTGGTGAACGAGCGAGGCCGGAACGAGCAGGATCTTGAACCCGGCCCGCCGAGCCCGGAGCGAAAAATCGAGATCCTCGCAGTACATGAAGAACTCCGGATCGAACGACCCGATGGTGCTGACGACGGCGGCGTCGATGAGCACGGCACAGCCGGTCGCGTAGTCCACTTCCCGCGGCTGACCGCGGAGGGGCCCGGTCCGCTTCGGGCGCTCCTGCACCGGGATACCGGACCACAGCGAGAACGTTCCACCCGCATACCAGAGCTTCCTGGGAGACAGGATCTGCGGACACCACAGCCCAGCGTCCGGCGACTGATCCGCCGCGCCCAGGAGCGCATCGAGAAACGACGGCTCGACGACCACGTCGTTGTTGAGCAGCAGGATATAGTCGGCCCCGTGCTCCATGGCTCGCGCGATGCCCCATGCGCATCCCTGGGCGAATCCGAGATTGCGGTCCGGACGATGAACCTCGACCTCCAGCGGAGCGACCACCCCGGCCAGCGCGTGATCGAGGCCCCGGGTGTTGTCGACGAGCAGGAGCGTCTTCCTCCCGGGGAAGGCCGCCCGGGTCAGCGACTGCAGACAGCGGATCGTCACCTCCAAGGGCCCCCAGTGAAGGATCACCACCGCGACATGCGGCCGGGAACCCGCCTTGTCCGCCGTCTCGACATGGGGCCAGCCTGAGCTCATCGTTTTCCGCGACGTCCCCCAGCCGAACGCTTGGGCGACGACACCTGGGCCGAACGATCGTGACTCACCGGAAGCATAGATCAAGGACGCTGAGTCCCGGGTAGTGGGTCAGTTTGGATTCGGCCCGACGGTCGTGTGTCGGCAGAAGCGGCCGTGAGGGGCTTAGGGGAGTCCGCCGCTCCATCGCCGCCCCTCGGCCGAGCAACGATCACCGCAAAATCGCTGTCGAGGATCCCGTGCTCCTCCAACGTGTGTTCCATCGTCGCGAGCAGGGTCAAGAACATCGTATCGCGCTCGCACGTCTCGTCGAAGTTGCCGACGATCCCGGAGAGCAGCAGATGTAGCAGGGCGCCCCCATAGGGCCGATGCTCAACGATCTCGAAGTCCCGCGTCAGCGCGGGGATGATCTCGGCCGAGCGGATGGCTTCTGAGGGATCGTGACTCGCGAAGTAGTCGAGCGCCTGCGGCGTGATCCGCTCAACGAGGGCCCCGTCGTCGGTAAAGAGATTCCGGCGATAACGCTCCGGCAGCAGGGCCACCACGCGATTCATGAGGTCGAAGACCTGCGGCCCGCTCTGAAATCGCGACGGACCCACGTAGTCGTCGAGGAAGAGCAGCGCGCCGGGTCTGAGGGCCCGCCGGCACTGCCCAAAGAGATGCTCAAGCCGGACGACGTGATGGAACGAGGAGCTGGCGAAGATCGCGTCGAACGCGCTGGGCGCGAGCTCGATCTCGTCGAGGTTCGCCACGCGGTAGTCGATGCGATCCCCCAGGCCTGCCGCGGTCGCGGTCGCGCGGGCCTGCTCGACGGCGCCCGCCGCGATGTCCACTGCCTGGACGTGTTCGGCGATCCCCAGGGCAATGAGATTCCGATCGAGCTCGCCAAAGCCGCACCCGAGCGAGAGCGCGCAGCCGACGGCCTCCGGGAAATACTGCTGCTTCCACCACGCCACCGTCGACAGGCTGGGGTTGCCGGTGATGCGACGATGGAGCCACGCCTGGATCGTGTGATGATCCATCCACCCGGTGGGTCGACGATCATTCCGTTTCGTCGACCAGAAGTCGGCGACTCGCTGCGGGTCTGTCGGTGCCGTTGAGGCGGTCGAGCTCATCCATGCCTCCTTCTTCACGCGATCACGCCGAGAACGAGATAGAGATGCTCCCACAGGTCGACCACGTCGTGGATCTCGTTCCAGGGTACATTGACCAGCGCCGAGTCGCGGTGAACCGGACGCGGCCCGGACGTGGGAGACCGCTGGAACGCTCATCCGAATCCGGTCCTGCTCGGCCTTGCGCGCCGCGATGCGGCATCTTCAAGAGGCAGCGCGCAACAGAGTTGGTCGTCAGATCGGCCTATTGAATCCGCAGCGACAACCGCCTGCTCGGTCGTGAGTGTTGCCAGGCACGCGACGCGACGCTGTCGGTGATCTGTCGTTCAAGGATCTCGACAATATCGTCGTCGCGGACTCGTCGGTGGCCGGTCGTCCTGGGCGCCGTTGGTTCATGCGTCACTCGCACTACCCACCTCGGCCGGTGTGTCAGGATGCCGGGAACCTGAACGAGCGCACCTGGATTCGCTCATTCTCTCCCTCCAGCCATGTACGCTCGGCGAAGACGAAGCGCGCGCGATCACCGAACCTGTCGAGCAGCGTTTGCCGCATCCGGGAGAAGTGGCCTTCCTTCAACATCAGGCCTGGCATCCGCTGATGGTCCACGATCGTGTTGTCCGGATCATAGAACATCTCACGAAACGTGAAGTTGGTTACACCGAGATCCAAGCCGGTCTGTACCAGCTCCGCCGTGCGGTCGGCGTTGAGCGCGGTTACGGTCGTGATGAACCCAATCTCGACGCTCGGGCACTGCTCATGGAACGAGCCGACATTCGTCAGCACTTTCCGGAGACTTGTGCCGCCTCGGAGCAGCTTGAGCGTTTCAGCATCGGCCGTGTCGACTGAAACAGATAAGTTGGTGAGCTCAGCCTCGCGCATCACGCGGTGGTCGTGCATATGCAGGAGGATGCCGTTGGTCTGCAGCGTGAACGCCCCGGTGGGCTTGGCCGGCGACCCTGCGATCATCAACATCAGCTCGCCCAATCGTCGATCCAGCGTGGGCTCCATCCCACATCCAATTTGAAAATTCTCGACGCTGATGACGTTCTGGAGCAGAAAGCTCTTGAACGATTCGCTGTCCACGACTGCCTTCGAGCGTGTGTTGTGGCAGTAGACGCAGTGGACGTTGCAGTCGTTGTTGGGATCAAAGCGCACGACGCTGAAGCGCGCGGGCGGCCGCCTGCGCGCGTGCTCGATGTTGCCGAAGCTGAGCTCGAGTTCGTGTGGTGTGTCCACGTTGGTCATCATGTCATCGCCCATTCGTTTCTACCCTCCTACACCCGACGTCCGGACTGCTCGACGGGGCGGGCCGCGCCGCCCGCGCGGCGGCGATTCACACTGACCCCTATCCGCCCCGCGGCCAACGGCCTCTCAAGGGTGCGGCGCTGGACCACGGGTCGCCCAATGCTACCAGTAGGCGACGGCCGAGGACACAAGAAGAACCCGCCCACCGGCTGAGTCGATCGCGCTTGCCGTGTGTTCGGGCTCCCCGATCTTCCGCTTGGCTCAGGCCGCGGAAACGGATCGCTTCTGCATGACCAGAACGTCTTGGTGATCATGCCAGGCGGCCTCATGGAAGCCCACGATGCGTGTCGATGAGTCGGATTCCACGGCGAGGCGGGTCAGCCAGGAGGGCGAGACTAAGCTGATGCCGTAGGTGGGCCGCGCGTCATCGTACGGAGCGTAACCGAAACCAGTCTCATCCCGCCCGGCTACGATCGTGGCCCACTTCTTCGGGTCAATCAGATGGGTGCGACTACGGGTCTGCTCGGCGAGGGCTTCGTGACGCCGCCCATGGGTCGTCATGATGAGGAGCGCGCCCTCCGCGAGGGCACCGACGAACCACTTCAGGGCGTGGACGAACAGATCGAGATTGAGGTGCGTGAGGAGGGAGCCGACGAAAATCAGATCGAACGTGCGGGCGGGAATACCCAGGAAATCGTGCGGCGCCTCGAACGGCATGGCCCCAAAGGTCTCGACGACGAACTGTCGCTTCGCGAGATCGAGCTCCCCGACGAACAGTGTCGTCTCCGGAAGGAATGCCCGGAGATGCCGTGTGGTCCGGCCCCCGCCGCAGGGGAGATCGAGCGCCGACTCGAAGCTTTCGGTTCGCGTGGCCACCATCGCCGCGGTGATCACCTCGATCGCCGAGCGTCCGGATTCGAGGTATTGGGGAAGGGCGTTCGGGTGGCCACGGAGCAGCATGTCGTCGCAATCGGCGATCACCTGGGAGATCGGCGTAGCGGTATAGGCACGGTGGCGTTCGGCGATCGCAGCGAGGGGGGTCACGGCGTGTTCCTCATCGGGCACAGGAGCCATTCGATCGTCACCCATCACCCCACCTCGTTTTCAGGGTTTATCTGGCGATCCGAATCGCCTGGATGAGGGAGGGGCCCCGTTTCCGGCTCTACGGAGCGCCGGCGCTCTGAGTCACCCAGCTGGTGGACACGTTCCCCAGGACGTTGCTGCCAATGACCGTGCCGCCGTTCAACAGCCATATGGCGAGGGTCCCGGAGGTGTCGCGCCAGAGGATGTCGGCTCTTCCATCGCCGTTGAAGTCACCGATCTTGTCGATCGTCCACACGGTCGAGACGGTGCCGAGACCGGCGGTGCCGGCGATGGCAGGGCCGTTCATCAGCCAGATCGCCACGGCGCCGGAGGTATGCCGCCAGAGCAGGTCGCTCTTGCCGTCGCCGTTGAAGTCGCCGGCCCCGACGACCGTCCACGCGGTGGACACGTTCTCCACGATGCTACTGCCGATGATCGCGCCGCCGTTCAACAGCCACATGCCGAGGGTCCCGGAGGTGTCGCGCCAGAGGATGTCGGCTTGTCCATCGCCGTTGAAATCACCGATCTTGTCGATCGTCCACACGTTCGAGACGGTGCCGAGACCGACGGTGCCGACGATGGCAGGGCCGTTCATCAGCCATATGGCCACGGCGTCGGAGGAGGTGTTCCGCCAGAGGATGTCGCCCTTGCCGTCGCCGTTGAAGTCGCGGACTCGGGGATTGCATTGCCGGACGGCAACGTCCACGCGAATGCGTGGCTTGACCCAGGTCCCGCCGGAGCGGGTGTCGGTGATCGAGGTTCCCGTGCTCTTCAGGATGCCCTCTATGTCGTCGACGGTGGCGCCCGGGCACGCCGAGCGGATCGCCGCGATGGCCCCCGCCACGTGGGGCGCCGCCATGGACGTGCCGCTCATGATGTCGAAGTTGGGGGTCGGGGGGACCGAAGACGTGATGCTTTCTCCCGGAGCCAGCAGGTCCACGATCGCGGACATGTTCGAGAACGATGAGACGACGTCCAGTTTCGTGGTCGAGCTCACCGTGACCGCGCTCGAGATGCAGCCTGGGAACGCGCTCAGATTGGTCTGCGAGTCGTTCCCCGAGATGATGACCGTCGCGACGTTCGCGGCCCTGAGCGAGTCGATGACGGTCTTGAAGGGCACGCCGCGGGCGTCCGCGTCGCAGTTGCCCGTCACCTGGAAGCCTACGTCCCAGATACTAATGTTGATGGCCGCGACCTTGCGCGGATTGAAGTCTCCGGCGTTGACATGACCGAGCAGATCGTTGAGCGAGGCCAGTATGTCGGAATCGAAGGCGATGAGCGCATTGTCGGAGAGGCGCCGCGAGAATACCTGGCCCGCGAAGATATCCGCGCTCTTGGCCACGCCGTTCAGTGGCGTCCCGCTGGCCCGGTTGCCGGCGGCGATCCCCGCGACGTGCGTTCCGTGTTCGCAGCCCGCGACACCGCAATTGACCCCGGCCGTCCCCCCGATCTGCGACGTCTGTCCGTTCGGGCAGAGACTGGCGAAGGTCGCGCTGTTCGTCGAGAAGCAGGTGGCGTTCGTCACCCGAGGCGTCGTGAAGACGTGATCGTACTCGACACCGGTGTCGAGTACGGCCACCAGCGTGTTCGCGCCGGTCGCGCCCCGCGTATACGCGGCCGGCATGCCGATGAGCGGGACGCTGTCCTGCAGGCCGGTCCTGAGCTGGCCGTCTTCGTGGATTCCGATCACGTTGGGGTCCGCGGCCAAGGCCTCGAGCTCGTCCTTCGTCACGGTCATGGCCATGTACGGCGTGTTCGGGATCAGGCGCGGCGCCCAGCGCTGACGCTTGGCGGCGTCGGTGCCGATGTGCGTGGCCACGATTTGCGCCTGCTCGACCGTGGCGACCTGACCGTCTCGCAACGGGCCCGCCGTGGCGGGAGACGCCGGCTGCTCGGTCGCCGAGCTTCCCGGGGGGACTGATGGGCCGGCGGTGGCGCTTCGGAGCGTGGCGATGACGCGGACGCCGTCCGGAACGGCGGCCTTGACGACCAGGGTGTCGGCGTCGGCGGCCTTGCTGCGCAACATCGGGCTGCCCTGGGCCGACGCATCCCCCGGGAGAGGGCCGGTGAGCATGGCCGCCAGGAACGCCATGCCGAGGAAGCCGGAGCAGGACCAACAGATCCGCCGTGGGCGCGCCATCGTGACCTCCAAGCCGTCTATTAGGAAGTGTGCGCAACGCAAGAGGTATGCTCAAACGAAGCGCGCACCATCTTACCCCTTTTAAACCGGAACCACGGGACGGTGACAATCAGGGAAAACCCTACCCGTGCAACTTGAACGCCGCGCTCGACAGCCTCAGAATGTCAACGAGTTGCGCCGGTGCCGGACCGTGTTCTGCCGATTCCGTAAAGTTTGCCGACGATCGTGCGAACGTGAAGTGGGTCGTTCTCGGGCGGGGAGTATCCCCTCGTCGTACGTGAGGTCTGCGGCGGCGGCGACGGTCATGGGAGCCGTCGCGCCGCCGCAGCGGACTACTTCAACTTTAGCCCGGGCCGGAGTTGACCATCCTCGTGGATGCTGACCACGTTGGCGTCCACGGCCAAGGCCTCGAGCTCGTCCTTCGTCACGGTCATGGCCATGTACGGCGTGTTCGGGATCAGGCGCGGCGACCAGCGCTGACGCTTGGCGTCGTCGGTGCCGATGTGCGTGGCCACGATTTGGGCCTGCTCGACCGTGGCGACCTGACCGTCTCGCAACGGACCCGAGGTGTCCGGCGCCGCCGGCTGCTGGGTCGATGCGGATCCCGGGGGCGTGGATTGAATCCCGCTGGTGGCGCCTCTCAGCGTCACGATGACGCGGACACCGCCCGGACGGGCGGCCTTGGCGAGCAGGCTGTCGGGGTCAGCGGCCTTGCTGCGCAAGATAGCGCTGCCTTGAGCCAATGCTTGCCCCGGGAGAGCACAGGTGAGGATTGCCGCCGTGAACACGATACCCGGGAGATGCGGAGAGCCGTAAAGCATCCGCCGTAAACGCACGATGGCCACCTCCCCCCTGCTGGCTCGGCGCAACCGGGCGGGGCATCTTATACACGTTTCTGAACGGAACCGCCTGATACACCTTGATCTCCATCGGGGCTGCAGACGCCTCAAGCGCGTGACCGAGACGTCCGGTGTTATCCATGAGGACAATCGTCTCGCTCCGCGAGCTGCGCTACGCGGGCCACTACTGGAGGGTCAACAGCACAAGGATCTCGCCTTGGCCTGCTTCCAGCGGCTCCAAGGCCTTGCCCAGAAGAGTCCCGGGCCGGTGGATCGATGTCCCACCGAGCTCCAGGGGCTGGGACCGCATGGCGTGGCCGGGAGTGGGACTCGTGACGAGCAGGTCGCCTACCGCTATCGGTCCGTAGCTGGAGTCGACCTTCACCTTCACCCGGCCGCTATGGGCCACTTTAACTTTGCTCTCCCCGCCCTCGCCGAGCAGAAGACCCGGTCGTGCGGACACCACGCCGGCCACTCGGGTGTCGTAAGGTTCAGAGGCCTCGAGAACTTGATTACGACTCCGGGTGTCGACGACGACCACCACGCCAGAGGGCAGAAAACTCGAAGCCTGAACCCACTCGGCGACGTCCTGGTATTTGGCGGCCAGATTTCCATCCACCTGAGCATCCCCGGCGACGTGCAGCTTAGCCGCCGGGCTCGTCGTCCCGATGCCGACGTTGCCGGCATTGGGATTGAGGCTCAGCGGTTCCCACCCGGTGCCGACTTTCCCCGCCTGAATGACGCCGACTTCCCCAGCGTTCAGATAGCCGATCGCGACCCCTCGGGCGGTGTTCGTGTCGCCGGCAAAGATCGGATAGCTCGTAATGACAGTTTGAGTGAGCGTCCCGACCGCATGAAGCGGATTCTGGGGATTCGTCGTCCCAATGCCAACACTCCCACCGTTGGGATTGAGACTCAGGGGCTCCCACGCAGTGCCAACGTTCCCGGCCTGAATCACGCCGATCTCTCCGGCGTTCAGATACCCAATTCCCACACCACGGGCGGTGTTGATGTCGCCAGCAAAGATCGGATAGCTTGTGAACACCGACAGGTTAAGCGTGCCCACCGCATGTAACGTGTTCTTTGGAGTGGTCGTCCCGATACCGACGTCCCCACTAGCGGGAAAGGTATTCTGGGCCGACACCAGTGTCGGCCAGCCCAGCAGCACGCCGATCAGGACACCATGCCATTGCAGTCGTCGAAGTGATCGCTTCATTGGCCTGCCTCCTTCGCTCTCGAGAATCGTCGGAACCCTATGGCAGCCGGGATCGCCGTCACTCCAGCGCCCGCACGTTCGCGCGTACCTCGTTGAGATGTGCAGCCTTGATGATCGTTTGGCCCGTGCTGATGGTGGCGTCCGTGTAGCCCGTGCACTTCCCGGGGACGGCTGTGCAGACCGCGGCCAGGGCCGTCCGCAGGTCGAGGAAGTGGCTACGCTTGGCCACGGTGCTCTGCGCCGTCAACGTCGGATCGGTCCAGCTGTACGCCGCGAGCTTATTCACCACGCGCAAGTTGTTGATGGCCGTCCGCAGCTCGAGGATGTGCACCGCCTTGATCACCGCGCTCCCTCCGATCGGGATAGCGGCGTTCGGGCCCGACCCGTCCGTGAAGCTCTCGGAAAACGTGGCCGTCGCCGACTGATTCGCGTTCAGCGTGAGCGTGCACGTCGTGGCGACCCCGCTGCATGCTCCGCCCCATTGCTTCAGCACCGCTCCGCTGCCCGTCGCGATCAAGGTCACCGAGGTCCCGCTATTGTAGGTGGCCGAGCACGTCGCGCCGCAGTTGATCTTGCCGTCGCCAGTGGTCACGGTGCCGGTGCCGGAGCCGAGGATCGTCACGGTCAGGGTGACGGCCTTGAGCGTGAACGTCGCCGTGACCGTCGTCGCAGCGGTGAGGGTGACGGTGCACGTGGCGCCGCTCGTGCTGGTGCAGCCGCCCCAGCTCGTGAAGTTGGAGCCCGCGGCGGGCGTCGCCGTGAGCGTGACCTGCGTTCCGTTGGCGACCGTCTCCGAGCAGGTCGAGCCGCAGTTGATGGCGCCGTCACTGCTGGTCACCGTCCCCGACCCGGTCCCCGCTCGGACCACCGCCAGGCTGACCGGCGGCCTGAGCGTGAACGTCGCGGTCACCGTGGTCGTGGCGGTGACGGTCACCGTGCAGGTGCCCGTGCCGCTCCACCCACCGCCACTCCAACCCATGAAGGTCGAATTCGACGCGGGCGCCGCCGATAGGGTGATCTGCGCGCCGCTCGAGACCGTCTTCGAACAGGTCGACCCACAGTTGATGGTGCCATCGCTGCTGGTCACGGTCCCGCCCCCGGTACCGGCCTTCGCCACGGTCAGGGCGATCCCGGTTCCGTTCGTGATCGTGACCTGAAAGCCGTTGCCGACCTGGGCGTTGACCGCGACGGTGAACCCGTTGGTCGAGTCGACGAAGGATTCACCCGGCAGCCACATCGCCGCGGCGTCGTTGGGATTGAGATTGTTGTCGTTGTCGACCACCTTCGCGAGGCGGTCGCTGAGGGTCGTGTCGACGCGATGGAGCACCACGGCCTCGCCGGGCAGCTTCGTGTCGTATCCCGCGAAGCGCCGGACCTCGACGGTGTAGAACTGGGTGGCCGCGCCGGCGAGGCGCCACGAGCACCCACGCCACGGGATGAGAGGGAACCCTGAATCGCGCGGCCATTAGCGATGGTACCATCCGCAGCGGTGAGAATCGGCATCGACACCCACGCCGCGGAACGGGGGCCGTCCGGCAACGGTAGCTACATCCGTGGTCTCGTGTGCGCGCTCGCGCGCCTCGACCACGACATCGAGTACGTGCTCTACGCCCTCGACGCGGCGCACCCGTTCTACGCCGGTTTCCGCGGGCATCCACGCGTCGCCGTGCGCCGCCTCTGGCCCCGCACCGCGCTGGCGCGGATTCCGCTCTCGCTGGCCGCCGCCTCCTATCGCGACCGGCTGGACGCCTTGCACGTGCAATACGTGGGACCGCCGCGTCACCGGGGAGCGTTGGTCGTGACCATCCACGACCTGGCCTTCCTGCGGATCCCGCAGTCATTTCCCTGGGGGCAAGCGCTGCGGCTGCGCTGGCAGGTCCGTGCCAACGCCCGGCGTGCAGCGGTCGTGATCACCGGCTCGGAGTACTCGAAGCAGGACATCCGCGACGCGTACGGAACTGCCGAGAGCCGGATCGCCGTGATCCCGCTCGCCGCCGATTCGGCGCTCGCCCCCGTGCGCGATCGTTCGACGATCGAGACGCTCGAGCGTGAGCTCGGCATCGCCCATCGCTACGTCCTGTGCGTCGGCCGCCTCAATCCCCGCAAGAATCTGATCGGTCTCCTGCGGGCCTTCGAGCGCGTCCGGCCCCGGCTGGCAGACCCCGTCCAGCTCGTCATCGCCGGGCCGCGAGACTACCGGGCGGATGACCTCGATCGGGCGATCGCCTCGTCGTCATGCGAGAAGGACGTCCGGCGCCTGGGCGCGGTCCGCCAGAAGGACCTGTCCGTCCTCTTGTCGGGCGCCGCCGTGTTCGCCTATCCGTCCTTCTTCGAGGGCTTCGGGCTGCCGCTGCTCGAAGCCATGGCGTGCGGCACCCCGGTGATTTGCTCGAACGTCACGTCGCTCCGCGAAGTCGTCGGTGACGCCGCCCTGACCGTGGATCCGTCCAGCCCCGACGACATGGCCGCGGCCATGCTGCGGGTCCTGGGCGAGCCGAGCGTCCGCGCCCGCCTCGTCGAACGGGGGCTGCAGAGGGCGGCCCAATTCAGCTGGCACTCCGCCGCGGAGCTCACGGCCGGAGTCTACCGCCGGGCGGTACGGGGCCACCGCGTCGCCTGATCGGTGTCACTCCAGCGCGCGCACGTTGGCGCGGAGCTCGTTCAGATGCACCGCCTTGATGATCGTCTGGCCCGCGGTGATCGTGGTATCCGTGTACGCCGTGCACCTGCCGGGAAAGGCGGCGCAGACGGGGGAAAGAGCCGTGCGCAGGTCGAGGAAGTGAAGCCGCTTCGCGGCGGTGCTCGTCGCGGTCAGCGCCGGGTCGGTCCAAAGGTATGCGGGCAGCCCGTTCACCGCGAGCAAGTTGGCGATGGCCGTCCGCAGCTCGAGCACGTGGGCGGCCTTGATCACGACGGCGCCGATCGGGATCGCGCCGTTCGGGCCCGATCCGTCCGTGAACGTTTCGGAGAACGTCGCCGTCACCGACTGGCTCGCGTTCGTCGTGATCGCGCATGTCGAGATGGTGCCGCTGCAGGCCCCGCCCCATTGCTTGAACGAGGCCCCGTTGCCCGGGCTAGCCGTCAGGGTGATCGGAGTCCCGGCGTTGAAGGTTGCCGAGCATGTCGACCCGCAGTTGATCTTGCCGTCGCCGCTGGTGACGCTTCCGGTACCGGAGCCCGCTCTGACGACCGACAAGGAGACCTGCGGCGGAGCCAGGGCGGCGAGCGCAGCGTTGACCTGGATCCTGCGGGTGGTGTTCGTGATCGGCACCCCGGTCCCTTGCAGAGCGGTCAAGATGTTCGTCACGAGCGTGGCCGGGGGCGCCCCCGCGGACG